>Ga0105099_10000046_pt1 | contig 78715 bp, 100 predicted proteins | sample PPLLak3cmMay2015_2_FD_79138 | JGI IMG/M metagenome (GOLD analysis project Ga0105099, IMG submission 79138) | Freshwater sediment microbial communities from Prairie Pothole Lake near Jamestown, North Dakota, USA - PPLs Lake P8 Core (1) Depth... | ecosystem: Environmental > Aquatic > Freshwater... | reverse complement strand
CGAAAAGAATTAATTAAATTTTTATATATTTCTAGAGGTTCTTTAATGGAAGTTTTACATTTTTTAATATTATCTAACAAATTGAATTATATAAATGCAAATGAATTAAAAAATTTTGAAATAAAAATTAAAATTATTGGCATTAAAATTAATAATCTTATTCATTCTATTTGCAAAAAACAATAAATCATTATGAATCACTATAAATCACAACAAGTCACGACTAGTCACCATAAGTCACTATCAGTCACGGGTATTTTGTATGTAATTGGAACTCCGATTGGAAATCTGGAAGATATCACACTGAGAGCTCTTAGAATATTAAAAGAAGTAGATTTGATTATCTGCGAAGATACAAGGCATTCGCGGATATTATTTGATAGATACGAGATAAAAACTCCTTATACTTCCTATCACCAGCATTCAAGAATTATTAAAACCGATTTTATCTTGAATGAACTCAAAACTGGAAAAAATGTTGCTATGATTAGTGATGCTGGAACCCCGGGAATATCTGATCCCGGAGGAGTTTTGGTCGAAAAAGCGGTAAAAAATGGAATCGATGTTATCCCCATCCCCGGCCCTAATGCGCTTATTGCGTGTCTTTCGGTATGTGGATTTTCCGCCGATCAATTTTTATTTCTAGGATATTTGCCGAAAAAGAAAGGCCGCCAGACACTTCTGAGAAATATTACAGAAACCATGAATTTTAAATTATACCAATCAATAGTTTTCTACGAATCTCCATACAGAATTATCAAATCATTTGAAGATTTTCACTTGTCGCTTGGAGATATGGAGGTTGTTGTCGGCCGCGAACTTACAAAAAAATTCGAGGAAATTTTCCGCGGAAAACTGTCAGAAGCAATTGAGCATTTTAAAATGAGCAAGCCGCTGGGGGAATTTGCGGTAGTTGTCAAAATTAAATAATAGTGACTCATTGTGACTTATAGTGACTAGCTTTGCGTGATTAATTGCATTACAATAAATCACTACGAATCACAATAAGTCACCAGGAGCCACTAAAATTATGTTAAAACAAGTAAGGATTGTCATAACCGGTCTTGTCCAGGGAGTAAATTTCAGATATGATACAAAAAAGAAAGCAGATGTTTTAAATCTGACAGGGCAGGTCAGAAATCTAGAATCAGCGAATCAGGTTGAAATTATTGCGGAGGGAGACATTGAAGATATTGAAAAATTAATTACCTGGTGTAAAACAAGGGATGATTTGGTGAAAATTGAAGATGTCGAAGTCGAATGGCAAAAACCGGTTGGGAAATTCGAAGGGTTTGAAATAATATATGAATAAAAAATCTTGCCTGTCGGCAGACAGGTTTTATCTCACAACTTCAATTGCCTATACCAATGCCAAGCCGCATATCGGTTTTGCTTTGGAATTAATTCAGGCGGATGTAATTGCCAGATTAAATAGATTAGAAAAGAAAGATGTTTTTTTCTTGACCGGCACTGATGATCATGGGATAAAAATCTATCGAAGCGCCCGCAAGGAGAAAAAATCTCCGAAGGAATTTGTAGCGGGAAATATTGCCGCTTATAAAAAACTCGCCAATGATTTAAATATTTCCAATGATGATTTTATTTCCACATCAGATGAAAAAAAACACTGGGCGGGGGCGCATGCACTCTGGAAAATACTAGATAAAAAAGGCGATATTTATAAAAAGAAATATAAAGGGCTTTATTGTGTCGGCTGTGAATCGTTTGTTCTTAAAAATGACTTGGTGGATGGTAAATGTCCCGTGCATTTGAAAGAGCCGGAGATAATTGAGGAAGAAAATTATTTCTTCAAATTATCAAAATATAAGAAAGAAATAAAAGCAAAAATCGAAAGCGACCAATTAAAAATATTTCCGGTTGAAAGAAAACACGAGGTTTTGAATATAATTGATGAATTAGAAGATATTAGTTTTTCCCGACCAAAAGAAAAACTCCCTTGGGGTGTGCCGGTTCCCGGTGATAACTCACAGATTATGTATGTCTGGTGCGATGCGCTTTCAAATTATATTACCGCGCTCGGATTTGGCACAAAAAACGACGCAAGATTCAAAAAATATTGGCCGGCAAACATACATTGTATCGGAAAAGATATTTTAAAGTTTCATGCTGTAATTTGGCCGGCGATGCTGCTTTCCGCGGGAATCAAATTGCCTAAAGAAATTTTTGTTCATGGCTACATTACCTCCGATGGCCAAAAGATGAGCAAATCGGTGGGAAATGTGATTGATCCATCAGAGGTGATAAAAAAATACGGCGCCGACGCGCTCCGATATTTTCTGCTTCGTGAATCACCTTCAGCTCATGACCTAGATTTTTCTTGGAAAGTTTTTGAAGAGCGCTATAATTCCGATTTAGCTAATGACTTGGGGAATTTAGTGAATCGAGTAATGGTAATGGCAAACCGCTACGCGGTTAAAATCCGAAATCCGAAATCTGAAATCCGAAACAAACAGCAAATAGTTAATAGCAAATGGCTAAAATTAATTGAAGAATTTAAGTTTGATGAAGCGCTGAAGATAATCTGGAAAGATGTCCGTGAAGCAAATAATTATATTGAAAAAAACAAGCCCTGGGAATTAGCTAATGGCAAAAAGCAAATAGCTAATAGCCAGAAGCTGAATAAAATTTTCGAACAATTGTATGAAAAGTTACAAGGTACAAGCTACAAGTTAAAAATATTTCTGCCTGATACTTCTCGAAAAATTGAATTCCAACTCAAATCCTTCAAACCCGAACCCCTATTTCCTAGAATTAAATAAATTTTGAAATTTGAGCTTTGAACTTTGAGTTTGAAAATGTATGTTTATCGATACTCATGCACATTTGAATTTTAAATCTTTTGCAAGCGATTACAAGGAAGCAATAAAACGTGCTTTTGATGCCGATGTTAGAAGCATTATTAATGTTGGTTCAAATTTGGAAACATCAGAAAAAGCAATTGAAATTGCCCGCGAATTTGATTCGGCTAATAGCCAATCGCCAATAACAAACGGCAACATTTATGCCGCGGTAGGATTGCATCCTATTCATGTAAAAGATGAAGAATTTAATTTTAATAAATATTTAGATTTGGCGAAAGATCCGAAAGTTGTGGCAATCGGCGAAACGGGAATCGACCTCTATCATGATAAATCAACTGTTGATATTCAGCGCGATGTTTTTGAAAAATCATTGCGCATAGCCGCACAGGTTAAAAAGCCGGTTATTCTGCACTCCAGAAACGGCGAGGAAGATTTGCGGGCCTGGCTCATGGGCCAGAAAAACCTGCCAAAAGGAGTACTGCATTGCTTTTCAGGAAGCCAGGAATTTGCCGAATTCATGCTAGAATCGGGATTTTTAATTTCATTTACCGGGATAATTACTTTTTCCAAAAATCCAAATATCGAAAAACTTATCAAAAATATCCCGCTTGAAAAAATGATGATAGAGACTGATTCACCTTATCTTTCTCCCGAACCTTACCGAGGCAAACGCAACGAACCGGCTTATGTCGTTGAGGTCGCTAAAAAAATTGCCAAAATCAAAAATATTTCCCTTGAAGAAGTTGAAAAGACCACCACCTTGACGGCAAAGAAATTATTTGATATAATCTAGCGTATTGTAAATCAATAAAGGAGGTAAAGGAGAACCCATACCTTCTTTTTTTAAATCTAAAGTTTACGCGAATTTTCTGAAACTAATAATTTTATCGTTAATTATAATAATTATTTTATGTGTTAATAATGTTGGTATTTTGAATGCCAGAGAAATAAATTCTAGTATTAAAAAAGTGGAAAATAGTTATAATAATTTTAAAATATTCGAATTTCCTAATGAAAACAATAATTTAATTTCCGATATTCACTCAAAAATACTAAATGAACCTGAGAATGCCAGCATCAATAACATTAAATGTAATTTTAGTTACACCGAATGTGAATATGGAAAAGTCAAAGTGATTATTAATGACATCGAGAATTTAAGAACAAGAAAAACATATCTTGAAAAAATTGCCTTAACGGGAAATTATTTAGCTCCAAAAATATATAGTGTAATTCATGATAGTAAAAATATTGAAACCGAGAATTTATTAAGTGAAATCAAAATAGAACATGATTCTTCTAGTAATTTGGCTTATGCCAAACCTAAATTTAAAAATTTACTAGATTCAGAGTATAACCAGGAAACTGGTGTATATTTGGGCAATATTGACTTCACCTACACTGATATTTCCGGAGTTTTAATTCATGAACTTACACATTATTTAAAAGTTCCTGAGAAAAGTGATAATTTTAATGATTTTCATTGGATTGAAGAAGGAATTTCTGATTATGTTGTAGACAAATTAGGATATTCTGACAAAATATCCAACCGTTATCCTCATTGTGTAACAAGTGAAAATTATCAAAATGGCTACATGTGTGCGGCTGACTTTTTCATATTCATCGAGAATAAATACCAGAAAAACATACCCCGTCAATATGTTTACATGCTTGAAAATGGTATCGGCATAGAAAGTTATGATACATTTGTAACCAAACTATTTAAAGAATTTGTTGGCAAAGATTTAGGTACTCTTTGGAACGAATATCTCAAAGAAAAGAACAATTAATTTTCTTATTTAAACGCTCGAGTGTCTAGATAAGGAAATTGATAGTGAAATAAAAAACCACCCGATATGATTATGGGTGGTTGTTTGAAACAAGTTTTTTGGGAAAATCATCTGAAAAGATTTTCCTAAGTTCTATTTTAAATTTATCAATATATTTTTCCTTGACAATTTTTTCGAGATTATCCATCTCAATTATTTTTGCGATCAAATCAAGATCATTGCCATCGTCGGGGATCTCAAGTTTGTCAATATTCATTTTGGTAATATTGACGGAAAATTCAATGGCAAGAGTGCTTTTTCTTTTTTTAAGCTTATTTAATAATACTTCGGTAGAAACTCCAAATTGATTTTCAGAGTATAGGTATTTACCCAGAAAAATCAATATAGGAGTTTTTTCACCAGGCGCAGTATGTTCTTCGATAATAATTTTCAATCTTTCGATTGTAGAAAGGGAAATGATGTTATATTTGTTATAAGTTTCCGGGTAAAGTGATTTGATGAAAGTTTCCATGATATTGGAAAATTTTCTGGCAAAAATCACAAGCACTTGCTTTCACCTCTTTTTATATCAATTTGTTAAAAATTCTAAAATAATATAAAATTGTATCAGATAAATATTGATTTGTCAATAATAAGGAATACGATGAATTATAAAAATGAATTAAACGAAACAATTAATGAAGAAATTGGATATTCTGAAAATCTATATTTAAATTTTCCATACCTTAAAGACAAATTTCAAAATGCAAGATTTGTTTCGGAAAATAGAATTGAAATATCTAATACCTTAGAAGAATTATTTAGAGATGAACCCAAAGAAAAATTCATAAACATCCCTGGAACTAACCGAAAAGGATATATTTATATAGCAGAAATTCCCAGAAAAGACGAAAAAACCGGAAAATACACAGGCGAATATAAAGGGATTGTTTTTAAGACCTCGGAGTTGTCCGATGCAATAGGTACCATTACCGAACAAGAAAAAATAATTGATACCTTACCGGTAGTAAAATATAAAGGTATTATCTATGATACCAAAAATAACATAGAATACTTATTTCAGCCATTTCATGAACTATTTATAAATTTTTATGAAAGAAATAAGCAATTTTTGAAAAGAGAAGATTTTGTAAAAATTATTGGCGACTTTTTAGATAAATGGAAGAAGCATCATTTAGTACCTTATGCTTTTGACAGAGATGATTTTGATAAACATTTGTTGGTTTGCATGGAGAATAACACGCCAATTGCTAAGATGATTGATGTTGATGATATTATCGGTTTATCTGAAAAGGAAGAGAAAAAATTTGAAAATTTACCCAAAGAATATTTACAACATGTTTTCCAAAATACAGTTGAAAAAGAGATTGGGGCTAAAAAGAATTCAACAGAAAAAAATATTAAACTTGTGGAAAGATTCAAACATGATGTTTTATCGCCGCTAGCATCCGTGAGAGGGTATCTGGAACTATATCTTGACGAAAGATTTAAAGATAAGGATACAGCAATAAAATGGCTGCAAGAGTGTTTAATTCGTATCGAATCGGAAGAAAATGTCATAAAATTTGAAAATATTGAGGCTATACTGGAAGAAATGGTAGATAAAAATGATATCCCAGTAATTAGACTATCTTTAAAAAATATCTTTTCTGATTATAATATAATATACTCTACCCTTGATGATTTCATCAGAGAAGACGAGAGAGATATCAATAAAATTAATATTGCCATGAATTTATCTATAGAATTGAGAGGACGATTTGTTAAACTTTTCGAAGATCTAGATATATAATTAAAATAAAGAACCTTGGTTCAGATTGTCAGATGGCTTTATAGAAGGTTCTTTTTTTGATTTCGGTGATTGAATATTTAGAAGGTATTTTTGCCCCTCTTCGCATTGGTTTAAATATTCGCACCAAGAGCAGAGTTTAGAGGGAGTCGGCTGAAAAGCGGAATTGGTGATTTCGTTAACCGTTCTCAATATATGCGCTTTTAATTCATCAAGATTCCTGATTTTCTCGGGAGTGATTTTTTTGCCGTGGCGGACAAAATAAAGGGTTAATTTTACCTTGTCAACATCATTCCAGAGGTTTTTTGCCGCCCACTGGTAAAGCGGGAGTTGCAGGTCAAAACCAAAATCGCTTTCTGCGGGCAGTTTTCTGTTGGTTTTATAGTCAATTATTTCAATTTCACCTGTCGGGAGACGGTCAACGCGGTCGATTTTTCCGACTATTTTATGTCCTTCCCAGAAGATTTCAAAAAATTTCTCTGTTGAGTAAATTGTTGAAAGCCCGGGGCTGTGCGAAGCATGGAAATCCTTGATGATTTTTATGCCGTCATTGTAAAATTCCTTTTCCGAAATATCTCCTTTGAAATAAGTTGGATTCCATTGTTTTTTATAAATATCTAGCATTTTATCTATAGGCGGAATCACCGGATCGTTTTTTAGCATTTCCTCAAGAATCTCGTGGATTAAAATTCCAAAAAACTGATCCGGGGTGGGCGGAACTTTGATTCTGTCAATATATTGCCATTTGTATTTCAGCGGGCATTGGTTGAATGTCGAAAGCGCGCTGTAAGATAATCGCATAAAGCCAGTATAACAAAAGATATTCTTATCTACAAAATTTTTTGATATTTAAATAAATAGTAATATTGTCAGATATATTAAACATATTAAATTATTATTTACACCTCATTATTGAATATCTATTATAAATTGACAATATCTATTGACAAATAATTTAAACTGTGGTATTATATTACGTTAAGAATAAAAACTTAACAAATTAATTAAGAATTTTATCTTCTATATTCTGGCTCAAGGCCTTAAGGGGATTAAAAGGAAGCAGGAGATGTGTCGCCTTGGCGACTTTCCTCTCAGGTCCTTCCCCAGACCTAAGTTGGTTGTAGAGAAAAATTGTGTTGAAATATTTTATCGGCGGGTTACAAATTTAAGATTAAAGCCCATTAGCCAATAAACGTTTCAACAAGGCACTTTTAAGTGCCTTACTGCCCACTTTAAGTTTATCTATCAAATATTGGATAGACGAAGAGGGGCATGGGCAGTAAAGCGTTTAAAAGGAAAATAAATGATGGAAAGCAATGAGGGCAAGCAAATATTTGAGGATGAACTTGTCAAAGATTACCGCGAAGAAAAATATTGCGATGATATTGAATTTGATGAAAAATTAATTGCCAAATTGAACAGACGCAAAAATCAGAAAGCGGATAGAAATCGCATGGTGGTTGACAGCGCCGGACTCAAAGATACCTTCAGAATCATGAGAAACCGTTATATAAAAAAATACGGCCGGGACTAAGGGCTGTATTTTATGATATAATAAAATAAATACAAATATGTAAATATAAGGATTTATATGATTACAACACTTGAAAAATTGGGGCTGACGGAGAAGGAAGCCAAAGTATATTTGGCGGCTTTGGAATTGGGCGCGGATAGTGTCCAAAACATCGCCAAAAAAGCCGGCGTCAACCGGGCAACAACATATGTCATTTTGGAGTCGCTTGCGAAACTCGGGCTTGCCTCTTCCTATGAAAAGGGCAAGAAGACCTTTTTTGTCGCCGAAGCGCCGGAACAGCTTGATAATCTTTTAAAAAGGGAAGAACAAGACATTAGTGACCGTCGACTTGAACTCAAAAAATTTATTCCTGAACTAAAAGCAATCTTCAATCTTTCTACCGGAAAACCAAAATTGAAGTATTATGAGGGATATGATGGTGTAAAGGCTATGTACCAAGAAGCACTAAAAATAAAAATAGATGAAATTTATTCTTTTACCCCTTTAGATAACTATCTTGAAGCTTTTCCTGAACAAAATTCAGTCAAAGATAGAGTAATGAAGAAATGGAAATTAAGAGTAATTTATACCAACAAAAATGGTCCCGTGAAAGATGCCACCGATAAAAAGAAATTAAGAATTGCTCGTTTTGTTCCTAGGGATAAATTTCCATTTGAGTCAATGATTGATATTTTTCCTTCGTATGGGATAAGAATTTATAATTTTATTCCAAATTTCAATGGGGTTGTAATTGAAGACAAACAAGTTGCAAAAACATTGAAAGCAATATTTGACATATCTTGGATAGGGGCAGAAAAATATAATAAATAAATTTTTAGCAAATAAAAGAGGCGGTTAGCATTTATACTAACCGCCTTTTCGTTTATTTTCAGATATCGTGCCTGGCTTTTTGGTATGCCTTTTTGCTGATAAGACCCTTTCTAAGCAGCTCTTGGCGATATTCCTCACCGATAACACTGGACTCCTTGCTTCGGACGATCTCGAAAGTTGACATCCAATCGATCTCAAGCCAGTTTTCTTTGAGCTCTTTCTCGAAAGACACGCGGTTGAATTTTTTGGTGGTTAGGGTGTAACCTCCACCTTTTTCATTTTTCCAGCGGCGATAAACGAGTGGGCTCTTGAAAACCTGTAATTTTTCCGCTTCTGATAAGCTATTGTACAGCTCTCTCATGAAGCAAAAAGAAAACATGGCTTTTAGCTTTCCTGTCTCGTATGCTGCCTTGTCCTTCAGGTCAGCCGATTTTTCCTGATTGCAGGTCTCATTGAAGAGACTTACAACCTTCTGAATATTGGTCAGCTCTTTCGAGGAAGCCGCATTAAGCATGACCCCGAGCATGAACGCGACAGACAACACTACCAAAGCGTACTTCAAGTCCATCATCTCCTTTTCTTTGATTTATTTCCGAGTATTCTACCATCCGCCCATTTTCTCGCCCTCCTTTCCCAGAGGGCCGAAGACCTTGTTTTTCATTTTGAATCATTTACTGCCCTCTTTCCTTGATAGATTGAAATCCGAAATTATTTTACATGGGATAGCAATGGTGGAGGACCAGGGGTGGCTGGACGGCAGCACCCCGTGGATACTTTACCACCCACTACCCATCAATATCACCTCCCTTTCGAAGATATTTTTAAACCTCCCTTTCTCAAAATATTATTAATGTCCATTAGTTATTGAAAACTAACAAATAAGTATATCACATCTTGAGGAATTTGTCAATAGGTATTGACATCACCATTGACAGGAGCCGAAAAGATTGATATGATATTTAGTTCTTTAAAAATCTATGGTCGGGCGGACCTTAAGCGCGGAGGGAAAATGACAAAAAAAGAGATAGAATTGGCAGTTATAGATGACGATGAAAATATATTGAGAACAACTGTTTATGAATTGAAAAATTCAGTTGATTCAATTGCAAATGTGCCAATCGATGTTGAGGATGTCAACACAATCGAGAAGGCATATGATCTTATCAGTACAGAAATGCCGGACATCGTTATCCTCGATGTCTATCTAAAAGATGGGCAAAATACCCTTGAATTGGTCAAAAAATGCCATTCTCAAGGTATTAAGCCCCTTTGGGTTGTCCATTCTTCTGAGTGGCGCCAGGAAGACACCAAAGCGAAATTTGCACATCTTGGGGTCACCAGAGGGGTAAATAAGCTTGATTTTGAGGGTATAAAGACAATCATTGTCGAATACCTGAAAAATCCGCCTCTGGCGGATAAAAATATTGCTCCTGCCAGGCTTCATGAACTGCCCCAGGATATCCGGCTGGAGGAATTTTATGATTACCTAATGGGTTTGACGACAGTAGATCTTGCCCTTCAGGCTTTCCTTAAGTCAAATTCTTCTCCAAAGCTGAAGAAGATCGAGCGAAATCTCTTTAAAGAAATAGAAAAATTGAGAGATTTCGTGCTTTATGAATAATTTACATAAGCGGTTAACCCCGCTTTTTTTCTTGACAAAAAAGCATCAAAATGGTAACTTTATATGTTCATTAACATTAAAGTAAATGAGGTGATTCAGTTGAAGAAAAAAATTTGGCATGAAATAATGGATTATGAGTTTAAGGAAACTGACATTGGCGGATTGGGTTATGCCAATGCCTTGAATAAAAATGATTTGTTGTTGATTTATGATATTATTTATCAATATCAAGGAACGGACAAAGATGTAAATCTTGCCCATTTTAATCTTGGTATCTGCAAGTATAAAATTTTCGATTATCTTGCCAGATGTATAGACGGTTTAATGGATTCAAAGAAGGCATTGAAGGTGTTGCTGTATGCATACCTAAAAGCTGATGGTGACATTCGAAAATTTATTCTTGAGTTAAACCGAACAGATTTTGACATCTTTCGGGATTGGGAAAAAATTGATCTTGATACAGAAATAGATGATAAATTACTTGAACTCAGATCAATTTTGGAAGACAAAACAGACTATAATTTATATGAAATTAGACCACAAAATATTCTTATCAGGGTCCATCATGATAAATATTCCAATTCCGAAGAACAGATTGTGGGAGATCTTTACAATCTTTCCGAAAAAATATTTTACCATCATTGCGGCATTGAATTCGGCGAAAAAAAATTGCTGAATAAATATTTAAGAGATCATCCCATGTCTGAAAAAGAAGAATTTAAAAAATATTATCTTAAAAATAAGATTTTTTTCTATCATGGGATATGCAAATGCAACAAATGCTCGTGGTGCAAAAAAGGCGGCAATATAGTATTCAAACACTATGATTCAGGATTAACTATTGCCTCCAGAGATGTTTTTTATGAACATCTTAAAACATCAGAAAGAAGAATATTTCTTGAAAGAAACGGTTCAAACAAGGAAAAACAAATTGTTTGGGATGAAATATTGAAAGAATGCATAAAATCTATCTGAAATTTGATATACTGTCAAAGCGGTTAACCCCGCTTTTTTTTCTTGACAAAATGTATTTATTTTGGTAGCATTTATTAAATATTGGAAACATTAACAAATAAGATTGAGGGTGATAAATTTGTCAATTGGATTTAGAGAATTAACTGCTTTTGTTAAAAAATGCAAAAATCATCCAACTCCCATCAATTTGGAAAAGTTGAAAAAGATAATGCCGGACTTTATTGCTATAAGATACAAAAATAACAGTGAAGTTGTTCTTACGAGGGGAACAGATGTAAATTATAGCATTGAGGAGAATAGAATTCTTATCACTTTTTATCCATATAAGAATGTCATTACCAAACAAGGTCGAATAAAACAGAAAATTTTTCCAATACAAAAAGTTGAAATTGATAATATCATCAAAATTTATTCTTACCATAAATACATTAAAGACCTTGATATGAAAACATCCAAAAATTAATTTCCCCGAAAACTAGCTCTCTTTCGAAAGAGAGCTTTTTTATTATTTCGTTTCAGGAAAAAGTTTACTTTTAATTTGATTATATTTCGTCAGAAGATCTTTATCTTTGCTTAAATATACCATCTCTCCAAGTGGGATAGCTTCAGGACTGTAAGGATCTATGGCTCCATGATCAATTGCATTTAATATATTTTGTTTTCTCATGGAATTGAATAGATTTTTTGCTTCTTTCAGGTTATTTTTATCGATATATTTTTTAATGAGATTCAATCTTTTTGGCAGTAAATTGTCAATCTCCTCAAAGATATCAATGGTTTCCGGCTTTCCAACCTTTTGCTTTTTTTGCCGCTTGGACAAGATTCTTAAATATTCATCTTTTTGAGTTGTAAATCTTATAATAATATCACCGTTCCATTTGGCACGCTGTTCATCATTCATTTGAGAGACAAGGCGGGCACAATCCTGGCCGATATTTTCATAAATTTGCCTTCTTAAAATATTTCTATCACCAATATGGTTTTGGTAGAAATATACCAACCGTGCAGTTTCTTCGTCAACTTGGGGGAGCACGATAGCGACTCCGTCGCCTTCTCCCCTTATTTTTCTAAATTGTTCCATATCCCTAACTCCAAAAATCGGAAGATCCCTGCCGGTGATGCTTCTGTATTCAGCGGATTTTTCATAAGAAGGCAAAGAGCCTTCGGCAAGTATAACCATATGTTCAGGAACAACTTGAATTATTTTTTCATCATTTGGATTTGGAATAAATATGGGCGGTTCGACGACATCCATTTCCTCAATGTTTGGCATTGTTTCAATATCTTTGTTTTCGTCAAATAACTTGGCCAATACTGCCATTGGAGTATTTTTTGATTTCGAAAGATATTTTATCCATGATTTTTGTGAATTGCTGGTCTCGGGGTTTTTTAGTGTTTCATAGACTGCAGATTGGAATTTTCGAAATCTTTTAACTTCATTATCATTTTCATAGTCAACATAGTTTCCATCTCCTTTTTCATTAACAGATAGCTCGCGGTTAAGCATTCCGCCTAATCTGATTTTCATTTCGGGTTTAGTCTGAAAGCGGACCGCATTAATCATATTGCGAAAAATATTAACATTTTCTTCTTTGCTTTCAGTGATTTTATCAGCCGCAACCACATCAAGAAGTTCTTTAAATATCTTTATTTTTGTTTTGTCGGATGCCTCAGGATTAAAAAGATAATCTTCCGTCAGAAATCCCGCTAAAAATGCAGAATCAGTTTCTTTCGGAAATGCTTCTTTTAATCTGTCGATGGTAATATCATCGGAAATGATTTGTTCAAATTCAATTGTTGAAACAGTTTCCAATCCTTCTCCTTCTGGAAGTTGAACCATAATTCCTCCTAATAAATTATAACTAATATTGATTTAATTATTTCAGAAATAAGTATAATTACAAGAGGAAAACAAAAACACCCCGATTTAATTCGGGGGTGTTTTTGCGCTTTCTTGAAGCTTAGTTATTATTATTTTCAGGATTTTTCTTTTTGTTTTCCGTTACAATCTTATAAAGCCATTGAGGCAAACGATCGTAATTGCCTGGTTCAAAATCACCGGTATCGCCCATGGTGTCTACCAGCCAGTTGTAATGGCCGTTCTTTTGGATTTTTGTGACATTCACTGCGCCTTTTTTGCCGTATCTTATCCAGCCATTTTTTACCTTTTCATCAATTTCTTTTTGAATTTTCTTGTATGCCTGCATATTTTCATATATCTCCTTTTTCTTGGCTTTAAAATCTTCAATAAGAATCTTGGCGTGCGAATTTTCTGGCACAAGAATTGTAAATGGCTTTTCCAATTCTTCCCAACGGCCCGTTTCAGGATTTTTCTTGTTGTATATTGTTTTTTCCCTGACTAACCCTGCCATTATTGCCTCGTCCATAATGTCGTTAACACCTTCATAATTTACATTGTATTTATTAATATATGAGTTAACGCTTTTGGCAGAATCGATTCTTTTTTGAAAAGATTCAACCAGCGATTGAGTTTCTTTATCTTTTTCCATTCTGTTTTTGGTTTCTATAAGATATCTGCCGAACTGGATGAGCTGGGCTTCATTATCGATGGTGTTTTCATTTTCCACTTCTTCTTTTAGCAACTCTTGAAAATTTTTGTTTTCTTCGAGTGAATCTTTTTCTTTCGTTATCTCATTAATAAGTGAGGTAAATTGTTTCTCATCAATCTTTTTTTCTTCCCAGGACTTGGTTGCTTTTTGGTGGTAATTTTCAAGCGTTATGCTTCTTTCGGCAAGCTCTTTATCCATATTGGAAAATTGTTCGGCTTTTTCCATTGCTTTTTGATAAAGCGCTTCAATCTTTGGCTCAATTTTGTCTTTGAGATCAGAATTTAATTTTGACTCATAATCTGCCATCTTGATCTCGTATTTATCATTCTTTTTCTCAAGCTGGGCAAATTTTTCGTCAATTGACATTTTTTTATCAAACTTAAGCGCAAAACGTTCCGGAGCCCTTAAGTCGCTTTCCAGAAGATTTTGTGTTGATTTGAGAATTCCCTCGGTATCATCATTCAATACTATTTCGTTTTGATTTGTATTTTTGTTTTCGTTTTCGCCGACAATAAAATTCTCCAATTCCTCAGGGGACTTAGAGTCAATTGTTGCAGCGGTTTCGAGCTCTTGCGGCTCTACTAATGTGTTTTTCATATATTCCTTTTCTCCCTCCGTTATTTGTTTAACGTAATATTATAGTATACTTTTATAAAAATGTCAATAGTAAATAACATAAATAACAATACATATTATATTAATATATTATAACACCATATAAATACTATAAAATAATATATTATTATGTCAGTGGGACTTGACAAAACAATTTTAGTATGATATTATATTTTGTTGTCGTAAAAAAACAACACAGAAAATTTACAATAATTAAAAGGAGGGTAATGAAATGCTAAAGTTCAAGAATTTCATTGCGGGGGCAGTTTGCCCAGGATTGACGCCGCCAAAAATATACATCCATCAATTGGAAGAAGAAATAAATAAATGGCTGGCAGATAATCCCAATATTCAAGTGGTTCAAATGACTCAAGGAAAAATATACCAAAGCGATGAACCCGGGCACTGGTCCTACGAAATAATGCTTTCATTCCTTTATAAGGAAGGATAAAGCAGCAAATTTGTGTTTTATCACCAGAAATTTCTCCTATCACTTGATAGGAGCACCTCTGGGGACTGAAACCAAGAACATTTATAAAATAAAGGAGGAAAAGTAATGTTTGAGATCAATTACTGGGCATACTTCGGGCTTTTCTGTTTCACTATCGTATATATGGTGTCGGAATTCAAAACAGATTTTCTCTCCGACAGTACAGGCAACTTTACTGGGCTTTTCTATCTGATACCATGCTCGTTTATCCTCGGCATTACGCCACTCTACTGCACCGGATGTTTTGATACCTATGAAATATTGGTCTTTGTTTCCGTTCTCATAGGCTCAATCATCTTGACCTGGGCGTCATCTGATCGACGCCACTACCTCAATCTTTAGACAAAGTTCCAAGGAGGGGAACTTTTCCAAGGATTGAAAAATCCGAGTTCATTAAAAAAAGGAGGTGGTAAAATTCATTTGGCCTGAAAAGCCAAATATCATGCAAACACCCATTGATCTTTATATGAAATTTATCATCGGCAATGAGCGGTGATTAAATTGATTATAAAGAACCAGTCACGACGTTAAACCACCTAAAAGTGGGAGTTGGAAGGCTGGCAGTAGTTGGGTGAAAAAAGAAAGGAGGAAAAAACCATGCGGATCATCGTCATCGATGACTGCAGCGATGAGCTGCGGAAGGCGGTTGGCGCAGTCGAAGCTGCTGGACACGAGGTGATTTCGTTTAGCGATTGTAAAAGTCGCTATCCGAATCCTGACGTCTGGGAGCAGATGGCTGATGCAGACGGTGTAATAACCGATCTGTACTTCAACCCAAAGCGAAGCAATGACCGGGTCATGGAAGAGTATTCTCGAAATACTCCCCCCATGGGTCTTGTGGTAGCTCTTCATGCTCTTCACATTGGGAAACCAGTGGTTATCTGCACTAGCGGAGACCATCATGGTTCCCAGCTGAGTTTCGTCTTTGATGCCTATGTCTCACCAACCAGTCGCAAGATTGGATTTGGCTGGGAAGAGGACAAAGATTGGGCTCGAGCCGTGAAGATGCTAGAGCAAGGTGCCAAAAGCACCTGGGATCTGAAGTAGCACTCGCTGACCGAGAACGGTTCGGCTTAGCACAAAGCCGTCTTTGGGGAACGAATGGTTTGTTGCCGCGAACCGCAAAGACCTAAAGAAAATGCTGGCAAAGGATAAGCAAGTGCACCTCGCGTCATCTTCTCTGGATGCCCTCCTAAACCACCAGGTATTCCAGACTCATTCCCCAAAGATGACCAATCAACCTCACGACAAATCCCCGAACATTTCGATCGGGGCTTCTCGAGGGGTTGAAATCTCAAGAAAATTAAAAATTTAAGGAGGGGATTGCATGAAGAAGAATTATTCTTTCTACATTGAAAATGGAGTGCTTTTTATCAAAGGATTTCATAAGGACTTCGGATGCATGACATCCATTGAAGTCACTCCCAATGATCCACTTTACACTGAAGGAATGCTGGAAATCCGAAGACAGAAAGCCGAGAAAACAAGAAGAATAATTTACCCGGGAATCAAAGGCCACTTCGAACTTATTTCATAGGCCTTTAGCATTCCCACGTTTTGAGCGAAATGAGCAAGCCATGCTCAGATAGCTTGAAACAAACCATTAAACAAAAAAGGCCAATGAGCCGCTTGCATGTAAGGGGGGATATGCAAGTAAAACTTTACTCAAGCGACGCGCCCCTACCGGCGAATGTTACATCCAGTAACAGGTCGCCGGCGCTTGAGTCATCTTGAACCGAGGGATAAAATCCCTCACCCCGCCTAGGGCGGGATTTCTCTCTCGGTTTAAAACCAAGTTTATTAAAAATTAAAGGAGGAAAAATGATGGAGATAATCAGATTCACCGAAAAAAAGGTCAAGTTGGTGGAAACTAAGAAGTCCAGGGTCAAGATTGAGCCCAGAGTTAAGATTGAGCCGCGAGTCAAGCTGATTCCCGAAAAACGGGTAAAACTCATCAATCGGGTAAAACTGCTTGACGACTTCTCTGACTAATCATCGCCTCATCCTCTTTCCTTGCCTCTCAATTGTTTTAATCCTCGGACATTACCCCCTCAAATGGGGGCCTTTCCGAGGGTTAAAACCCTAAAATCTTTAATAATCAAAGGAGGAAAACAATATGTCAAAGGATAAAGTTCTTTTTTCCATTAATTACGAGGGCCCGGTGACAATTTCCAGGGAGGAATATGATTTCTATAAGTCCCGTCCCAATCACTGGTATGTCAAGCCTTGCGAAAGGTGCGATCGGAATTTTGACTTAATGTCCGGAGTTTTATCGGCAGCTGAGGCAATCAAAGATTGCTCCACCTGCTACAAAATCGCCGACTATTACATTGACAAGGGTCTGGAAAAAAGGATTATCATTAATCCTTGAAACAAATTCCCCGCATACGGGGGCTTCTTTCAGGGATTAAACCCTAGAACACTAACAAAAAAAAGGAGGAAAAAAACATGTGGACACACAAGAATCCATATCCGAGAAACGAACCTGTGAGGTCGGAGTACGAAAGGGACCTCTCGCATCTTGTTTGCTGGTTGAATCTGGCCAAACAAAACATACGCGTAGAGGATAATCTTTTGCGCGCGATGTGGGAGATGCAACTCGCAAGAGCGTATGTAGTGACCTATGGCCATCTTGTGCCAGGCTTCAATAATCAGAAGTTTTTCTGGTATATTGAGCAAATGAATAATGTTCTTTTGAAAAATGGCTTTTCTAAAGCTATTAGTCAAAAGGACTATAATAAATTTATTGGTCTTGCCAATGAGGCCAGTAAAGAACTGTATGATCCTTCTGCGGGAAGCGAAGGAGAATACTTTGACCAGGACAAGTTCGACCGCGAACACGGGCTTGGTTCTTGTTCAAAGTAGTTTTTCCCTGAAACAAAGTCCCAAGGAGGGGGACTTCTTTTAGGGTAAAAGATCCCTAGATATTTAACAAAAACAAAGGAGGAATTCTCATGCATAAATCTGTTTTGGTTGCCACTAGTGATACGGAAAAAGCTTTTGCTCTTAGGGAAATGTGTAAAGAGCAGGGCTTTAATGTTATTACTACAAATAATTTATCGGATTGTAAGAAAATAATTAATCCGAAAATAGATGTTGTGATAACCGATCTGAACCTGTCATTTTCGGAAGAATATGATAACGACGAATACAACTGGCAATCGGGGATTGAGATCGGACTTTATTGTCAAAAGAACGGAATCAAATTTGTTCTGATTGACAATAATGGACCAGAATGTGTACTGGATTTAGCCAAAGTTGCTGGGTGGTTGGTTATAAGAAATTACAGAGATATAATCAACTGTCTGTAAAAATTTCAAAATTATAAAGGAGGTGGATTTAGGCTTGAGACAAAATTCCCGATTATTCGGGGACTTCTTTCAGGGCTAAAATCCTAGATTTTTAACAAAAAAAGGAGGGAAATTAATGAAAAAGATCGTGATTATTACTGCATGTCAAGGTGTTTTCTTGCGAACCAGAGAATGTTTGATCGAGTGGTTTGAAATTGGAGCAGTCAGATCAACTTGTCCAGAGGAAGCTGGGGCGGCAATAAGGTGTGAAAAACCTGATATTGTTCTAATTGATCCTTGCATGCCCAAAGGGCCTGGAGTCTCGACGCCAAGACCCGATGAAATTTCTCTTGAAATCATCAAGCAGGCACGACAGGATGGTTTTAATGGGGATTTTATTCTCCTCTTTGGATGGGAGGATAAAAAAATTCGAGAAGCGTTTGAGCCAAAAGTCAAAACAGGCATCGGCCGGTTTGAAGGCTGGTCTGATCATGAAGAGAAACTAAAAAAGATTTTATTCTCTTTGTGAGATACAATTTTCCGCGCTATAACTTTAAGAGCTTACAAACATTAAAATAACAGGATATTAAATATCCCGTTTGTCTCTCGCTCTTACAACTTGCGCGGAAATTAAATTTATCCCTAAAATAAAGTCCCAAGGAGGGGGACTTCTTTTAGGGCTAAAACCCTAAACGTATTTTTACAAAAAGGAGTTGATTAAATTGTTGAAGCCGTTGGATGATGGTGATGAATATGTCAGAATAGGAGAAAGAGTGCTTGTCCACGATGTCTATGGCAACTATCTTGGTAGAGGAATATTTATTGGTTATGAAGAAGATGATGAGCTTCCCTTTCCAATAGTTCATATTATTCTTCCAACTGGTGACCTGATATATGGTTTTGAGTGCTGGTGGATGCCTGAATCCAAAGCCATATCATTAAACTAGCTTAATTTTCTGCCGGACATGTAAGTCCTTTTGTGGGCGTGAAGGATCCCGATATGCATCGGGATGAAATAACGTGCCGCATTGCGGCAACCTCTTTGGGCATTCCGGCAGAAACAAAATTACATTTTTCGCGCTATAACTTTAAGAGCTTACAAACATTAAAATAACAGGATATTAAATATCCCGTTTGTCTCTCGCTCTTACAACTTGCGCGGAAATCAATTTTTTAAGAGGCATGTTATGCCTCTTTTTATTTTGTAAAAACAAATCAACAATAAAATTAATTTAATTCTCATAAATACTGTTATAACCTCTTGACAAAAGGCAATTTTTATGATATAATATTAAGTTATCAAAAATCAAGGAGGTGAGTAAAAATGGCAAATTCATCAGTTCTTTACTGGGATGCCAGGACAAACACCTGGTATACCAGTAAAGAGGCTGCGATCCAGGCCATCAAGGCCGGAAAGTAGCCAAAAAGCCGAGAAAAATAGAGAGCGCACACAAGTGCGCTCTTTTTCCTATGCTGATATTGACAAAATCATGAAAATTAGGTATAGTGATATGTTCTTGAACGTTAAAAAACGAGGAGTTGATAAAAGTGATTAATTATTTAATCATTCACGATGCGCCGGATAATATGCTACCGATTCTTTTGGATAAACTTCGGGAGGATATTGGCTGGGAATTGAAAGATGGGGCATATGAATTATACAAAATTCCCAGCGTGCTGGCATTATCGCACAAACTGTTTCTCAAATACTTCATCGGCCCGTTGAATAAGAAAACAGCTTTGGCAGGGATCAATAATATCGCAGTTTTGCATTTTTACAACACATTCGATGTGCTGAAAAACTATGACACAAAGCGGAAAAATCCGATAGAAAAAATCCAAAAGGACGTGAAAAAGAGTCTTAATGCCATTAAGGCAAGTATCCAAAATAGCAAGAATAATGTGATTGTCGGATACTTTCAGCTTGGTGAAACCTTCAAGGAAACCGAAATTGTTGATCTTTATGAAGTTCCGTTCCACTACGAATTTCTTTAGCAGTTGAAATTTTTTCCAAATCCAGTATCATTGAGATGTCGAAATAAATTATAAGGATTCTATGGCAAAAGAGGCATATACCGGAGAGCTTTTGGAAAGTGAAATGTTTGGGGAATTTGAAAAAAAAGGTCCGAAACCGAATTATTGGGATTTTAAGGTTGGTTTAAATCACGTTAAAAATATGCAGCCGGAAGATCCGCATTATCCCAAAGCATGGTTTGCCCAAGATCTTTTTGTGGATCTTTTAGCAAGATTTGATATTGATGAAGATAAACTTGCTTTTTACACGGCGATCCATTCAAATCTTGACTGGCATCATAAGATTGATGGTTTTTTTGAAATGGAATATGATGGCAAAATGTATAGGGTGACAATTGATTTAACCAAAAATCCAAATAAAGAACAAGGAGACAAAGTTGATATGGTGCTATTGGTAAACGAAGAAGATATTGATAAAACTTATCAAGAAGAAAGATACGATCTCTTTTTAAATGATTGCGCAAGTCGGATTGAAAAGATATTCAGAGATAAAATTAAATACAAGGAGGTGATTTAGTGAATCAAAAAAACGATTTTAAGAAATACCTTTTTGGAGCAGTGAAAAAAAGGGAAGCAAAAGGAGGATATCACCTCAATCCCAAAATGCTGATGGCTCCTTTTGAGGGGGAGACAAGCATTGCCAAATATTTTTGTACCGGATGCGGAATTTTGACAGAAGTCAATGAAACAGGTGCGAAAGTTTTGGCAGCTCAGGCGGGTTTTTCAAACCTCGAGAAATTTAATAATATATATTTTGAGGTTTTAAGATGCCCGCTTTGCGATGAAGATTTCAAAGATGCAAAGTTGAAACCAATAATATAAAGATAGAATCTGAAAAATTAGAGCAGCTTAACCGCTGCTTTTTTATTTGACAAAATGTTATATAGAATGTTATATTACTATCATGTAACCACAGTAGTAGAGCAAAGCTCACTACGGGGCAAGCATATAACATGCAACACAAGGAAAATATGAAAAAAACAAAGACAATTAATGTGAATGAACTTCAGGCGAGGGCATCGCAGGTGATAAAAGATGTGCAGGAAGGGGAAATCTACCAAGTGATGCGCTACAGCGAACCGGCGGCAGTAATCATTCCTTTTGAAAAGTATGAAGAATTAAAAGGGGAATGTAGGCACTGTGTTGAGGAAATTAAAACTATAATAAAACATAATTCAAAAATCAAAAATCAAAGTTCAAAATGAAAATTCAAAATTAAAAATTTATAATTTTAACATAGTCATTTTGATTTTTACACTTTGCATTTTGAATTAAATAGGAGTTATTATGAAACGAATATACATGGACTATGCTGCTACAAGCCCGGTTAAGCCGGAAGTTTTAGCGGCAATGAGGCCTTATTTTAGCGACAAATTCGGTAATCCTTCCTCGATACATAGTTTTGGCCAGGAAACGCGCCAGGCAATCAATCGCGCGCGGGAGGAAGCAGCAAAGTTTTTAAACTGCCAGCCGCAAGAAGTGATTTTTACCTCCGGCGGCACGGAAAGCGATAATCTGGCAATTAGGGGGACCGTTTTATATCACCAAAATGAATTTGCGCTAAAAAAGCCGCATATTATCACATCTTTATTTGAACATCACGCGATCCTTCATACTTGCGAGGATTTGGAGAAAATGGGACTTGCGGAAGTTACCTATATCAAACCTGACAAAGAGGGCATAATTCATGTTGAAGATATTAAGCAGGTAATTAAAAATAATACAGTCATTGTTAGTATAATGTATGTTAATAATGAGATTGGCACGGTTCAGCCGATTGCCGAAATTGGCAGTATGATTTCAGAACTAAAGTCTAATAACCAAAAACTAAAAACTATATTTCATACCGATGCCGTTCAAGCAGCTGAATATTTCAGTTGTAATGTTGAAGAGTTGAAAGTTGACATGTTAAGCTTGTCGGCCCATAAATTCGGCGGACCGAAAGGGATTGGCCTTTTATTTTTAAAACAGGGAACCCCCCTCAAGCCGATTCAAACTGGAGGCGCACAAGAGTATCATCTCAGGGCAGGGACAGAAAATGTGCCGGGAATAATTGGATTAGCCAAAGCTATACAATTATTAAGTTCAAAGTTCAAAGTTCAAAGTTCAAAATTAATGAAGTTGAGAAATTATTTTATAGATATGATCATCAAGAAAATACCTGACGTTAAATTGAATGGTTCAAGAAAATTTCGCAGTCCAAATAACGTCAGTTTAAGTTTCAGAAATGCTGAAGGAGAATCGATTTTATTGAATCTTGATTTATTGGGAGTTGCTGCGTCATCAGGTTCCGCATGTACTTCCGGATCGCTGGAACCTTCCCATGTGTTACGGGCTATTGGTGTCAGTGATGAAGATGCGCATGGCGCAGTGAGATTTACTCTTGGCGAGAGCACGACAAAAGAACAGATTGATTATGTGATTAGAAATTTGGTGATAATTATTGCTAAATTAAGGAAAATGAGCCCATATAAGTGATTAGACGCTAGACTTTAGACGTTAGTAGAATAAATAGATATTAAACGATAAATTGTTGTAATTATGAAAGATAAAATTAAAACATATGAAGATTTATTAGTTTGGAAAAAAGCTGACGCACTTGCTTTGATAATTTTTTCTTTAGTGAAAAAGTTTCCCAGGGAGGAACTTTTTGGATTAATTTCTCAATTAAAAAGATCGGTTTTGTCAATTCCTGCAAATATTGCCGAAGGATTTGCTCGTGGCACACAAAAAGATTTCATAAGATTCCTTTATATTGCTTGGGGTTCCCTAGTCGAAACGGAATATTATATTAAATTTTCTCGCAAGTTAGCGTATATTGATGACAAACAACTCAAAAATTGCTTATCTTTAACGGAGGAAATTGGTCGTATGCTAAATGGTTTAATCAAATCTATTAAACTAAAGTCTAATATCTAGCGTCTAATAACTTATTTTTAATTGGAGGTAATTATGTCAGATATATTACAAGAATACAGCAAAACCGTAATGGATCATTTTACTCACCCAAGAAACATGGGTGAGATTAAAAACCCGGATGGAGTCGGAGTTGTCGGCAATCCCAGGTGCGGTGATGTAATGAAGTTGTATATAAAGGTAAAAACCAAAAAAGAAAAAGGAAAAGATATTGAATATATTGACGATGTCAAAGTGCAGACACTGGGCTGCGGGGCAGCGATTGCCTCTTCCAGCATGGCGACGGAAATGATTAAAGGAAAAACCCTCGAAAAAGCCAAGGAATTAACCAATGAAGCGGTCGCCGAGGCGCTCGGAGGTGTTCCGGAGCAAAAAATCCACTGCTCTATTCTTGCCAAACAGGGCATCGCCAAGGCGATTGAAGACTATGAAAGTAAAAAGAAAAAATAAGCTCTCAAATTAATAAATTGCATTAAACACTTGATTTATTCAAGGAATTAACCTATAATCTAGTATATTTTTGAAATTTTAAAAAGAAAGCCGGTGAGAACAATGCCCGAAACAAAAATAGAAGAAGTTATTGCAAAGGCCAAAGAATATAATCAGATAACACGAAAAAACTCGCAGGTAATGCCAAAAATTGGAACAATCCGCAAAACCGGAAATTATCCAATAAAAAATTTCAATTTCAAAGTCGGAGATACTTTTACTTATAAAGGCAAAGCTTATTCTCCAATTCCAGAATGTTTAGCCAGGCGAACTGTGTTTATTGAAAAACCCGTTATAATCAATGGAGAGAAATATTATCTAGAATTAAAGGGATACGGCGCTAACGGCAAGCATATTTTTCCCCGTGAACACGAGGAGCATGATATTTTCTACGGAATGTATTATAAAAACGCCGAGAAAGAATTCGATCTGTTGCAAGTTGCTTACAAGATTGGCACTAATTCACCATTAGCAGTTGCGCTTGTGGAAGCAAATCAGGATGATTTGGTGAAACAATTATTTCTCGGCTTAAAGGAACTCCTTGAGGCATATCTGAAATTTAAAAGCATTGATTATACAATATGGAAAGAATTTCTGAAAAAAAATGGTTACAAGGGAAATATAGAGCCGGGCGATACATACGAGCCAAAAGATTCCCAATTGAATAAAGCAATAAAAGTACTTAATGAAATATATTATTTGGGAGGACCCGACAAACTGCATAAAGTTCTGAATCATCTGGTTTCAAAAGACCCTACTGCAAAATGGCGACCGGTGAATTTCGTCAGATTTGATGCAAAGGCAGGATATGTTGTCCGTGCCTGCAAGTCACCGCTTCGTGTTGGTGATCCTAATGATAAAAATTTACCGAAAGAAAAATATGCGGCGATCGGACGGAATATTGGCTGTGATTTTCGTCTCCTTTTAGAACATGGCTATCTGCATTCCTCACCAAATATCGGTAATTGGACCTTGGCAAGCGAATTGACCGATTTTGAAGATGTCATAAATTTGCATGACGGGCAATCGGAACTCCTTGAAGTGATGAATAATTTTTCAACAAAAACGCTTGAGAAATATGTTGAATTTATCCTTGGTTTTCCGCATTGCGGGATATTATCAGAATTTTTCTGCGAAGGAATCATGGGCGGAGAAACCACTTTTAAAAAAGCATGCGATGGAGTACTATCGATTTTACGTGAATTTGTGTGATTTATTAATAAATCAACCTAACGCTTCTTGAAAGAAGCGTTTTTTTATTGTAAAATTACCATATGAAAAAAACTGAGAACAAAAAATTAAAAGTTAAAGACAAAGTCGTTATCGCTATGAGTGGAGGAGTAGACTCTTCGGTTGCGGCAGCGATTCTAGTCAATCAAGGTTTTAATGTTATTGGGGTGTTTTTGAAGTTTTGGAAAGACACATCATCTAGTCACAGTGAAGAAAATATTTGTTGTGATCAGGAAGCGCTTCATTCTGCCGGATGCGTAGCGGAAAAATTAAAAATTCCCTTTTATGTTTTGGACGCATCCAAGGAATTTAAAAAAGAGGTGGTTGATTATTATATCGAAGAATATGATAATGGCAGAACCCCTAATCCGTGTGCAGTGTGCAATAAATTTATTAAGTTTGGGCGGCTTTTTAAAAAAGCAAAAGCGCTTGGAGCTAATTATTTAGCAACCGGACATTACGCTCGCCTTGCATACAATATCAAAACTCAAAACTCAAAACTCAAATTCTCAACTCAAAGTGTAAAACTTTTGGAAGCAAAAGATAAAAAGAAGGATCAGAGTTATTTTCTGTGGCGGTTGAGTCAGGATCAATTAAGAAATATTATGTTTCCCATTGGAGATTTATCAAAACCGGATGTTCGAAAATTGGCAAGTAAATTTGAACTTCCAACTGCCCAAAAGAAGGAATCTCATGATATTTGTTTTATTCCAAAAGGAAACAATCCAGAATTTTTAGCAAATTATTCTCAAAAATTAAACAAGCCGGGAAATATTATTGATTTAAACGGAGTATTATTAGGCGGGCATAAAGGATTGGTAAATTATACAATCGGTCAAAGGCATGGACTTGAAGGGATACAATTAAAACTAATAACTAATAACCAAAAACTAAAAAATATTGGTATTCCACCCGCATATGTGATAAAATTGGATGTGGAAAAAAATGAATTGATTGTCGGTGAAAAAAAAGATTTATATCGGAAAGAATTGATTGCCGAAAATATAAATTGGATATACTCATGTAGCACGAAACATGTAACATGTAACATGGGATTAGAATGTCAAGCGAAAATCAGATACGGGCATCAATCGGCAGAGTGTAGAGTATTAATAAATGATAAGTTCCCAAATAAAGCAAAAATAATTTTTAAAAATCCCCAGAAAGCAATTACCCCTGGGCAGAGTGTTGTGTTTTATAGAGGCAGGGAATTGATTGGTGGTGGAATCATTAAGCAAATGTCTAATTAATAATTAACCTAATTACTCTAATTGACCTAAAAAATGACTAATTTCTAAATAAACATATTTTAGACATTAGACATTGAGGGATTAGACAATGATTAGAAATTAGAGCAATTAGATCAATTAGAAATTAAGGAAAATATGCATAAAGGATTGAAAACTTTTCTAAAAATTGTCGGATCAATTATTGTTGTCGGCTTTGTTTATTTTGCCGGATATTCTGTCGGGCATAAAAATATCATATTCGAAAAAGGCTATATTCCAAAAATTGAGAATATGGATTTCGGAAAACCGGAAAATATTGATTTTTCAACTTTTTGGGATGCTTGGGATCTTCTAAAAAAGAAATTCATGGGAGAAACTGATGACCAAAAAATGGTTTACGGAGCAATATCGGGGTTGGCGCAATCACTCGGTGATCCCTACACCTCTTTTATGTCACCTGATGATTCCAAGATGTTTAATGAGGATATGAACGGAAAATTTGATGGCATTGGGGCGGAAATCGAAGCCAGCAATGGATATTTAATTATTGTTGCGCCGTTAGAAGGTTCACCTGCCGAGAAAGCAGGTATTCGAGCCAAAGATATTATTGTGAAAATTGATGGTAATGACGTCGATAAACTGAGTTTTTCGGAAGCAATTGGTAAAATCAGAGGTAAAAAAGGCTCAATAGTTACCTTGAATATTCTTCGTGAAGGAGAAAAAGAGCCGCAGGATATTAAAGTGACCCGCGATACAATTGTTGTTAAAAGTGTTAAATATGAAATAAAAGATAATGTGGGTTACGTTAAAGTAAATCAGTTCGGTGATGATACGTTTGATCTATTTCAAGAAGCGCTTGATAAATTTATTGATAAGAATGTTAAAAGTGTCGTAATTGATCTACGAAATAATCCCGGCGGATATCTTGAAACAGCGGTTGATATGGCTGGATTATTTCTTGATAAGGACAAAACGATTGTTATTGAAAAGAAAAAAGAAGGCACGGAAACAACCTATAAAAGCAATGTTAATCCCAAGATGAAAGACAAGCCATTAGTGGTAATTGTTAATGGCGGATCAGCGTCAGCGTCGGAGATATTTGCGGGCGCAATTCAAGATTATAAAAGAGGGAAACTGGTTGGTGAAAAGACATTCGGCAAAGGATCTGTCCAAACATTGGAGGAATTAAAGGATAAATCGCAACTTAAAATCACGATTGCTGAATGGCTTACTCCAGAAAAGCGCCAAATAAACAAAAAAGGCATCGAGCCGGATATTAATGTTAAAATCAGCGACGATGATAAAAAAGCAAATAAGGATCCCCAGCTTGACAAGGCAATGGAAGAAGCGAATAAATAATATTAAATTTCTAATTTCTAATATCTAATTGACCTAATAATCATTAATCTATTAATGAAAGAAATTATTTTGTCATTAGACATTAATAATTAGACATTGATTAGAAATTAGATCAATTAGTAATTAGACATTTTAAGGTGGGTGAAAGGAATATATGAAAGTGGTGTTAATCAAAAATGTAGAAAATCTGGGAATTACCGGTGACGCAAAAGAAGTAAAAAATGGTTATGCGAGAAATTTTTTAATCCCCCAAAAATTGGCAGTTGTAACTTGTGATCCGAATGCAAAAGATATAATCGCCAAAGCCAAAGCAGAAAGAGAAAAAGTAACTAAAGAAATCGAAGAAATCAAGAAAATTGCCTTGGATCTTAGCGGCAAAGCAGTTGAGATTTCTGCAAAATCAGGAGAAAATGGTAAATTGTTTGGCTCGGTTACAGCCGAATTGGTGGCTAAAGAACTTAAACTTAATAAAAAAATGATTGAAATGGAACCGGTGAAGTCGACCGGAGATCATAATGTTGTTTTAGATTTTGGTCATGGAATAAAAACCAATATCAAAATAACCGTGAAACCACTTGGGGAAAAGCAGAAAAAGTCAAAATAATAGATTTTTTAATATTATTGTGTTATTATATAAAAAATGTTTAATATAGTGATATTTTAGGTCGAAAACATTAATCATCACAATCATCTGGAGGTGAAATGTTAATAGTTTGGATAATTCTCGGAATAATTGCGGTAGTGGTCATCTGGCTTATTGCTGTTTATAACGGACTTATTTCCCTTAAAAATCGCACCCAGGAAGCATGGAGCGATATTGATGTGCAGTTAAAGCGCCGATACGATTTGATTCCTAATCTTGTGGAATCGGTTAAGGGCTACGCCAAGCACGAAAAAGAGCTTTTTACAGAGGTTACCAAGGCAAGAGCAGAAGCGATGAAGGCGAAAGATATCGCAGAGAAAGCAGAAAAAGAAAATGCGCTTAGCCAAACGCTTAAATCCATTTTCGCGGTTTCTGAAAACTACCCTCAGCTACGCGCTTCGGAAAATTTCATGCAGCTTCAAGGGGAACTCACTGACACAGAAGATAAAATTGAAGCCGCCCGCCGATTTTACAATGGTAATGTGCGCGATTTCAATATCAAAATCCAGGTATTTCCCAACAACATGATCGCGAAACAGCTTGGTTTTAAGGAATTTCAGCTTTTTGAGGCGGCAGCCGCCGAAAAAGAAGCAGTTAAAGTGAAGTTTTAAAAAATCCTACAAATTTACTAATTATTACAAATGTACAAATTGTCTGTGCATTCGTATTAATCTGTAATTAATAGATACGTTGTCAGCGCTTGCTGACAGAAAGGTAGAATATGGCAGAAGAAAAAAAGACAGAGGAAGTAAAAGAAGCTCCAAAAACCGGCAGTAAAGATGTGGAAGAAAACAAGGTTTGGGCAGCCATTGGTTATCTTGGCATTCTCTTTTTAATCCCGCTGCTTGCAAAGAAGGATTCGCCTTATGCCCAGTACCATGCCAAGCAAGGATTAGCATTGTTCCTAGCCGGCTTAATCGTTGGCGCTGCTTCGGCAATTCCCTTTATCGGCTGGTTTATTGTTGCCCCGATTGGCGGAATAATTTTACTTATTCTTTTCGTTATCGGTCTAATCAATTCTTTGGGCGGCAAGATGCAGCCTCTCCCGGTAATCGGAAAAATGGCCGAAAATTTGAAGATTTAATTTCGTAGTTAAATTCAAAACTCAAATTTTAAATTACAAATCAAATTCAAAATTCAAATGTTTTAAAATTTAATCATTTAAAAATTGATTAAAAATTTAAAATTGATAATTTGAATTTGTTTTGTATATATTCATCAAAGTTATGTACACACAGATTGATTCCAACAAAAGAAATACCGTTTTTCTCATCATGTTTTTCTTAATTGTGGTAATTGCTTTGGGATGGGTGTTTGCCTATGCTTTTGATAATCAATTAATTTTAGTTATTGCAGTTTTAGTTGCAACGGTTCAGGCGCTTGTTTCATACTATTATTCTGACAGCATCACCCTGGCAATATCTCAGGCAAAAGAAATAAAAAGGAATGAGAATCTGGAACTTCACAGAATTATCGAAAATTTGGCAATCACTGCCGGTTTGCCGAAACCTAGAATCTATTTGATTGACGATACTGCCCCTAATGCCTTTGCCACCGGACGCGATCCGAAGCATGCGGTAATTTGTGTTACTAAAGGACTCGTCGCAAAACTTACTAAAAATGAAATTCAAGGAGTAATTTCCCACGAAATGGCGCATATTGGAAATTACGACATTCGCCTAATGACTTTAACGGTAGTTTTAGTCGGGGTGATTGCGCTCCTTTCCGATTGGTTTCTCCGCTGGAGCTGGTGGGGTGGAAGAAGAAGATCAAGCGGAAACGATCAATCTGGATCGATTTTATTTATTGTTGCCATAATACTCGCTATTCTTGCGCCGATTGTGGCAATGCTTATAAAATTGGCGATATCGCGAAAACGTGAATATTTGGCTGATGCCACCGGCGCTCTCATGACCCGCTATCCTGATGGTCTTGCCTCGGCGCTAGAAAAAATATCACGCGATCAGGAACCACTCGAGGTTGCCAATAAAGCGACCGCCCATCTTTATATTGCTAATCCGTTTAAAGAGAATGAAAAACGTGCCGTCAGCTGGTTCTCTGGCCTCTTTGACACCCATCCGCCAATTAAAGAGAGGATAAAACGTTTGCAGAACATGATAGGCAAGTAATATTTGCTAAGTGTTTAAGGAGGAATTAATGTTGAATTCAACAAATTTGCCGCTTCATCCATTAAAATTTATCAAAAAATCACTGGAGCGTATTGGTTCTTTTTTGAGGATTATCTTAATTGTCATTTGCATATTCCTTATCGTAATCATATTGTTAAGTGACCGTTACGGCAAAATTACACTAACTACTGACTGGACTTTGGTTTTCATTGCCCCATTTTTTTTAATATTATTAGGAATAATTATTTATGAATATCTTTACTACAAATTATATTACTACAATTTCGATAATGAGAAAGGATTGATTCGAAAAGGTGTTATCAGCAAAGCAACAGGTTTGGTTTATTATCATAAAATACAAAATGTCTATGTTGATCAGGATTTTCTGGATGCGTTATTGAATCTTTATGATGTTCATTATGAAACGGCAGGGGAAAAATCGGGATTTTATTCTCATGTTGACGGGTTAAATAAGGAAAATGCGCATAAATTAGTCGAATTTTTAAATGGAAAGACAAAAGGTATGCAAGGTAAAAAAATGGAAGAAGGACAAGGTTTAAAAGCATATTCCAAAGTAGATATTTCTCAACAGGAAATATCAAGAAGAACATTCCCAATTTCTATCAAGTATTTTTTCGTTATAGCGGTTAATATTTTTTTAATAATTGCTGCTGTTTTTATGTTTATTTATTTAGATTTTATTCTGACTAAAAAACCTGCTGATTTATTGATATTAACATATCTTATGTGTGGCGGAGCGATACCTGCCTTGGTTGGTGCATATGTTTGGTATCGAAATTATGATTTTTATTTCAATTCTCGACAGGGTAAAATTATCAGAAGATTAATTGCAGAATCAGTATCTTATGTAAACTATGATCGAATTCAAAATATAAATATACTTAAAGGAACAATTGACAGTATTTTTAATATTTATACTCTAAAAATAGAAACTGCTGGTGAACAATCTTCGGAAAGATTGATTATACCGGGACAATCCAAAGAAAATGCAGAAAAAATTAAAGACTTTCTTTTATCGAAAACCAAGAGCAATAAAGTCGGATTATAGCTTAATATCGCAAGCCCTTTTAAGGAACACGAAAAACGCTCGGTCAGCTGGTTTTCGGGCTTATTCGATACTCATCCTCCCATTCAGGACAGGGTAAGGCGTCTTCGTGCCATGATCTCAAAATAAATGCAGATTGAATAAATTTAATAAAAGTAATAAAATAATTATATGAAAAAAATATTTATCTTTTTGGTATATTTTTTAGGTCTTATGTTTTTGACTTTTGGTTCTGCATCGGCATACAATGCAACAGATACCGGTTGGAAAGTCGAGGAATATAATGTTGAGGCAAAAATCGAATCTAATCGGCATGTGACAGTTTCCGAAGAAATCAGAGTCAATTTCAATGATCTCGAAAAACACGGCATTTACCGCACTATTCCCTATAAATATTACCGAAAAGGTAATAATTACTCTGTTATTGTAAAAATCGACTCTATTACCAATGATAAGGGTGAAAACATTCAATTTCAGGAGTCCCGCTCGGGCGGAAATGTCGAACTTAAAATCGGCAGCCCTGATTATACAATTACCGGAAAACAGGTCTATAAAATCGATTACGAGCTTGATCGCGTGATTAACAGCTTTTCCGACCATGACGAGTTTTACTGGAATGTGACAGGCAATGATTGGCCGGTAACTATCGATAAATCAAACATTAAAGTTGAGTGGCCCGAAAAGGCAGAAATCTCAGATGATATTTGTTTTGTCGGCTCCTATGGTGAAGACAACAAGGATTGCAGTTTCAATATTGAAGGGAAAAGTATTGCGTTTTCCACTAGCAGAGCCCTTGAGCCAGGCGAAGGATTTACGATTGCCAGCGCAATTAAACCGGGAGTTATGAAAAAATATTCTGTCTGGCAGGTGATTGGTTGGTTTTTGGCGGATAACTGGGGTTATTTTATCCCGATTTTGGTATTAGTTTTCATGATTTGGAAATATTATAAATCAGGCCGCGATCCGCGCGGAAAAACCACCATTGTGCCGGAATTCGGCTCGCCCGACGATCTTTCGCCGGCGATGCTCGGGACGGTTTTAGATGAAAAAGTTGATACTCATGATATTTCCGCAATAATTATTGACATGGCGGTAAAAGGGTATTTGAAGATAAAAGATGTCGAAAAAAAAGGAATTTTCGGTTCCAAAGATTATGAATTTATCTACACAGGTAAAAAAATGGATAATCTGGAGGATTTTGAAAAAGAAATAATGGATGGAATTTTTGGCTCCTCACCAAAGAAAGATGATGCGGTAAGATTATCTGATTTGAAAGAAAAATTCTATACCCACATTAAAACAATCAAAGACAATTTATATCAGGGAGTGGTTAAAAAAGGGTATTTTGACAAAAACCCCAGCGCCACCAGGAATATTTATTTGGGAATTGGGATAACTTTGTTTTTCTTGAGTTTCTTCGTTGTTCCAATGCTGGCGGTCTTTACCCGCTCGATGCTTTCGATTATGGTGGGTACTATTATTTCAAGCATAATAATCATCATCTTTGCCTTTTTTATGCCGAAAAGGACGGAGAAGGGGTCTGAAATTCTCCGACAGATTAAAGGATTCAAATTATATATGCATACTGCCGAGCGTTACCGCCAAAAATTCAACGAGAAAGAAAAAATATTCGAAAAGTTTCTTCCTTATGCCATGGTTTTTGGGATTGTCAAAGAATGGGCGGAAAAATTCAAGGACATGCAATTGGATCGACCTGATTGGTACGAGGGAAGGGGGGCTTTTATTCCAGTGGTTTTTGCCAATGACATCAGCTCAATGCAAACCAGTGTCAACTCAACAATGGTTTCTGCGCCGTCTTCTGCTGGCGGCGGCGGATCCGGTTTCGGCGGCGGCGGTGGTGTCGGTGGTGGCTTCGGCGGCGGAGGGGGAGGAAGCTGGTAAAGTTTTTAAATATAAAAATGCCAATTTTGAAAAATTTCTATATAATATATAATATGTTTCTTTGATTTGATTTTGATAAAATAATATATTATTTAACAATAGAAAGGGATTATAAATTTATGGAAAAAAACGAGGCCATTAGCAACCAATCATTTTTGACAGTTACCGATCAGTTCAAAAGTAATATCTGGAGCGAAGAATATGGTATTCCGAGTGATGAATTCGGGAGATTGTTAAACGAAAAAAACCATCTTATCGAAATAAGGAGAGGGACAAATCCGATTGTTATTGGATGTCCACATCATACCAAAAACGGGGTTTCATATATGTTTCCTGGTCGCCCCGGTGATGAATGCGTTGGTTTGGTTACAGCCAACATCGCCATCAATCTCAAATGTGAGGCTCAAATATATTCACATGCAACTGATCATGATCCAAACAAAGATGCAAGAAGCCCCTATTTTACAAAAATATTTGATGATAACCCCCAAGTGCTTGTAGAAATCCATGGTTGCGGAAACAAAGGAATTAATGATATTGAAATTTCTTGCGGGCAAGATATTTATGGCGATCCTCAATTATTTAAAGAAAAATTTCAAGCTGCATTGAAAAAATTAACCGCTAGATTAAGCAAGTCTCAAGATAATTTTGATAGATCAATATCAAACGAATTTAAAAATTTAAACATTGGAGCCCAGTTGAAACCTGGTAGCAGTCAAGGAGTAAGATTTCCCGCTACCCACACTCAGTCTCTGATAACTTCTATGGAGAAAAAAATACCTGCCTATCACATTGAGTTAAAACCAGAATTTAGAAAAATGCGAGATACCAGCAGAATGGAGCTGACAGGAAGAGGAAAATACATAAGTGAAGCAATTGCCGCAACCATTGCCGAAATGTATAAACTCCATTACCAAAAAGATATTAAAAACACTCTTACAAAAACAGCCCAAGGTCTTATGGGATAATATGGATCTAAAAAAAATCGGAGGTTTCACCTCCGATTTTGACTCTGATTTTAATATATTTGTTTTCCGATTATTTTCTCGAGATAGGGCTTCATTTTTTTAATTGCCATGCCGCGGTGGGAAAAATTTGATTGCTCGCTAAAGGGAATATCGACGAAATATTTATTTTTCTTTGGCAGATACATGATGGAGCGGTATGGATAACCCTCAATAATTTTCGGCGATGGTTTAAATGCAATCACAACATCAATTTTGCCCTCAAATGTTTTAATTTCTTTTCCCGGCTCTGCCAAAGCCAAAACACCTCGCATATGCGCGGTCCGTTTTTCAGGTGGGACATCTTTCATTTTTTCGAGCACCGCGTCAATCATTTCTTTATCGGTCATTCTGCGCCCGTGCCATCTTCTTGAATGAACTCCCGGTTCACCATTCAAAGCGTCAATTTCCAGTCCTCCGTCCTCGGATATTGTTATTATTCCTGATAATTTTGAATATTCACAGGCTTTTTTAATGGCATTTTCATCAAATGTTTTTCCGTTTTCTTCCACGTTATGGTCTATATTTAAATCCTTTAGCGATACAAGTTCAATCGGCAAATTTCCAAGAAGTACTTTAAATTCCTTAAGTTTTCCCGGATTTTTAGTGGCAATTAAAATTTTCTGCATTTTGTCCTCCAAGAACTATAATACAAGTCTAGACAAATATTTTCAATGAAAAAGGAGCCTATGGCTCCTTGGGGGGTCTTACAATACGAAATTTGCCTGCAAGTCTTTTGATAATTATTTTATGTGTGATTATTTCATAGATATCTTTAATAAGAAATCTATCAACTACCATCACCTGAAAGTAATCTTGCTTAAATATTTTGCTTTTTCGGTTTAAAGCCCGCAGTACTCTTTTTACTCTCCTTTTCACTTTTTTGTGCTTGTCGTATTTTTTCAAAAATTCATCATTATCCAATTCGTAAATTGTCCGAAATTTATAATTATCTTCCAGATTAATTCCTGTTTTTGCCAATTTTTTTCTGAGAGCATTGATTATGATCTCAATGAAACTTTTCAAAGCAACTGTTATTTCATTATAAATCAGGAAATTATACCCTCCAGCCCGCACTCCCAAATTAATGTCGTACGATTTATCAAAAACAACAAGTGTCTATGGTTTGTGGCATGGCCTGTTTTTTGGTTCAATCCTGTTTTGAGTATCGGTGTATTCGTTGATTTTGGCAAATGGAATCACGGCAATTATTTTATTGAAAATTTCCTTGGGGAAATTTCTGGAAATTTCAACGATTCTCATTATTTCAGGGTAAGTGATATTTTCAAAATTTGTGGCAACTAAAACTTCAATAATTCTCAAAATGTGTTCTACTGAAATATTTTCGGGCAAATCCTCAAGTGGAATTAGCGAAATATCTTGCTTTGGCAAACATCTCACCTCTTGCAATAATTTTCCATTTGTATGAAAGCTGTTATTTGGTTTGGCTGATATGTTTTAGAATATTCATCATGATTTTGTCATAATATTCCGGAAGATATAAACGTGGATATTTCTGGGAGATATGTTTTAAATATTCACAAAACCAAAATAACAAGTTCGAAACATAAAAGCATCTTGGGCAATATTGTATGTGCTTAGTGTAAATATTCTGATTTTTGTTTTCTGCTGGCTTCTTGGAAGAATATATTTCTAGAAATTCTTTTTCCAATGGGCATTTTCCCTCTTTTTTTTGTTTCATTTTTTCATCATCTGTCAAGGCAAATATTATCGCCCGGGATAATCTTTCTTTTTGCTCCTGAAATTCGTTTTCTAGTGCGCAGTTTGTCATTTTCAACACCTCTTTTGTTAAAGAATTTTTAAAATTGTTAAAAATATATCATAAAACAACTATCTTGTAAATATTACGGCTTCCGTTTACAATAAGATTAATGACTAAAAATCAAGCAAAAATTAGAATCGAAAAACTTAAAGCGGAAATAAATAAAATCCGCTATGTCCCGATAGAATTATATTCTATCGAGGATCCTCGATTCACTTTGTGAATCGGGACTTATCATGTTTTGGAAAATATATGAAAAATATTTCTAAACAAAAAGTATTAGAAAGAATCAAGAAACTTCGAAAAGAAATCAACAGGATTAGATATTATTATCATGTCTTAGATAAACAAATCGTGCCCGATTCGGTCAAAGATTCTCTTCAGCATGAACTTTATAAACTGGAGCAGGAATTTCCGGAATTTATCACTCCCGATTCACCGACGCAGAGAGTGGGCGGCGCACCGCTTGATAAATTCAAAAAAGTTTTGCATTCTACCTCGATGCTTTCTATGGAGGATTCTTTCACATTCGAAGAACTTAAAGATTGGGAAAAACGGATTCAAAAAATTGTGCCAAATAAAAAACTTGAATATTTTGCCGAGCAGAAAATGGACGGGCTTGCGGTCGCACTTCTATATCGAAATGGAGTTTTGTATCAAGGAGCAACAAGAGGTGACGGAACAATTGGCGAAGACATAACTAACAATTTAAAAACAATCGAAGCGATTCCGCTTCAATTAGCCATTAGCCATTCGCGATTAGCTATTAGCCAATTAGAGGTAAGGGGAGAAGTTTTTTTACCAAAAAAATCATTTGATGATTTGAACAAAAAGCAAAAAGCTAATGGCCAACAGCCATTCGCCAATCCCCGAAACGCTGCAGCCGGCTCCATTCGACAATTGGATCCGAAAATAACGGCTTCACGTCATCTGGATTTTCTTCCATACGGGATAAAAACTGAGGTTGATATAAAAAGCCAAGCGGAAATTTACGAATTTTTGTCAAAAATCGGCTTCAAAGTTAATAAACATAATAAACAATGCAAAAACTTAGATGATGTGGAAAAATTTCACAAATTCTGGCAGAAAGAGCGGGCAAAATTGCCATATATGACCGATGGTGTTGTGGTTAAAGTTAATGATTTGGAAACGCAGAAACGGCTGGGTTTTGTAGGCAAAGCATATCGCTGGGAGATTGCCTATAAATACCCCGCAGAGAAAGTCACAACAATTGTAAAAGATATAATAGTACAAGTGGGGCGAACCGGCGCGCTGACGCCTGTGGCAGTGCTTGAGCCCGTTTTAGTGGCTGGTTCCACAGTTTCGCGGGCGACACTTCACAATGAAGATGAAATTCATCGGAAAGATGTGCGTGTAGGCGATACGGTGATAATCCAAAAAGCCGGAGATGTGATTCCCGAAGTTGTCGAATCTCTCAAAGATCTAAGACCTAAGAACTCCAAGACATTTAATATGCCCAAAACCTGCCCGGTTTGCGGCGGGCCAGTTGTTCGACCCAAAGGAGAGGCGATTCATCGCTGTGCTGACATTAATTGCTCGATCCGTATAAGGAGAAATTTATATCATTTTGCTTCCAAGGGAGCGTTTGATATTGAAGGACTTGGACCGAAAATTGTTGATCAATTAATGAACAACGGTTTGGTCAAATCGCCGGTTGATTTATTTAAGATCACCGAGGGGGATTTGCAGCCACTGGAAAGATTTGCCGAGAAATCAGCTTCTAATCTTTATGAGGCCATTCAAAAATCTAAAGAAATTTCATTTGATAGATTTATTTATGCGTTGGGTATTCGCTCGGTCGGTGCTGAAATGGCAGTGGATTTGGCGGCGCAGTTTGGAACTATCGAAAACCTAATGAAAGCAAAATATGAAGATATTGAAAGAATGTATGGTGTTGCCTCCAAGACCGCGCATGCGATTTTCGAATGGTTTTCTGACAAGAAAAATATTGAATTAATCCGTGATTTACAAAAAGCCGGAGTAAAAATAATTCCCTATAAATCTCCTGTCAAAGCTAATAAACTTGAAGGTAAATCATTTGTTGTGACAGGAACCCTTCCCACAATTTCCCGCGACGAAGCTCACAAAAAAGTAATTCAGTACGGCGGTGATGTGCACGCATCTGTCACTTCTAAAACCAACTATTTGATAATGGGCGAAAATCCCGGCTCTAAACTAGAGAAGGCCAAGAAATTCGGCACGAAAATTATTTCGGAAAAAGAATTTCTGGGAATGATTAAGTAATGTATATCAACCACTGATTTTATCCACGGATAGCACTGATAATTTTAAATAAAAAATAAAGCCGGTCATGTGACGCGGCTTTTTGTAATCTCAAAAATCTATACTTTTATAGTTTCACAGCTCATTTTTTCGATTGTCTGGAATTGGGTAATTGAAAAATAATTATCCCAAACTCCATTTAATCTGATTTGATAGATGATGTGAATTTGCGGGCTGATTTTCATATCTTTGAGCGGTGCCCGGGAGAAGATTTTCTCGATTTTATGAATCAAAATATTGCCTATTTCATCGAGAAGCTGCATTTCATCACGCTGCCAGATCTCGTAATATTTTTTCCTAATTCTATTGAATTTATCAGGTTCGTTTTTGAGACCGTCGATTTTCTCAAGTTCTGAATTATACCAGACTTCATCCGTTTTATTGGTAAGAAAGCAATATTTGCTGATTTCATTAAAAAGGATATTTTCTTTTTTTGCTTCCCCTTTGAGCCACTTCTCAGCAATAAAATTTTTATATTTTTTGACGAATTGACAATCCTCGTGGACAAGCGCCCAAATACGAACTTTGTCATTACTGTCGAGGTTTTCCTGAAAAAATTTGACTGATTGCATTTTAGAAAAATTCGGCACCGAGTACAGCAAACCGCCTTCCTTGAAATAGGTGATTTCCGGATTTAGGTTTTGGCAAAATTTATCATTTGCATCTTTCAGCCTTTCATCAGAACACCCGATAACCAGATTTTTCACCTTTTTTTCGATTTTTTCTTTACTCACAGATTCTTCCTCCTTTTTAATGTTACAAAAATATTTAAGATAAAAATCATCTTATCATGATAAACAAATTTAGTCAATAATCATACTACATCATACTAAATTGACAAAACAATATGATTCTATTAAATTGAAAACAAGATCTATTAGACCTTTAAAAATGGAGGGAATAAGCGATGGATATGATGAAACTTCATGATTTGAATCAAGTAGCTTTCATTGCCGGAAGAAGCCACATTGAACTTGCTCAAAAAATTGCTAACCTTTTGCAAATCAATTTGCACAAATGCACCATTGCCGAATTTGGAAATGCGGAAATTATGATCAAAATTGAAGAAAATGTCCGGGAAAAAAATGTCTATATTTTTCAGACCGACACTATTGGCAAAAATGAAAATGGCGAAAGGATTTCCCCAAATGATTATTTTATCGAGATGCTGCTTCTCTTAGATGCTGCCAATCGGGCGGATGCCAACATTGCCACAGTTATTACTCCCAGTTACTTTTATGCCCGCCAGGAAAGAAAAACCGCGGGACGCGAGCCGATTTCCGCAAAAGTAACGGCCAACTGCATTGCCGTGCACCATGCTAAAAGATTAATTACCATGGACCTTCACGCACAGGCAATACAAGGTTTTCTTGAAATTCCGGTTGATAATTTGTATGCCATCAAATGGCTGGTAGCGGCATATCGTCATCATGTAAAAAACAATATCTCGAGCGACGATTATATTACTCTCGCCCCTGATGCCGGCGGAGTGCCAAGGGCAAGATGGATGTCCGAATATTTAGGGCTGAAAATGGCGACAGCTTACAAAGTGCGCGTGGGTCTTGATAAGCCGGAGGTCTTGGACATTGCCGGTGATATCAAGTATAAAAAATGCCTCACTCCAGATGATATTATCTCGTCCGGCGGGACATTGGTTGAACTTGCCGAAAAAGCAGTCGATGAACTTCGCGCCAAAGAGATTATTCCATTGGTTACTCATCCTTCGCCAAAAAAAGATTCGCTGGAAAAGATCCTTAACTCTGACAATATTAAAACACTTGTGATTGCCAATACGGTACCCATAGATTACGATGTGAAAATCCCGTATGATAAAACGCTGATTATTGTTGACGTCTCGCCGATTTTCGCGGCGGCGATATGCATGATTGAAAACAGGGAGTCATTAAGTAAAGTATTCCAGTATCGTCCCTCACAATTGGGCCTCAGTTACGAAATTTTAACAAGCTCAGGAAGAGAGTTAATTGTCCCTGAGGAAGACATGGTTTTTGCCAATTCACATTAGATATTAATATATGATATAAAATAGCCAGCCCATAAGGGCTGGCAATTTTTATGCTGGTATTTTTTCCAAAAAAATGTTTTTTTCGAAATCGTAAGAGATTTTCCGAACATCATTGATGCTGACAATACCATTTTCTTCAACTGCAAAATTTTTTTCAACTATTGAATTTTCCGTGTCGTTGAAATCAAGAAATCTCGCAGAAACAAAATAACCAAAACAGCGAGCAAGTTTATAGAATTTTTCCATGTCTTTGGATTGTTTATATAATGACAAACCATTATTTAATTTATCATTATAATGTTCCCTATAGGCGCCGCAGTCCGAATGGTGCTCAATCAATACTTTATTAATATTTTTTTCAACAAGAAATCTGTTGAAATAAACCCGAAGATAATTGCGGCCGAATGAACGGGAAAAAAGCATTGTTGAGCCAGGCAAGCAGGCAAAAAGATTATTTTTAGTACCAAGGGGATTAATGGAACTTGAATATGATTCAAGGTGCATTTTAACAATTCTTGGGTCGGAGCAGGAAAAAGTTAATTCTGGATTCAAATCAATTGAATAATGATTTTCTGTCTTGAATATTTTAATTTGATTTTTAACAATCTCAAATGCTAGGAATTCAATTTGATCTTTGGAAAAAAAGTTGCCGTTAACAAAAGAAGCAATCCTTTCCATCAAAAGAATATCATGATAACTGTAATGTCCTATTATTAAAATTTTTTTGAATTTAAGAATTCTTTTAAGAGATCTTATCGAGAACAAAAATTCGTCTTGAAGCATTGATTCTTCTTTTAAAGCTAGAATCTTTATTAATTCAGGAGCGCTTAGCAAACCATATAGTTCATGGTAATTAGCTTCTTTCTTTACAACCTCATCAATCATAGAAATAGAAAAACTGTCGGAAATTACGAGTAAATCGGTTTTTGGCATACTAATTCCTCCATTTTGTAAAAATAACAAAAATAAAAATCCACTAATTGTGGTTATTATAAAATAACAAAATAATTTTTAGAAATCAATGGTGTTTACTTAATGGTATGAGGAGTGCTATAATCAATTTAAGGAAATTATGGCAAAATTAACTAAAAAAGACGTTGAAAAAATTGCGAATCTCGCAAGAATAGAAATAACCGAAAAAGAAAAGAATAAATATTCCGCGGAATTGACGGAAATTTTGGGTTATGTTGAAAAACTAAACAAAGTTGACACAAAAAATGTCTCCGAAACATCACAGGTTACAGGTTTGGAGAATGTTTATCGAGAGGATGCTGCAACAGAGGCGACACAAGTCGATAAAGACAAAAATAAAAACCGTGAAAAACTTTTGAAAAACGCACCAGCAGAGAAAAACGGCTACATTAAAACTCGAGCAGTGCTCGAGTAAAACTCAAAACTCAAATGTTAAAACTTATTAATTTTTCAATTAAAGAAATTTCAGAAAAACTTGACAAAAAAGAGATATCTTCGGTTGAACTAACCAAAGAAGTATTTTCTAATATCAAAAAAATTGAGCCGAAGATAAAGGCATTTATTTCCCTTATGGAGAAAGAAGCATTGGAGCAGGCAAAAGAGAGTGACAAACGTAGAGCAAACGGCAAAAAGTTAAGCGCAATAGACGGGATCCCGATATCAATAAAGGATATATTTTGCACTAAAGATATTAAAACAACAGCTGGCTCGAATATGCTTGGGGATTTTATTCCACCCTACGATGCAACTGTGGTTAAAAGAATAAAAGATGCAGGCGCGGTGATTATCGGCAAAAATAATATGGATGCCTGGGCGCATGGCTCATCAACTGAGAATTCCGACTTTTTTACCACACATAATCCTTGGGATTTGGAACGAGTTCCCGGTGGTTCGTCAGGCGGCTCTGCCGCGGCAGTGGCAAGTGGAATGGGATTTGCCTCAATCGGCACTGATACAGGCGGTTCAATTCGCCAGCCCGCGGCTTTTTGCGGTGTAACCGGTCTTAAACCTACTTATGGCAGAAATTCACGCTATGGAGTAATTGCTATGGCTTCGAGTTTAGATTGCCCGGGAGTCTTTGCCCGGAGTTCGGAAGATGTGGCGATATTACTTGAGATCGTTTGCGGGCATGACTTGCTTGATTCGACGACAGTACCAAGTAAAAAGTTCAAAACTCAAAACTTAAATGTCAAATCAAGTTCAAAGTTCAAAGTTCAAAACTTAAAATTGGGCTTGCCCAAGGAGTATTTTGGAAAAGGACTTGATCCAAAAATTAAAGAAAAAATAATGGAAGCGGTTGAAATCTATAAGAAAATGGGTGCAAAAATCGTGGAAATATCGCTTCCTAATACCGACTATGCTCTCGCGGCATACTATATTATCCAGCCGGCAGAAGTTTCCTCCAATCTTGCACGCTTCGATGGAATTAAGTATGGTTTTTCAGTTGAAAAAGCCGACAGCAAACAGCTATCAGTAAACAGCTTAATAGATGTATATATGAAAAGTCGAGCAAGGGGCTTCGGCGATGAAGCCAAACGCAGAATTATGATTGGAACTTATGTGCTATCAGCAGGTTATTATGATGCTTACTATAAAAAGGCAATGAAAGTGAGAACTTTGGTTTGCCGAGATTTCAATGATGCATTCAAGAAGGTAGATGTGATTATAACGCCCACAACTCCAACGACTGCCTTTAAAATCGGCGAAAAATCTCAAGATCCGCTCGAAATGTATCTTTCTGATGTCTATACCGTTAGTGCCAACATTGCCGGGATCCCGGGTGTTTCAATTCCCGTAGAATCAATCAATAATTTGCCTGTCGGAATGCAAATCCTCGGGCCGCAGTTTAGCGAGGAAATGATCTTAGATATTTCACATGAATATCAAAAAATAACCCATCATCATCAAAAAGTGCCAAATTTGGAGTAAATTATGAAAAATATTAAATCGAAAGATAAAAAAAATATCAATTTGATCATCCGCAGAATGGAAATAGAAGATTTGGCAGAAGTTTTTGCGCTTGGTGAAAGAATATTTACCTCAAAAAGCCCTAATCTTTATCGAACATGGGATGAATACGAGCTGACGGAATTTTTTCTAAGCGATTCCGATTTATGCCTCGTTGCTGAAGCGAATGCCAAAATTGTCGGGTTTATTCTCGGCACGACTCTCTCAAAATACCGCAGCGCTTGGACATACGGAAACATGACCTGGCTTGGGGTTCATAATAAATACCGGAAAATCGGCATTGCCAATAAATTGTTCAACCATTTGATTGACTTGATGATAAAAAAAGGCGTGAGAATTGTGGTTGCCGATACCGAAGCAGATAATAAACTAGCACTTGATTTTTTCAAAAAGAAAGGCTTTGGAAAAATTAGAAAACATGTTTATATGAGCATGAATTTAGACAATAAATCCAAAAGCAAAAATAAAACATAAATGAATAATTATCGAAATAAACAACCGGGATTCATCGAAACAATTGTTACCACATTCAGCAAGGGTCTGTGGTTTGTAATTTCCTGGCCTTTTAAAAAGTTATTCAGGATTAAGAGTAAAGGAGTAAGTTTTAATAAAATTGAAAATTTTGCAAAATGGCGGGAGATTGAAAAACTATTGGAGTCAAAAGACGAAATTCATGCCAAGCACGCGGTGGTTGAAGCGGATAAGTTTTTTGACAGCATTTTAAGGATAAAAGGCGGTAAAGGTGAATCATTTGCCGACCGGCTCCGCAGTTTGGAGAACCATTTTTCGCATGATAATTATCAGTTTATCTGGCAGGCGCATAAACTGCGCAATCAGATTTCCCATGAATCGGAATTTCATCCCCAAATAAATTACTGCAAGCAAGCGCTTAATAAATTTCGAAAAGGTCTCGAAAATCTTGGTGCTATATGAATTGTTGCATTGTTAAATTGCTAAATTGTTTGATTGGAAATATAAATGCAAAAACAAGAAAATAATAAGATTATAATTTACAAGAACAAATCTGGCGAGATGCAGATTGATGTTAAAGTTGAAAAGAAAACTGTTTGGCTTTCTCAAAAACAAATTGCTGATCTTTTTCAAACTGATAGAACGGTAGTGACAAGGCACATTGGAAATATTTTTTCTACAAAGGAACTTGATGAAAAAAGCAATGTGCAAAAAATGCACATTGCAAAATCGGATAAACCAATAAAAATATATAATTTGGATGTAATATTGAGTGTAGGGTACAGAGTTAATTCAAAAAATGCCACACAATTTCGCATTTGGGCTACAAATACCCTGAGAGATTATTTGATAGATGGTTATAAGTTCAATAAAAAAAGATTAATCGAGCAAAAGGAAAAATTATCATCACTTAAAGAAGCGATAAATTTCATCGAGAAAAAGGCAGATACCTATTTGCTCCAAGGAAAGTCAAGGGAATTATTATCCCTTGTCAATGAATTTTCTAGAACTCTAACGCTTCTTGAAGAATATGATAAAAATAAAATCAAAATTAAAAAAACTGCCAAAACGATATCAACTTTAAATTATGGAAGATGCAAAAATATTATTATTGAGTTGAAAGCAGAACTCAAAAGAGAAGATGAAGCAGGGGACTTGTTCGGTCAAGAGTATGATAAAAAATTTCAGGCAGTTGTAAATGCAATTTATCAAACCTTTGACGGTAAAGAGTTGTACAACAGCATTGAAGAAAAAGCCGCTCATCTAATCTATTTGACCATAAAAGATCACCCATTTGCAGATGGAAACAAACGAATTGCCTCGTTTTTATTTATTTATTTCTTGAGGGAAAATAATTATTTATATACTCCGAATCTTGAGAGAAAAATCTCCAATAATACTTTAGTCCCGCTTGCCCTTCTTATTGCCGCTAGTGATCCCAAGGAAAAAGATATAATTGTCAAAATGATAATCAGTTTATTGCAATAAATAATTGATAAAATACCTGAAAATATAGGAGTAGTTTATTTATGGCGCTAGATACTATCTCAAAATTACCTGAAGAAGAAACAGACGCAGAATCATTTAAAATGTTGGCTGGAAAAGAATTGAAAGAAAAGCCCGAAAATTTTAATTTACTAAAGAAAAAGGAATGGGAAAAATCCATTTCCGACAAAGAATACTTTATAAAAATTAAAGATGAAATAAAAATTAGTCCTGAAGACTTAGAACACATCCTTGATTTTCATGAACATGGTTCTCATTATAAAAAGAGGGTAAACGAGGACCAAAAATCTTATTTAATGAGAAATTTCTATAAATTTCTTGATGATATTTCGATTAAAGGAAAAATTAGATTTTATCTGAGATTCAATCAATCGAAAGAAGGTGGAAAATTTCTAAATTCATTTATTGAAGACAAAAATACAACAAAGCAAAAAAAAGAAGAAATTAACGAAAAGACAATCAGTTTGATTTTTGAAAAGGTATTTGAGTCAAAGGATCCTTCATCAGTTAATCATTTAATCGATTTTATCAAAAATGCCAATTTCCAGACCAAAGAAAAAAATGTCATAATAAAAAATTTATTAACAAGATTTCCAAGTATTTACAGTTTTTTAGAAATTAATGTGCCTAATTGGAATAAAGACGGCTATGACAAAGGGATTATTAACAATAAGCAAAGATATATTAATGAACGAACACTTTTTTACAAAAAACTATTTGATAATTTTCCAAATGAAATAAATTCCTTGGGTAAAGAATTTTTAACAATCGAAGAAAATTTTAATTTATATAATTTAAATATTCTTATTTTTGAACTTAATTTGAAAAACGAAAGTTTTGTTCAAAATATTCTTTTGCATAAAGATAATATTATAAAATCAACGATTAAAAAATTTCATGAAGAAACTGTAAATATTCCAGACAATACTTTTGATAAACAAAAATATATAGAAAATACAAAATTTTGGTTAAATAATACTGTTTCTGCCATCAAAAGATATATTGATCAATTGCCAGATGGGAAAAACAAGGATAAGTTCCACAAAGAATTTCGTGAAATTACGGACCCGATTGCGGAGGAATCAGATAAAATATTTTTGGAAAAGGATAAAGAATTTAGAGACGGAATTTTCAATATAAACAAGAGATATTATACGGGCAAATTGACTTGGGTTGAAGAAGATGACACATTGCTGATTTCCAATATCAAAGATAAAATACTAGATTTCAGGAAATTATTAAATTCATATGATTCAAAAGCATATTCGCTAGAGAGAATAGAGACAAATTCAGTACAAGAGAAAAATATTGATGAAATATTTAAAAGGAATCCCGAGCAATTTTTGGAAGAATTTAAAGATAGAATAAGAAAAGAAATTGAGCAAAAATATAATTACGAACAGTTTAAAGATATATATTTATCAGATAATCCAGAAAATGCAATCGATAATATCAGCAAAGAATTTTCTGCAGAAAATTGGCATGATATCAGATTTATTATTCGATATTTTGTATCATCGGACCTTACGAGTAATCGGTATGATCGATTTGACTCTTTTTTTAAACTTACTAACGCAAGTGCTGAACTTCAGGATTCATTAGTTAACGATCGCTACGTTGAACATATGGATAGAAAAGATCATTTTGGAATTTCGGAGGCTTATTTAAAAGAAGATTCCAGAATAGAACATTTATATAAGATATTGAATAACGAAAATTTAATAGACCTTTTTGCTGCAGATAGTCCATTGAGTTTATACAAATCAAAAGTATTTACAGAAATTATCGATGCAAAAGACCCACTAGTAAAAATAGAAGAATTTAAAAACATTTTTATGAATGGGTTGTCCAGTTTTTACCAAAAATGTATTAAAGTAGTCGAAACAAATCTTGGAGCTATGCTTCAGAGGGAAGATTATTCGACAGCTGATTTGACTCATTTGTGGTTGTTATTATATGGTCCAGAAAAAAAACCAGAGAAGATAAATTTTAATACGCTAACTTTCGAAAAAAAGATGCAAGTATTAGAAGATATTTTGAAACGATCTGAAATGTTGAGCCAATCGTTATATTCAAAACATTTAGCGGGTGAGAGAAATGTCAAATGGATAAATTCATTTTATGATGATGAGACTGCAAACAAAGAAAAGAAAATAAATATATTAAATTCCAAAGGAATTTCTGTTCACGGTTCAGACCATAATTTCTTGACATCAATATTATTAAATGGAAATATTGCCGGAGAATGCATATTAACCAAGAGTAAATTGGATGCGGTTCCTTTTCATGTCGATTGTGCTGAAATAAATGAGAAAATCTTGACTCAACAATTAGATCAGGACAAAACAATCGAAACTCTTGGCTCAAGATATTATGGTGATGGTATGTATCTTGTATATAAAAGTGCAAAAAATGAAGCAAAAGATATTAATTCAGAAGTTTATGTATATGATTTGACGTCATGGCCCGAATACGAAAAAAGGGTAGATATTAACAGAGATATTGGCGGAAAACATATTGGAATATTGGGGGCAATACCTTCTACGGAAATTTCTGCGATTATCATTGGCAAAACCATGGAAAATGATCAAAATTATGTTAACAGTATCAATAATTCAATAGCAGAAAATGGTTTTTATATTCCTGTGCTTAATCAAGAAGGATATTTGATATATTCTATTGCAGATTTCGATAATTCAGTAAAAGAAATTAGATATTTTGATAATGCCGAAGAAGCTGTGAATGATTCGAATTTTTATGAAAAAGTATTAAATGAAAAAATAAATGAAAAATTTCCTGAATTATTTAAAAGTCTCGATACCATGGAAGGTCAAGGGGGAGTGCATAAATATTCCAAAAAAGAACATATGCAGAGAGCAACAGAATATGTAGGCGAGATTGACAAAAAGCATGGATACAACTTAGAAAATAAGTATTTATCAATTGTAAAATTAGCAGCAAAATTACATGATATTGCAAAACTTCCTGGTGCAGTTCAACTGATGGATAATACTTCTGTTGCAGCGGAAATTATTAGAAAAACAATTGAAAATATACCTGAGAGCAAAATAAAAATTGCATTGTTGATGATAAGAGAGGATGAGCTTTTAGGGAAACTTCTTTCTGAAACTTCTATCGATGAAAATAATAATCTTATGTCGACTAACGTAAAAATTAAAGAAAAATTTTTAGATTATTTTAAAAGTAATGATCCGGATTATTCAGAAGACGAAAATCAAAAATTAACAGAAATATATCGTAAAATGATGATTTGTATGTATAAATCAGATATAATGGCAATAGATGACGGCGAAATTTATAAAAAAGACAAATGGGCAATCGATGAAAAACTGAAAGCATTGGGACTAGATTATGCATAAATATATTCCTACAATAGGTTTGGAAATTCACGCTGAATTAAAGACAAAGTCAAAGATGTTTTGCAGTTGCAGAAATATAGCTATTAGCGATAAGCCATTAGCCATTAGCCAAAAGCAAAAAGCAAATAGCCAACAGCCAAATACAAATGTTTGTCCGGTGTGTTTGGGAATGCCGGGGACACTGCCGGTGATAAATAAAGAAGCACTCAATTATACAATTGACACCGGATTGTACCTTAACGGGACAATTTCCAAGTTTACAAAATGGGACAGGAAGAATTATTTTTATCCTGATCTTCCTAAGGGCTATCAAATATCTCAATATGATTTGCCGGTTGTTACGGGAGGATACATTGAAATAACTCAAAACTCAAATCTCAAAACTCAAAACCACAGCTTAAAACTAAAAACGAAAAAGATAAGAATAACCAGAATCCATTTAGAGGAAGATACGGGGACGAGCAAGCATCCGGAGGGAAGAGAGGGAATTAATTATTCGCTTTTGGATTACAACCGTGCCGGAGTTCCGCTTATGGAATTGGTTACCGAGCCGGATATTACATCGGCGCATGAAGCCAAGGAATTCTGCCAGAAATATCAGCTTGCCTTAAGGCACTTAAAAATTGCTGATGCGGATATGGAGAAAGGGCAGCTCAGATGTGAAGTGAACATATCACTTGCTAAAACTCAAAACTTAGAACTTAAAACTAAAAACCACAACTTAAAACTAAAAACCGAAATACCAAATTATAAACTCGGAACTAAAGTTGAGATAAAAAATCTGAATTCATTCCGGGCAGTAGAAAAATCCATTGAATATGAAATAAAAAGACAAACTGAAATTCTTGAAGAAGGAAAAAAAGTAGTTCAGGAAACACGTGGGTGGGATGATGCCAAGGGAAAAACATACACAATGCGCATCAAGGAAACCAGCGCTGATTACCGCTATTTTCCAGAGCCGGACTTGCCTCCTGTTGAAATCTACCAATCAATTATCAATACTCGAAAAAAACTATTGCCGAAATCTCTTGAAGAAATTGAAAAAGAATATATTGAAAAATTTCAAATTTCACCGCAAGATGCCGAAATATTGATTTTTGATATCGAAAAATATAATAAATTTGATGAAATTCAAAAAAATAAGATGTTTGAAATTAAAAATGCCAAAAAACTGGCAAATATTTTAATCAATGAACCGTTGGCTATAAAAATTAAAAATGAATTCCTGCTGGAACTGGCCAATTTACTTGATAAAAACATAATATCAAGTAAAATATTCAAGGAGATAATGCCCGAAGTCGAAAAAGGAAAATCACCGGCTAAAATAATTGAGGAAGAAGGATTAAAGCAAATATCAGACAGCGGTAAACTTGAATCAATTATTGAGAAAGTAGTTAAGGAAAATCCTGAAGTAACTGCTAAGATCAAGGCCGGAAAATCACAGGTAATTGGTTTCCTGGTTGGTCAAGTTATGAAGGAAACAAAAGGCAAGGCAAATCCCAAAATTGTTAATGAAATTTTACGAAATAAAATCAAATAATGGTTGTATTAATAGGAGATGACAATGAAAGAAAAAATAACCAAGGCCTTAAGAAAAGAATTTTTTGAACGGTTTGCGGCGCTTGTTACGGGAGCATTTACCTTTGTTGCTGCGCTTGCCTGGAATGATGCAATACAATCATTGATTAAAAAATACATCAGTTCCGGCTCAACTCTTAAATCACAAATTATTTATGCCTTATTAGTGACTTTGATAGCAATTCTTGCGATTATACAGATTAACGTGGTAGCGAAAGCTCTAGAAAAAACTGACGATAATCTAGAGAAATCTGATAATAAAGAAGAAAAATAAAAATTAATTAATAAAAGGGGTATTTATGAATCAAATCACTTACACTGATGATAGCGGAAAAGAACAAAATCTGGAAAAACCCAAAAAGGGCGCATGGTTTGTTGTTCTGTTTTTAATTTTGAGTTTAGTTATGGGTTCAATCGGGGCGGTTGGAACCTTGTATGTATTTTCCTCAAATTCAAATCTGAGAGACAAATTGGGTTTGAAAAATTTAGATATCAACACTACCAAAACAGAAAAACTGGTGCTTGAAGAAAGCTCGGCAATTACCGATGCTGTCAAAAAGGTTTCGCCGGCTGTTGTTTCTATTACTTCCAAACAAAATGTTCAGGATTTTTTTGGGAGAGTTTTTCAGGAAGAAACTGGCGGCGGTACCGGATTTATAATAACCAGCGATGGCCTGATTGCTACCAATAAACACGTTGTATCGGACGAAGGGGCAGAATATACAGTTTTTACAGCCGATGGAAAAGAGTATAAAGCCAAGGTACAGGCACTAGATTCGCTTAATGATTTTGCTGTAATAAAAATTGAGGCAACTGGTTTGCCAGTGGTTGATTTAGGCAATTCAGATGATTTAGCTGTCGGCCAGTGGGCGATAGCAATCGGAAATGCGCTTGGAGAATTTCAAAACACTGTTACGGTTGGGGTGATATCAGCGACTAATCGAAAAGTTACTGCCAGCGGCGGCGGGCAAAGCGAGCAACTCGAGGGTCTCATTCAAACCGATGCAGCAGTCAACCCCGGAAATTCCGGCGGACCGCTTACCAATCTCAAGGGGCAGGTGATTGGCATCAACACTGCAGTAGCCGGTGGAGCAGAAAGCATTGGCTTTGCCATTCCGATTAATGTAGTCAAAAAAGCCATTGACAGCATCAAAAAAACTGGAAAAATTGAACGGCCGATGATTGGTGTCAGATACGTTCAAATCACCAAAGAGATTGCAAAAGCTAATAATCTGCCGGTTGATCACGGCGCCTGGGTGCTCAAAGGAAATAATATTTCCGATGTGGCAGTTGTTCCGGGAAGCCCTGCAGATAAAGCGGGAATAGTTGAAAACGATATCATTGTAAAAATCAACAACGAAGAAATCACTGAAGAAAAAAGTCTTTCCAGCATTCTTCAGCATTATAATGTCGGTGATGAAGTAGAACTGACAATTTCCCGTAAAGGGAGTGATATTAAAGTCAAGCTGAAATTGGAAGCCTCGAAATAAATATAAAATTGTATTTCCAACCACTAATCTCATTCACTGATAACACTGATAAGAAAATAAACTATCAGCAAAATCTGTGATTAGATTACATTAAAATTTAATGTTTTCGAGTTGTTTTTTGAGATCTTCTTCAGAGAGAGTACAAATTATTTTATTCAAATTTCCTTCAAGAATATATTCGATTTGATTCCAGGATTTTTTGATGCGGTGGTCTGTAATTCGGTCTTGGGGAAAATTATACGTTCTGATTTTTTCGCTTCTGTCGCCGGTGCCGATTTGGCTTTTACGGGCATCGCCCTGTGTCCGGCGTTCTTTTTCTTCTTTTTCTTCAAGCAATTTTGATCGAAGAATCGCCATTGCCTTCAGGCGATTTTTTCCTTGAGTTCTTTCGTCCTGACAAGTGACAACTAAATTTGTCGGCAAATACGTGATTCTCACTGCCGTTTCCAGCTTATTAACATTTTGTCCGCCATGCCCGCCTGCCCGGTAAGTATCAACTTTAATATCGGCTGGATTTATTTCAAGATCAACTTCTTCTGCTTCCGGTAAAACTGCCACCGTAGCGGTCGAAGTGTGGATGCGTCCGGATTTTTCCGTTTCCGGCACACGCTGGACACGATGCACGCCACTTTCATATTTCAAAAATTTATAAATTGTATTGCCCGAAACCTCCGCGACTGCGGATTTTACCCCGCCGAGCGATGTCCTGTTGGAATCAATAATAGAAAATCGCCAGCCTCTTTTTTCGGCATGTTTTTGATACATTCGAAGCAGTTCCTGAGCAAATAATTCCGCTTCATCGCCGCCGGCTCCAGAACGGATTTCCAAAATAACATTTTTGTTATCATTGGGATCCTTTGGAAGCAATTCAAACTTTAGCCGATTTATTTCTTCCTCGGCCATTTTTTTGAGTTCAGGATCGTCCGAAGTCTCAAAAAGATGTTTTGCATCTTGGATTTGTTGTTTGATCTGTTCAATTGACATAATTAGATTAAGTATATTAATAAAATTCCTTCTGATATCTTATCAGATATTATCATCTCTTGCAAGATTCAAAGTTATAGTATATAATTTTCTTGACTAATTAAATTTAGTTTTTTGTTTTATATCCAACAAGAAGGAAATTATGAAAAAAAACATCCATCCAAAATATTATGACAAGGCAAAAGTAACCTGTGCTTGCGGGGCAACTTTTACCACCGGTTCGACTGAGCCGGAAATTCACGTGGAAATTTGTTCCATGTGCCACCCTTTCTATACTGGAACACAAAAATATATCGATACCGCCGGGCGACTTGATAATTTTAAGGCGCGGCTTCAAAAAACCAAAGAAAAACAGGATACCCACAAAAAAGATAAAAAACCGGTTGAAAAGAAAAAAAGTAAAAAAAATAACAAAAAATAGTCATATCACACCACATATCAGCACAAAAACCTCACTAAATACCACTAATAATATTTAGTGAAATTTCGTGAAAAATTAGTGCTGATTAGTGGAATGAAAGGAAGATAAATGCCAGCAAATATTCCCACACTTGAAGAGATGATAAAAGTCGGAGCGCATTTTGGCCACAAACGTCAGCGATCATATCCAAAAGCAAAAAAATATATTTTTTGCCAGCGCGACGGCATATATATTATTAATCTTGAAAAAACTCAGGAACTTCTAAAGTCGGCGCTCGAATTTTTAACTCTTTCAGCAAAACATGGCAAAACAATTCTTTTTGTCGGGACAAAAAAACAAGCCAAGAAAATTGTTGAAGAAAGCGCTAAAAAAGTCGGGATGCCTTATGTGACAGAACGCTGGCTTGGAGGAACACTCACGAATTTTGCCACAGTAAGACGAAGCATCAAGTATCTCCATGAACTTGAGGACAAAAAGAGTTCGGAAGAATTCAAAGCGTTTACCAAACACGAAAGGACAAAAATAGAGGAAGAAATTAAAAAATTGCATAAAGTATTTGACGGAATTTTGAAAATGGAAAAACTGCCGGACCTTATGTTTGTGCTTGATGCATCAAAGGAAAATAACGCTGTGCAGGAAGCAATCAAAAAAGAAATCCCGGTGGTGGCAATTTGCGACACTAATGCCAACCCGGATATCATCGATTATCCGGTTATTGCCAATGATGAAGCGGTAAAATCAATTGAGATGATGGTAAATCTTATTACAGAAGCAGTGTTAGAGGGTAAAGAAGGGAATAAGTAACACCACAAATCAAGCACGAATTATTTACGAAAATTCACTAATAATTAGAGAACTTTAGTGGGAAATATGTGTTGATTGGTGGTGTAGAGGAGCATATTATGATTACAGCAAAGCAAATCCAAGAATTAAGAGAAAAAACGGGTATTGGAATAATGGATTGTAAAAAGGCCCTATCACAAGCTAAGGGAGATTTTAAAAAAGCCGAAGAAATTCTTAAAAAAAGCGGAGCGATGAAGGCCGAGAAAAAAGCAGAACGTGTTACCGGTCAGGGAATTGTTGAAACTTATTCTCATGGAGAAGGAAAAATCGGGGTGATGGTGGAAATCAATTCGGAAACCGATTTTGTTGCCCGAAACCCGGAATTCAAGGAATTCTGCCACGATATCGCCTTGCAGATTGCTTCCATGAAGCCAAAAGATATTGAAGAACTCAAAAAACAGGACTTTATAAAAGACCTTGACATCACCGTCGGGGAACTTTTAACCCAGCAAATCGCCAAAATCGGCGAGAATATCAAGATAAAAAGATTTATCCGATACGAACTCGGGGAATAATTCTTATCAAAATAATTTAATTCTTTAACCATATCCCACTTACGAAGTGGGACTTTGGTTGTTAATGATGTCAAATTAAGTTAATATATTTTTGAAAGGCATATATGATTAATATCAAAGAATGCGGCGAAAAATTGGTGGATTTGAGGAAATATTCTCCGAACGCGATTTTGACATCAACAATAAAAAATCATGCTTACCTTCGTGAGTCTGTCGCTAAAATGATAAATAAAGCAATAACGTATTTGCCAAAAGGCATGACTTTTAAGATTATCAGTGCCTGGCGCTCGGCAGGGGAGCAGGCGACAATTTATAAAAATTTCTGGCATTTTGTCGAGAAAAAACATCCCGGCTGGTCCAAGGAGAAAATCAAAAAATTCGTGGAAACATTTGTCGCGCCATTTAAAGGCAAATACGTTTCCGGCCATATGACAGGAGCGGCAGTTGATATCCGGCTTATCAAGAACGGCAGGAATATTCCGATGAGAACTAACAAATTGAGTTATGAAGAAAATTCCCAGTCACATCAGCCAAAGTTGCCAAAAAGGTTGATAAATAATAGAAAAATAATGTTTCAGGCACTGGAAAAAGTTGGACTAACCAATTGTCTGGCGGAATTCTGGCACTGGAGTTATGGCGACATCTGGTGGGCAAAAAGTTCGAATAAAAAAACAGCGATTTACGGGTTAGTTGATAAAATATAGTGAGGTGATTTATTTGCGGAACATTAATAATAAGAATGAAATCGAATTTACCGAAAGATTAATGGCAATTGCTGCAGACGAGGCGAGAAAATCAACCTGCAAGAAATCGCAGAGGGGAGCAGTGATTGTAAAGGACAGCGTGGTTATTGGCAAGGGTTACAACGAACCGCAGGATGAAAAATATTGCAATCCTTGTATTAGAGAAGGCATTAAAAACAACAGTCAAATTGAATTATGTTCGGCGGTGCATGCCGAATGGATGGCAATTCTTGATGTTGATGATAGAAAATTGCTTGAAAATGCGACAATTTATCACATTAAATTAAAATATGGAAAAATTGCTCCTTCCAGCGAGCCGTCCTGCACGGTCTGCTCGAGAATAATATTAAAATCAAAGATGAAAGAATTTATTATGCTCACCAACAAAGGTTTTATTGCCTATACTCCACAGGAACTGAACGATTTATCATATAAATATTTTTTAGACAGAATAAAAGCGGCTTCAAATTAGCCGCTTGTTTTTTGTTTATTAATTACACCTCGTAGGTGCATACAGGTTCGAAAATGCACAGACATACATTTTAAAGCCAGCCGTTTTCAATAAGTGCTTTGCACTCATTGCAATGCGTTGGAGCTGCGCATGTGTGAGTTTCGGGGAGTCTCATTTCCTCGCCGCAGATCACACAGTAATAATACATGTCCGAGCCAGCATAAAGATCTGAATTTTTAATTCTTACCCGGTCCTTATTCTTTTCTTTGCGCTCTCTCAACTCTTCGAGTGCCTGTTCCTTTGTTGCAAGTGCCATTTTCCACCTCCTTTCATTCAATATTTCATCATTAGGGCAATTACAGAAATAGTCATATAATGGATTCATACGTACCAGTTTGCAGTAATTGGAAATTCCGATGAGATAGGAAAGCATAAACCAGCGAAACATTTAATTCCTCCTTTTTTTCAATTACATTTCATCCCAGAGTCTGCGGACAATATTCTGGTTATAATGAGTAAATTCAATTTCTTCTTTCCCGTATCTCAACACATATTTTGAAGGGCGATCGATATCTGGCAAATCATCTTGGTCTTTCCAATCTATTCTGGTATCATCACTTTTGTCTTTGATATCTCCAAAGATTATTGTTGAACCGAAGATACTACAAAATGAACTATAATTGATGACGTAAAGGAGAAAAAGTAGACGGTTGTCTGCGACAAAGGATTCTTGAAATATGTTTATGTTGAAAAAAAATGTCAGCATGCCTATTCCGGCGATGAATAACATGGATAAACAAACTTTTTTCCAATACATTATTAAAGAACCTCCTTTATTTCTGTCAAGTAATAGATAAATATAATATAAACATATAATCTTGTCAAGAAAAATACTTGATATTTTTTATAAAAAAAACGACCCTTTGCGAGGGTCGGGGTGCCACTGTTATTTTATATTAGATTTGTGGTGGAATTCCATGTGAGTTTCTTCTGGTATTTGAAAGAAATTCACAATCATTACATCGATTTTTTTTGCTTTGGGTTGATTATATTTTTTGAAACCCTTAATGAGATCTTTTGTTACTGCTAGAATCGGAAAAAAATCTTTATTCAGCTCTATTGAAGTTGTCGCATAAGCGTGGAGAGATTTTTTTCCCATGTTGAATGTCACACGGTAGTGGACAAACCAATAATACATTTTTCACCTCCTTTCATTCAATGTTTCATCATCTACGCAATTGCAGAAATAGTTGTAAAACGGATTCATGCGCACTAATTTGCAGAAATTGGAAAGTCCAGAAAGATATGCAAGCATAAACAGCGAAACATTATTTATCCTCCTATTTTTCAGATCATTATTCCCAATAGTATTCAAAAACAATTTCAGGGTGTTTTTCAAACCAGGTAAAAACACCGTAAGCGTCTATTTCCTCTTTTGTTAAACCTTTATGATAATCTTCCTCGTCATCATATCCAAACCAAGGATATTTGTAGCTACTTTCTATTGCGACGTAGCAAATAATCCCGAAAATTTCTTTTTCTTCAAAAAAATCCTCTATAAATTGCTTGACACCTTTCGGAGCAGAAGGCAATAAATCCTTTTTAACAGCATAAAAGCTGAATCCCTCGCTCATCTATTTTACCTCCTTTTTATTCTTTTTCTGGTTTGAGGTTACGGTTTATAATTTTTGTATTTTAGTTGAGGATAACAATTTTTCCTTGCATATCTTATGGCATATTTCGAAGATGCGATTATTAGTTCTGGTGAATCTGAGAGAGAATGTTTATGACTAGTCAGCAGGCCAATTTGGTCTGATATGGTCAGATTTTTTTTCGGTATATTAACCTTTGTGTTAATGCGATTTCGTTCCAAAGTTAGTGCGAATATTATAAGTCCAAATATAATAGAAAGTATTGTAAGTGGTGTATACAGAGTGTAACTGTCAGGAAAACATCCTGAACAAATCAGTGTTGCAATGCCAATAATCAATAGCAGCACAAGAATAAGTACACTTATTAATTCTTTTCGTTTTTCTTCAATGGAAAGACATTGATTCATTATTAATCACTCCTTTTCTTCTTTTTCATATTTATTGCAGAACCTTGATTCAAAATCCTTGATGTCAATTTCATGCAATGTTATGTGATTACCTTCTTGTTCTCCATAACACATCGGTTTATCAGAGGATTTTTTTTCGGTATTATTCACCTTCTTTTCTTCTTTTTCTGGTTTGGAGTAAATATCAACAACGTGGTAAACCTCAGGTTTAGCATATAATATTGTCACTATTGCATGAATTTTGTCTGTTACGGTATGGGATTGCGAGATATGAATTACTCCTATATTTTTATTGGATTCAAGCCAATCGTTTATATCGTTCTCCAATAAATGTTCAATCGGCTCACCTTTTTCTACATTCTTGGAAAAAATTTTAACCAACTTCATTATTCTTCCTCCTTTTCTTCTTTTTCAGGTTTAAGATTTTCAGGTTTATAGCCGGGCGGAAAGGCAGGTTTCAATTCGACTTCTGTCCATTTCTTTTTCCAATTCTGCCAAGCAATAAGTTCAACCTCGGAAGTCACCAACAAAGCGTATCTTTTTTTATAATTGATCCATCCATCGGAAATTTCAGTGATTTGAAAAACCGTATATTTCTTTTTTTCATCATTAATTTTGATTTCCAGATTATTGATTGTTATTTCTTCGTAGATAATATTTCCATTATCAGCTTTATAATAAAATATTGCTTTGGTACATATTCCGAGATTTTTTTTGGGGTCTACAGCTTCTTGAAACGGATATGTTTTGATGGTTGTTTTATCACTGCAAGAAGTGAGAAAAAATAGCAGCATAAGGTAAACAATAACCATGGAATATTTCATCTTAGGACCACTCCTTAAATATTATTAAAGGCCGAACATAATATGTAAGTTTAGCAGATAGATGGTGCTTGGTCAAGATTTATCGTTGGAATCAGTTGAAATTAATCATAAAATATATTGTAATATTATTATGAAAAACGCAATCATTATTTTAGTTGCAGTTGTTTTGTTACTGGCAGTGCTGATGATTCTTCGAGGCAATGAAGACACTTGGCTATGCCAAAACGGCCAATGGGTGAAACACGGTAATCCTTCAAGCGCAATGCCGATTAAAGAGTGCAAATAATGGCAAATAAAAAAAACGACCCTTTAAGTTGGGTCGTATTGTTCAATATTTTTGATAAAATTCTTCGTACGTTTCTTTTGAAATTTCCTCAAAACGGGTGATTATAACATTAGTCTGGCAGTTTTTTTCTTTTTTTATTTTATCTTCAAGGTAAATTGTTGTCCTTCTGATGGGAAAAAAATCACATTTTGAAGAGATAGTAATGTTATCAATATGACGATAATTTAGTAAATAAAATTCATAAACTACAAACCAGTATCTCAAGTTAATCACCTCTCTTTTCGAAAATATTTCTGTAAACATTGTTTATATCTTATGGAATAAATCTCCTTAGCGCCGATATTGATAAGCTGAGAGATTGTCATTACGGGATCTTTATTATTTCTGATTGCTTCAATAATATCGGGTATGCATCTTTCCTCAGGAACAATACTTCCTTCAAAAGCGGTTTTGCCATCAAAATTAATTTGAAATTTAATTTCCATTGAATGATAATTTTTTTTCATTTGATATGATTTCAAATTATTTTCAATTTTTCTAATTGAATCGCCCGCATTTGGAAGATACATTATTAAAGAGCCTCCTTTTTATTTTTCTATTAGGAACAAATAATTATAACCGAAAAAAAGGTTATTGTCAAGGAAAGTTAATCCTGTTAGAATAAAGATAAGACATTTTGTCCATTTGGACAGAAAGGGGTATCATGTATCAAGCAGTGATAAGTAAAAACAAACCTAAAATGCAGGAGATGATGGGAAAACTCGCTGATGAACTTCAAAAGATACGAACGGGGCGGGCAAACACCGGACTGGTTGAAAATATCAAAGTATCCTATTACGGAACACAAACTCCAATCAATCAAATGGCATCCCTTACCGTTCCGGATCCCAGCTCAATTTTGATCACTCCATGGGACCAGAATTCGTTGGGTGATATTGAACTTGCCATTAGAAACAGTAATATTGGAATAAATCCGGTAAATGACGGGAAAAGCATACGAATAGTTCTTCCGGCTCTTAATGAGGAGAGACGTAAAGAATTATCCAAAATGGCAAAAGACATGACAGAAGAAACAAGAATCGCCATGAGAAATATCCGCCAGGAGGCCTGGAATGAGATAAAAAAATTGGAGCGTGATGGAAAAATCACCGAGGACGACAGATATTCCGCCGAAGATGATTTGAACAAGTTGATTGATGAATATAATGATAAGATTGAAAAAGCGCTCGAAGAAAAAGAAAAAGAATTGATGAAAGTATAAATAAAAATTGACCTAATTGCTCTAATTGACCTAATTATTCTAAATAATATCAAAAAATAATTTGGACATTAGACATTAGGATTTGCTTAGGTCAATTAGGTTAATTAGAAATTAGAGTAATTTAAATTATGTTAATACTTACAATTATTATCTTTATTGTAGTACTGGGTATCCTGATTTTTGTTCATGAATTAGGACATTTTTGTGCTGCAAAAATCTGCAAGGTCAAGGTTGAGGAATTCGGTTTCGGTTTCCCGCCAAAAATGTTTAGCATCAAACGCGGAGAAACAAAATATTCTTTGAACTGGATACCGCTCGGGGGATTTGTGAAACTTTTAGGCGAGGAAGACGGCAACAAAGATAAAAGATCTTTTAATATGCAATCCATACCTAAAAGAATATTTATTATTATTGCCGGTGTGCTAATGAATTTTATTTTGGCAATAATTGTTCTGACAATTGGTTTTATGATTGGAATGTCGCCACTTGTATCAAGTCCAAATGATTTTGGCGGAAAGCAGGAGACAGAAATCATTATTGCCGGCACCACCCCAAGTTCTCCAGCGGAAAAAGCCGGTTTTTCTTCAGGGGATATAATCACAGGTTTTACGAGTATAGAGGATTTTCAAGCATTTACCAAAAGCCATAAAAATCAAGATATAAATTTGAATATTAAAACCAATCACGAGACAAAAACGGTAAGCGTCAAACTGTCTGATAGTGAAGAGGCACCTCTCGGGGTTGGGTTGGTTCAAGCGACAAAAGTAAAACTGCCTTTTTTCGGGGCAGTAAAAGCCGCTTTTATTGAAACAGGGAAGACAATCGGGGCAATTTTCAAGTTTTTGTATGGATTTTTCCATGATTTGTTTTCCGGCAAAAAAGTTTCCGAGCAGGTTTCCGGGCCGGTGGGAATATTTACCATCACCAAGCAGGCGGTCAAATTAGGCTTCACCTATGTCTTGCAGTTTATTGCCCTTTTATCTATCAACCTCGGCATTATAAATATTCTGCCGTTTCCGGCGCTTGATGGCGGGAAAATTATATTTTTACTGGCGGAAGGCGTAAGAGGAAAAAGAGTGGTGAAAATGGAAATCGAAAACATTATCCACTTGATTGGCTTTATTATTCTTATTGCGCTCATTATCTTAATTACATATAATGATATTGTCAGACTTATAAAAGGTTAATCTAACCAAAGATTTTATTCACTGATAGCACTGATAATAAGTATGAAAATCAGTGTGATCTGTGAATAAGGATCAGTGGTTAAGGATACATTATGAAATTATCACAATTATTTACCAAGACCCGAAAAAATATTTCTAAAGATGAAGAAAGCATTAATGCCCAGCTTTTAATCCGTGGCGGATTTATTAATAAAGAAATGGCCGGGGTTTTTAGTTATTTGCCGCTCGGTTTTAAAGTTCTTAAAAAGATTGAAAATATTATCCGTGAGGAAATGAATGATGTCGGCGGGGAAGAGATATTAATGCCAACCCTAACATCAGTTGAAAATTATAAAACAACCGGAAGGGAAAATCTTGATATTTTGTTTAAAACAGAACTTGCGGGCGGCAGTAAACTAGTTTTGAATCAAAGTCACGAAGAAGTGGTGGTGCCGCTGGTTAAAAATTTTGTTAATTCCTACAAAGATTTGCCGAGATATGTGTATCAGATACAAAACAAGTTTCGCAGTGAACCTCGGGCGAAATCGGGACTGCTTCGAGCGCGTGAATTTATCATGAAGGATTTATATTCCTTTCATGTTGACGAAAAAGATCTTGATAATTACTACGAAAAAGTCAAAAAAGCATATTTTAAAATTTTCAAGCGGATGGGGCTGGAGCCAATATTGACTTTTGCATCGGGCGGAAGTTTTTCCAAATATTCGCATGAATTCCAGGTTATCTCGGAGTCGGGTGAGGATGAAATATATTTATGCGAGAAGTGCAGTATTGCCGTGAATAAAGAAATAATTGCTGAGCAGAAAACTTGCCCAGTGTGTAAAAGCAAAAAACTTGATAAGAAAAAATCAATTGAAGTGGGAAATATTTTCAAACTTAATACCAAATTTTCCAAACCGTTTAATTTGACCTATAAAGACGAAAAAGGCAAAGACCAAATGGTGCTGATGGGTTGTTATGGAATCGGGTTGGGCAGAGCAATGGCTTCGGTAGTGGAAATTTATCATGACGACAAAGGCATTGCCTGGCCGAAAGAAATTTCTCCTTTTAAGGTGCATTTGATATCTTTGAAATGCAATAAAAAAGCGGATAGTTTATATGATAATTTAATTAAAAATAATGTAGAGGTTTTATTCGATGATAGGGAGATTTCCGCCGGCGAAAAATTTGCCGACAGCGACCTGATTGGTTGCCCGATAAGAATTGTCGTAAGTGAACGGACTTTAAAGAAAGATTGTGTTGAATATAAAAAGAGGAATGAAAAAGACATTAAACTAATAAAAGCTAATAGTATTGTTAAATTGTTAAATGGCTAAATTGTTTGAATAACAATTTATCATTATTCAAGGAGGAATTTTGCGTATTCCAACGATAGTTGCCAACTGGAAAATGAACACCAATCTGGCAGATGCGCTCATTTTGGCAGAATCAATCAAAAACGGAACTGAAGATTTGGAGAACATTGAAATTGTTCTTTGTCCTCCTTTTGTTTGGCTTTACCCGATGGCAGAAAAACTGGAGAAAATTCTCGGAAAAAAGATTAAACTTGGGGCACAGAATGCTTTTTGGGAGAACGAGGGGGCATATACCGGTGAAATTTCGCCAAAAATGCTAAAAAATTTATGCGAGTATGTGATAGTGGGACATTCCGAACGAAGAAATCATTTGAAGGAAACAGACGAAATGATTAACGAGAAAGTGCACGCAGTGCTTCGCAGTGGTCTCAAGCCGGTGGTTTGCGTTGGGGAATACAAGATGATGAGAGAGGAGAAAAAAGGCAGAGGGAGGCCGGATAAAATTGCTATGTCAAGCAATATATTAAATCAACTTAAAGCATCTTTGGAGCGTGTTTCGAAAAATATGATTTCTAATGTTGTTATTGCCTATGAACCAATATGGGCAATCGGTACGGGGCATGCCGCAACCGGATCATACGCTGCCCAGATTATAAATTCCATTAGAGAGAAAATATACAAAATGTATGATTGGGATACTGCGACTGATATCCGGATTTTGTATGGCGGAAGCGTTAATGCCGAAAATATCTCCGAGTTTGTGCGCCAGCCGGAGATTGACGGTGTGCTTGCAGGAGGCGCTTCACTTAAAGCGAAAGAATTTGTTAAAATGTGCCAAGAGATGGCATAATAATGTATTCCTAACCACAGATTTTATTCACCCCAGTATAACTTCTTTCAGTTTATTGAATTTCATTCAATCACACTGAAGTGTCGTATATGGGGCAGGCTGATTTCACGGATTATCAGTGCGATCTGTGAATGAGATCAGTGGTTAGAGTTACAATATAAAAGCGATTGAAAGGAGTAACTATGAAAATAGCAATTAATGGTTTTGGGAGAATCGGCCGCACTTTTTATCGGGCGGCAGATGGAAAATTGGATATTTCTGCGATAAACGATTTAGGAGATGTAGAAAATCTCAAATATCTTTTAAAATATGATACAGTTTACGGAATTTATGACAAAGAGCCTAAAGAAAAATTTCTTGCCGAAAAAGAGCCGGAAAAACTGCCTTGGGAGAAAATGGGCGTTGGTTTGGTAGTGGAATCAAGCGGATTTTTTACCAAGCGCGACGAAGCGGCAAAGCATTTGAAGGCGGGCGCTAAAAAAGTGATAATTTCTGCGCCGTCGGATGATGCAGATACGACTATTATCCCCGGAGTCAATGATGATTCTTACAATCCAAAAAAACATGACGTAATTTCCATGGGATCGTGTACGACCAACTGCATCGTGCCGCTTGTTTATGTATTAAACAAACATTTTAAAATTGTAAAAGGTTCGTTTACTACCGCTCACTCTTATACAGCCACACAGGCGCTTGTCGATAAGCCGGAGAAGAAAGATTACCGCCGGGGGAGGTCCGCCGCGGAAAATATCGTTCCGACCACGACCGGAGCCGCCAAAGCAATTTATCAAGTATTTCCTGAATTAAAAGGAAAGATTGATGCGCTTTCTATTAGAGTTCCGACACCGACAGTTTCAGTCGTTGATTTTATCTGTGAAGTGGAGAAAAAAGTTGACGGAGAAACGGTTAATAATGCATTTATGGGAGAAGTTGATAAAATGAAGGGCGCGATGGCTGTTTCAAATGAACCGCTGGTATCAACTGATTTTCGCGGAAATCCGCACGGTTCGATACTGGATGCCGAATTGACATCCATTACCCAGGATCACCTAGTGCATGTTGTCGCCTGGTACGACAATGAAATGGGTTATTCGCATCGGTTAGTGGAAATGTGCAAACTGATTTCTAGTAAATAAGTCCGAAATCCGAAATTCGAAGCACGAAACAAATTTAAATCGTTTTGAAAATTCGAATTTAGAAAATTTGAAAATTGTTTCGAATTTCGTGCTTCGTGTTTAAAATTTGGAGAGAATATGTGTTTAGCGACACCGATTAAAATTATCTCAAAAATAAAATCTCAAAACTCAAAGGTTTTAGTTGAGGGCAATAAAGAAGTTGATATTTCCTTGGTGCCAGATGCAAATATTGGCGATTGGCTTTTGTGCCACGCTGAATTGGCAGTGCAGAAAATCACGAGTGAGCAAGCAGAGGAAATCCTATCGCTGCAAAAAGAATGTCACCATCATCACTAGACAATTAAATAAAAAGTGATAATATTAAATAAAGAAATTATTATTAAATAAATTACGGAGGTGATATGAAGAAAATTGGTTTATTTTTAGGTTTGCTTTTTGTTTTGGCATTTGCTGGAGCAAGCTGTAATAATTCAAACGAAAACAGCAATAATCAAACCGAGCCGACTGCAACAGAATCTCAAGTTGCCGGCGCAAGTTCGACTGAAAAACCCGAATATTTTTCCGATGATGCCAAGGTGATGTTTTTTTACTCTGATTACTGCAGCTGGTGCGTCAAACAGAAAGAAGTACTGGCAGAACTTGGCAAAGAGGGATACAGGGTCAAGCCGATGAATGTCGGAGAAAATCAAGATTTGTGGAAGCAATACAATATCGAAGGCACGCCAACCCTTATTGCACCTGATGGCACCAAATCAACCGGCTATGCGGAAAAAGATAGATTAAGAACTTTTTTGGATAAATATAAATAATAGCTTAAAACTCAGAATTTAAAACTCAAATTTTTTAATTATGAGCGTTAACGGCAGTTTATTGTTTGCAAAATACGCGTATTCTCCCAATAAATTGGGATACTGTGGTCCCGCCCGAGGCGGGGCCATTTTTGATTATTGCGTGGCAAATCAATCGGACCAAAACTTAATTAAACTCCTAAAGGGATTTGAAGGAGCATTGCCATATTTGAAAGTTATAGCAAAATCTAACAGTATCACAGATATTTTTGACGAAAAAGTTATCGAGGCATATTGGGTTGGCAACGAACTTCTAAATAATGTAGCTGACAGCAATTTTTATGACTTATTAAACGAACGGTTAAGAAAAATAATCGGCAAGAACCCAATGAAATGGATTTTAACAAAGCCGGTTCTTGGTGCCAAGCCACATCATTCATTTCATGTTTTAGATATCTATACAAAAACAGGTTCAAGCAGAAGCGGTCTCAAAACTAGTATCTTGGAAACAATTAATAATTGCCTTGTTATGTGGGGGAAAGTTTGTCAAAATAACAATTTAGCAAGAAAACAAGATAAAAAAATAATGGTTAAATATAATTCAATTATCATGAAAAACGGAAAACTTTTATTTGGAAAGTTTGCCAAGAAGGAATTAATTTGCCCATTTGTAAATCCAGAAATAGGCGACTTGGTAAGTTTTCATTGGGGTAATGTTTGCGAAATATTAGACAATCGAAAAATTAAAAATTTGCGAGATTGGACCAAGTTTCATCTTGACATTGCCAATAAAACAATATAGATTGATTCTACTAGTTCAAAATAAGGAGTGATTTAATTGCGCATTTTAACAACTGAAAAGGTAATCGAGAGGTCGTCTTTTAGCAATGATGCCGCATGTCTTTTGGACAGCATCGCAAAATCATCCCCTTCGTGTTTTATTTATGATGGTCTAAACTTAGATAAATATCTTCCGTCGCACGACTCCGGCTCTAATTTATCAAAACTCCAAAAAATTCTTCCCAATGCGGCCACGACAATCAGAAATTATCTTGAGTCACATCTCAGCACTATTGAATGCCGAAACAGAAACACGAAGAAAAAAATTTCCAGGGAAGATGTGATATTGGCATTTGCCAGCAATGAACATATCAAGGTAATTAACACAAAAATTGCTGAAATGGATTATGGCGCAGATTTACCATGGACAATACTTGGCCATCAGTTTACAGTTGCGGAGTATATCTTCATGCATACCTTAAGTCTATGTGAGTTAATGGTTACATGTGACTATCGAATTGCTGCTCGCCACACATCAGGAATTATGCTTAATGACTTATACTTTAAGGGTTCCAAACAATTTTTAACTAAAGCGAGTAAAAAAGGGTATGGGCTGGTGCACTTTGCAACGGTAATAGCCGTAACCAATGACTCTGGCCTGATAAAAAAAATACAAAATATTCAATCGGAAAAGATATTCGCTGAAGCAGTAGAATCGCTGAAGAATAAGGTTATTAATTTTTCCACATTTTCTTCAAATATTGATTCGATTCACTTTTGGACGCAAAACAGATTTAAAAATAACGAGAGCCGCAGATAGCGGCTTTTTCTTGACTAAAAGGCATTTTTTTGCTAAAATCTTATCAATTTCTTACCTTAAAAAATTATTTTGAAAGGGTGATATGCTTGGCAAAGAAAAAAAGGAAAGTTCCTGCAAACTTTTGGTGGTATAAAGTAAATAACTGCCTGATACCAAACGAAAATCATTCATATGAAGTAGCTGCTGCTCACAAGGATCAGGCATGTACAATTGTGAGTGCGAAATTTGGAATACAGGTTTACCTTGAGGATTCCAGAACATCAGTTGAAAGAATCGGACCTGTTACAAATAATCACTGCGCAAGCCATAAAATTTTGCCGAAAAAAATAGACGATACTGCAAATGCTCCAGATGTATCGGAGGGCCGAATTTGTCCAAATCCCAAATGCGGGTATATCGACGCAAGTGAAGGAGCTGACACTTGTCCGGGATGCGGAACAGGATACCCGGTCGAGAGCTATTCAGTTCATATAAGAGGTGAGTTGTAGAAGATTTATTCAGGAGGAGGAATGGTGAGTGGTGATAAAAAAAATCTATCCTTCTTTGTGGACGAATTGGAGTGCCAGCAAAATTAAAATTTTTCGTCTTTGTTTAAGGCAATTTCTATTAATGTATATACTCGGTGTCAAAGCGCCAAAACTGGTTTGGCAGGCGATTGGCGAAATAGAACATTATCTATATAAAATTGGAATTCGAAGGAATTTTGAATCAGAATATACATACACAAAAACCTGTCTCATGTATGCTACAAATTATAAAAATAAGGGTTATAAGCGTGCTGTAATTCTTAGAGACAAAGATGAAAAAATAATTAAAAGGAAGAAAATTGGTTTAATGCTTTGCAAGGCAAAAACTTTTTATCATGAAAATATTGATTTTCATGAGATAAAGAAAAATAAAAAAGTGGTTAAAAAAAGCGTTTATCCAATACCTCTCACCGAAAAAAGAATTGTCTTTAAATACGAAAAAATTGAAATCAAATCAATTATTGATAGAATTAATTTTTCTGAAGATGGTTATTCAATAATTGATTATAAAAGCTCGCTAGATTTTCCAGCAGTTTATAACCGCGAACCACAATATACCATATACGATGTTGCTGCAACACAAGAGTTTGGAAAACCACCAAATGAATTATTGATAAGCACCTATCTTCATCCAAAAAAGAAAGATGATGTTTGCAAGGAGAATTTTGATATTATAATGGAATCGCTAGTTGACGAAACATTAACGGAAAAAGAAATTCAATTTCGGAAAATGGTTGACCACTTGCCGACAGGCAAGTTTGAATTGACAAAAATCCAGGAGAAAAATGATAACCAGAGACAAAAAGTTCTCGATTTGATGCTCAATGCAAGCATTGATTTAAAAAATCAGTTTGAAAAAAATGAAGAAATTAAAATAAACGACTTAATAATTTTAGATAAAATATTTGGAATGCGCGACGGCAGACATTGTCATTACTGCATTCACGAAAAAAGTTGTGCCCAAATAGAAGAAAAAGGGATTAATTCACTTTTTCCTGCCCGCACTTAATTGATGCGGGTTTTTGTTTATTTCTCCTTGACAAACCTGTTAGATTTTGATAAGATAATTTGTCTTTGATCTTGAAAAATTGAATATTATAAAGGAGGAATAAATAGATGGTTAAGAATGATATGGTTATGACTGATTTGGAGAGGGAACTATCGGAAATTTTTGCCAAAATCGGGTTGAATTTCCGCGAAAGACGGTACTACGATGAAATTTTATTGTCAGGTTATGCCTGCAAGATGATTGACGATCTCCATGAATACAGTGACGAAGACATTGAAAGAATCGCCCATGCCATAGCCAAAGATGGAATAGAAGGCAATATTCTACAGGGGATAGAATATAAGATGATTTATCACATAGTTAAATCCGGTTTGCATTATAGAAATTGCCAATCGCAGGATGAGCATGACTATGAAAATGAAATCGATGACAATGCCGTTGGAGGATTCGGTATATATATTCCTTTATCAGAAAGAATATTCTGTAATCGTGGATTTGCTGTATATTATGCTTTTTATCCTGATTTTAGTACGGAAGAATTCAAGGAGAAGCAAAAATTTGATGCCATGAGGCCGATAAAAGATAAAATGAATGATATTATCGGAAAAGGAATATATAAAGAATCGATTGTGATCAAATTTGATAGTGCAATCAGAAAAATACTGGAGAATGATCAAGATTACCGGTCTAAGATACCAGACAGGACATCTTTGCTTCCTGAATTAATGATTCATAAAAAAGAAAATTATTATAAAGTCGAATTGAATCCTGATTTTCAGCATGTCATGGACGAATTTGATGCCATCGATGCCTGGGAATTAAATGATGAGCAATTTCGTCAAATATTTCCTTTATGGTGTAATCCTGTCCGGAAGGATGAGATTAAAAGAATATATAATATATTTTCAGAATTTGTTCTGAAAAATAATAATTGCCGTAGTACAGAAGAATTGGCGAAGGCCATCTGCACGTTAATTCACTCATACTAATCCAGAGAGAGCAGAGATGCTCTTTTTTTATCAGTGAACCGAACATGTTATACAAGGGTCGTAGGCGCGCACAAGCATTTCTAGAAGCTTGGCGCGTTTTTTATTGGAGAGCGATTTGGTTTGCGCCATTAATTTGTCGGCATCTTTTTCCAAGTTAAGAAGATTTTGGACAGTTGGAGTAATGATGTCGCAATCGATAACTATTCCGTTTTTATCAATTTCGTAATAATGATACAAAGTTCCCCGAGGTGCTTCTATGGCGCCGACTCCCTTGCCCGCTTTCACTTTAAAATCAACTTTGGATTGTCCCAAGCCAGATTTAATTACCTGGTTGAGAAGCGAAATCATTTCTTCCCAAGCGTGTATAATCTCAATCATTTGGGCAAGATTATTGTGATATGGATTATAAGAAGGAAAATTATCTTTTACAAAATATTGCTCCAAAATATTTTTTGCTTTTAATCTCAATTTATGCGGATGGAGCGAAATTCTTGCCAGCGCTCCCACCATAAATTCTTTGTCCTGATGTTTGGCGTTCTTGGCAGTGGAATTTGCAGGGACAAATTCGGAAATTTCTTTTTGGTAGAGATCCGGCTCAAAACTATAACCAAAATTGTATGTTACCCTTCCGTCATAAAATGCGTATTCCAGATCATTATCCAGCGCCAGATATTTTGTCTCGCGTATAAATTTTGGATATTCCAGTTTTTGAAAAAATTCTACAAGGTGGTTGACATGTGATAATGAATTTTGCAGATCGTCTCGCAGGTCAGTCAAAGATTTTTTGGAAGGATATTTTGTGAATCCGCCAACAGTTGGCGTGACAGGATGAACTGCTCGGCCGCCAATGATTTCCACTACTTTATCGGAAACTTTTTTTATTTCCAGCGCGGCGGCAAATTCAGCAGGCGCTTTTTTGGTAATTTCTGAGATACTGTCACAGTTTATGTAATCGGGAAGTGCTAAAAATACAGCGTGGAGAATATGACTTTGGGTAATCTGCCCCATTAAAATAATTTTTCTTAAATTAATTGATTGTTCCGAAAGCGTGACATTAAATGCTTTCTCCAGGGCTTTAAGCGAAGACAAATAATGAGATGTCGGGCAAACTCCGCAGATTCTGGAGACAATGAAAGGAATATCGTAGTACGGTCGGCCAAGAACCAGTCCTTCAAATAATCTTTCTCCCTCATCGACAATAAGTTTGGCTTTGTTTTTTTCAAAGTCAACTTTTAACTTGCCGTGTCCTTCAATTTTGGTGATATAGTTGGGAATTTGCATAAACTCCTTCAGGTAATTGTTATAATTTTTATAAACTTTATAACGATTATAACTTGTTATATTCCTCGAGGTCTTTCCAAAATAATTCCAAATGTTTTTTGGTATTTTCTCTGGTCCATTTTAAATCACGTTTGTAAACATTTTTCAGAGCAGTCAAATTGGCGTCTTTCATCGGTCCCCAGCAGCCGTAACAGTAAAGTCCTTCGGAAGGACAAGCGGCGCCACAGCCGCCTTGCGTGACAGGGCCCAAGCATGGCTGTTTGTCAAGCAGTAAACACTTATTTTCTTTTAACTTGCACTCAAGACACACCGGGTGTGTCAAGGAAGAAGGTGGTTTATCATGGATTAAATCAATTAAAATTTTTTCAATCTGATTTTGGTCAGCCGGACAACCCGGCAGATGGTAATCTACTTTAACATAAGCATGAATTGGCGCGGCGGTGGTTGCTTTTGATTTGTAATTACGTCCGTAAATTTTTCGGGTGATGATTTTTCGATAATTTTCGTTAATCATCGAGGGAATTCCTCCGGTAGATGCACAGGCGCCAAGCGCAACTAAAACTTTAGACTGCGCTCGCAAATTTATCAGTAATTTTACTTCCTCTGGTTTGACGGGATTTCCTTCAACAAGAGCAATATCAAATGGGCCGGGATTATTATTGGAATTAACCAGACGCCAATTAACAAATTCAAAATAGTTCTCAAGAGCAAGAATTTTTTCCTTGAGATTTATAATTTGCAGTTCGCATCCTTCACAGTCGGTCAGATCAAAAATAGCAAGTTTTTTCTTTGACATAAAATTCCTATGTATTGTACCTCTAACCACAGATTTTATTCACAGATCCCACGGATTTGAAATTATTATATGAATTTAATTATCAGTGCAATCAGTGAATGAGATCAGTGGTTGGGAATACATTATATTCCGTCCGGCATTTTCAATACTTCGTCATAGCTAAATACCGGACCGTCAAGACAGACATATTTATCACCGCAAGTGCAGTGCTGGCATTTGCCGATGCCGCAGCGCATCCTTCGTTCCAGTGAAACGTAGATGTCTTTATTTTCAAAGCCGTTCTTTTTTAGTTTTTCAATAACAAATTTATACATAATCGGTGGTCCGCACAGGGCTGCGATACACTTATCAGCAGTTACAGTTTTCGGAGTAATAAGGTTTGTTATCAGTCCAGTATTTTCATCCCATTTTTCTTTGCTTTGTTCAACAGTCAGCATGACACTGGCAAATTTTTTGCATTTCCTTAATTCTTCCTGAAAAAAGATAAATTCTGGTGTTTTTGCCCCATAAAAGATTTGGATATCATCGAATTTATTTCTATTTAAAGAAATATAATCAATCAAAGCTTTAATTGGGACGACTCCAGTTCCTCCCGCAAACATGGATATGTTTTTATTCTTCCAATTGAAAACTGGAAAGCCGTTGCCATATGGTCCGCGAATATTAACCATATCGTTCTTTTTAAGATTATATATTTTATCAGATAGCGCCCCGACATTATTTACCAGCACTTGGAGTTTATGGTTTTCACATGCCGGCTGCATTATTCCAAATGGCGCTTCACCGAAGCCGGAGATGCTTAGCATTAAAAATTGGCCGGGCGAAAATTTATTAAATTCATAGTCAAAAGTGACGAGAGCTGTTTTCCCGGTAAGTTTTTCATTTTTCTTTACTTTTGCTGATTGTGAAAAAAATGGATTTTTCATTTTACTTTTTTGAGATTAACTCCTTAAGAACTTCTTTAAAATTTATTTTTGCCGGACAGTATTCAATGCAGCGGCCGCAATCAACGCATCCGATTACTCCATACTCTTTAGGAAATCTGACAAATTTATGATAGTACCAGTTGTAAATCCGTTCAGGCAAATTTTCGCGGAAATTATGGCCGGCAACTTGAAAAAAATCAGGGAGAAAGCACGCGGTCCATTTTTTTTCACGGCAGTTTGAGCAATCGTCAAGGCGGAAATTATCCTCGTGCTCATAGCAATAACAAAGCGGGCAGACATAAGCACAAATTCCACAGCCGAAACAGGTCTCAGCAATTTCTTTCCAAAATCTGGAGCCGTAGCTTTTTTCTATGGCCTCTTTGATTTTATCGCTTTGGCTTAAAATCGGATCGCGAAAAGAAAGAATTTTTTTTGGTTTTTTGCTGGATTTCGTAAAATATTTATTATCAGTTAGCGCACTGCCTCTGGGAGTTCCCGCTATTGCCAAAAATGAGTCATCAAATTCTTCAAGAAACAGGTCATAACCATTATGAAAGATGTTCATTCTTTCCGGCCCGATGCCGATGAAAATAATATTTTTTCTTCTTTTAAGGTAATTAGCGTCTGGAATCGGGCGGCTCATGACTTGATCAAGAATTGAAAGAGCGTGCAAATCAAATGAATTAATGCCAAAAAGCACTATTTTCTTTTCTTTATTTTGATAATCATTTTCTTTGCTTTCACAAGACGATATTATTTCATTATGAGGCAATAAAAATTTTTTTGGCGGGAGGATTGTCATAACGGGTTTTTTATTGATAATTTCCGCATCACTGTCAAAGCGCGCAAATGCCCAGTCCTTGCCTCTTTTCTCAGGCAAATATACATCATAAACAGCATCAAGTGATTTCAAAAAAGGAAGAATATGAGATTTTTTTAGTTCTTTCATTGCTCCCTCGCTTACAACTAAAAATAAAATAAACTATAATCTCATTTTACATTATATTTGGATTAAGGTAAAATGAAAACAAATAATTCATTAAAACACTAGAACATAAAAACACGAAAACAATAACGCCATAATAATTTTTGTTTTAATGTTTTCTTGTTTTAATGTTTACATGGTGAAATATGAAACTACTAAAAAATTTATATCTAAAAGAACTTAAAGACAAAAACGTAATTATGCGGGTGGATTTTAACGTTCCGCTTGATAAAAATTCACGGATTATGGACGACACCCGGATTAAAGCGAACCTGAAAACCATAAAATACCTATTGCAATCCAATGTAAAAGAGATATTTTTAATTTCCCATTTGGGCCGTCCCGTAATCCGCCCGAAAGAAAGAATTGAAAAGATAGTTGAAGGGAACAATAATCTTGTTTTAAAACCGGTTGCAGAAAAGTTAAGTTATTGGCTTAAAATCAAAAATAAACCGGAAAATATTTACCTTAAAAAAATTAATTATCCAGCCTATAAACTTTCCCCAAAACTAACACTTCTTGAGAATATCCGTTTTGATTTTCGTGAAGAAAAAAACGACAGTGATTTCTCGAAAGATCTTGCATCGCTCGGAAATATCTATATTAACGATGCCTTTGCTGTTTCGCATCGCGCTCATGCGTCAGTTGTCGGAATCACGAAATTTATTCCTTCTTATGCAGGTTTTTTGATTGAAAAAGAAATTGAGAACCTCAATAATTTAATGGCAGAACCAAAAAAACCGTTTCTCTTGATTCTGGGAGGCGCCAAAGTATATGACAAAATGCTTGTGATAAAACATATACTCAAAAAAGTTGATTATATCCTTCTTGGCGGCGTAATGGCTAACACTTTTATGGCGGCAAGAGGAATTAATGTCAAAAATTCAATAGTGGAAAAAGAGAGATTTGATCTCGCCGATGAGTTGTTTAAAAAATCCCCCAAAAAATTTATTTTTCCGACAACATTGGTTTGGGATAAAGGAAAGATTGTGGATATTGATCCGATGGCGGTTAGAGCTTGGAAAAGATATTTTGACAAGGCAAAAACAATATTTTGGAATGGCACGATGGGGTTGACATCACTCGGCATAAATAAATTTTGTTTTGGTTCAAGGGAAGCAGCGAGATTAATGGCAGGCGCCAAGGCAACGAAAATTGTTGCCGGCGGCGACACAATTGCCGAAGTTGCCAAATGGAAACTGGAAGGAAAAATGACATTTATTTCCACCGGCGGAGGGGCAACGCTTGAATATCTTGCAGGGGATAAATTGCCGGGGCTGGAAGCACTTGAATAAAATTTTTAATTTTAAATTTCTAATTTTTAATAAATGATTAAAATTTTAAATATTTTAAATAATTTTATCATTAACCTGCCTGCCGGCAGGCAGAAAATTCAATAAAAATTAATAATTGAAAATTGTAAATTTGTATTCAGAAAGGAGCAAAATATGTTGGTCAGTTCTAAAGAGATGATTCTTAAAGCATATCAAGAAGGGTATGCGGTGCCGGCATTTAATGTGAGCAATCTTGAATCACTGAAAGCTGTCATTCAGGGGGTTGAATTGAAGAAATCTCCGGTAATATTGGCGGTTACGGAAACAATTATTGCCTATGCCGGTTTGCCTTATATTTATTCATTATTAAAAACAGCTGCGGAGATTGCATCAATTCCTGTTGCAATTCATCTTGATCACGGCAAAAGTTTGGAAACAGTAAAAAAGTGCCTTGAAGTAGGTTTTACGTCCGTTATGATCGATGGTAGTGTTTTTCCGCTCGAGGAAAATATCGCGCTCACTAAAACTGTCACTGAGATAGCGCACGCGAAAAATATTCCCGTTGAAGGTGAATTGGGTGAGGTAGATCCTGAGAATATTAAACTTGCCGATCCTATTGAAGCCAAGGAATTTGTTGAAAAAACCCAAGTTGATTTTCTTGCGCCGGCGCTTGGAACTTCACATGGTTCAAACCCCAATGAAAAAATTGACCTTGAATTGCTTGATACGATCAGAAAAGAATTAACATTACCTTTAGTTTTACATGGCGCATCAGGCGCAAAAGACGACGAAATAAAAAAGGCCATAAAATTAGGAATTGCCAAAATCAATATTCATACCGAAACAAGATTGGCATTTATCGAGGGAATGAAAGAAGGATTGCAAAAATTTCCAGACACCGATGATCACCGCAAAATTCTTAGTATCTGTATCGAAAAAATGCAGAAGGTTGTTGAAAATAAAATTGAGCTTTTTGGAAGCGGCGGAAGAGTATAATGTATCTCACCCACTAATTTCATTCACCAATAGCACTAATTAAATGAACAATAGCAAAAATAAAATTAACAATCTAATTTATCCGGAACTTAGTTACGAAATTAGTGGTTTGCTTTTTAAACTATACAATGAGTTGGGTTATGGATATCAGGAGAAATACTATAGCAGAGCATTTGCGTTACTGCTAAAAGAAAATAAAATAAAGTTTAAACGAGAAATATGTGTACCTATTATATTTAGAGACAAAATAATCGGAAGATATTATATAGATTTTGTGATTGATGATAAAATTGCCTTGGAGTTTAAAATATCTAATGAGTTTCGTAATCAATATACACAGCAAATTTTATCTTACTTGAAATCACATAGTTTGAAATTAGGACTAGTTGTGTTATTTACTTCTAAGGGAATTGAAATTAAAAGGTTTGCCAATTAGTGTTATTAGTGAATAAAATTAGTGGGAGGATTACATTGTATGGTTTACGATATTGTAACAATCGGTGATTCGGTCAGGGATATTTTTATCAAGCCGCACAGTGTTGATACCGAAAGAAAAAAATTCGGCGAAGTTAATATCTGTTTTGAACATGGTTCAAAGATATCCATCGATGAAGTCCATTATGATATCGGCGGTTCGGCGTGCAATGTTGCAGTGGGACTTTCACGTTTGGGATATCAGACTGCTGTAATTGGCGCAACGGGAGAAGATCAAAATGCCGAGAAAATTCACGAGAGGTTAATTTCGGAAAATGTTGATGACATAATGCTGAAAAGTTTTACGAAAATTGAAACAAATTTTTCAGTGATAATAGTTTATAAAGGCGAACGCACCGTTTTGGTTTATCGAGGACTAAAAGATTATTCCCAGATAAAAATTCCCAAAAAAATAGGCACCAAATGGATCTATTTGGGACCGGTTGCCAATTCGTTTCAAGCAAATTATCGGGATATTATACGCTTAGTCAGTGAAAAAAATGTCAATTTGGCAATAAATCCCGGGCATAGGCAGATAGTAGAGGGAAAAGACGCTCTCAAACGACTGATTTATGTTTCCAAAATTGTAATTTTAAATAAAAGCGAAGCGGTGGATCTTACCGGAATGCCGCATTATGCCAAGCCAAAAGAACTTTTAAGACGACTAAAAAATTATGGCGCCGAGATTGTGGTGATTACCGATGGAGAAAAAGGAGCATTCGCAGTTACCAACGATGATTATATCGGCATAAAAGGATATCCCACTGATGTGGTGGATAATACCGGCGCTGGAGATGCTTTTTCTTCGGGATTTTTGGCATCATATGTCAAAAATAATGATTTAAACGAAGCACTCAAGTGGGGGGTGATGAATTCTTCGGAAGTACTCAAAAAATTCGGTGCGCAAACTAATTTGCCGAATACCGAACGATTAAAAAATATTATCAAATATGCTCCAGATGTTTACAACATATAATATGTATGGTATTATACATAATCTGTCTAACGAATTACGAATCTGTACGAATATACTAATAAAAAATTCGTAAATTAGTAACGATTAGTAATTAGTTAATGGAGTGTAGCGACCATGAAGCATTTGGCAATATTTATCGGTGATGCGATTGAAAAAATTTTAAAAGGGGAAAAAACCATTGAGGGGAGATTTACAATTGATAAAATTCCGCCCTACGAGGTTGCTAAAAAAAGCGATGAAATCTTGCTCAAGCAGTCGGGCGGAAGCATAATTGGAAAGGTTGAAGTGGATAACGCCCTTTTTTATGAGAATCTTGACGGGGAATCGATTGGAAAACTCCGCAGGGAATATTCAAAAGAAATGAATACCGATGACAGTTTCTGGAAAGCAAAAAGTGAAGCCCGTTTTGCCAGCATTATTTTTTTGAAAAATCCCACTCGTTTTTTAGCACCAATCAAGAACAAGAAAAAAGATAGGCGTTCTTGGGTGGTGTTGGAAAATGAATAATGTTTACGAAGGGGGTGCTATTTAAAAATGAATAAAAGTCCGGTTGGTCAAATGATTAGAGATCATATCAATTCCAAAAGACTTGAACCGATTAATTTCCCGGAGCCTAAAAAAACAAAAGACAGTGTTGATATTGACGATTTAATGCTGCCTGAATTTGTTGCAAACGAGCTAAGGGATTTTCCTAAACCAGAAATTTTTAGCCAGATGATTCTATTTGACTGGCAAATAGATGATGCAATACTTTATCCAAGAATCGAGATTCTTCGATTGCTTCCCCACGGAGACGAGTTTTGTCATTTGGACGGGATCACGCATCTTGACCATGCTAATTGGGAGGCAGGCGGCTTTCGTAGGGTAAAACCAAGCATGTTCACCGGGCACTTCAAAAAAACATTGCTTTTTCCGAAGGTTTTCAAGGAAGAAGCAATTGCACAGCTGGGCGCATTTCTGCTTCGATCGAATGAGGATTTTGAAAATTACATCCCAATTTTTGACGGATATTATTTTGGCAGAGATTTGGGCATAGTTTTGCCGGGTGACAAGCTTGATCTCAAGATAAGAATGATAAATTTCGACGGAAGACGAAGCGGCACCGTCTATGGCCAAGCCTTTGTCCATGAGAAAATGGTTCATATATTGACATTTGATTTCAACATAATGCCAGATAAAGTTTTTCAAAGAATTATTTCAAAACAAATTGCCGAACGAAAGCGAGGTGAGTAAACTGGGAGACCATTCGTGTTGGGATAAATTTTATGAACTATTTTTGGATCAAGAAGAGTTAACAGATGAAAGAAGAGAAGAGTTGGATAAGGAGATTGATTGTGACTCATGCTGGCAGATATTTGCTGACTTTGAAGCGGCGATTCTTGAGCAACTTTATTTGTTCGGATGCCTATAAAATTTTTGATTACTTGTTATTTTAAGAGCCATATTTGGCTCTTTTTTCT
>Ga0105099_10000045_pt1 | contig 78841 bp, 56 predicted proteins | sample PPLLak3cmMay2015_2_FD_79138 | JGI IMG/M metagenome (GOLD analysis project Ga0105099, IMG submission 79138) | Freshwater sediment microbial communities from Prairie Pothole Lake near Jamestown, North Dakota, USA - PPLs Lake P8 Core (1) Depth... | ecosystem: Environmental > Aquatic > Freshwater >... | reverse complement strand
TTTTGTAGAATACGAAGTTATCTGTCAACTCTCAGAAAACAAAACCTTGATATCATGGAATATCTTGGAAAATGTTTCAACCCTTACAGTGGTTTTGTAAACTTACTACCTGAATAGTTACTATTATTTTTACTTCAGCAGGGGGGTCTGAACGTAATTATATTTTCTATGGGTGACTATTAACCGGATACCTGCCAAGGAGGTATGATGAAATTGCATAACGGAATCGTATCGATGACCGGCGCTGCTGCGCTCCTGTTTCTGCTTTCCGCAACAGTTTTCAGCCAGGAGGTAAAAGAGCTGACCGTCGGGGGCGGCCTGCTATACACCGCCTGGAGAGAATCCGACCCGTCGATCACCTGCGGCCTTACCGTGACAACGCCTTCGGCGGCGCCCAGAGACCGGTATCCGCTGCAGGTGCTTGTGGTTATCGACGCTTCGCGGGCGATGGAAGGCGCGGCCATGCAATACGCCAAAACCTCCGCCAAAAACTGCGTCGACATTCTTCTTGACAAAGACATGTTCGGGCTGATCACCTACTCCAAATACATTCAGCTTGCGGCGCCGCTGCAGCCGCTGAATCCGAACAACCGCCGCAATGCGATCGCCGCCGCCGGCAGAATCAAATACGAGGAGGGGCGCAACCTCTCGGACGCCCTTAAAAAATGCGCGGAACAGTTTTCCAAATACAAGGGACAGAATACCGCGGGCCGGCACATTCTGCTGTTTACCAACGGCGAACCGAACCTGGGCGTCATCGGCCTTGGGGAGCTGCAGGCGCTGGCGCTGGACCTGGCGAAACAGAACGACGTCAGGATATCCACGTTCGGCTACGACCGGTTCTATAACGAAGACTTCCTGATCGCCTGCGCCGGCCAGACCGGCGGACGCGCCTATTTCATCGAGGAACAGAAGATCGCGGACATGCCCTATTTTGTCAACAAAGAGATACAGCGTATCATGAACACCTTTGCCCAGAACGTTACCCTCGATCTGACCATTCCTTCGGGCTCCACCATCGAAAACGTATACGGCGGGACAGTAACCGGCAGTAAAATTGTCGTCGGCGTCATGCAGGCCGGCATCAGGCATCCGGTTATTTTCGACATCAAAGGCAGGCCTTCGCAGCGCAAGGATCTTGTCGTCAACGTGGATTACACGGAACCGGTGCGCATGAACGTCCGCAAGGCGCGGGTGTATGTCGACATACCACTTGGAACCGGCGACGCCGCGTATGACGGCGACAACGCCCCCCTGCTGATCAAGTTCAACACATGGAACAACGTCATGAAAACCATTGAATCGATCAGAAGCCGTCCCAAAGACGTCCGCACGGAATATGCGGCCAGGTTCAAAGAGACCGTTAAAACCCTCGACCAGATCACCGTGATGGTGCGGTCGGGAGATATAAAGAAGTCCGTCGAAGAATTCTGGCAATTACAGCGGGATATCGAAAACGCAGCTATCGAAGAAGATCTCCTTATCAAGAGAATAAAATACAAGGTGCTGAGTATTTTATATGGAGAATAGAGAATACCCGGGTCGTATCCGGGATATTCCGCATGTGGCTTCTGATGCGTTTCAGCGTCACAGGGGACTTAGAGTACATATCTGCTTTCCATTAATGTACAAACCGTGCGTCTGATTGACGTTCTCTTCCACCGCTTGAATTATACCTTTATATGACAACAGCCACACCGTTATTCTAACTTTTTATTGACTAATTTCTCACATATTGATATTATTTTATTGAAAATAGTGGTACATAAGCAGCAATTTTCACTATTGTCGACCAATTTTATTATGACCGGCAGGGCAAAAAGCGGCCGCAAACATAGACAATTACGATTTACCTATAAAAAGTATAACCCGATCCAAAGGAGACCGGTATGTCACAGCACAATGCAAACGATAAAATCGCCCAGAGAGCCTATGAACTCTATTTGAGCAGGGGCGGTGAGCACGGGAACGATTTAAACGACTGGTTGCAGGCGGAAAAAGAGGTACTCACCACGCAATCGGATTCAAATAAAACAGCCCGGGCGTCCAAACCTGCGTCACGGCAAAAATCGGCGCGAAAACGATAGCGCGCTTGGCGCTGTTTTTTTCTCCCGGTATTAACGCTTTTAACCCATTAACAATAAGGAGTGCGGTATGTCACCGAACGTTGAGGAGAAAATTGCTCAGAGAGCCTACGAACTTTATATGAGCAGAGGCGGGGAACACGGCAGAGATATGGATGACTGGCTTCGGGCGGAACGGGAGGTCGGTTCACGCGAAAAACCGGCAAATAAAACGACCGTATCGTCCAAAACTCCCTCTGCACAAAGGTCCGACAGAAGACGATAATACGTGACCCTGCACGGCCGGACAAAAACCTTCACAAAAAAAGCATCTGCGCAAAAACGCAGATACTTTTTTTTTCTGCTCTTCCCGCCGCTGTTGTTACACGGCAATCTCAAATCCTGCTGAGGCCGCCCGGACATTCTTCTCGGCAATGCTCTGCTTCTGGAACGTCGTGATCGCTTCCTGCAGCGCTGCGAGCGGGAACATGCCGCTCTGTTTGAGCAGGCTGGCCAAAGCCACCGTCGCGATTGCCAGCCGGTCCACCTTTTTACTGGTCTCCTCGAAGGGCAGGCTGACCACGTTCGCCTGTGTTGGCGGAAGCTTCAGATAGTCGTCCGCAAGCACCGTGCTTGAAGGAGGAAGCTTTTCAATCCGTGCTTTCATTTTGCCCAGTCCTTCCTCCGACAGGAGAATCAGGTAATCGGGCGTATCGATGGCGGTATAGTCTATCCGCTCCGGTGATACGATTATCTCGGCGACAGAATGGCCGGTCATGACCGTTATCGGGTAGTCATCCTTCTGCGTCGCCTCGAGCCCGCAGAACATGGCGGCCTGCCCGAAAATCGTGGCGGTCGACTTGATCTTCTGACCCGCACCGCCGGCAACGATAATGCCGATCTGTTTTTTCAGGGCATGCGAAAACTTCTGTTCTATGGCGGTCTGCTCCTTGTGCGCACCGGCGGCCTTTTCGTACGCCGTCTTGTACCGCTCGCTGTATTCCGGTCTCGGTTTGTCGACAACCAGCCCGAGTTTGAAGCCGTATGTTTCGAGCAGTGTGAACAGCTCGTTCTTTTTAAGCTGGTTTCGCGGCGAATAGTAGGCGGTGCAGAGCTCCCATATATCAAGCATCGCGAATCCGGGCTGCTCTATGGCCTGCGCCATGACGGCGTCCAGATCCTTGTCAAATGCCGTGGTCCGGTACACCCACGCAGCCCCGGCCGCCGCCACGGTGCCGCAGAGATCCATGGGTCCCTCGATGTTGCCCGCCGGCGTGGTGGAGGTGAGCCCGTCGGTCGGGGTCGTCACCGAATGCTGGCCGCCGGTCATGCCGTAGTTGAAATTGTTTGCCACGATCAGGGTGATGCCGATATTACGCCGCGCGACATTTAAAAGATGTGTTCCGCCGATCCCGCACCCGCCGTCGCCCTGAATGACAATGACGGTCAGGTCGGGCCGCGCCAGCTTCAGACCGCACCCGTAGGTGATCGAGCGGCCGTGCAGGCCGTGAAACGCGTTGGTTATAAAATAGCGGTCGGAGAGCCCGATGCAGCCGATGTCGGTGACGATAACCACCTTTTTCGGATCCTTCTGGAGCCTGACCAGCGCTTTGTCGAGCGCTTTGGTAATGATATTGTGGCCGCATCCGGGGCAGAACGGCAGAGGCCCTATTTTATCGGTCATGTATGACGTATACTCCTGCGTGCTCATGAGAGACCTCCTTTCGCAAGAATCATGTCGGGCGAGATAAGGGTCGTGTCCATCTTGTTTACCCCGACAACCTCCGCGCTGCCGCATGCCAGCCGCTGAATCTCCAGTATATACTGTCCCATGTTCATCTCCGGGACAATCACTTTCCTGATATTTTTGAGCGCGTTTTTTATACCTTTCCCGGGAACCGGAAACAGGGTCTGCAGCGTCAGGCTGGAGACCTTTTTCCCGTTTTGACGCGCCTTGTGCACGGCAGCCTTTGCCGAGCGCGATATGATGCCGTAGCTGATGATAAGCGTTTCGGCGCCCTCCTGAAAATCCTCTTTGTAGAGGGCGATTTCGTCCGTCGCCGCGTCTATCTTTTCCTTATAATGATCGATCATCTCCTGAATAAGCGCCGGACTGGTGGTCAGATAGGCGTCTTTATCGTGCGTGGAGGTCGTGTACCGGGTAATATTTTCACCGCCTAAATTCGACATCGGCGGGATATCGGTCAGCTTCTCGAAGTAGTGGGGCCGGTACTCTCCGACCTTTCCCGTCTTGGTCCTGTTTACAAGAGGCGGCAGTTCGACCGCGCTCAAATCAACCGACTCCCTGGTCACGCCGATCTCCTTGCTGGTAAGGACAAAAACCGGTGTGCGGTATTTCTCGGAATAATTGAAGGCCCGGAAGGTAAGCTCGTATGCCTCCGCAACCGACGCGGGGCTTAGTGCGATGACCGGCAGGCCGCCAGAGGTGACCCAGCGGGTGAACTGAATGTCGCCTTCAGCGCCTTTTGTCGCGGAGCCGGTTGCCGGTCCCTGGCGCTGCACATTAACGATAACCAGCGGCGTCTCGCCCATGACGGCAAGGCCGATATTCTCGCTGTACAGGCTTATGCCCGGCCCGCTCGTCGCGGTGAGCACCTTCCTGCCGGTCATTGCCGCGGCGATGCAGAATCCCATTGACGCGATCTCATCCTCCGCCTGAATGCCCATGCCGCCGTTCTGCGGCAGCCACTCGAGCATATAGTGCAGAATCGAGGACGAAGGCGTTATCGGATACCCGGCAAAAAACGTGCAGCCCGCCTTGATGGCGGCACGGGCAATCGCCTCATTGCCTTCCAGAAATTCCTTTCCCATAATGGCACCTCTTGAGTCAACCACCATTGGAGGTGGTTTGATTGTGTATATCGTGACAGTGATGTAGCTCTATTTTTTAGAAAACGGTTACGGCAAAGGTTACGACGCCCGTATCGATAAAGGGTTACGTTAGTCGTCATTCTTCTACGTTACCCTTACCGCCTGACGAAACGGGCATCCTCACCTTAACCGTAACCCTGCTCCCTATCAATTACAGCCGTGTCTTCTTCTCAACCTTGTGGTTATATATGTTAGAAAACGGTTACGGCAAGGGTTACGAAGCCCGTATCGTTTTAGGGTTACGTTTTTCGTCTTTCTTCGACGTTACCCTTACCGTCTGACGAAACGGGCATCCTCACCCTAACCGTAACCCTGCTCCCTATCAATTACAGCCGTGTCTTCTTCTCAACCATCCTGATTTTTAGGGTCTCAAGCTCTTTCATCACCGGCAGATACAGCTCTTTCATGATCGGAATCTGAACGCCGGTAAGCTTGATCGAGCCTTCCGCCATCATCCTGACGCCGATGGCCAGCGGCAGACTGACGGTTCTTGCCATCGAGGTATCGCCGTTGGGAATACCGAAATCGATCATGGTCGAGGTGATGAGATCCTGTGTTTTGTCCCTGTTTTCAACCACGAATTTATGGCGTAATATCAGCATGTCGCGCTCGCCCGGTTTGTAGGCGAGCTTCTCTTCCAGTCGATGGCACAGAATATCGAGACGGTTGTTGATGTCCGGTACTCTGTCGTTGCCGAAAAGACCGAGCCACTGCATGTTTTTCATGGGCAGGTCATCCTTTTTAAGCCCGACCTTGGCCGCGGCTTTGGCCTGCACATCGTCCTTTTCACCGGCGCCCACAAGATCCGCCATCATCTTTTTGAAGGTGACGCCTTTCAGACCCTCAACCGGCGTATCGTCCACAAGCCCCAGATCGACAATCTTTTTCAGGGTATCGCACCAGCCCAGATTCCTGTAGGTGCCCCGCATAACGGTAAGCGCGTCTTTCAACCCATACAGCTCTTTATACGGCAGGGAGTCACGGTTGGGGTATACTTCAAACTTGCCCAGCCCCTCGATATCCTCGACTCTCTTGTTTAAAAACAGATTCTTGCCTTCTATGTCCACGATCTTCCCGTTTTCGAGGAATTTTGCCGAGTTGCGGGAAGCAAGAACAACGCCGCGCGGGCTCCACGAAAATTTGTACCCGAAGGGATTGTCGTTCGCCTCGGGCGCAGGCAGGCCGCCGCAATACGAATAGAAATGCAGCACCTTGCCGCCCGCCGCATACACCTCATCGATGATCTTCATGGCGGACATGTGGTCGATGCCCGGGTCAACCCCGATCTCGTTGAGAAACAGCAGCCCCTTGCTCTTCGCCTCGGCATCGAGCTTCTTCATGTCTGCGCTGACATACGAGGTGGTTGCCATCTGTTTGTTGTTTTTAATACAGAGCCCGGCAACCTTGAAATGGTGTATCCACGGAAGAAGACTTATGATGATATCATGCTCTTTAATGACTTTTTCCAGTTCGGCTTCGTTTTCAACAAGCAGCGCTTTCGCAAAACCGTTTGTATAGCCCTTCACCAGCACCTCCGCCTTGCTTACCGTTCTTGAAGCCACGGTGACGGGAAGCTTGTTGTCCAGCAGATAGGTTACGCCGGGTTTGCTCACCAGACCGGCGCCGAGAACTAAAATCTTTTTCATACGACCTCCTTTAAAAACTCGTTTATATAGGTATACTCTCTGGTTAATTTTCCCTTGTGAAGAATCAGCGCTTTTTTGATCGGATACGGAATCGCCAGGGCATCGAAATCCCTGGAATAATCCGCGCTGATGATATCATTGATATAGGGTTTTAGCGCTTTCGAAAAATCCATGGACGCCTCGTGCGAAAATTCACACGGCAGGTTGTCCACCGCCATGACCGTGACCCCCCCCGCCTCAACCGTATCGACAAACCGGTCGGCGCCCGCGTGATAGGTAAAACAGGGCTGGTCCGGCATGGTCGCTTTATACGTTATCTCTATCGAGCCGTCGATATCGCAACTGATATCGCCGACGACCTGTAGGCCGCACTTTTTTGTCCTGGCGTATTCACGCTTGAGGTACTCTTTGGTCACCAGCCGCGGATACTTTTCCGACCAGTAGATGCAATTAATCAGCATCGTCAGGTGCGCCAGATGCGACTCAAACGACGATTCGTATTTTTCCGGGTGATTATAATAATCCTGCAGCTCGAATGCGCCGCTTTTTGGCTTCACCATATCCTCTTCCTTGAAAATAACCTTCAGAAGCGCCCGGTTCTCCCCGGCGTTCCGTTTGACCGCCTTCGCCAGATCCTTCGGTTCAACAACCTTGTGCGGAAGCAGGTCGAATATCTCCTGCGCGCCCCTGGACACGTTTCCATACCCGCTGAATCCGACAACCAGAGGGCAAAGCTCTTCGGGCAACCCTTTTTCCGCGATATGCGCGCCCACCGCTTGTATCTGCTCCTTTGCCTGCTGGAGCGTATCATAGAGATACGCCTGCGTAACCTCCTCAAACGGCGTATGCATTCCCTTAAGGCTCATTTTCTGACCAAAGGCATGCAGGGTTTCAATCATCCCCGACAGCCCGGCATGCCTTCCGAAGAAAATCAGGCGTATGTTTTTCTCGTTAACGACCCTTTCGTAATCAATCAGATTGCACTCCAGATCCATAAGCCGCTTGAGCATCTTCATGTTGTGATGCTGCCCTTTTATCGTGTGCGAGAAAAACACGTAGGTTTTGCCCCTGACAAAAAGCTCCTCCGGTATCTCCTTGACCGCAAAGATAACATCCGCGGCGCTCATGTCCTCGCTGACCTGCGCCCCGGCTTTTGTATATTCGGCATCTTTGAACACGCGGATGGGAGAGGACTGTACAACGGTTTTAATCCCGTATTTTTCGCCAAGCTCCTCGATGTCTGCGGGAATAAGAGGCACTCTTCTCTCCCACCTGTTTTTATCTTCTCTGCGGATGCCAAGAATTTTCTTCATATAACACACTCCTGTGAAAAAATCAGTTATTCCTGTAGTAATAAATCAAACCTTTAAATAGTCCACGGAGCGTTGACCGCAAAAACAGCCAAGCCTTTTCTCGATCATTACAATGTCGAACGAAAACGTGCGGCTGTCATAAATACAGAGCCTGCCCTCGAGGGTCTGATCAAGGCCCAGGATATATTTAATTGCCGCTGTTGCCTGCAAAAGACCTATCGTGCCGGGCATAAAACCCGCAACCGGCATCGCAGCGTCTGCAACGCTCTCCTGCGGCATGCTACAGTTCAAACACGCAGTGTACGGCGGATGAAACAGCCCCGCATACCCCAGAAACCCGCCTGTCGCGCCGTACATATACGGAATCTTCTTTTCAACAGAGAGCCGGTTCAGGATATGGCGTCCTGCGATATTGTCAAGTCCGTCCACGATCATATCACAGCCTTCAATAACCGCCGGTGCGTTAGAATCGCTTATATACTCCGCACAGGTATCAATGTGTATGTCGCTGTTAAGGGAGAGCAGCCTCTCCTGTGCAGCCTCGACCTTAAGCCTGCCCGCCGACTCTTCGCCATACAGTATCTGCCGGTTCAGATCGCTGCGCTCCACGCGGTCGCCATCGCATAACACCAGCGTCCCTATCCCGGCTGCTGCAAGATAAAAAGCTGAGGCAGAGCCCAGGCCGCCGCACCCCGCAATCAAAACACGGGCATTCTTAAGCTTTGCCTGATCCCAGCCATCAAGCGAAACCTGGCGTGTATAACGCTCTTTCTCTGATTTTGAAAGACTCACGGTAAACTCCAGAACAGATTATCCTAAGTGTAGGATAATACTGCGTAAGAACGGATGGCTTGGGTACAATCCCTCCGTTCAACGCATTATTACCCTAAGTGTAGGATAATACTGCGTAGGAACGGATGGTTTGAGTACAACCCCTCCGTTCAACGCATTATTACCCTCCGGAAACAGGCGGCTGCAATGTTATCTGCTGCCCGTCCGCCGGAATATAGTCGAGATTTTTTATCGTACCGCCGGTATATACAAAAGCGACGAATGATGGTTGTATACCTATATCGGTCAGAATCTCGCGCATTGTCTTTCCAGCCGGCGTCTCAACCTTCCGCGTATAATAATCCACGTCCGGTTTAAGACGCTCGCGAAGATCAGATCCTGATTTGAGATAGATAATCATGATAATTTTAAATTTGAAATTTTATATTTTATATTTGAAACAAGGAAACAATACTCATTATAATATTCTGTACAGGTAGCATTGTGTATAAAAAAATAAACGACATCAGCAATGGTTTTTTCTGTTAATAATTTTTATAACCGTTCACGCCCCCTAAATCTCGTGCGTCGCTTCGCTTTGCTCGACGCTGCCCCGGAGGGGGACTTGTAAGGTGCTGATATTTATGTTATTATGTTGTCCGATAAATTTTTTACTTGACATAAGTTATATACCTAAGCTTGTTTCAAAGGTTTTTACAATATTTCACCAAAGAACTATTCAATCAGTATTTATTAATAGTTTTATAACTACAATAAAATCTAGTCATTACAAGTCCCCCGAAGGGGTTTTAATCCCACGAACAGTGGGAGATTTAGGGGGCGTTTTTCCGGGTTTTGCAATTACCTCAATCTATAAAACATTCCCCTTCCCTATAAAAAATATAAAATTTAAAATCTAAAATCTAAAATTCTCAAAACGCCTTCGGCTTATACTTCTCGCCTCTCACCTTCGGAATCCCGCCGGGTATCGGTTTTCCCAGCAGCCCGAGTTTTTTGATGTTATCCGCAGCAAAACCAAGCCCCAGATCTTCCAGCACCTCCTGTGTCGGGTTGCCGTTTGTATCCCAGCCTCTGTTTGCATAATAGTCGTCAAGCAGATACTCGACCTGCTCTTTGGTGACCCCTTTTCCCTCGCCGGGACCGGAAGCGATCTTGTCTTCGTATGAGCGTGCCGGGGGGTAATCGAACTCCCTGCCGTTTTTCCGGTTGCGTTCAAGATAGTGGCACCGGTTCAGGTTCCAGATCATCTCGGACGTTTTAAGCGCCTGATCAAAGGTAATGTTCCACCCGGTGATGTGATTGAGCGTCTCGACGGTCTCTTCGGGAGTGATATCAAGCTCGCCCCAGAACAGGCGGCAGATGCACCAGGTGTCGAACAGAGGCCGTATATGCTGCAGATACACGACGATTTTCGCGCGATCCTTGACCGTTTCCCTGCCTTCCGCCATGTCGACCGTTATTGTCCAGGCACGGTTGTGGTGCGCGCCGATGTCCGCAGTCATATACCCAAGCAGCATGCCGGGCGCCCAGCGGCCGTCGTATCCCGACATCTCCTGGCCCTTGACCTGCATGGCAAACTTTTCGCTGCCGCGGCCGAGTTTTTCGGCTGCGCGCTTTGTGCCGTTTGCAAACAGATCCCCGATTCCGCGCCGGTGCGCCACCATATCCAGGAAATGTTCGACATCGTATATATTTCCCCATTTCAGGGTATGGCCTTCCAGATCTTTTTCGGTAATAATCCCTTTTTCAAAGCACTCCATGGCAAAACCGACAACCCCGCCGCCGGACATGGTGTCCATGCCAAGGTTATCCATCATCCAGTTAATATATCCGACATGGTTTATATCCTTCATGCCGATATTGGGCCCGCACAGAGACCCGGTCTCATACTCCGGCCCTTCAAGGTAAACAGTATTCCTGCCCTCGACGGTTGCCCTGGTGTATTTACCGCAGTTCATCCAGCACCCGAAGCACGCTTTATGCGAGATAAAACACTTTTCAACAAGCTGGTCCCCGTCTACCGTGCCGATTTCCGGGTAAAAGGTCGTTTTGAAGTTATAGGTCGGCAGCACCGCATTATCATTTGACCAGCGGATGAAAAACGCAGTGCCGTATTTCTGCCACGGCTCCATGTTCGGATGCTTCTGGGTGCGCAGTATAATGCCGGTTACCTGCTTTTCCAAAGAGGAGATATCGTGTACATGAATGGAGCGATTGCCGCGAATCGCAACCGCTTTAAGTTTTTTCGAGCCCATGACCGTTCCCTGTCCGCACCTGCCTGCCTGACGTCCGAAATCGTGGGTTATACAGGAAAACAGAATGCCGTTTTCCGCAGCAGGGCCTATGGTGGCGACCTCAAACTCCTCACCAAGCTCTTTTTTCATTGCAGCCTCGCAATCCAGGGATCCCATGCCCCAGTACTTCGACGCGTCGCGCAGTTCCACCGTATCGTTGTCGATAAACAGGTACACCGGTTTTGGCGAGATATCGCTGAACACAACCAGGTCGTATCCGGCAAATTTGAGCGCTGGCCCCAGATGGCCGCCCATGTTGGAGTCGCCGTGTCCGTTTGACAGCGGTGAAACCGAACCGAACTCGATCTTGCTGCCGCCGGGAATAAAACAGCCGCTCATAATTCCTGCGGTCATGATAAACACGTTCTGCGGACCCAGCGGGTCGGCATCGCGCGGAACCTCGTCATACAGAATCTTCGCAATCACGCCCCTGCCGCCGTGCCAGCGTTTAAAAAGCTGCTCGTCGGTGGGCAGTCTCTTAATTTGTGATTTTTTAAGGTCGATACGTAAGGTTGTTCCTGCAAGTCCGTTACTCATTCACCGCCTCCTTTGCCGAACTCTTTTCCCATTGCACAATGGCGCCCGTGTTGCAGAGCTGTGTGCACTTCATACAAAAATTGCAGATAATGACATGGTCCAGATCCGGATGCTGAAAAACGACGCCCTGCGGGCATGCCTCCACGCACGCGCCGCAATTGGTGCACTTCGCTGCATCCACAATATATGCTCCCGCGCCATTTTCGCTGATCGCCGTTTCCGGGCACGCTTCCGCGCACTTGCCGCACTGTATGCACACGTGAGGTGTATACTTGCCGGGCTGCGGAAACTGCGCCTCGATCCGCAGAGCGGCCTTTGCCGGATTGATCTCGCCGAAGTGCTCGATCGCGCATATCTGCCTGCAGAGACGGCAGCCCGAACACCGGTCTTTCTGTACTTTGATTTTCATTCCTGCCTCCGGGGATGGTCGTAGATATATTCTTGATTGTTAACCAGGTTGTACCGACGTTCAAACGCATGCCGCACTCAGACAGGGTCGTTCGCACCGTACCGCATACAACCGTCAGCATCTGCCCACAATCATTAGTAACTACTTAAGTAGTGAATAATATATATTATATCCCGGAAACAACACAATATCACCATCAATAAAAACCGTATGGAACTGAAAGAACTTGTCGACAGGCTGGTACGTCTGGGGTTTTCCGGGTACGAAGCGCGCGCCTACATTACCCTGCTTAAGAACTATCCGGTCACCGGGTATGAGCTCGCAAAAAGCTCCGGCATTCCGCCGTCAAAGATTTATGAGGTTATATCCAAACTCCTTGCGCGGTCAATAATATCCCCGCTCTCCGGCAAGCCGGTCAAATATATTCCGCAGAACAGCCGCGTTTTTTTCAAAAACCTGCGCGTCAATTTTCAGGAAACCATATCCTATCTCGAAAAAAACCTGCCCGCTCTTACCGACGCCAGCATAGACTATGTGTGGAACGTCAATGATATGAACGATTTTCTGGGCAGGGCAAAGGATATGATCGCTACCGCGAAAAAAGAGATCGTTTTGATGGGATGGGACTCCGAAATAACACAGCTTCTTGACGTCCTTAAAAAGAGCAGGCTGAAAAAAATCGCCATCATACAATACGGCTCGGCGCACATTCCGGTTGGCGCCGTCTATAACCACGGTATCGAAGAGGTGCTCGAACGCGAAAAAGGCGGGAGGCAGTTTTCGCTCGCAACGGATAAATCGAGCCTGCTGCAAGGCCTCATTTCCGCGCGCGGCACGTTCCGCGGCGTCTACACGTCGCACGCAAGCCTTGTCGAGATGGCAGTCGATCACATGCGGCACGAAATCTACACCACAAAAATGTACGACGCCTTCGCCCAGCAGATGGATGACCACTTTGGCGGGAAAGAGCTGAAACGGCTGAGGAATATCTGGGAGAAGTAAGGGGATACCTTTCTTTCTGAGCCGGCAGCAGCCTGTTTTATAAGCCTTTTTTGCCGCAACGTCCCCTTTGGGCAAAGGAATACTGTTATTTAGTTGGACGTAGAAATTCCCGTGCTCTGCACGGGGAGCTTCACTTGTATCAAACAAATATAATGCAAAAAAAGCGGAATGATTTTCGTACATGCCGGGACGATGCAGGTTTCAATCATCCATCGCAAGGCCGGAACAGTGTATGTGGTAGTTCCATCTATGCCTGTGGTCCATTGCCATCGAAAATTACATAAGGGCATATGCCCTTATGTAAGGTTTCTTATCTGGTCATCATCACCTTTTGATATACCTGTATTTCCTTGCCGGTAATTTGTATGACATAGCTGCCATTGCAAAGCGCAGCATGTAACGGGATAGACATCTTTTCGTGATTGTTGGTTGCGATACATGTTGTAGAGAAGACTTCTTTTCCGTTTGTCAAAAACAGGCGCGCGGTGTATGTGCCTGTTTGCCCGGTAGTGACGTGAAAATTTCCTGCGTTAAACCGTATTCGAATTGCCGGCGTCTCTTTAGTCGTATTGGGAATAAGCGTGTTAACAGCGCTGGGAACAAAATCCAGTTGGGTCCAGCGCCCACGCGACCAGGCAAAGCCGCTTCCTTCCGGAACCTTGCCGTTGGAATGTGTCATACCATACGCTTTGATGGTTGCGCCTTTTTTAACGCTTACTTTTTTGAAAGTGTGTTTATAGATTGTATAATCCTTTATTTTCTGTGTATTTCCTTCCCATGCAGTCGGGTTTTGAAAGTAACCGATGGAATCAGCGTCGATTTTTAACGCATACTTTGATTCACCGTCACCTTCATACATAGTAGAAAATGTAATGTCATACGTATCGCTTTCGCCGGAAAAAGCCTGCTCGGCAATTGCCCACTTATCACGATATGAGTCTTTTGAGGCATCAATGGCTAGTGCTTTGCGGGCGTCGTCATTATAAAACGGGACCGGCCCTGCATTCAGTTTTGAAAATGCCGTTGCTTTCATAACGACATTCTGTGCATACAGTGATGTAATACAGATAAAAAATAGTGTAGAAATATTTGCTATGAATATCTTTTTGCTCATGGTGACTCCTTTGGTTCTGGTTTTTCCCGACTTTTGCAGGTGGATTGGTTCCACGAACGGAGAAAATGGGTGATGTGTTACCTTTATTAAGGAGATGTACTGTTTTACACCTTTTGTTAAAATATATGAGCATGTTCCACCTGCGATGCAGGGTTGCGCTGTTAATTAAAAATGAATATATTCTGTACATGTTTTATCTGCGCTCCGGTGATTTCCGCGATATAAAATCCGGCAGGAATTGTACTTGTACGTAGTGAGATCAACCCGGCATTGCCGGCCCGGATTATTTCCTTTAGCATCAATTTCCCGCCGGGGGAAAACAGGCTGATTGCATAGTTTCCCCTGCCGGGCGCAGACATGTACAATGTGCTGTTCGCATGAAAAATATTTTGGCATGCATGCATGCTTCCGGACGGCATAGCGGCACTGCTTACGCCTTCCACTTTCGACTCGGGCGTGCTCGTATTTTGAGCCTTTGTCTTTGCATCGGCTGTTGCAAAAATAATGCGATTGACATTACAACGCTGCGCTCTGCCGGACATTGTCAAAGTGTAGACCTGGCCGGATTTGAAATTATATTTAGGGCAGTACTTTACATCATGCACATCTAGCGATTTATCACCGCTCCATGCACAGGTTTTGTCATTGCCGCCAAACAATTTGTTGTCTTTCTTTAGATTTTCCAGGGTGGCGCCCCCGGATCCTGCAGTGTAATCGCCCGCCACTTTTACATAGACGTCATTACATTTATCCGAAGCTTCCCCTTGAAGATTTTTGTAAATATGCAGGTAGATGACATACTCACCCGCTTTGCTGATTTTGAACGTATAATTGAGCGGTCCGGCTGCCGGTCCGCTTGAAGGATTGTTTGCCGTATTTTCCAGCGCGCCCTTTCCTGTGTACCCGCTGGGCGTGGTAAGTTTCCAGACGGTTCCAAGGCTTGTCTGGGTGTTCTCCGCCTCCATGACAACCATACCATCAGATTCCAGGTATATTTTTTCTGCATACGATAGGGGTGACAGAAGCATTACGGTTGCCAGTATCCGTCCGCAAAGGATCATGTGATTTTTCAAAACATCCCTCCTTGTGGTTATTGGATAAAGTGAAAATTGAAAGCAATGGTATGTATTGATTTCAACAAACGCCTTCTTGATTATAGAATTTGCAATTCCTTACATTAAATATAACCAAAAAACATTAAAAAACCATAAAAATAATGATACAAATATAAATAATTAGTGTTATTTAAAGCAAATTATTATTAAAATTATTATTAATAATTAAATACTATGATACAAACAAGCGCTCTTTTGGGCACCAGTATTTCATGGAAAAAGTACGGAAAGCAATTAAAATCATGCATTGTTCGTTACAAAACAATACGGTATTTCTACCCGGAGTTAATTTAATAACTTTATCATATACCTTTTCGACACCAATTCTCCAGCTCATCCAATTGCCAATGATACTACCGGCGCGCTAATTTTCAACTATGCTGCCACCTCTTCAATTCGATAACCAGAAACCCGACAAAGCCGTAAAGTCCTGCTTGCGGAGGGAAACTTTTGTAACATGTTGTACGGCTTTGGGATAAGATACTGTATTTTATCATGCATGCACTTTTATAAAAATCAACTGTTTCTTGCTCCGCTCGCCGGCGTCTCCGAATCCGTGTTTCGCAGGCTTTGCCTGGCGCAGGGGACCGACACCACCATGACCGAAATGGTAAACGCCGAAGGCCTGCTCAGAAAAGGCAAGCAGACAATGCGGCTTTTGTTCTTTGACGAAACAGAACGGCCGATAGGAGTCCAGCTTTTTGGCTCCGAGCCCGATCGCATGGCCGCAGCCGCCGCCTGGATTGAAGAATACGTGAAGCCGGATTATATAAATCTCAACAGCGGCTGCCCCGTACCAAGAGTGGTGGCTCGAAACGCCGGCGCCGCGCTTCTCAAAGATCCCGGACGGTTTGAACGGATTGTCTCTGCAATGACCAGGGCAATAAAAATACCCCTGACCGTAAAATTGCGTTCCGGATGGAATACAAACCAGTGGGTCGATATCGAATTCGCCCGTATTGCGGAAGCCTGCGGCGCCCGGGCGATAATTCTCCACCCGCGTTCAAAGGCCATGCGCTATACCGGGCACTCTTTCTGGGAAAGAATTGCGCTGGTTAAAAAAGCTGTCTGTATCCCGGTGATCGGAAACGGTGATATCGTAACAGCGGAAGATGCGATACGCATGCGTGATGAAACCGGCTGTGACGGCCTTATGATAGGGCGCGGCACGCTCGGCAATCCATGGATTTTTAATCAGGTGAAAGAGGCGTTTGCAGGCAGGCCCGTTCCAACGACTACCCGCGAAGAACGGTGCCGTCTGATACTGCAGCATATCAAAAATTTCCGGGACCGTCTCGGTGAAAAGCTCGCAAATAAGGAGATGCGCAAACATGTGTCGTGGTATTTGCGTGGACTCCCAAACGCAACGGACTATAGAGACCGCATATTCAGTTCAAAGAGCTCGGAGGTACTGGAAACAATTGTCAGGGAGGCCCTTACCGGGTGATTACATTGATCATCGCACAATTTGGTATCCCGGACAATGGCTAAATAGCTAAACAACAACCATTCTTCCCTCCACAATTGTGCTTTTTTTTATCAATAATTTGTCATCAATTTCCATGCAACAGGATTCGTCCGCTAAATACGATGTTCTCAATTTGAGAACAAAATATTGTCCGAGAAATCAAAAAAAAATGATACCACAGCCATTTCCAGCTATATTTATAACAGCAATGTTCACCATTATTGTGCACTAATTTCATCCCAAATTTATCCTGTATTTAATTGCTGAGGGGGCAGAAAGCATGCGTACGACTGCTTTTCTTATCATTTCATTCGTTTTTATTTCACTCGGCTATAGCCAACTGATTCTTATTGAAAACATCTCTTCGGAGCAACTTTTTACTGTTCAGAAAAATGCGCAGACAGTCATTCCAATTAACGACAAGGACGCATTAATACTGAATGGGATGGTTGTCGCTACAGATTTATCAACCAGAATACTCGAAAAAAAATTTGATGCAGGTGCAGACAACTACTTTATCCTCTATCCTGTAGGTAACCGCAACGTTGATTTGTTAAAAAAGCATGGCACAATTTTATATAATGCAGGATCATACCTGATATTTAAAACCCCGCTTAAGCTGCTGAACACCGTTTCTCTGTTCGATTCATACAAAATCGTTGCTGTACGTAACCGCCCTGCTGCGCGGGCCGCACAGGCAAAACCGTTTATCCATACTGCATCCGGGCATATTGATTCGACGATATTTAAAATCCTTGATTCGGTAAATATTGATACGTTATGGAAGAGAATAGAAAAGCTTCAGACATTGGAGCGATATACCACCAGCGCAAAGGTGACCGAATCTGTTGACTACATAACAAATTACATGAAAACGCTTGATTTTGATACGGTGTATAAGCATACCTATGGATCTGGTTATTCGCCCAACATTGTGGGAATAAAATTTGGCAAGGTTTCGCCGGATGAAATCTATCTTCTGGGCGCGCATTATGACTCATACAGCGCAGGTATGCCTGCTGCAGACGATAACGGCTCCGGCACAGCCGGTGTTATGGAGGCAGCACGGGTTCTGCTCCGGCATGATTTTAAGCGAACCTTGCGGTTTGTCCTGTTTTCCGGCGAGGAGATGGGGCTGGACGGAAGCGCGGCATACGCAAAAAAAGCCGCAGACAACAACGACAATATCCTCGGCATGATAAACATGGATATGATCGCCTGGAACAACGTCACAAAAGTGCAGGTATTTATTGCGTTCCGCAAGAGCGATCCGGCTTTTTACAATACATTCTGTGCAAACGCAGTCAAATATATCCCATCCATCACGTGTGTAGACGGCTCTTCGTCACAATGGGCCAACGGCAGCGACCATGTGTCGTTCTGGAATAACGGGTACCCGAATGCACTATATCTTGGCGACGACCTGATAAATAAAAACCATCCCTATTTCCACAAAAGCACGGATGTGGTGGGAACCTCGGTTAATTCAAAGCCGACTGCCGAGATGTTTTTAAAGGCTGCTGTAGCCAATATGGCTGAGCTGGGGCAGGTCTGGAGCCCGACGCTGGTCGACCATTCTCCAGAAAACAATCTTGCTGAAAACATACGCTTCTCTTTTGACGCCCGAACACGCTGGATTAATTTTAATTTCCCCAATACTCCTGGTACAGTCGGAATAAAAATATATACCATCAAAGGTCAGCCGGTCATGCAGACGAAAAGCATAAACAGCAGCACCGGCAGCCTTGACCTGTCCGCATGCGCGCCAGGCGTGTATCTTATCACGCTCAAATCGGATGCCGTTTCAATGAGTAATAAACTGGTCATACACTGAAAAGTTCCTGAACAAAATCAACCTTATACCACCGGGATGTCGATAGAGTATTTACTATCACCTTTATTGACACTAAATCCTCGAATTTATCTATTTTGTAATGTCCCACAACTCTTTTATAATCAAGGAGGTTCCGTTATGTCCGACAGAATGGTAAAGCAGTTTCTTGAAATGGTTCAAATACCCAGCGAATCCGGGAATGAAGCGGCATTTATCGATTATCTGATAAAAGAGTTTGCAGCTCTTGGCGCTGATGCAAAAAAGGATACCTACGGCAACCTGTTCGCAAAACTGCCGGCGAAAAACTGCTTTGCGAAAAACCCGATTCTGTTGTCGTGCCATGCTGATACGGTCATGCCGGGCAAGGGGATCAAGCCAACTATAAAAGACGGTATAATCCGCTCCGGAGGCGATACGATCCTCGGTGCGGACGACAAAGCCGGCATAGCGGAGATGCTCGAAGCGCTGCGCATTGCCGAAACACGGCCCCCGCTTGAAATCGCGATCAGCCGTCAGGAGGAAACCGGGCTGCAGGGGGTAAAAAATATGGACCTGCGGGAGATACGGGCGAAAAAGGGGGTTCCTGCTGGATAACGATACTCTTGACACAATAATAATCGGCGGCCCCACCTATTTTGCCATCGACGTGACCATACAAGGCCGCTCCGCGCACGCAGGCATGGAGCCGGAAAAAGGGATCAATGCCATTCTTGCTGCGGCAAAAGCGATAAGCAGCCTGCGCCTCGGACGGCTCGACCACGAGACCACGGCAAACGTCGGCGTGATTCAGGGCGGTCTTATACGCAACGGCGTTCCGGACAAAGCCTCGTTCCTTGCCGAGTGCCGCAGCCTGAACGACGCAAAGGCGCAGGCGCTTGCACAAGAGATGGAAACCATCATCAGAAAACAGGTGGAATCGGTGGGTGCAACAGTTGCTATTGTCATTGACAACAAATGCCGCGCAGTAAGTATTGCGCAGGATTCCTGGACAGTCCAGATCGCGCTTAAAGCGCTGAAAAAAGCCGGCATAGACGCAAAAACATCGTTCATGACCGGTTTTACCGACGCGTCCATCTATAACAACAACGGTATAGAAACAGCGATTGTCGGAATCGGCGCGCGGGACGAGCATTCAACCTCCGAGCATATTTATATCGCGGATATGGAAAAAGCGGTGGTCATGATTGTGGAGATTCTGCGGCTGGCAGCAAACGCATAACCGGCGTTACTCTATTATGGTATGATGCGACAGGAACATTCACCCCTGCAATAAAGCAATTTTCAACAGGAACAAATAATGGACAAATCAGAACTTCTGAACCGGATTCATGCACTTGAAAAGGAGCTGGTTCTTCTTAAAACCGAACTTGCGCCACCCAAAACGGGAACGGGCGTCGCCGCCTTTTTCAAACGGCTACCCCGGCTGTTAATCTCGAACTGGGTGCTTATCTCTTTTATAACTGCTATTGTCACAGCCGTTTATGTCAAATACAGGTTCGACATCGATTACTTTGAGAGTTATAAAAACATCAAGATCGCAAAGGATATCTCCTCTTTTTACACCGAAATGGGTGAAAAGCTCATGATTATCAGCGAATGGGAAGCAGCAAAAGAGGCGTATACCAGAGCGCTGGAAAACAATAAAAACAATATGCAGGCGAGCTTCGGGCTCATGAAGGCAACGGCCTTCGACCCTGCCGAGAACGGAAAGAACGTACAGCCGGAAGTGGTTGACGCAAGGGTTGACCTGCTTGTATCGAAGTTTCCGGAGGATTACATGGTGCATTTTTTAAACGGCGTACGTTACATGAACAAAAACGATCTCGAAAAAGCGGTATCATCATTCAATAAATCCATTGCCCTTAAACCGGATTTTATCAGCACCTATATTGAACTCGGCTATCTGAATATGGGCAGCTATGACGCGAAAACAAAAACAATCCGCGTTAATCATACCAAGTCCATTGAATACAGTAAAAAGGCGGTGACTATCGATTCCAACAACGCCATTGCCAATAATAACCTTGGTTACAGCCTACTGCTGCGCGGTCAAATCAAGCAAGGAATCATGTATCTTGAAAAAGCGAACAACCAGTCTCCTTCATTACTGACCATGATCAATATCGGCGAAGCATACCGGCTCTGCGGCACCGTACAAACAGCGCTCTGGTATCACACAAAAGCCCTGGAAAGGCTGGAGGCCACAAAGGATGAGAACGATCGCTTTATCAGCGGCGTCTGGTGCTATAATTTCCTGCCGATCCGGGCAGACGACACGGTCACCGTAAAAAATTATGTTAAAATAGCCGGAAAATACCAGAAATTGGCATTCGCCAACTACGCATTGAGCCTCGATTACGCATTGCAGGATAATTTCAATGCTGCAACAAAACACCTGGCAGCCGCACTACAGTGCGACCGGGACCAGTATTGCGAAAAGTATTTCCGCAATACGATCAGTTCGCTGGATTATTTCCTGACACTGAAGCCCGGTTTCAAGGCGTGGGTTAAAAAGATGTGGCCGTATGTGGCGCTGAAGTAGCTTCAGGACCATTACACTACAGATAAATTTTACCTTTACAGCTTATGGTAGTTAGTACATATGTTATTAATAAATTTGACCCTTTTCTAAAATCCATGATTTGCTATACCTCAATGTGAAACTCATTACAGGATAAAAATAGCCCTTCTACATCAATGTTTTCGTAATAATGAAACAAAAATTCAGCTACATCATCAAATAGATACTAAATTCGGCAACTGATATACAACAAGGTTGTTGTACAACAAATTTGTTGTATATTCTAAAAAAATGTGTTATATTATACAACAAGGTTGTTGTACAACAAATTTGTTGTATATTCTAAAACCAAGGAGTACCTAATGATTTCGAATATTGTAGGATCTGTAGCGCGGGGAAAGGACTGTTTTGGAAGAGAGGAGCTTGTGGAGGTGATTTGGGAAAAACTGATCACAGGGCATGTACTGCTGGCAGCTCCCCGACGTTTCGGTAAAACAAGTATAATGTATCAAATAATTGATAATCCTCGACCAGGTTTTAAAATTGTGCACTTAGATTTGGAACATATGATAGAACCAAATGAGTTACTCACCGAGCTCATTCTCCAGCTTATTAAAGATTCCAAACTTGCTGCTTTTTTGAAAACTCTTTCCATCCTGCCTGCAACAATTTGGACGAAAATAAGTAAAAATATCGAAGAAATTGAGTTGTTTGAAATAAAACTGACAATAAAACAATCTCTAAAACAATCATGGAAGGAAATTGGCAAAGAGCTTTTTGACCGCATAGCACAATCACCGGATTCCGTAATTTTTATCCTTGATGAATTTCCCATGATGATTGATCGCATGACCAGGACTAACGGCTGCAGGGAAGATGCACGGACACTGTTGCGCTGGTTGAGAATGCTGCGCCAGAAAACTGAACTGAACAAACTGCATTTTCTTATTGCTGGCTCAATCGGTATTGACAATGTATTAAATGAACTGGGAGAAATCGCCTCAATTAATGATTTTGAACGGGTAAAGGTTGGGCCGTTTTCTCAAAAAACAGCGGTCATGCTTATTGACGAACTCGCAGTCAGGTACAAATTGCCGCTTACACCAAAGTGTAAGACGAAAATTACCGGCCTTATCGGGACGCCGATACCTTATTTTCTTCAAATCATCTTTTCCGAAATCCATAAAGCATATCGAATAGACGGTGATCAGATTACCCAAAAAAAAATCGAGCAGATTTATAGTAATAAAATTCTTGGTGTTGATTGTAAATCGTACTTCGATCATTATTACGGACGCTTGCGCGATTATTACCGCAAGCATGAAGAGAAAGCTGCAAAAAGAATTCTTCGTACCTTGGCTACGGAAAGGGCTTTGAAGCTGGATACATGCTTTCAAATTTATAAAAAAGAGGCTGGAGACCAAGCAACACACGATGAATTTTCCCGTCTGATGACAAACCTTGAGAATGACTATTATATAGCCCTTAATGCGGAAACCAGTATGTATGAATTTGCATGTAAACTACTGAGAGACTGGTGGCTACGCCATTATGCTATGGAAACAGAGTGTTGAGCCAGGATTAATAAACGCTCGAGATGCTTTGTAATATTACTATTTTTCGGCTTATATTTTGTAAACAAACTACTTCTCTACCGAGGGAGAACCATTATGGCAATGCTGTATAATCCGGAAAGCATGCCCGAAAAAGAGATAAGAGAAACCTTTGTTGCCCGCCATGGACTTGTCGATGACCTGATCGATCTTATCAGGCAGCAGCCCATAGGTGCAGGTGTTCAACATGCGATAGTAGTCGGGCCGCGGGGAATGGGAAAAACGACAATCCTCCTGATGTTACGCTTTGCACTTGCTGAGAAAGGCTTGTCAGACCAATGGCTGGCGGTGAAGTTTCCAGAGGAGTCTTATGGCATATTTGATCTTGCCGATTTATGGATTAAAGCTGCTATACTGCTTGCAAATGAAACAAGCGACGCAGAACTAAACAACCGCATTGTGCAGATTCAGCTGGAGCATCAGGATAAACATGAATTGCAGGAAGCTGTATATTCCCTGCTATCAGATTGGAGTAATACACACTCCAAACGCATTCTTCTACTTGTCGACAATTTTGATATGATCCTTCAACAGATTAACGACGAACGCGACAACGCGGCTTTACGCGACACACTCATGAATAAAGGAACCGTGATGATTGTTGGATCTGCGGTAAGTTTTTTTAAAGAGGTAAAGGCTTATGAACAGCCGCTTTATAATTTTTTTAAAATATATGACCTCTATAAGCTGAAGTATAAACATGTCCGGGAACTATTGAAAAAACGCGCATTTTTAGACAACAAACAAGATTTTGAGCAATTTTTACATGATAATGAAGACCGTATAAGAGCTTTAGAATATTTCACCGGGGGCAACCCCCGCCTTGTACTCATGCTCTACCGTGTAATCACTGAATCCAACCTGAATGAAATGCGCAGATCGCTCGAAAAACTTCTCGACGAAGTAACCCCCTACTATAAAGCCAAAACAGAAATTCTCCCGGCCCAGCAGCGGAAAATTCTGGATCATATCGCAATAACAACCAGCAAAACAAGAGAAGGAGTAACGCCAACGGAAATCGCTACTGCCACACGGTTGAAATCAAATCAGGTAAGCATGCAACTGAAGCGTTTGACTGAACTTGGGTATATACACTCTGCAAATATCCGAAGCCGAAGCGCTTTCTACATGCTTTCAGAACCGCTGTATGGCATCTGGTACCAGATGCGTTTCAGCAGAGAGACAAGAGTGCGAATGGGTTGGTTGGTGAATTTTCTTAGGGCATTATATAAATCCGAAGAAATTTCTTCTGAACTGTCGAGGCTTGAAAATAAATTCATGAGTTGCATGCGCTCCGGCCGTCTGGAAAAAGCGCACGACTTCCTCGAACACAGTAGATATTTGATGGATGCAATGGAGGATGAAAAAGCCAAACCTGCAATAGCGTGCAGTATTTTAAAAAATTATATGCAGATTAGCGATATAGAGCATGTGAAAGAGTTAGTGGACAAAGCAGATTTAAACAACCTGACAGACGAAGAATTTAATGATATGGTCCAGAAACTAGAATCAAAATTGCAAATTACACACAGCGAAGTGTTGACAAGAAAAGCAGAACGGTGTTTTTTTAATAACAAAATTGAAGAATCTATCGGATATTTAAAAGAATTCTTAAAAGAATCGCCTAATAGCTTTATTACTCAGTTTATTTTGGGTGTTGAATTAGGGATGATATGGAAATTTGAAGAAGCTATTCAGTCTTTTGATAAAGTAATTGCAATCAAACCTGACTGGTTTGAATCTTGGTTTGCCCGTGGCAATGCGCTTTATAATTTAGGCAGATATGATGAAGCTATTCTATCATACGATAAAGTAATTGCTATTAAACAAGATAATGAAGAGGCTTGGTTCAACCGTGGCAATGCATGTATTAAAAGTAGCAGATATGATGAAGCTATTCTATCATACGATAAAGTAATTGCTATTAATCCGAACAAGCTTGAATCTTGGCTTTGCCGCGGTCTTGGACTTGCTACCCTCGGAAAGTATAGTGAGGCCATTTTATCCTACGATAAAGCTATTGATATTGATCCGAATAATTTTGCCGCTTGGGTTTGCCGCGGAGCAACACTCACTAACTTCGGCAATAATAATGAAGCCATTCAATCTCTTAAAAAATCTCTTGAAATCAAATCCGATGTACCGGTAGTTTGGTATTGCTTAATATTCAACTTGTTTTCAAAAGCTGCTTATTATATTCAGAATAATGAAATACAATTCGCAAAAACCCTTATTTTAGAAGCTTCCGGTTATAAAAAAAATATCAACGAAGAACAATGGATTGAGTTACTGCTGAACTCGTTTCTTCCAATTTTATCTTCAGACAAAACCGATTCACTCAAAGAAGCACTATCCGGTATTGATGAATTAAAAGAGGTACTCTTTCCTCTCCTCAGAGCTTTAGACTATCTCCAAACAGGCAACGAAGACCTAATTGAAAAGCTCACTCCCGAATACAGAGGTATAGTAAAAAACATTATCGGGAAAATAAAAAACAATCAAAAGAAGGAAAATCTTGAAAATTAATAGTTTCCCATTAAATTGTACTGAAATTCCTGGCGTATTTAAATCAATATTTATAAATCCGATATTTTCATCATAATAATCATTAAAAGCGCCTTTTATCGTATCCACCCCATATACACTTTATTCAATCTTACCATAATGCATAACGCCTTTGTTTTAATACGGTTGCCTGGCAACGAAACCTGATTGTATACGACAAACCGGAGCAGCTTTAGTATGAGTGCAACTTATTGCTTGAGGTTTAATAACGTTTCGGCACGATTTATCGGCGTATAGTAATTACCTGTCATTCATCGTTGGCTCAAAAAACACTGTTACACGCAGGTTTTTTCCAGGTGGTACACGGCAGTGCGCTCTGAACAACTCAATGGCGGCAGCATCTTACCGTATCTCAACCTTGAAGCCGAGTCCCGACAACATACCTGCTTCTTTGCGCTGGTGTCTCCCGCACAGTACCGAATAATGATGAAATTCAAGGCGCCGGGGATAATTCTTTCGCAAATTATCAAACAGTAACGCCTGGTCGGCGCGGCTTTTTGCACAAAATCCCGCAGCTCTCAGATCATCCTCAAGAATTGGATACGCATGCGTGATCGCGTCATGTAGCGGATCGTCAGATTCGTGTATATCAAAAACACCTGCATGTTCATTAATAATAGTTTCCGGTATATTCCAGACCGGGCGCCTGAAAAAGAAGGCGCAGGCGGATTGATAAATCATCAAGGTGCCGCGTATTTTCCCATCGTATGAATAGCCGGCTATATGCGGAGTGCCGATATCGGTGCTCGTCAACGTATCCATATTGATTGCGGGCTCATTTTCCCATACATCGAGAATAATGCCTCCCAATGAATCGCGGTGCGAGCGTAATTGCTGCTCATCAACAACGTTGCCGCGGCTGGTATTGATAAGCAGCGCCCCTTTTTTCATCGCTCCGATAAAATCGCTGTTCACCATACGAAGGGTTGCGTCCTCACCGTCAATATTAAGCGGCACATGAATGGTTACGACATCGGAGTTTTTCAGCACGTCGTCACGATTACGATACCGGTCGCTTCCGGTGAGGCGTTTTTTTGGCGGATCGTTGATAAGACAGCGCATGCCAAGCTGTTCTGCGTGATGATGGACTTTGCCGCCGACATTCCCTGCCCCGATAATGCCAAGCGTAATTTCAGGAAAAGATTTTTTGATTTTTCTGGAAAAGATCAATAATGATGCAACGACATATTCTGCTACGGACTCGGCATTCGACCCCGGCGCAAACGAAAATCCTATGTTGTTTTCACGCAGATACTGTGTATCCACATGATCGGTCCCGATAGTTGCGGTTGCAACAAATTTTACCGGTGTTCCTTCCAGCAGATCCTGATGTACCGGCGTTACAGAGCGGACGAGAAGGATCGATGCGTCTTCAAGTATATCCTTTGTTATGGATCGTCCATGCACGGCAAGCACGTCGCCGAAATCAGCAAAAGCTTCTTTTACAAAGGGAATGTTTTCATCCGCAACAATTTTCATGGCGTCTGTCCGGTGGAAATACGGTTTCAACCGCAATAAACCTTCGTAAAACCGGAATGTATACTAAAAGACAACTACCCGGCCTGAATAGTGTGTCAGCATAGTTGTATGCCTGCAGATTCTTTAATCCAGATAAAGCTGGAATAACGAGAGAATGTAAAGACTTTGCAGGACACAAAAACCAACCGTACTGGTGCGACAGATCAGGCTCCTGATAAATATGATTTGCCGGCATGAAAAAAAACAAGAGTATGCATCGGGGCTATTCAATTAATCTTTTATCAAGTTACTTTTACGGCAATAGACACGAGGGCAGAATACATATCCAGCTTGTCTGGGTTAGGATAATGGTATTATTTTATGCCGGTTTGACCTGAAATATACGGGTAACTGTATACGCAATTTTAAAAATTACTTATTTTATATATATCAATATGTTAAATATCAACGTGTTATGAATAATCTTGTATACGCGATGTATACAGAATATTGACATTGCCTATCTTTTTCTGAGCAAAACCCCCGTTCATGAACTAAATTATTACATAGGCATATGAAACCGATATATTCATATATAGACTACCGTGCTTTTCTCAGGCATTACTATGAAGAGCAGAAAAAAAACACCCGTTTTTTTTCATACCGCTATTTTGCCCAACGTGCCGGTATCAATTCGCCCAATTTTCTCAAACAGATAATCGAATCACGGCGCAACCTTACCGACCTTACAATCAATAAATTTATCGCTGCGCTTAAACTCAGTGAAAAGGAGGCTCATTTTTTCAGGCGTTTGGTGCTGTTCAACCAGGCGAAGTCCGGACAGGAAAAGCAGGAGCATTATACGGTAATGCTTTCGATGATGCATACCATTAAAGAACAACGGCTGACAGCGGATCAGCATGAATATTATAATAAGTGGTATGTGCCGGTAGTCCGGGAGTTGTTGTGTTTGCATGATTTTCAGGATAATTATAAAAAGGTTGCCGCGGCCGTGTCACCGCCAATCAGCGCTCGTGATGCGCGTTTTGCCGTCAAACTCCTGCTGAAACTGGGGCTGATCGAAAAACAGCTGGACGGGACGTACCGGCAGACCACAGCGGCTATTATTTCAAACAGCGCAGTAGCGCGCATGGCGGTAAAAAACTTCAACCGCGAAATGCTCAACAAAGCCGGGACAGCCCTTGACAATACACCCGTTGAAGAGCGGCAGATATATGGTGTGACTATCGGCATTTCCAAGGCGTGCTATGACGTGCTTGTTGCAGAGATGGCCGCGTTCCGCGACCGGGTTGTGGCTATAACCAACAGCGACACCAACAGCAACCGTGTGTACCAGATGCACCTGCAGCTCTTCCCGCTGAGTAAGGAGCTTGGAACGATCTCTGCGCCGGAGGAAGAAAAATGAGAACGAACATACTGTTACTCCTGTGCATCAGTGCGGTTGCGCTTTCCCGGCTTTCATGCACCATGTCCATAGCCGGGGGTTCAAGCTCCACGGACAACGGCAAGATTACCGGGAGTATCCTCGACAAAAACGGGCAGCCGGCCCCCGGCACCCAGGTTACCCTGCTTCCGGCTGATTATAACCCCCGAACGGACACCGCCAGGCTTTGTCGGGATACAACCGATTCGCAGGGCGTGTATGGGTTCGACCATATTTCCACCGGTCTATATACTGTTCATGCTCTCCACCTGAGCCAAAGAACCAGCGCCTTAATTACCGGCGTTTTTATTGATAAAGATACGACACTTGTCCACCCGGAAACCCTGAATCAACCCGGCGCCGTAAAAGTATTTCTCCCCGACACGGTTGATACTGCCGCCAAGTATGTATATATCAAAGGAACGACAATTTCAAAAAGCCTGTATGGCGGTACCTTGTATACCGGCGGTTTGTATGCCATTGATATAGATTCCGCACCAGCCGCCTTGCTCCCGCCGCTGGTTCTCGCATCAAAGACAACAGGCTTTACGCCGGTTATCCTTTCCAGCACGGCACTCGTTACTCCCGGTGATACAACAATCATCGGAACAGACACGGTTCAAAAACCGATCTGGTCGTTTCCGCTTATTATAGGCGTGACAACCGCAACGGTAAATCATTATAACGGTTTTAACGCCATCAAAGCTAAAATCAGCAACCAGTTAACAATTATCAATGGCTATTTCAATAATCCGGCGGTTTTCGAGGGGGTATTCAAATTTTATATCGATTCAATGTACGAGTTTTATACGCCGGTCAGTGACGAATTCAACAAGCCGATAGGACAGTATGCGATGAGGGTGATTTACGACCAGTACGGCCAGTCTTCTCTTCCTTATTGGAAACCGGCCAACCGGATCGTTTATGAAGCGGTAAACATGGGTAACGGCGACGACCTGTTCAACGACCAGACGAACCGGAACTTCGCCTGGGCGCTGGGGCTTGCGCGGGGGTGTGTCGGGTATACCTGGATAACCGTTGCGGGCAGCGGGAATCCTGTAAACGGGCAGCCGTATACTGCCATAGAATCGATAATGTCACAACCCCAGAATTATACGCACTGGGACGCCTTCAGCATATTCATCATAAATTATTATAAAAACCGGTTCTCCATCATACCCCAGATTTACAACCGTGCATTTCCCGTATCAATGGGCGTGTTTGCGGCATCGAATACGGGCCAGCCGGTTCAGAATGCCGGTATTGATCTGTTTGGCATCGCATGGCCTTCCAGAGCAATGTCGGACACACCGATAGCATCTGGAAAGACAAATTCCACGGGCGAGTTTGTTTTTGCTGCAAATCCTTTTGCCCTTGCAAGCGACACGCTGGTTTACGGAAACTTTTTAATCAGAGCGATAAACAACAGTGACACAGCATATACCTGGCTGCCAATAAATGATCCGGGTAATGCATGGTTTGCAAATCCGGACACGCTCTACAGGACAAAGATTACTTTTTGATAAAAAGGAGGGTAACCGTTCACGCCCCCTAAATCCCCCGAAGGGGGACTTGTAAAGTGCTGATATCTATTATGTTATTAATTTACCTGATGCCTTTTTTGTTTAACAGAAGCTATATACATTGGCCCGTTTTAATGGTTTTTAAACAATATGTTACAAATAAGTTAATCAATCTATACTTTTTAATATTTTTATAACTACAATAAAATCAGGTCATTACAAGTCCCCATTCGGGGAATTTAGGGGGCGTAAACAGTTACAAAGGAGGTTATACAGCGCAGCAGGAAACAGGCTTGTTTGAAAAATTAAAAGGCCACAGAGACAGTATACCACCCTTCCCTTGTCAGCAAACAATCTGGAGGGTGATACCTGTGTACGCCATGGCCCTTGTATTTATAAATATAGCATAATGTATCGCGTTTTGTCTTTTTTTTAGAGGATTATAATAACATTTAAAACTTAAGCCGGCAGAGCCGCGAAGTCCCCTTTATGGGGGGAAACTTGTTCAAAATCGTCCTCGTCCCTCGTCCGTCTTCCTCGTCCTCGATAATTTAATTGATTTTCGAGGACGAGGGACGAAGGACGAAAAAAAATACGCAAAAAACGCAATGTCCTGCGATAAAAAGGATAAACAATTCATCTGTAAACAACACCGTAACGCTCACAGGAGGACGCTATGAAATACTATTCGATTGTTTGTATGGCATGTTTTGCATTCTGGCTGGTTTCCGCGGAAACGGTTTCAAAAATGAGCGCATCGTTTTCGTTTCCGTCGGTGGGAACCAAGATTCCCCACACGGCCGGCCGCGACGCCGCGATTTTCAACATACGGGCGGCGTTTGGCCAAACCGTGTCGCTTGCATGGTCTCTGCCGGATAAAAACATAACCGGTACGATAAAAATTTATTCTGTTTCCGGCGCGTTGATTAAAACGTTTCGAGTCAACACCCGGGATGGCGTCATTACATGGAATGCCCGGACATCCTCCGTCGGTAAAGGCGTTTATCTGGCGGTGTTATCCTGCACCCATTTCAAAAAGGGCGTTAAAATACTGTTATAAAAAGCCGTGTTGCGGCAGTTGAATCGAACGGACCACAGTCATTCGAAGAAATAGCACAAGGGAGTATCTATGAAAAAGAGTATTGTTTTTTGTATGATAGTATCTGCGGCGCTGAGCGTCAGCGCTCTGCCGACAATAATCGACACCGTGCTTGTTCCGACGCCGATTCTCCGGTATGAAGGAACCACCACGATCAACGGAAATCAGGCATTCGTTTTTTCGGGGAAAGTAACCTATCAGCTCCGGATCGGGGATGCGGATTCCTTACATGCTTCATTATCGTTTGTGCCCTCAACCGGGACCGAGGTGATACCGGCGGAGATAAACGGCGATGCCGGCTCCATTGACTGGGCGTCCGGAAGCAAGACCATATTTTTCAAGGTGAAGATCGTCGGAACCCCCGCAGAAAGTTATCGTGCCAGAATTACGCTGAACGCAGAGCTTTCTGCGCGCGAGAAACGGGTAAACGAGCTTCTGTCCCAGATGACGCAAACTGAAAAATGCAACCAGTTGCACGGCGACGGAAATTTCAGCACGCCGGGCGTGTTACGGTTGAACGTTCCGGGATTCGATATGGCGGACGGTCCGCACGGCGTCCGCTGGAGAAATGCAACTCTGTTCTGCACCGGCGCAGCAACGGCGAATACCTGGGACACCACTCTCACCTTCCGCATGGGCGTTGCCAAAGGAAAAGAGTGCAGGGGAAAGGGCAGGTACGTATTGCTGGGCCCCATGATAAACATGGTCAGAGACCCCCGTGGCGGCAGAAACTTTGAAACCTACAGCGAAGATCCCTACCTGACCTCCATCCTGAGCATCGCCGACATTCAGGGCATCCAGAGCGTGGGAACCATCGCATGTCCCAAGCACCTGGTGTGTAACGACCGGGAAAACAACCGTGACCAGTACAGCAGCGACGTCGGCGAACGGACATTGCGGGAAATATACGCGATGCCCTTTGAATATTCCGTCAAACAGGGAAAGGCATGGTCTGTCATGACCTGCTACAACAAAGTGAACGGCACCTATGCCAGCGAAAACAAAAAACTGCTGACCGACCTCTTGAGAACCGAGTGGGGGTTCATCGGCTTTGAAATGTCCGACTGGGGAGCGACGCATTCCGCGGCGGAAGCGGCAAACGCGGGGCATGATGTTGCCATGGACGGCGGCACGCCATACGAATCAGGCCTTAACAGCGCGGTATCCAGCGGCCAGGTCTCGCAGGCGACCCTTGACGCTCTTGTGAAAAGGACGCTACGCGCCAAAATATGGGCAGGGGTTCTCGATGAACCGATCCTGAAATTTGAATCTTCGATCAACTGTCCCGAACACAAGGCGTTAACCCTCGAAGCAGGCAGAAAAAGCATCGTGCTTGCAAAGAACGACAACAATACGCTGCCCCTGCCGAAAACGATAAGCAAGGTGGCGGTTGTCGGCGAATTCGCTGCTACAGCGCGACTGGGCGGGGGAGGCAGCTCCCTGGTGACGCCCTATTACAGCGTCAGCCCGATGCAGGGTATCCAGAATAAGATCGGCGCGGATAAAGTCACGACGGATATGAATGCAGCCGATGCGATTATTGTTTTTGTCGGCGTCGACGGCGAGACTGAAGGGGGCGACAGAACGAGCCTCGCGTTACCCGCTGCTCAAAACACGCAGGTGCAGCAGGCGCTGAATACCGGGAAGAAAACAATCGTGGTGTTTACCGGCGGAAGCGCGGCAGTTGCGGGAACCTGGTCCACAGCGCCGGCCGTCATCATCGCTTTTTATCCCGGCCAGGAGCAGGGCAATGCAATCGCGGACGTTCTCTTCGGCGACTATAATCCTGGCGGCAAATTAGCCGTCACCTTCCCGAACGCGGAAACCCAGCTTCCGCCATTCACAATAGACAATCTGCACATCGCCTACGAAGCGCCGGGCGAAGGGCGGGGATACCGGTATTTCGACCGGAAAAACCTCACACCCCTTTTCTGTTTCGGCCACGGCCTCAGCTATACGACGTTCACCTGTGAAAACCTGGCGGTGACGCCCTCTGCGGCGTATGTCGGCGACCGTATCCGGGTGTCGGTTGATATTACCAATACGGGCACGCGCTCCGGCGATGAAATACCGCAACTGTATATCCGCGATATCAAGAACTCAAGCGCAAAGCGCCCGGTCAAAGAGCTGAAGGGATTCTCGCGGGTCGCCCTTGCTGCGGGACAAAAAACAACCGTGACCTTTACGCTGTATGAGCGGGATTTCGCCTGGTTTGACGACGCAGCAAACAGGTTTGTGGTCGATCCGGGGGATTTCGAAATCATGGTCGGCACGTCATCGAAAAACATCGTCCTGCGTAAAACCATCACGTTGAATGCGGCACGGTAAAAACAATGCTATTGGATTTCAAGGAGAAGAGAGTATGATCATCAAATGTACTGTCCGGAAGTATGTACGGTTCCTGTGTACGGCGGTCCTCGCATTTACGGCGATCTCCGCACACGGAAGTATTCTGGATTCGTCGGGCATTCAGTTCCACGGATTCCTGGCGCTGGACGAGGGGCAGATCGTACGCGGCCTGTCCAACGTCGATCCCAGCGCCAACCAGGGTCCCTACAAGCATCTGTGGCAGCAGCGGCTCTTCATGCAACTCAGCTTGGATGCACGCTTCTATGAGCGGTTACGCCTGCTCATATCCGCAGAATGTGGCCTCTCGTTTTCCTTGCGGCGATACAATGATGTGCCGGCCAGTCTCCAGCCCGTATTCAACTTTTATCCCGCAGAAGCAGCATGCAGCTACGACATAGGCAGACTCCGGAAACCCTGGCTGCAATTGACATTCGGTTATTTCACGCACAAATACAATCCGGACGCGAGAAATCTGGGGGAATACCTGTTCAGAACCGGGACCTATCCGCAGTTCATCGTCTCATCGTTCGAGTTTCCCATGGCCCGTCTGCTCGGTTTCAAGGCCAGCTCGTACCTGTTCAATACCAGTTTCAAGAACGACCTCTTTTTCACCAGCGAAATCAATTCCTGGCCTCTGCAGGATTTTTCCCTCTCCTACATTGCCGGCTATAATCTGAAGCAGTACGTTGAACTCGGGGCTGGCGTACATTTCAATCATTTATTATCGGTAAAAGAAGAGTATACGACGCCGGAAAAATCCCCGCTGAACAGATACTATACGCCCAAAACCGATACAACCTGCGATACCGGCTATTACAGCTTCAGGGGCGCGAAACTCATGGGGAGGGTCTCTCTCAACGTCAAAAAATATATCCCCGGATTGGAAAAAATCTGCGGCAAGGAGGATCTGAAACTCTACGGAGAAATCGCGGTGCTGGGAGTGAAGAATTATACAAATCACATTATTACCGGCGATACGGTAAAAGATTCGCTTGGCGATCCCGTGGTTGATCCTCTGACCGGTTTGCCCCTCCTTACCAACAAGCACTGGATAAAGGATCAGGATTCCTATTACGATGATATATCTGCCCGCATGCCGATACTATTCGGTATAAACATACCAACCTTCAAGCTTATGGATGTTCTATCTGTCGAATTTCAATATTGGAACAGCAAATTTCCCAGCAACAGCCGTGTTGCCGAGAATATGGACGAACAGAATCTGCCGATTCCCTTTGTCCCGGCAAAAGGCAGTGAAGAGGCGACATGGAGCAAATGGAAATGGTCCGTATACGCAAAAAGATCTATCGGCGATCACTTCTCCATTTCCGGTCTTATTGCGCGGGATCACATGCGGCCGATAACACATCATCCGGGGAACCGGCAGGATAAAGGCGATTTCCTGACAAAAAAAGATCATTACTGGTGGGTCGTGCGGCTTGCCGCCGGCTTTTAAACAGGCAACACCTGAAGAAACGATATAACAATATATACAGTCAATTAATTACAGGAGGTACCAATGTTCAATCTTCGCAGAATTTCGTCGGTTATCAGTTCAGCCGTTGTGCTGCTCATGATTTTTTCCCCTGCGGCGCACCCGTTCACCATCGACGGATCAAAAGCTCCGGCGAGGCTTAAAGGAGTGCCCATCGGCGGCATCGGCGCCGGATCGTTCAACTTCCTGCCCAACGGCACCTACGACCGGCAGTACTGTCAGATTACGGCCGCTACCGGGGCGGAGCCGACCATCATGGTATACCAGAATTCGGGCGGCACAGCCTGGAGTACGCAGGCGCTCACTACAGCCGCGGGAATGACCATTTCCTACACCGGGTACTGGCCCCGTGTGACGAACGTGTATACCAACGCGAGTCTCAAGTTCAATCTTACGCTCGACGCGTTTTCGCCCATCTATCCGGGCAGCAGCAAGGACGGCTCCATGCCGCTCGCGTTTTTCTCGTTCACGCTGGAGAATACGACAGCCTCGAGCATAACCGCTGCCATCGCCTGCAAAAATAACGCCACCGCGTCCGTCGTAACGAGCGGGTCGAAGGTGACCGGCATAACGGGCAACAATATCACCATGCTCGTGAAGAACAGCGATACCGATGCGCAGGTGACAAGCGGTTCTTCGGTGACCGACTTCACGGCCGACGGCCTTCTTTCCAACGCAGCGGGCGGCATCCTCGCCTCGCTTGTCACGTTGCCCGCCGGCGCTAAAAAAACCATCACCTTCGTCATCGCTTGGAGCAACATCAGCGGCCAGTATCGCAAATACCTGACGACGAACGCGGCGATAGCCCAGTACGGATACGACAACGCCGAAGCGCTCAAGGAAAAGGTATTCAACTGGCAGAACAAGATCCTCAACTCCAACCTGCCGGACTGGTACAAGGACGTGCTCATCAACAACTGCCACGTGCTCAACTCCATGGTCACCTGGAACGACAAAGACTCCTGCACCATGCGGGAAACGATGAGTGCGGCCGGCGCCGAAGGGTGCTTCGACCAGCGGTATTACGCCTCCATGGTCACGCCGATATTCGCCCCGCTCGCCGAATACCACGAAATGAAGCTTTTCGCCAGGTACCAGGCTGCCAACGGCCAGATCCCGCACGGCACCGACGGCAACAGCGGCGATAAAAGCGATATCAATTCCGAGTTCGCGCTCTGCCTGCTGCGGGATTATATGTGGACCGGGGAAGCCATGTTTCTCGACGACCTTTACGGCAATGCAAAGAAAGCCCTGCTCAGAAATAAAACCTGGGATACGGATAACGACGGACTGACCGACGGCACCTACTCAACCTTCGACCAGCCCATGTATGACGGCTGGATGCCCATCGAATCGCAATATTGCGCCGATGTATGGCTTGCGGCAATAAAAGCAGGCCAGAAACTCGCGGAGCTGACGAATGACTCCGCAACAGCGGCCGACTGGAAAGCCCAATTTACCAAAACATCCACAGCGTTTGAAAAAACGAACTCCCAGCATGGGTTCTGGAATACCACTCATGCCGGTCCCACCGGGCTTAAGGGTTACTATACCGGATCGAACAACATTACGGCAAATGACGGAAAGGGACTTGCCTCGTGGGCTTCGCAGCTTGGCGGTCAATGGTATGCCGATCTGCTGCAGCTCGGTCTTCTCCATCCGCAGGGAAGAATTGACAGTGTCGTTAAATACATCGAGGCTCTCAATAAAGCCGATTTCGGCTATTATCTTGCGATACTGCCCGACAAAAGCAACTGGTTCGGCAAATGGCCGGGAACCAACAAGTGCGGCGAGCAGTGGCCCTGGTTTCCGCCCGCCCACTTCGGCCACCCGGCAATCTCCCAGGGCTTTCCCGATATCGGCATGGAATGCATCAACCGCCAGTGGAAATGCAATTACGGCAGCGGACCGGTCGCGCCCATTGTGTGGAGCTCTCCGGTTTTTATGATGGTAAACGGAACCGATGCGCCCGACGAGTGGGGCCGCTACCGGTATATGAACCCGCCGGGAGTATTTTCAACGCTGTTCGCAATTACCGGATTCTGCATCGATATTGCCAATAGAAAACTCTGGATCAAGCCGAACATTCCCACGAGCCTCAACAAAAAACTGGTAAAGGCGCCTTTGATCAATCCAAAATCATGCGGTACATTAGATTATACAGAACTCGCGGGCTACGGACAGACTATAAAAATTGTATTCGACTCGCTCATGCAGTTCGCGGAGATCGTTATCAGGGATCAGAATACGGCAATTACGCCATTCATCGACGTTGATAAGAACGGCGTGCCTATTCCGTTCACCATGAAACGGACCGGCACCGGCAAATCTGCGGAGATCATGCTTTCGTTCATGTCCGGCGGGATTGCTGTTGATAAAAACGGAATAACCATAACGGTTACCGACCCCAGTCATATATCAAATATTTCGGGAGTAACCGTTACGAAACATGCCAAAGCATTGTTCAAATCGTCCGGTCACAACCTGGCCTATATCCTGAAGCAGTGCGCTTCGGACGATCTGGTTGAGGTATATGATATGAAGGGAAAATTAATAATGAAAGGAACGGTTCAATTACTGACACATTCACCATCTATAAAGCTTTCGCAAGGTATTCATGTTTATAGAATACAAAAAGCTGTTAAATGAAATCAATTGAATTACGTGAAATTGAATGTTTCTTGTTTTAAAATAATTTTCTTTAAGAATGAGGCTCCAAAGTGAACAATAAAAAATGTTTACAATGGCACTATTTTTGTATAATTTTACTGTTATTACTAATACCATCGTTTGGAGCCTTCACTTACATCGGAAATATTTCTACAGCTCCTATTGTTAATAATACAACGATTCTTTTCAAATGTACGAATGCAGATGTACAAATCAAGATTTGCGGACACGATGTTATTAAAGTATGGTGCGATCCTGAAAAAACATTCACAAGAACCAATCCTGGTTGGTATTCTTCTGGTTCTTTTGCTGTTGATAATGAAGATTTAAATGGGCCAACATCTATTGATGTTTCTGATAAAAACACCTATTATGAAATAGCTACCAGTCAGATTTTTATACGAGTACAAAAAACACCATTCCGGCTCTCCTTTCTTGATAAAAATACTATAGAAATCTGTGCTGATAATCAATCAAATGGTATGGGTTGGGATGTATCTACTAACGAACTATGCTGCTGGAAGAAAGTACAGAATGGAGAAAATTTCTTTGGCCTTGGCCAAAGCAGAAAAGGTTTTAATAAAACCAACAAATCGGTTATCAACTGGAACAAAGACCTCTATGGTGGCAGTGAAGTCTGGGATCTGGATTATACAACTGCAGGCAACTACTATACATCGAATCCATTTTTTATCAGCACAAAAGGATATGGAATCTATTTCGACAATACCTCTCGTACAAAATTTGACATGGGTGCAGAAAATAGCCAATACTACTTTTTCGGCACAATTTCTCCAGTTGCTGCTGGTGAGATGATTTATTACTTTATTTATGGCCCGAATCTTAAAAAAGTTATAACCCGTTTCACCGATTTAACCGGAAAATCATTCTTTCCTCCCCGCTGGTCTTTGGGAAACATGCAGTCGCACTGGGGATATACACAAACAGATGTCGACTATAAGCAAGGTAGTGTTTCCTGGAATTACAGAAATAAAAATATTCCCTGTGACGTAATGGTCTGCGATATTGAATGGTATGCCTGTCAATGCGCTCCTGTCGCATGGAACCAGACTAATTTCCCCAATGCCACGAGCATGATAAAAAACCTTCATGACAACGGATTTAAAATACTAACCATTGATGATCCCAATATTTCAGACAACCAAACAGCATGTTCTCAAGCATTCAACACTGCATCAGCAAATAATTACTTTGTACGATCTGCATCAGGACAGGTGTCGAAAGTTAATTGGCCCTGGGGTGGTTCTTCTGGGTTAATGGATTTCTTTAACACAGAAGCACAAAGCTGGTGGGGGCAATTGCATACACCCAGAATGGACGAAGGCATCGACGGATTCTGGCTGGACATGAACGAACCAGCCCGCTATGTTGCAGATATGCGTTTTTATCTTTCAAAAAACAGCTATCTTGGCGAAATCAAAGAACTTCATAATGTTTATGCACTTGCTCATGCAAAAACAAATTATTCATGGATGCGTACCTATTTCGATACAATTGCAAAAAACAATAAAAGACCGTTCCTGCTGATACGTGGAGGATTTTGCGGCCAGCAGAAATTCGCTGCAAACTGGTCTGGTGATATTGGTAGAGATTGGAACTGGTATTCATCTCAGGTTTACCAGGCAATGAGTGCGGGAATCTGTGGATTTCCACTGTGGTCGCACGATTTAGGCGGATTTATGGGTAGCAAGCCTTCAGAAAATCTTATTGGACGATGGATTGAATTCGGTGCCTTTACTCCGATATGTAGATTTCATTACAATAAAAGTGATCCTGCAAATGAGCCTTGGCAACATGGAACAAAAGTAGAAACTATTGCACGAACCTATATTCAGCTCAGATATCGTCTAAAACCTTACATTTACACAGAACTGGCAAAAAGCATTCTCTTTAAAAGTGGTTTACCGCTTATGCGCGCATTAGTTATTGAATACCAGGACGATGCAAACACGTATAACCAATCGAGTGAATATCTCTTCGGTTCCAATCTTTTGATAGCACCGATAGTTACTCAGGATGCAACACAACGCTCTATATATTTACCAAAAGGAACCTGGATTGATTACTGGGACGGGACAGAATATTCTGGGCCTAAAACTATTACAGCATATTCTGCTCCACTGGATAAATTGCCGATCTTTGTCAAAGCCGGTGCAATAATACCAATGTATCCAGCAATGAATTATGATCAAGAGCAACCTGCAAATCCTGTGACGTATGATATTTATCCGCAGGGAACAAGCTCAGACACCCTGTATGAAGATGAAGGTGATACCCATAAATATAAGGAAGGGAACTATTCAATAACCAATCTTCATGTTCAGGGATTCTCAAACGCCGGCACTGTAACTATTACTGTTGGAAATTCTATTGGTAATTTTTCAGGCAAACTTACACAACGCGCCTCGTTTTTTACTGTTATGTATCGTCAAAAACCAGACAGTGTATGTTGTGATAATGCAAAATTGGTTCAATATTCTGATACAACAGAACTCAACAAAGCACTATCTGGGTGGTGTTTTTCTCCTACTATCAAGAAAGGTATTGTATTTATTAAAACAGCCCCCCTCCCAACAGATAAATCGTTCACCGTTACAATCAACAGCGGAACCACCGGAATAAATGAACCCGTTCTTTTTTCTGAACTATTCAATAAAGCCGTTATATTTGCAACCAGGGAGAATGTCTTGGTTAGATTTCCACAAATGTTTTCTGGTACGTTTTCTGCCTCTGTATACTCAGTCGATGGGAAAGCTTTGTTTCAGAAACAATTTACTTTTGTTCAGAAGCGCGAATCAGCCATCTGGGATGGCCGTAATAGCGAAGGGAAAAAAGTCGGCACAGGAACTTATTGTATTGTACTTAAATATAAATCCATGCACGTAGTAAAAATAATTAGACTGCAACCGTAACAGTATGAGGTGTTAGTAATGGTTTATTGTAAATATTTATTAGTGCATAGTGTGTTTATATTGTTATACAACGCAAAAACAACCAGATCATTCAGGTAAATATACTGCTTTTACATTAATATCACTTTAACCATGGAGCTGATGTGTCTACAAGACTTTTAAAACTTTTTGTTGTAATGATTATAGGTATCTTGGTACAAAACGGATTTTCTGCACGAAAAGTAATGTCTCTTAATGGTACCTGGGAGTGTACCAAAGGGGCTGAAGCGACTATTCCTACAACATTTGGGGCTACTGTTCCGGTTCCTGGTCTTATCTCCATGACAACCGGAACCACAGGTAGTGGTTCCTGGTGGTGGTATCGAAAATCCTTCACACTTACCGAGACACAGTCTCAGGTTGCACTGATTAAAATTCATAAGGCCAAATATGGTACAAGAGTTTACCTGAATGGTACACTTGTCGGCGAACATCTCCCCTGTCACACCCCCGGTTATTTTAATATCAGACCATACATCAATTTCAGCGGCTCGAACGTTCTCGTTGTAAGAACCGGAGCACAAAGCAGCCTTCCCAGCTCTCTTTTCGACGCAAAGGATTTCGAGAAAACCACCTTCCCTCCTGGTATATACGACGCTGTAGAACTCATTATGTGCAATTCGCCGCGGGTAGTATCCGTCCAGACTGCACCAGCGCTGAACAATACCGTGAAAATTATCGCCGCGATAAAGAACGAATCTTCGGCAAGTTACAGCGGAAGCGTTACTTACACCGTGCGCAGGGTGGACAACAATGCGACAGTGGGAGAGGCGCAGGCGAACGTCACAATAGGAGCAGGAGCGACGACAACAAATACTGTTACCGTCACTATCTCCAACTGTCAATATTGGTCGCCGCAGATTCCCTTTCTGTACGAAGTCGCTACGACTACCGAAGGAGATGAGCGGATTGACCGGTTCGGTATGACCACCTTCCGGTTCCGTCCACCCGATTTCTGGCCGGAGCTGAACGGTGAAATCATCAGCCTGCTGGGAACCAATGTCTGCCCCGGAAGATTCGAGGATGATCCCGAGGTTAAGCTGCTGTTTGACACGGCCTGGGTAAGAAAACTTATCAAGGAATTTAAAAGAATGAACTGGAACAGCATGCGCACGCACATTGGATTCCTTCCCGACTTCTGGTACGATATAATGGACGAGGAAGGGTTCATGATCCAGGATGAGTTCCCCATTTGGGGCTGGGCATATAATAATAATGTCATAAGCGCAGGAAAAACTGTAGATCAGCTTAAAACCGAAGGGAGTGAATGGATTTACCAACGATGCAATCATCCGAGTCTCTACTGCTGGGACATTGCAAACGAAACCGGTTACGGCAGTGATGATGGAAAAAATCTGACAGGTCCCGCAATCGATTATCTCCGAACATTGGATATAAGAAATCTTCCCTGGGATAACAGTTATGGGCCGCGGCGGAAGGAGGGCGATATCTGCGAGGTTCATCCCTATGTATTCTCCAGTCCCGGCGGTTCTCTTTTAAAGCTTTTAACCACTTCCGATGATCCGCTCGCTGTTGGAGCGCAAATGAATAAATTTCAACCAGCCGTGAACAATGAATTCGAATGGATCTGGATTAACCGTGACGGCAGCCCGACAACACTAACCACTAATTTCTACAACTATATGATAGGCTTCCGCCTGTATGGTGACCCCCTGAAGGGAACAGCAGCAGAACGACGCCATCTGTACGACCAGTATTTGAGTGCGCTTATCGAATTCTGGCGCGTCGGCAGAAAATGCCGCATAATTCATGCTTTTCCCGGTCTGAACTCCTCGGTGCCAGGCGAATCAAAAACAAGCGATTTCTGGCTCCCTCCTCTTTCGGCACTTACAATGTCGGACGAATATGGACGCTTTGTACGACATGCGTCAGCACCGGTATGTCTGTGCATTAAGCGATACGATGATGAATATGTTGCTGCCACAACGCAAAAAATCGGAGTAAAGGTTCTCAACGACACTAAAACCGCATGGTCGAAAGAGGTGCAACTGCTGATAAGGAAAACAGATGACACGTCTAGCATCTGCTCGGTAACAAAAAACTATTCCATAAATCCGTTTGACACTGTTACGCAAACATTTACTATTACCATGCCGTCGATTGTAGGGAAATACAACCTTATTGCTCAATATTATGACGGCAAAGAAAATATCCAGAGCGTTCGCGAATTCAACCTTATTGCTGACCAGCCTCTCTCTTTTCGGAAAACTGTCACTGTTTCATCTGAAAACAGCAGTAACAAAGGCTCTAATGCCGTTGACTGGGATTACTGGACCCGTTGGGAAAGCACAAGCAGGAATACAGAATGGATCTGTGTTGATCTGGGTACAAAGCAAAATATAGGAAGAATTAAATTATTATGGGATCAAGGCTACGCTTCATCATATTCAGTGCAGGTATCAGATAATGCATCGACCTGGACAACAATACAGGCTATAACTAACGGCGCGATGGGTTATAAAGAGATAATCACTCAAACTGCGGAAGGACGCTATGTTCGAATATACTGCCAAAGCCCCGGATCTACCAAAAACTATTCTCTCATCGAGTTTCAGGTGTTCGGCAGATCTGTAGTTGATATAATAGCGAAAAACAATACGTTAAATACTAATAATAACGGCATGATTCTTTCTGTAACAACTGCTGGTTCACAACTTTATATACACTATCAGCTTCCAGAGAAGAACAGACTTCAGTTCGGTTTAAATGTTTATTCAATAAAAGGGAATATAATAAAAAAATACAATGGCAATGCATTAGGCACAGATAATAATGGATTTGGACAAATAGCATTGAATCAAATGTCGACCGGTGTTTATATCATTCGTCTTTCGTACGGTAAAAAAAGACAGGATATGAAGGCGGTTTATTTGCATTAAAAAACCGGATTAGAGACAATTAACCTTAAGGGAGTCGAAATGTTTTTAAAAAAGATTATTTTTACAATTTGTGTCGGTGGATTACTTTGTGCTATACAGGCAATAAATATTCGCGGTGTTGTGAAAAACAATACTGGTACCGGTATTTCAGGTGCAACGGTGAAATTAGAGGCTGCAAACGTATCAACGACAACCGGTAACGATGGGAGCTTCACCCTCATTTCATCCGCAATAAAGCAAACAACAAACCCGCTATCGTTGACGGTAAGTCCGGTTTATATTCAAAAAGGTAAATTGAATATAGTGCTTTCAGAAAATACGTTTGTTACGGTAAACATTCACAATAGTATGGGTAGACAGATATTCAGCAGCAGTAAAATATACGGCAGAGGAACTCATACCCTCCCTTCGTTTCGGCATGTAGCAGGAATAGAGCTGTATACCGTCACAATCGGGAAAAACGACTATTTTTTTAAATCGATGATAGGCTCCTTTTCAAATGAAGCACACTCTGCGCCGGAGAATATAAGCGGCTGCACACTTGCCAAGCACAAAAAAGCATGGGCGGCATTCAGAGATGTCATTTCCGTTACAAAAGCAGGACAGATAAACTACCGGGATTCAATAAAGACATCCGATACCACCGGAATAGTGATAAAAATGATTCCGAATGCAGGGAATCTGACCGATGTCGTAGGAAACGTGTATCAGACGGTACAGATTGGAAATCAGTTCTGGATGGTTGAAAATTTGCGCGTGACTAAATATACTGATGCGACTGCAATACCGCATATTCAGGACGAAACCGAATGGGGCGCCCTAACAACGCCGGGATACTGTTTTTACGACAACACTACCGATTCGGTGGAACAGCAGAAATGGGGAGCACTCTATAACTGGTATGCCGTATCATCACAGAACACCAAAAAGATTGCTCCGTCTGGATGGCGCGTACCGACCAGCGACGATTGGACTGTTTTAACGAATTACCTGATTGCCAATGGATATAATTGGGATGGAACAACAACAGACAATAAGGTGACCAAGGCAATGGCTGCAAAAACGGATTGGAAAACAAATAACAGTAACGGTGCAACCGGCAACGATGCTGGAACAAACAATACATGCGGTTTTTCAGCCCTTCCGGGCGGTTGCCGTATTCTGTCCTCGATGGTTCTTTTCCAATACCAGAAGACCGATTGTTACTGGTGGAGCGCTTCGGAGGCTGACGCAACGAATGCACCAGCAAAAAACATCGCTTATGACTATGAGGGCGTGATTGGGAACAACTACGGCAAGAGATTCGGGTTTTCCGTTCGATTGGTGCGGAATTGACATATTGTTAACACGTGTTGTAATGGTTAAAAAAGAAAGGATGATGTATGCTGAAAGCAGCAATCAAAAGAGCATCACGGAACATACAGGTCGTCGTTGTCATGACTATTCTGTTCCTGGGATTGGCCGTTCAATCACAGCCGGTTGATATCACAGGAACGGTCAAGAATGAGTTCGGCGCTCCGGTAGCGAGGGCTGTAGTATGGCTCGTTCTCGCAGGTTACTCCGACACGACCGATACCGACGGGAAATATCTGCTGAAAGGAACCGCCATTGGCACCACTGTAAACCGGGAAGACCGGGTAAGACCGTTTCTGAATAAAAACGGCCTTCACTTTTCCATCTCTACCGATCGGCAAACGGTACGTGTTGATATTTTCGACGTGCGTGGCAGGAGCGTGCTTCGCGCGCTCGATAAGTCGTATGAACGAGGTACGCATTGCGTCCGGCTGCCGCTGAACACTCTTTCGTCGGAAGTGTTTCTGGTCCGCGTAAAAATGGCGGACGAAGTACTGTTTTTCAAGTATGTGCTTCTCAATAACAAAAGACTTCCTGCTGCGCCTGGGGATCTCTGGATTCAAGAGCCACAACCATCCGCTTCCGTGCTCAACCAACCTGATGGCGATACTCTGAGAGTTACTGCGGTCACCTTTCCCTATGCGGAAAAGGCGGTTACAAGCCTTACCGGTGAACATAATTTTACGCTCTCGGGACTCTGCAGCCCGGATAAAAAGGTAATTGTTTTGATAGTAAAAGATACCAGCGGCATCCTTAGGTACAGCGTGAAACGAAGCGGCGTCCAAGTAATCACCCCATCGGCTCTGGGAATAACGATTAACAATAACAATCTGGGCCCCAACGCCACTTTCATAAGCGAGTCGCGAAAAGTCGTCGACGAAAAGTATCCGTGGCGCGGGGTTAAATCAGAGGTACGGAACAACTATTGCAGCCGTGAATTAAATCTCCGCAATTCGGCATCCTCTACTGATTGGAAAATAGAAGCGCGCGCATACAATGACGGAATCGCTTTCAGGTACATCGTGCCTGGACAAGGCACCAGGACAATAAATAACGAAACGACGGAGTGGATCCTTCCCAGCGGCTGTATGGTCTGGCATAGGGAAAACATTCCTCAATACGAGCATGACGATTATAGAAAAAGCGCGAAGGATATTCAATCGGGACTCAACATACAGATACCCGTCACGCTTGAGTTACAGCCGGGCAATGGGTATGCTGCGATAGCCGAAGGCGGAGAGTTCGAATACAGCGGGCTCTCGTTGCAAGCAACAGGCACCGATAAGCTGACCGCATACTATAAGGACGATTCAAATGGATGGAGCGCTACAGGCGAGATACGCTCCCCCTGGCGCATCATCATGACGGGACCGTCGTTACATGAGCTCGTTAATTGCGATATAGTACATAGCGTCTGCCCTCCGCCCGACAGCGCGCTCTTTCCTGATGGCATCAACACAGCATGGGTGAAACCCGGGCGAAGTCTCTGGACGTGGTGGGCCTATAATGACGCGGGCACACAATGGTCGAATCAGAAACAGTTCGTCGACAACGCGGCGCTGTTGAATTGTCACTACTTCCTGGTGGATGCGGGCTGGGAAAATTCGAGTTACGGCTGGGTGCAAAACGGGACATCATGGGCGCGACTGAAGGAACTGTGCGACTATGCCGCGCCCAAGGGTATCGGTATCTGGGTATGGAGATCGTGGTATGATTGCGGGCAGGGACCGGGATTAGAGACAGCCCAGAAACAGACGGAGTTTTTTCTTGGCTGCAAAAATGCAGGTGCAAAGGGGGTAAAGATTGATTATCTCGGTTCGGAAGGGATAGCGCGAAGGAAATTTGTCACCGATATTCTCAAACAGGCGGCTCAAAACCAGATTATGGTCAATTTCCACGGCTGCCCCAAACCGACCGGTGAATGCCGTACCTGGCCAAACGAAATGACACGCGAAGGAATCAAAGGATTAGAGCATAATAAATGGGGCACTATTTCAGCCGCTCATTATTCGACGATACCTTTTACACGGTTATTAGCGGGACATGGCGATTTTACGCCCACAACACTGCAAAGCAGTATGACAAAAGGAACCACATTTTCACTCCAGCTTGCGACTGCGATAGTGTATACCTCTCCGGTGCTATGCTGGGCCGATAAAGCGGACGTGTATTTAAACAGTTCCTGTGTAGCCGTAATTAAGCAGATTCCTCCAACATGGGATGAAACTATAGTATTACCCGGCTCGGAGATTGGAAAAGTCGCGGCTTTTGCACGTCGTAAAGGTACGGCATGGTATGTCGGAGTTATAAATGGCGACAGCCAGAACCAGAAAAGTTTCGATATAGTATTTTCGTTTTTAGCCCAAGGTCAATATACAGCTGTGTATTGTTCAGATGTATTGACCTCCTCGACAGCTATGCAAATTAAAAAAGATATACTGGTTAAAAAGGATGATAAACTGAATGTGACTCTTCAAAAGGCTGGAGGATTTGTCGCTCAAATTATACCTGTTGTGAGGAAACAATAATTTTAATACTATAAACAAGTGAGGAAGTATGAGATTGACCTGGATGGACATTTGCACCATTATCGGCTTTTATGCTATCATATCGGTCATTTCATTTTATAAATCCCGGCAGGAGAAGACAACCGAGGATTATTTCCTTGCGGGACGCGGTCTCGGGTTCTGGCTTATCGGCTTTTCCCTGATTGCGTCCAATATCTCCACCGAGCACTTTGTCGGCATGGCTGGCGCTGGTTTCGGCACTATGGGGCTTGCCGTGGCAAGTTACGAATGGATGGCTGCGATTACCCTGGTATTTGTCGGCATATTTCTCCTTCCCCGGTTTCTGCGTTCCGGTATTTACACCATACCCGAGTTTCTCGAATATCGCTACAGCCCTGCCTGCAGAACAATCATGGCTGTTTTCATGATGATCATGTATGTATTCGTGGCTTTGGCGTCGATTTTGTATTCCGGCGCCATCGGGTTACAGACCATGTTCGGATTGAAGCTGGTCTATGGCGTCTGGTTGATCGGTATCATTGCCGGAGCGTATGCGATCTTTGGCGGACTGAAAGCCGTCGTATGGACCGACCTGTTTCAGGGCTCAGCGCTGCTTATCGGCGGGTTCATCATGATGATTGTCGGGTTTCAGGCAGTGGGCGGGGTAGACGCATTTTTTAAAGCCAACGCCGACAAACTCCACATGATCTTGCCGGCAAACCACCCGGAGATACCGTGGACCGCCCTGCTGCTGGGGCTGTGGATTCCCAACCTGTTCTACTGGGGGCTGAACCAGTTTATTGTCCAGCGCGCGCTTGCTGCAAAAAGCCTGAAGGAGGGACAGAAGGGTATTATGCTCGCTGCCGCCATCAAGCTGGGGATACCGTTTATTATCGTACTGCCGGGCATAATGGCGTATCAGTTGTACGGGCAGCAGGTGGCCAACGGCGATCAGGCCTATCCGACGCTGATCCGGGAACTCATGCCGAGGTTTTACCGGGGCTTCATGTTTGCCGCGCTGATTGGCGCGGTGATCAGTACCATCGACTCGATGCTCAACTCCGCGTCGACGATTTTCACCATCGATTTATACAAGCGATATTTCAAGCCGGACGCGCCGACGAAACACCTTGTCAGGGTTGGCATGGTGACAACCGTGTTGTTTACGCTTTTTGCCTGCCTTGTGGCGCCGAACCTGAACAATCCGAAGCTTGGCGGTATATTCAAATATATCCAGATGTTTCAGGGTTTCATCTCGCCGGGAATAGTGACGGTATTCATTTTCGGCCTGGTAGTACGCAAGGCGCCGCCCGCAGCGGCAATTACGGCCATGTTCGGGAATATCGTCATATACGGCCTGCTGCTGTGGCTGCTGCCGCATGTTGCGTTTTTGAATCACATGGCCATTACGTTTCTGGCTCTGGTGCTGGTTATGACGGTTATCACGCAGATAAAGCCGCTTGAGAAACCGGTTACGCTGCCGGTCAAGGAAGGTTTCGACCTGAGGCCCAGCCCCGGGGCAAAGCTGGCCGGGGTCGGCATTATTGTCGTAACCGTCATTTTATATGTCATTTTCTGGTAGGCCGGAAAGTAATAAACAAAGAAATTGATATTTGTCTTCGCACGTTATTCAACGGCTGACTGCTATACTATGTATATTCGTTGTCTCCGTCCCCAGACACGTGTACAACATCTGCTCCAAGGATAACCCGACCTATAACGGCGACCGGTGTGCGGACGGCATTTATGTCGACGGCGGCAAAGATATCGTGATCGAGCGGAATACCGTGGACAATTGCGACATCGGGGTTGAAATCGCCAGCGAACACAGTGGCAAGACTACCAGCGGAATCACCGTGCGGAACAATTTCGTATCCCGCTCCTTCCAGGGCAGCATCATGAGCGGCGGGTATGCGGCGAACAAGGGAAACGCGGCAAACATCGTGATCGTGAACAACACGCTCTATTTCGGCAACGACGGCGAGATTGTCCTGCAGCACAACAACTCCGACATCACTATAAAGAACAACATCTGCTATGCGAAATCCGGAGCACGCTATCTTAACCAGAGCGGTAAAAACAATACCAACATCACCGTAGACAACAACCTCTATTTCGGCGCAAGCACGAGCTCGCCCGGCGATTTCAACGACGCGCACGCAAAATATGTCAACCCCGAGCTTGCCGGACCTCCCGCAAATATGCACCTTACCGCAACGTCAAAGGCCGTGAATGCCGGGGCTGCACTTTCGGCGGATATACTTGGCCTCAAAGACATCGACGGCGAGCAACGCGTTTTCGGTGCAGCAGTGGATATCGGCGCCGACGAGTATACCGGGATTTCGCCCCTCTTCCATACAATACAACTCCCCCAAAAACAAAACAAAGCCGCACTGCATTCGCTCATCAGGCAGGCCGAAAGAGTGTGCGTTTACTCGATAGGCGGCAAGTGTGTATACCGATCAATCGCGCCGATTTCGCACTCGCTCAATAATCTGTTGAGTAGTGCTTATATTGCAAACGGCGTCTTCATAATTGGTTTTACTATCAATGGAGAGCCGGTTAACCTGAAATGGGTTATGGAAAGATAGGTAAAACTTTTAACCGATTGTTAACAAATACGGAGTTGCGGAGTTTTGGGCTGGTTGAAAAAGAACTATCTATCAGACAGAATATTTCGGAATCCAGTATTACTGTTCCTGTCAGGAATTTCAGCCGCAATGCTGTACTAATTGTGCGCAAAACAGGAAACGGTTTTAAAACAGGCAGGATCGCTGTGGGCTGAAAAGAAACTGAAAGTTCGAGTTGTCCACGGAATAATGTTTAATGTAACGTTTTTATTAAAATTATGTGTAAAAATGAGCTATATTTAAGATATAAACGATAACATTAACTTTTTATAATGGCGTAGCTATGATTTGCAATGGCTATTCCAAATAATTGTTATCAAGGAGACGCTCTATGAAAACAATGCACTATTTCATGGTTTCGCTTGCTGCAATTGTTACAGCTCAAGCGCCAAAATTCTTTGAGAAAATCACTACAAATAAAATAGGAGTGTGATTATGATCATCCAAAGACGCCTTTTTCAGATTTTGTTTGGTGTCAGCTTATTATATTTGAACACGTTTGGCCGGGTTGTTGTTGTCGAACTGTTCGATGATGCGGATCCGGCTTGACCCACGTGCAAAGCTGCAGCTGTTACGCTGAATCAATTAAAAAAAGAGTATAAAGACAACATCGCAACGGTCTGGTATCACCATTCCGATGATTTTGCCTTTGCAGAGGGTAAAAATCGGTTCAAATATTATGGTCTCAGTTCGTATCCGAAATATATTACCGATGGATTATTGCAAACAACAAGCGCTTATGCAACGGTTAAGGGCCAGATCGATCAACGCAAAGTTGTTGCCCCGCCGGTAACACTTGCCATTGCATCTTCATGCCCGTCCCTCTCCGGTGAAGCGGCAATAACCATAAAAAACACCTCGCAGCAAGCATTCACCGGCACCTTGCAGGTTCTTGTTAAAGAACGCGGCGTAAAATTTACCTGGGGTACCATGACGTATGTTGAATGCATTGTCCGGGATATGCTTCCGGACGACAAAGGTGAAGAGATTACATTAAACGCAGGTCAATCCATAACCAAAACAAGAACATTTACCCTGCAGAATACCTGGAAAAAAGACAGTTGCAGGGTTGTGGCCTTTGTTCAGAAATCCAACAAGGAGATTGTCGAAGGATGTATTTCGGGATTGAACGAAGGTACACCCATAGTAAATACACCGGTAACGTCTGCCGGAACGGTAAAGCTTATAACCACGCCGGAATCGATAAAAATGTATCTGCCGGAGCAGGGTAAAAGCCTGATTTCGGTTCTTGATATCCTGGGAAAAGAGATTGCAGCATATACGCTCAACGGCGATGAAACATGGTTCTCTTTGCCGGATGTTTTAACGAGTGGCGTTTATATTATCCATATCAAAACGGCCAACAAGGATTATCAAACGAAAATCCGACTTGTGCGTTAATGCAAAAAGAAATTAACGATTATTAATAGTAACAGGGAGTTTTTATGAGAATAAGTATGTGTCTTATTGCGCTGTATGCAACCATTGCAACGGCTGCATTCATGCCGAAGTTTTCGAGCGCCGGTAAAGTCAAATGCAACGGCGCCAATATCAACGACGTAAGTTTTACCACTACGTTCGTTACCGACTGGGACGGGGACGGTAAAAAGGATCTTATCGTCGGGGAATTCTCGCCAAACGCCAAGGTGCGTCTGTACAAGAACACCGGCACCAACCCGGCGCCGGTATTTACCGCCTATACCTATTTAAAGGCGGCAGGCGCCGACATCAAGCTTTCAAGCGGCTGATGCGCAGGCGCAACCAACCCTCGGGTCAAGGATCTTGACGGCGACGGATACAAGGATTTAATCATAGGCGAACGTGACGGGTATATCAATTTTTACAAACGAAACAGTGACGGAACACTTGCCGCAAAAGTACAGATGAAAACCAAAGCCGGAGCTTTTATGAAAACGGAATCCAACTCCGCACCGGCTGTGTATGACTGGAACAACGACGGCCTGCTCGATATTTTATCCGGCGCCGAAGGGTCATTACCAAGCGCCCCACTTCCGCCGTTGCTGTTTATAAATATCGGCACTAATACAAAACCGGAATTCGCAGACGCGGTAAAAATCAAGGCTAACAATGTTGAGATTGGAGACGCGGAGCGGTTCAATATCGATGTTGCGGATCTCAATTATGACGGAAAACAGGATCTTCTGATTGGCGCGGGTTGGTCCGCCGCGAATGCTATCTTCTATGAAAACAGCGGTACAAAAGAGAATCCTGTATTAAAAAAAGGGGTTAACCTGAAGAACATGAACGGTACGGACATTAAACTTGGCATGGATCTGAAAGTGTATGTAACCGACTGGAACGAAGACGGGGGGCTTGATCTGCTGCTGGGACATCTGGAAAAGGCCGACGGTATCGATATTTATCTGGGTGAAAAGCCACCGACACTTATACTGAACAATAAATCTGTTACATCATTTTTACGGAATTCTTCCCTGCAATGCGGATATTACAAAGCAAACCTGTATTTGAATAATCCGGGAAATATCCTGTTACAGGTGTTTTCGGTTACCGGCAGAATGGTTGAATCCATGAACATGGGGAATCTGCCTGCCGGAGCCAATGTTATCAGCTATGATATGAATATCTATCCGGCTGGATATTATCTGATAAATATTATTGCCGGAGAAAAAACAATCAATCAAAATCCGATATTTTTAGTAAAATAATGTATCAATTAATCATGGGGGTTTCTTTGAAAACGTTTGTATTGGGAATGATATTAGGAGCGGGCCTGGCCATTGCCGGGCCAATTCCGACATTCGAAGAGATCGGCACGCTGGAGGCTGTCGGCGCAAATGCCTATGACGGCATGAAGCTCTGTTTTCCTTATATTACGCTGAACGACTGGGATGGCGACGGTAAAAAAGACGTGATTCTTGGCGGAGTGGATTACAATGCCACAGGTAACGGCGGCAAGGTGTACTGGTTCAAAAACAGCAGTCCTTCCGCAACCGCGTATACGAAATTCGAAAAGGGCGTGACTATTAAAGCAGGAGTTGCGGATATAGCCTTATCCTCGAATTGATGTCAGGGCGCATGCCTTCCTCAGGTTGAGGATATGAACGGTGATAATCTGGAAGATATGATTGTAGGCAATTATGACGGCTATGTTTACATGTATACCCGCAAAGCGGACAAAACATTAAACGCCGCAGTCAAATTAAATACAAAAAGCGGCACTCCCATCAAGAACAATGCAAAATGGGAAAAAGGCACCTATGCCGCAATTACGGACTGGAATAATGACGGACTTAAAGATTTAGTCATTGCGTTTCATCATTATAACGACCCGCAGGACACAAAAAAATGCGTGAGCCTGTTTTTAAATGTCGGCACGAAAACCGCTCCCCTGTTCGAGGATAAGGGAATTATCCAGGCGGGTGGCGCCGAGATCAACAAGTTCTGGTTCCAGTGCCCCCAGGTTGCAGACTTGAACATGGACGGAAAAAAGGATTTTCTATTAGGACACAGCGGCTGGGAAGGAGAAACACCGAACGGCACAGGGTATCTCTGGTATTATGAAAATTCGGGAACTGACGCCGCTCCGGTATTAAAGGCCGGTGTCAAACTGATGCTAAAGAACGGCATGGCAATACAAGATACCGGACTGAAGAACCTGAACAATTTTTGTGTGTGCCAATGGGATAACGACGGTGTATGGGACTTGCTGGTCGTGCACGAGGACTGGAAAAATCCAGGGGAATTCCGCGGAGAGCCACAGCGGCCGACTATCAGAATTCTGAAAGGGGTTGTACCGACAGGTTTTGCCGAAGAAAATAACGCAATGCATAAAGTTTCATTGCCTGATCTGTATATCACCGGGAACAATGCGGTTGTTCTGAAAAACAGCGCCGGAATGAGCCTTTCGATTTACTCGATTACGGGCAAGCTGATGAACAGCTATAAAAAGGGTGAGTATACCGGGGAATCCTTACGCAGCGATATGCACCGTTTTTCACCCGGCGCCTATGTATACAGTTTTTTCTGCGATAATAAAAGGGTAAGCGGCGGGAAATTATTTAAAGGCGAATAAGCTGTATAGTATCTGTTCAAGATTGACAAATAGTCCTCGAAATGTGCTTATGGTAAGCCATCGAGGACCATATTGTTTTTGCATTCTGAAAAAGAACCGTATACCATTTGTTTTGCCCCCACCTCTTGGACACCTCCCTTGATAACGGGAGATATGGGTATGGAAGGATTTGGATTATATTACTTAATATGGATGTAGATTTCAGGAGGGGCTGATGAATAAAAAAATATTCTGTTTTTGCGCTGTCTGGTTGTTTGCTGTTACCAGTGTTCTGTTCGCCGAAACAATTTTGCAGGAATTTTCGAGCAAAAAGGATTTCGACGCTTTCTGGGACGTTTCCACCTGGGGTAACGCGAATCAGCAGTATTCAGCGGATAATGTGAATCTTGACACAGTAAAAGGCTGGCTGCAGCTTAAAATAAACGCCTCCCCGCAGGGGACAAAACCGGTATGCGGCGAAATCACTTCAAAACGGGCGAATTTTTTATACGGGTCGTACCGCGCATCCATCAAATTCGATAATATTCCTGGAGGAGTGGTAGGCTGGTTCGTATTTAAAGACGAACCGGATCTGCATGAAGTCGATATCGAGTATCTGACCGAGGACATCAAGCACATACATTATACGCTGCATCACATTCAAACAAGCGTGGATTATAAGAAAGATGCGATATCATTCGATCCGACAACCGATTTTCATGAATACCGGTTTGACTGGTACAGCAACAAGGTAGTCTATTATATCGACGGCAAGAAGTTCGATTCATTAACCGTCAAGGTTCCGGATGCAGCGTGCATCATCATGCTCAATTTCTGGAGCGGAAACATCGCCGCCTGGGGCGGACCTGCCCCGACAAAAGATACTTATATGTATGTCGATTATATGCACTATTACTCCGATCTTGCCTCAAAAACGACAATGCCGGGAAACGGCCAGAACAAAAAACATGTTGACCTAAGAATCGTGCTGCAAGATCTGCAAAATAACAGGTATTTCCTGCCCAAGACCTATTCGAATATACGGTTGTATAAATGCAATGGCCAGAGCGCCGGCTTGAAAGACAATATGAATACATCCAAACCGCCTGCTTCAGGTCAATACATCCTGAAGATACCAAACAAAGGCGAAGCAATTGTGTTGCCTTGTGCGGTTATCAGGTGATATACATACCCAACAAAGGATTTTTCTCTTAAAATTCGGAGGGAAAACAGCATGGGAGGTCTGCAGAGAAAAACAGCCGGGATATGCCATCTTTTAGCGCTGTTTGTATGTATTCCTTTGGAACTCTGTTTTGCCGCCAGAGAGCAGGATGCTGTTATCTACCCGGCAACACAGCAGCAGGTCATCACCGACTGGGGGTATGACATCAAGCAGCCGGGTAAGGCCAAAGGTCTGACTCCGGTTTTCAGCCAGACTATATTTATATCGGATAAATTTACCTGTCTGCGTGTGCCGATATATGCTTATGCTGCACATCCGAAACAGGGTCAGGTGGTAGACTCCGAATATACCGATTGCATCAGTGCCATAAAAAACGCTCAAGCCGCGCAAAGCGGTGTAAAACTTTTTACCAGCCTGAAACTTGAAGGAGAAGAGACTTTTCCTTCCTGGGTAAAAGGCGCAAACGGCGTGCTTGCCGCACCGTATGCACGGTTGATTGCGGATTACCTTAAATTTATGAAGGAACACGGCATCCAATTCCATATTCTGGGAATCGACAACGAGATGGAGTACAACAAGGGCGATATAACCCCCGAGAAACACAAGAATATTGTTGACAACCTGAAATCCCTGGGCAAAGCAGAGGGGTTTTCCGTTCCCCCGGTTATCGGACCCGAAACCTACACTCCCGCTCCCCAATGGGTCACCGATCTTGTTAACGGCGGATGGGGAAACAGGCTTGATATGGCAGGCACCCATTACTACCCGAAATGGCGCCCGCTGAATAAGCTGAAATCCCTGTGCCAGGCAGCACAAAACAGGCCGGTGTGGAACTCCGAAGCCCATTGGGACAAAGATACTACAACGACCCTTATAGACGAAGCGGAGAAAGCGCTGGCCGCAGTTTTCGATTGTTTTGACGAAGGAGTGAGCGGCATGGTATGGTGGGCTTACACCAGAAATGGAGTCAAAGGCGGAATTGAGAAAGAGCTGGTAGCATCGACCGTTGGTTCCCGGCCTATTGATATAAACGATTTTGACGGCAGGGACGTAACGTTCGGCGAGCTTATCACCCGTGCATTTTCGCAGGGTAACGATATTTCGGTTTGGGCAATCAACAACAGGGCTTCCGCCCTGAATTCATACGGCTTCAAAGTTTCCGGCCAGACATTTTCAAGCCCTGTAACATTTATACAGTGGAAAGCGGATTCAGCGACCGAAGGTAAAGCTGCGCAAACAAGCAGCAATCGATTTGAGCTTACTCTCCCGGCCCGGACCATTACCTGTTTCCGTTTCAAGCTTGATAATGTTCAAATCAATCCCTTTAACCCTGCAAACAATATCAAACAACCGCATCAAATAATGATGATCCAGAGAACAGACAACAGGATTTTTGCCGTCATGCCTCAAACAGGAGATTATCAGGTAACTATCTATGACTTTAGAGGAAAAAAAACAGGCTTGATTAATCTTCTGCACACTACGGAGGTTGAACTTTCATCCGGAATACGATCCGGCGGGGTATACATTGTCCGTATAAAAGACAGCGCCGGACAGGTAGTGCAATCGGTCAAAGTAATTCAATAATAGGCGCACGCACGACATCAAGACAAAAATATAACCATGCTGCATGATGCAAAAGGTTAAAGCGAGGCCATTTCTCCTTTTGTTCTTTTGTTCTGTATACCTTTTACCTTTATACTTCACAATCCCTTCTCTTGACTCTTGGTCTGGCGGAATGTTATTTACAAGATGTAGAGAAAACCGGGGATTTGACTTGAAACTTTGCGACCAGAGGTATAAAGAACAAAGTGCCAGTATGTTAAAAACTCGCCCTTTATCGCAAACAGGTAATAAGAGCGTCGTTAAAAGTGGGGGATGAGGAGTGTTTGCGGGTGTATCTTAAAACATTGTAATCAATAAAGTTGCACCATTGAATTTATAGTCCGCCGCCGAAGAGAAATTATAAAGATCCGGCAGATGAAAATGGATTTGTAGTTTTTGTGCCCGAAGAGTCACCCACCGTCCTATCGGGTACGCAGGAGCAAAGCATGTCGAAGGTTAATGATATCGAGAACGCCCTACTTCAGATGGAACAGGGTAGGTTCCAGAAGATGTGCAACGAAGCCCTCCAGAGGGACGGCTACGAAGGCATCACTGCTTGGGGCGCGGTGCTTGGGAAAGACAAAACCAAAAAGGGCACACCAGACTCTTACATCCTGCACAAGAATGGGAAATACACGTTCATTGAGTGCACCACCAAATCAGACGCCGTTGCGGCTAAGATTGGGGATGACATTGAAAAGTGCTTTGACGAAGGCCACACAGGAGTACCTGCTGACAAGGTGACTCGTATTGTTGTATGCCACAATTCCCGATTATCTCCGAGCGATGTGGAAGCCCTGCAAAACCAGTGCTCAAGCCACACTGCAAGCTTTGTTGAGTTCAATATCGATAGACTAGCGCTTGAGCTAGCCCACAAACACAGAGCACTCGCTCATGAGTATCTGGGGATTGCAATCGATACAGGACAAGTTCTTAGTGTTTATGATTTTATTGCTGAGTATCAGAGGAGCAGGTTTGCAACAAGGCTCGATAACACCTTCCTGTTTCGCGAGAAGGAGTTCAATCTGCTTACGGATGCACTGGATTCAACCGACATCGTGGTCGTTGCAGGCAAGGCAGGCGTTGGAAAGACAAAGCTGGCCCTGCAAGTCTGTGGGAAGTTTGTCAATGAGAAGCAGGGCTACGGCTTAGTCTGCGTGAGCAACAAGAATCTCCCCTTATACAACGACCTCATTGAGCATACCGGCGGGGCCGGGAACTTTCTCATACTGGTCGACGACGCGAATCGATTTGACCGCCTGACAGACATCACCAACCTTGTCCGTAAATCCAGCGGGGGGAAGAAGATCAAGCTTGTCCTTACCGTCCGAGATTATGCCAAGAAATGCGTGCTTGAATCATTAGCGGAGTTCTCGGAAAAGCATGTAATGACCGTTGGTCCGCTTGAAAGTAAGCAGATACGCGACATTCTGTCTTCTGATGACTTTGGGATTCGCAACGGTGCATATCTCGAGCGCATTAGTTCAATTGCGCAAGGCAACCCGCGTCTCGCAGTTATGGCAGCCAAAGCAGCTCTTGATGAACAACGCATATCAGCCCTGCAAGACGCAAGTTCAATCTACGATCTGTATTTCGAGACCGTCGTGCGAGAATTAAAGGAACTGGGGGATTCGAACCTTGCAAAGGTGCTAAGCATCGTGGCGTACTTCAGGATAATCCGTCGATCAGATGCCGGTTCTTACGCCAACTTATGCGAAAGATTCGGTTTCAGTGAGCTTGAATTCTGGGACACTGTAATCATTCTCCACAAGCTCGAAATGGTCGACCTGTTCGAAGATGAGATTGTTAAAATAGGTGACCAAGTTCTCGCGACCTACTTCATATACAAGGTATTCTTTAGGGATGGACTGCTTGACTTCAGAATTCTTTTAAACGACTTCTTCTACTCCAATACGGAACTTATGAGGGATGCCATAGTACCTGTTGTCAATACTTTCGACTACAACGTAGTTTGCGACGCAATCGCACCGATACTCAGAGAACAATGGAAGAAAGTGCATTCTGAACCGGATAAGCTTTTCCCAATCATGGAAATGTTCTGGTTTGCGTTGCGCACGGAGACTCTCCAGGAACTCGAAGAAAAGGTTCGGGCGCTCCCAGTCGTATCAGTCGATGTCAAGAGCCTTGATTGCGGCTCGATTGAAATAAAGGACCCTATTTTGGGGATTCTTCAACGGTTTGTGCTCTCAACGGAAGCGGACTACAAGATCAGCCTCGAGTTGGTCTTTCTATACCTAGAGAAGAATCCCAAGCTATTCCCGCAAGTGCTTAAGTACGTCGAGGAAGCCGTCCTGTTTGGCCGGAATAGCTTTCTGTCAGACTATTATGTGCAATCTCATTTCATATCTGAACTTGCAGACAGGGCTAATGCTTGCGATGGCACCCCTATCTTCGTAAATCTTTTTATGTGTGTCGGGCCCCTGTTTCTTGCCGACGAGTACGATGCGAGTTGGTTGGAAGACCGGCGGGCCGTTACTATCTGTAAGTTCTGTCTGCAACCGACCGATTCTGTAAAGGTGATTCGGAAGACTGTCTATACATTCCTCTTCGCAGCGTTTGGCGTCTGCGAGAAACGTGAAATCGTGTTGAGCGTTCTCTTCAGGTATAAGGAACGGTTACGTCAACTTCAGGTTAGAGAGCTGATTGAATCCGACATGAATATCATCTTGCCCTTCGTGGAATCGGCCTTCGAACCGCGCGTATTCCTTGAAGCTCTATTCGTATGCGAGTACATAGATGAGTTAAAGGACATGGGTTTTCAGCATGCGCTCTTCCCGATTCTTGAGCGTTTCTCAAAGTCCCACGAAATGGAACTGGTTCATTTGCTAGAAAATGATAGGCGCAGTTATCGTTCTGATATGTTGTACCAGGAATATAAAGAATTCCAGCGGCGGCGCATTGAGGAGTTCTTCTCTGGATTCAATGTGACCGACTACAAGAACATATTCGCAAGCTGCGAGGCAATCTTGCGCAGTGAAAAAGGTCTGAATCGGTATCAAGTTGACATTGGCGTTTACTTCGGATTGTGTACTCTGTTGAAATCCAACATGAGTTCTCTTCTCGAAATCCTTGAAACACTGCTAGTGGGCGGCAATTCGATTCGTTTAGGGCCGTTCATCATCAGAGACATCTTGCGCATCGACCCAAGAGTGCATCACAAGCTTTTCGCTATAATTTTCTCTGTGGCCTATGCGGAACAGGAATATTGGATTGCCACCTTCTTCGAAGCGCTGCCGGAGGAACTCGTAAATGGCGAATACCTTGCCAAGTTCACAGATTTCGTGCAAACGTGCCCATTGGCAATGCTAAACCTGAATTATGATGCGCTCCAGAAGTTTGAGCGTGTCTATGCTGGTTTTCTTCTTAAGACTGTGCGGATGATATTCTCGAGAGTGAAAGCTGGAGGAGTTGAAGTCTGCCCGTTTCAGAGCCTTTTCAATCCCTGCTCGGAATGCGCCAAGATGGTTTCGTCCATCTTTGCTGACGACTTTGCCTTACTTGAAGAGATCTATTTACACGAGAATATCGCAGTGGGGTTCGACTATAATGGCGCCATTATGGCTGCTATTCTTGAGCGGAATCCTTCCTTCATACAGAATTTTCTGAAATCGAAAACGGACAGAAAGGGCTATCTCTCTGTTCATGACGATGTCCGTGACTATAACTTTCTCTGGAACCTGCCCAATCATGCCGACATTGCTGATAACCTTTTCGAGTTTGCCATTAGGGACAAAGCCCGTGTCTTCCTGGGTTCGTTTCACTACCTAATGGGTTTCTTCCCGGCCAAACCTGCTGACGAGACAAAGAAGAATATCCTCGCCTATCTGAAAGCAAGAATTGTCGGTAGGCCATTAGATGTTTCTTCACTGCGCCTCTGTTTCCTGGTAATGGCTTCGCGCTACAAGGCGGAAAGAAGTGAAATGCTCCATGCTTTTCTGGCAGTCAACAGCGACTACATCACTTTTAAGCAACTTGAATTAGAAAAAATAGGCGGCGTGGCTCATGGCAGTTTTGTACCCAAATACGAAGAGCAGATGGCCTTTTGGGAATCCATACACAGCCTTTTTGACAGGCCGGAACTTCTTAAGCATCGCGGTCTCGTGGAGGAGAGGATAAGTGCATACAAGGAACGCATACGCTACGAGAAGAGAAGGGACTTTGAAGAAGAGGTTTGTTGACTGACGGGTGGTCTGTCATGGAACTCGCGTGAATAGTAATGCTAGATTGAAAATATGCCTGATAAAAACAAAAAAAACATTTTCTATGGAATACTCCGGGTCATGCTCATGAAGTACCATTTTCATGGTATCGGAGGGTTGATTATTCCTCCGGCAGGCTGCGGGGTAATACTGTGTAGGAACGGATGGTTTGAGTACAACCCTTCCATTCAACGCTTTAATAGTATTCTCTTTTCACGAATTTTCGGTTGTTTCTCCCCGGAGGTAACTGAATAAGTTAAGGAATTATTTATCTTTTCTCCAGGGAAAAGAATACCGGGGACGTAGACAACCGTGCCCTTTCTCATACCGCGATTTTTATTCGAGTAATAACCGTAGTCTTATCATCACTCCCCAGCCTCTCTTCACGCAAGAGAAAACCCACCCATGTTTCGGCAAGCTCAACACACCGCCCGCATCGCCTATCTGCAACCGTATCCACCGAAAAAGAATAGGCGCTATCTGACTATTTTGCCACCGTCCCCGAATACGTTGAAATAATCGCGGACGATTGTATAAAAAGGGGACAGTTCCGGATTGCGGGGTCGGTACAAGGGCATCTTGGTGTCGTGAGCGTGTGACATGATGGTTCCTGTTGTTAAAGGTACTCCTGGCTACTGGATTCCAAATTCTACTGCGGAATATTAGAACCTTAGAAATAATTTTCTGACATTTTTAGGCAGAAAATTATTTCGTGAAGGTTCTTATCCAGCTTGTCTGGGTTAGTGTCTGTAGCTGAATTATCTACGCAATACGAGTAGATATTTTCAAAGCGTAGATAAGTCAGCGTACAGACACTTATCCTGCTGTGCTGTCTAAAAGGTTAAAGGACTAAAGTGCCGCAAAGCATACAAATTCAATTCCTTAATTTCCGGCTTTGCCGGCTTAGGATGATGTATATTTAAACTATGGCTCAAAGGAAATACTCTATCAGTCCCATGAAATGTATCTGTCTTTTTTTATTACTATCCATTACCGTAAGTGTCAGCCAGGTAATTGAAAAGCAGGCGGGAATTCGTTACCTGGCTCTGGGCGATTCCTATACCATTGGGGAGAGCGTGCCCACAAAAGGGCGGTGGCCCAACCAGCTCAGGGATTCTCTGTCCAGGATCTACAATCTTGGTTTTGACGAGGTACATATTATCGCCACCACTGGGTGGCGCACCGATGACCTGATGAGGGGAATTGCTGCTGATGCACCGGACAGCACGTGGGACTTAGTCAGTTTGCTTATTGGTGTGAATAACTTTTACCAGGGACGGCCCGTGTCCCAGTATATTTCGGAATTTGACAAACTCATGAAGTGGTCCATTGCCCTGGCGGGTGGCAACAAAGAGCACGTTTTTGTACTTTCTATTCCTGACTATGCTTACACACCCTTTGGCAAAGGGGACCCGGCTATTAGTAAGGGGATAGACCTGTACAATGGCATAAATGATTCCACCACTGCGGTGTATGGAGTTCAGTACTACAATATCACGCCCATTTCCCGGCGTGGACTGGATGAGCCGAAGCTTGTAGCAAACGACGGGTTGCACCCTTCCGAACTGCAATATGCCTATTGGGTCCAGGAAGTTCTTAAAGGTGTGGATGTACAGACCGCGGGAATAATAACGGTACAAGATCGTCCTGCCGCATGGCATATTGAAAAGGGTATGTTCCACCTGCATAACAACCAAATGTTCCGCGTCTTCAGTGTAAACGGCAGGCTCCTGATGTCCTGGACCAGCGCCTGTAAAATGCCGGCGTATGGAAATGGTATCCTTCTCCTGCAGACAAAAGAGAATAAATCACTGAAATTCATAGTGCAGCATTAAAATAATTGAGGTGCTCTAAAGAGATATAGGTTTACCGTTCTCCGCTCCGCTAACCCGCACCGCCAGCGCTTGCGAGGCGTGAGCTATGCGGAAGCGAGCCGGGTTAAAAATCTTTAAACCTCTATTGCTCGCCGTAGTCACCTATAGCGGGACGTAGGCGGCTGAATCTTCTTGTCCACCGAAGCTTTATGCGAAGGTGGATGAACCTTTGAACCTGTCTTTCCTGATAGATATTTCGTTTTCTCTTTTTCAAACCGATCAAAAACTTCGCATATTTAGCCACCGTCCCCAAACAGCCAAATACATTATACAGACAGATACATTCTCTCCCGGGATATATATCATCCAGATAAAAAACGGCAATCGGTCTTTATTCGAGAAAATAAGATTTTAATAATGCAGGCACACTCAGGTGATCTTCAACAGATGGTGTGTATACCGTTGACCATTCTGAACAGGACTGATTCAAAGATGGGGACAAACGCGTCAACATTTTTTTCGACAGAGGGAACATTATCTCAGGCACTCCGGTCAGATTTGATTATATTCTGAAATGAGAACGGGAAACACCTGTTCGGTTATTTCAGGAAAAAGATTTTACGAAAGGACAATGTTGAAAATATGACGGCAGACCTGCCTGGCTGGCGTTGACGACTCGAATAACTTCAAATCATTAAATCATGTAAGGTTTAAAACAGTGTGTCGGGAGAGGGTGTTTTAAGCTGCCGCAATTCATTTGTTTTCAGTAAACAGCGTTTTACATTTCATGTAATAACTTTTCCTCTCAACAATTCAACAGAACCGGAAAGGAGAGCAGGATGAAACGTTATTGTACAGCTCTACTTCTTTGCGTTATCGTTTTTATCGCATTTGTTGGGGCAAATGCAGAGAATCTTTTAAAAAACGGGGACTTTTCAAAAGGGGACAGTTCCTGGATTTTCAATTTAATCGGGGGGGAGGGGAAAGGCGGGGTTGTCAGCGGATATTACAAGATAGGAGACATTACGAATGCCGGCACAAATACGTTCAGTCTTCAGTTACGGCAGAACGGCATTTCGGTGAAAAAAAACGAGGCATATACCTTCTCCTTCGAAGCGTTTTCAACCGGAGAGCGAACCATCGAGGCGAGCATAGGCATGGATGGCGGGCCGTGGACCGTGTACTCAGATACTGCAAAGGCAATTAAAAAACTGACCGCAACAAAGACTACGTTTACCGAAACATTCATTATGAATGGAGCTGATGATGCAAACACTCGGGTTCAGTTTAATTGTGGAAAATCCAATCTGGATGTGTATATCGATAATGTTGTTGTGGAAAAGAAAACCGACCCGTTTATTCGTGTTACATACCCCAATGGAGGGGAGAAACTGCTTGCAGGAACTGCGGTGGAAATCAAATGGATGAATACCGGAACCCTGGATAAAGTCAAAATCGAATTTTCCGGCGATAACGGTGGTACCTGGACTTTGGCGGGCGATAACATTGATAATACCGGCGCCTGCACTTGGACATTGCCCGTAAAAGAGTCGGCGCAGTGTCTGGTTAAAGTCAGCAACACCAGTGGGTCGATCTCTGATCTGAGTGACGGCGTGTTTGAACTTCTACCGCACGATCCAACCGATCTGATAATTAACGGCAATTTCGCACAGGGAACAACCGCATGGACATTTGACCTGATCGGCGGCAAGGCAAAAGGGACGGTGGTGAACGGCGAGTTCAAGATCGATTCCATCGGTGACAGCAGCCAGCACATCTACAGTATTCAGCTTCGCCAGAACAAACTCTTGCTTGAAAAGGGGAAGGCATACGCATTCTCTTTTGAGGCATACGCAGCGGCAGCCGGAAGAAAGATCGAAGTTGCTGTTGGTAAAGACGCTTGTCCCTATACTTTTTATACCAATGCAACCACGGCGTTAAAGACATTGACGACCTCGAAGCAGAAGTTTTCCGAAACGTTGTATATGGAAAAGGCTGATTCGGGTGCACGAGTGCAGTTTAACTGCGGCCTGTCGACGGTTCCTGTATGCATCGACAACGTCAGCCTTAAAAAAGTTGATGAATCAAAGCTGATCGTGCTGTATCCGAACGGCGGCGAAGTTGTCGGCATTCATACGGTGTGCGAAATCCGCTGGATAGCGCCGGAATCTGCAGGCAAGTTCACCGTTGATTTCTCCACCAATAACGGCGTTTCATGGTCACCTATTGCTACTGTTGAATCGGTAATCCACAAGATTCAATGGAAAGTTCCGGGGGTTCAGGGTTCCAAAAACTGTCTTGTCCGGGTAAAATCAGAATCCGGTCTCAGCGACGTCAGTGATAACGCGTTTGAGATCAATTCCGACCCGGCAGAACTTATTATCAACGGAAAATTTGAAGAGGGTAAAAAAGCGTGGGATTTAGGCAATTATAGCGGCGCTGAAGCGGCAGGGGATGTTGTCAATGAGGTATATACCCTTGATATTACAAAAGCCGGCACGCTGGCCTGGCATGTGCAGTTCAGTCAATCAGGGATAACGCTGGTTAAGAACGGGCTCTATACCTTCTCGTTTGATGCGTTTGCCGATGCAGATCGTACCATTGACGTGAATATCGGCATGGGCGGAGGTTCCTACAAATCATATATCGATACGCTCGAACGAATTAAAAATCTGACTACGACCAAACAGACCTTCACGTACCAGTTTACCATGAACGACACTGACGATGTGAATGCGCGGGTGGAGTTCAACTGCGGCTTGTCCGATGCGAATGTGTATCTGGACAATATCAGCCTGAAAACCAATCCGATTATTCCGATTATTAATCCGATAGGGCATGACTCAAAGGAAAAGCATATTCCCGTTCTTCAGAATGAGGGAAAAGTACTCTTTTCCGGGTTGCTTGACTTTGGCGTCCAGAAAATAGAAATTATTGATGTTCGCGGGAGAACGCTCTATACGATCCCGGTTACATCAAATAGTGTCGTGTGGAACAAAGAGACCGGGCAACAGACAAAAATCGGCCACGGAGCATATATTCTCCGATTTATTACCAAAGCAGGTAGTATTCAGAAAAAGATCGTGCTGCACAAGTAGGATGATATTGGTTTCAAGTATACCCTGCTTATGAACAAGCATTTCACCGGCAGGTGGAATGCTTTCTCTGATTTTTTATAAGGGATAGGTATTGAATTGTCAAAGCATTATGAACGAAAAAACGTTAGTGTAAATCGAGGTAGCTCAATCGATAAATAGTTATAGTAATGACATAGATGGTTGCGGAGTTTATTGAAATGGATTCGAAATCACCGCAAGCGAACATTTTTCGCAAGATAGTTTTTACGGATGGTTGTTAATCTGAAATGAGTATTGGTAACGCATGAAGACCTGATTTGACTCCAATCATCCAATGTATCTTCAATAGTAACCAGGAGAATATATGCAGAGACGATCAGACCGTCCAAACACCAGATTAAGATTTTTAGCAGGTGCGTTGTTAATTATAATTCAGTGTCTTGAAAACATAACCGCATTTGCTGATGAGTCACACGCTAAAGAGCAGTGGCAGCACCTGGCTTTTGCCGGAAAAACAATACAGGTATTCAAAATAGCGCCGTCCAATCCTAATGTACTCTATGCGGCCGTTTATAAGGAGGCTGTTTACCGCAGCGATGATGGCGGAGCGAACTGGAAGAGGCTCGCAGAGTTTGAGGGCTGTGTCGGAGCTAAGAGTATTCTGATCCATCCAGAAAAGCCATCGCATGTGATTGTCACCTCCGGCGGTTGAAGCTATCCTTATGCACTCAGTCTGAGTCAGGACAGCGGCGTAACATGGAGTAAATTACCTTTTCCACAGGATCTGCAATTCTCGTGTGCTGCTCAGGATCCGTTTAATCATGAGGTAATATATGTTCCCTCCTGTGATAGGGACAGTACTTCAGAATTGAAGCTTTATATGTTTATCAGCAAAGATCTTGGCCAGTCATGGGAACAGAATCCGATTCTGAACAATTATGGTTTTGGCAACTATGTAACCTGTGATCCGGTGAATAAAAATGTTCTTTACACTGACGGTGGAGGAGTTGCCAAGGTTGCAAAATCGGTTGATGGCGGGAAAAGCTGGAAAAATATAAGCAACGGTATTTCAAATGATCCGAACGTTAATTTTACCGGCTTGGTTATTGATCCGAAAAACGCAAAAAGAATGATCGTGGGAGGTGGATATAATACCGGTAGTATTTACAAAACTGACGATGGTGGTCAATCATGGAAGCTGGTTCTGACCAAACAACGGATCACTGATATACTATTGAATCCGGTGTATACAGACGTCGTAAGTGTTGCATCGGAATATGGCGTATCGATATCCAAGGATTTTGGGGAAACGTGGGCTGATTTTCATCAAGGACTTCCAAATCAATATGTGCACGATGTGGAGGTACATGCGAGCAACCCGAACAAATATTTAGCAGCAGTGCATCAGAATGGCATTTACACGAAGGGCGCGGCTGTTTCTGTCATCAAATTGTGTAATCCGGAATGTTTTACTGTTTCAGAGGAATTCTCTCATTCATCCGGTTCACCGGTACATATCCATTTTACGCTCAAAAAGGATATGCCTGTATCGCTGAAGCTGTATAATGTAAGAGGCGTTTGTGTCAGAAATCTTGTACCGTATAAAAATCTGCACAAGGGGATGCATACAATTTCATGGGACGGTACAGAAGAGACCGGTAGTCCGGTGGCAAAGGGGACATTTTATTGCCATCTCACACGTGGTTCGAAGACATATATAAAACGGGTACTATATTTGAAATAGGTTCACTGTATAGTGTTGAATTGTCTGGGGACGGAGATAAATAATCAACATGAAAACCCCCCGGACTATTCATTCTTCGCCCAGAACTGCATCTGAACATACCGCCTGTAACTACAGCCTCGATGTTGGTATTGTCGAACCCAGCAAAGTTTAAAACTTTTGTAAGATGTTATTCGGCTTTGGGATTTTAACACTTTAACCTTTTACATTAACAGCAGATACGGCAATACCATCAGCGGGGTCATGTTTACTGGCGGGATAAAATACCAGTCAAAAGTTTTCGGTTATATCGCAAGGGTATAACTCACAATGGAAATAAATTTCCAAGGGGGGCCAACCTTGTTCTTCACATAGATATGGAAAAAGCATTTCTCTTGACAGTGAAATGCTTTTTCTGAATTTTGCACCAAAACAGATCCATTTTAATCTATAAAATCCGGCACACCTGTTTTAAAAGCGCGGTGTATGGATCGCTTTATACACTACTCTCGTGCCATTTACATCTATCGACACAATACAGATTCCAGGGCTGTGTTCAGAAGTTGTTGATATCTCATGTATTCCTGCACCGGCGTTGGCCTTTGAATATAAAAAAACCGTTCTGCCTCTGGTATCATACGCAGACACCCTGATAGAGCCTGGTGCATGCAGGGCGATCCGAAACAGATCTGCATTGCGATCGGTAATAATCTCAAAGCCTGCTCTCTGTACAGGGTTGCTTTTAATGCCGCTCGAACCGGTATCTGCCAGAAAAATATCCCCATCAAAAGCCCTCACCGGATGCTGTTTTGCCCATTTACCGGTTGCAACGCTTTTATGATTCTGTGTAAATGAAACAGTAACCTGCTGATTACCCATAGGATTATACACAGCCGTGCCTTTATCGTATTTCCGGTGTATCGATTTATCCGCCTGCACAACAAAGGTTCCCGCAGGTTTTCCCAGACTCTTATTCCAGAACGGGTACCAGTTATGCAGGTGATCCGGCGTGGACAGGGTGTTGGGGTCGGAGAACAGGCAGTAGCCGTTGGAACAGGTCAGTGCCAGCGTGGTGGTGGCGCGCATGAGGTTCAGGTCGTTGCGGGAGGTGTGATACCAGGTTTCCAGGCAGTTGATGCGCGGCGCAAGCAGGTTTGATTCCGCCCATATCAGCGTCGTTTTAATGCGGTTCCAATCCTGCACCGTGTTTGTACGGTAACATTCCATGAACAGGCCGTTGATGTAGGCTTTGGTGTTCGGTATCTGCAGATCGTTGGAATTGGCAATGATCAGGCCGGTAGCGCCGATCTGCTCTCTTATTTTCTTGACCAGCGCCACCCTGTCCTGGTCGTCGGTCCACCAGTCGAGCATTACGCCGTCCAGCACGCCGGAGGCTATGGCTGCCTTGCACTGTTTTGCCACCTGCGCCTGGAACTCCGCGTTTGGGTAGTTGAGCATATAGTAGTTACCCTCGGCCCAGCCCGGAATCATGTTCCCGTTGTTATCATACTGCCAGAATTTGTGACCGGTCGGCAGATAGGATATGTGCGCGTCACGATACCGTATCTCGGCGAGTAAAATCATGTTCGGATTCAGGGCAAGAAGCCTCTGACGCTTTTTCAGGGCGTTTTCGATGCTTGACGCAGTGAAACCGTCGGCAATGCCGGGTTTTGCATTGTTCCACTGCAGGCCGAAATATTCAGGCGCATGGAACAACAGATCGTGCCTGGCTGCAGTAACCTCTGCGTTTTCAACCGGCAGATTGTCTGCGGGGTTCCACGCCTGAAACACGGAGGGGTATTCCCGTGCATCAGCCTGCGGTTGGACAGGAGAAGCGTTTGTTATAACGAGAAGCAGTATCATACACATTATAAGATTACGCATCGTTAAGCATCTCCTTGCGTTCATAGTGAATGTTCGATGAGCAGCGCACAAGTATAATCGTACACACTAAAGACAATATATTCAAATAATTTCACATTTTGTGACAATTTAAACAAAACTGACAACAAACCGGTGACACTTCCGTCACCATTTCTTATCGTCGCAAACAGGTTTGAGGCTCGATCGGGCTCGAGATATGATATTTTAGAGATATGATCCACTGTATCGCGGCCTGGTGCAGTTCTTATTCACCCTGTTGATTCAAATCCATGAATATTATTAAATCTAAAAATATAGTTTCAACAACCGGAATCCCGTGTGCGTTAAGGTTTATATCACACCTCGCGGCAGCAGTGATTCTTTTATCCGTGTGGGCTGGAACAGTTTTTGCCGCTGATAAGGTGCAGCAGACCGATAAAGTACACGCTCTTTGGAGCCTCTACAAGTTCAACTACATGGAAGAGGGCAAGGTCTTAAGCCGGGACGAGGGTAATGTGACGACGTCCGAGGGGCAGAGCTATGCCATGCTGCGCGCTGTGTGGGCAAACGATCAGCAGACCTTTGAATCTGCGTGGCGCTGGACACGTGAAAACCTGCAAGTCAGGGAAGACCGGTTGTTTGCCTGGAAATACAACGGCCGCGTCCTGGACTACAACTCGGCAACCGACGCGGATCAGGATATTGCGCTGGCTCTGATACTGGCGGCCAGGCGGTTCGGCGAGCAGACCTATCTGCGTGAAGCGAAGCGTATTATTCAGGATATCTGGGAGCACGAGATCGTCGGCGTCAGGGAGCAGTGGTATGTCACTGCGGGGAACTGGGCGCCGCGCGAGAAATATCCGACGATACATGTTGCCTACCTCGCGCCGTATATCTATACCCTGTTTGCCGCGGTGGACAGGAAGCACCCCTGGAACGACGTGGTGAAAACCAGTTATGAGCTGCTGCACTGGATCTATTTCGAAGAGGATCTGCCGCTGCCGCCGGAGATCGTGTACCTTGACAAGAATAAAGGCAGATTTCTGCTGCGCAGGCCGGGCCGCTCCGACAAACCGCGGTTTGGCTACGACGCGTTTCCCATCTATTGGCGGGTGGCGGTTGACGCACGCTGGTGGGGCAGGAGCGAACAGGGACTGCGAAAAAAAATGCTGAAATTTCATTCCTCGGAATGGAAAAAGCGCGGCATGCTGATGGATACCTATACGCCCGAAGGCACCCGTATTTCCAAATACGAGGGGCTGCCGCTCTATGCAACGGTGCATTCGCTTGCCGCCCTTGAAGATGAGACGCTTGCGCAGGGTATTGCCGGCCGGAAACTCGATGCGCTCTGGAAAGCGGCGCTCAAGGACAAACAGACGCCCTACTATCTGCACAACTGGCTCTGGTTCGACCGGGCATTCGAATTGAAAATGGTGCGCACCTATAAGGAGTCCTTTGATTTTCTCATGCCGCTTGATTTCAAGGATTTCCGAGGACACTTTCCGTGGCTCGTGTTTTTTATCACCCTGACGTTATACTTCCTATGGCGGCTGGGGCGCTTTAAATACCGCCGTCAGGCGAAAATCGCATTTATTGTGCTTGCGCTGTATTTCTGCGTGCGGTACCTGCTGTTTCGCATCACGTCAACGCTTAATTTTACCGAGGCTGCCGGCCCGGTTATCAGCATAAGCCTGCTGCTTGCCGAGCTGTATTGCTTTTCCACCGTGATACTGCTGATGGTGCAGACCGGATTCAACGGCGACCGGCGCCGGAAACCGCCGGAAAAAGATCCGGCGTTCCAGCCGGGTGTCGATGTATTCATCCCGATCTACTCCGAACCGGTCGAAATCCTCGAAAAGACCGTGCTTGCCGCTCTCAACATGAGCTACCCGAATAAAAAGGTGCATGTGTGCGACGACAGCCACAAACAGGAGGTTGTCGACCTGTGCACCAGGCTGGGGGTCAATTATGTCAAAGGCCCGAAAAAGCACGCAAAGGCCGGCAACCTGAACAACGCATTCACGAAGACAAACGGCGAGTTGCTTGCGGTGTTTGATACCGACCATATTCCGTCCGACGTATTTCTGCAGGAGACGGTGCAGTATTTCAAGGATCCGAAGGTCGGCGTACTGCAGACGCCGCACCATTTTTTCAATGCCGATATTTTCCAGCGCGCATTCGGCAAAGAGGGTGTTGTCCCCAACGAGAACGACGCGTTCAATCACGGGATTCTGGGTGCGCGCGACACCTGGGGCGGCACCTTTTTCGTCGGCAGCGGGGGTGTGTTCAGGCGCACGGCCATTGAGCAGATCGGCGGATTCAAGCTGCTGAGTATCACCGAAGACATCCACACCAGCCAGCATCTGCATGCACACGGATGGAAATCCGTTTTTGTCGATAAGGACATGGTGGCGGGCCTGAATGCGGAAAACCTCGCTTCCTATATGGTGCAGCGCAGGCGGTGGATGCTGGGCGGGCTGCAGATCTTTTTCAGGGACAATCCCCTGTTGCTCAGGGGACTGCCGCTTCGTCACCGGATCGGATACTTTGCTTCATGCTACAGCTTTCTCTGGCCGGTGACGCGATTCATTTTCTGGCTCACGCCGCTCTACTACCTCCTGTTTCATCTGCATCCGATTTTTGCCGACGTCACCGTGCTGTTTGCATACCTGATACCGTATATGGTCGTCCTGCCGATGATCAACAATTCGCTGGTGCCCGGCTGGCCCCGCACGCTCTGGGGAGATGCGTACGAGAACAGTATTGCGTTTCAGATGTTGCGCTCGCTGTTTGATCTGTTTCTGCCGAAAAAACTCGGTTTCAAGGTGACGCCCAAGGGAATAACCTCGCAGAAGCGGACTTTTGACTATTTTTCGTCAAAGCTTACCCTGTTTGCCGTTATCATCAGCATAATCGCCATCGGCAAGGGAATTATCGAGTTCTTCTATTTCGGCATAGAAAAGGACGCCTATTTTTTCAACCTTGGCTGGGCGGCGTATACGCTGTTTCTCATGGCAAGCTCCCTGCTTATCGCCTGGGAACGGCCGCAACGCCGCGTTCAGGACCGCGTCCTGCACCCGTTCAAATGCAGGGTCAGCGACGGCGTTACCGAATACGATACCGTAACCTTCGACATCAGCCTGACCGGCGCCGGCGTGACTTCGGAGCCGGGGGCGACGCTCCCGGAGTCCGCGATTATCACCTTTGAAGGCGGCATATCCGTTCCCGCGAAGATTGTGTACCGCGAAACGGTCACCCACAGAAAAATACGGTGCGGTTACCGCTTCGGGACCATAGATCGCGATCTCTGGAAGCGCCTGTTTCTCATGATATTCGCGTCGGCAAAAACCTGGGAAAACGCGCACGCGAACAGACCCCGGTATGCGCTGATTATGGCATATCACTATATCGAGGGCATGATACGCAGCTTCCTGCCGCAGCGCGCGAGCAGGCGGAGGCATCCGCGTACCCGGCATTTTGAGCTTTCGACGCTTCTTCTTGACAGGGAACATGTTCCCTGCGTCATACTCAACCGCTCTGCGCATGGATTCGGCGTTTTCGCGTTTTGCCGCAAAAAACCGGAGGCTAAACAGTGGGAGCTTTCGGTGGACAATACTGAAAAGTACTTCCGCCACGTGTATACAAATAAATTTCTTCCCCGGCTCTGGAGAATCGGCCTTGAAGTGCCGCAGGTTCCGCCCACAGACCTTTACCTGCTGCAGACGCTCCAGATGCCGGTGGTTAAATAGGTGCTGATGAGAATACACAATTTAATTCGTCCATCGTCCTCGAAAAAACAATTGTTTTATATAATCGAGGACGAACAGGACGATGGATGAAATAGCCATAATAGCTTTTTCTGAAGTCACTACAAACAGGAATTGAGGCGTCTGATAAAATCAGATGTAAAGACGACGATAGTATGATGAAACGAATGTTAACAAAAAGCAGACGGTTCTTACCGGTTTATGAAATGAGCCTGCCGGGTGTGGTCAACATCGTGGCTATTTTTTTACTCGCGCTGATGCTTGCAGCTCATCCTGCTTCCGCAGGCGTCAAAGAGTCCTGGTACATGATGCGCGGCAACTCCAATATGAAGATACAGAACTATAAAGCAGCGATTGAGGCGTACGAAAAAGTGTGCGATATGAATCCGGACAACCGAGAGGCAATGCGTTCGCTGGGCATTGCTTACGATGCGCAGGGGCTGACGGATAAAGCGATCCAGCAGTACTGCCGCTACCTCGACCGGTTCGGCGACGATGCCGAGATCGCCTACAAAACCGGCGACCTGCTCCAGTGGGCGCGCTATAACTACCGCAGGGACGATGCGATCAAGTACTACCGCATGGGTCTGGCAATCAAATACAGTCGAAAATACCATCACAAGATAGCAAAGCTTCTTGCTGCAGATAAAAGCACCATAGACGAAGCGGTGAAAGAGTACCGCGCATTGATGAGCAGATTCCCCGATGATCAGAAATACCGCAAGGAGTACCGCGCCCTGTTGCTCTGGGACGAGAAGTATCTTGGCAACGCCATTACCGAATATAAAACGCTTGCGAAAAACAATCCGCAGAATGCCGAAATCAACCGGGAGTATGCACAGCTTCTTGCTCGTGATAAATCCCGCAGGAGCGAGGCTCAGGACCAGTATGAGGTTCTGCTTGCCATGAACCCGAACGACCGGGCTGTACGGCTTGAATATGCAAAGGTGCTGGCTGCAGATCCCGGTAAATTCGATGAAAGCCGCAAGGAGTTTGAAACGGTTCTTGCTGCCGGCGGCGGATCGAAAGCGCGCGAATCGTATGCCGACCTGCTGGCAGGCAGAGCCTCGACACGTGACGAAGCTGCGCAACAATACCGTAAAGTGCTTGACGCAGAGCCGGGTAACAGCGGCGCACGCCTCAAATATGCCGCAATCCTGGGCGGTAACAAAGCCACCCTGCCGCAGGCAATCGAACAATACGCTGTCGTTGTGAAACAGAAACCCAACAGCGCAGAAGCGCATAAAGGTCTTGCCGATGCCTATGCCTGGAAAGGCGACAGAGAGAAAGCGATATACCATGCGCAGATAGCTGCAAAATTCGGCTCCACCGAGGCGCACGATTTGAGTAGAAAGCTCATGCGGGGTCAGGAGCCTTATGCCGGCGGCGACCTTACGCTTACCATCCAACCCGGCGACTGGTATGGCGTTACCGGATTCAGCCTGCTCGGACGCGGCCGGATAAACCCGGTTTTGGCGAAGGGTTCGCGCAGCACGCTGCCCGGTGTCATGCTCCTGTTGCTTGATCTTGGCGGGGAGAATTATTCCGCAGGCACGAAATATCTCAAGACTGCATCTGGGTTTGTCATAAAAGCAGCAATGGATTACCGTTTTGCGCCAACGAAATCTTTCTTCTCCCGCATCGGGTATCATACGCTGTCGCACGTGGGAGACGGGTTTGAGACCCTGCTGCAGTATACGCTCAATGTTGACAGCCTTAGCATACGCGCCGGGTTCAGGCGTGACCTCGTGTACGAATCGGTGTTTGCGCTTGCAGGTCACCGGGACAGCGCTCAAACGCCGCTGGGCGCAGCTCGCGCGAGCAGGTTCTTCGGCGAATTATACGCGAAATACCGGTTTATTGAAGGAAATATCGGCGCGAACCTCGGATGGGTAAGCGTACAAACAGCGGGGGCAAACCCCCTGATGAGCATCAGCGCAGAGCCGTTGCTTGGCATACCCCTTGCAGATGTTAACAGGAACCTCTGCCTGTCGTATTATTTCGAAGCACGGCACTATGATAAGGATTTTTCCGGTTTCGAGATTTCCAAAAACGACACTATGCCGGAGCCGGGCGGCTACTTCAGCCCTCAAGCATTCATCAACCACGGCCCCAGGCTCGGATACCGTGACCGGCGCGAAACATCTCAGGAAGTTCTGATAGCTGCCGGCCCCTCGTTTCAGTATACCAGAGACCTTAAATCCGAAAAAAACGGCGCCGGCCTGTTTCTGCAGTGCAGGTATTTCAGAATGTTTAACAATAATATCTGCTGGGAGGCAGCCTTCGATTACGGCAAAGGACCGAAATACTCGAATTTCAGAATATATTCTTTTGTATACCGGACGTTTTAGTGTCTGTAGCTGAATTATCTATGCAATAGGAGTAGATAAAATCAAAACGTAGACAAGGTGCAGAGCGAAGCGGAGCATAAGTCAGCGTACAGATTTTAATCGTGCGATTAGCAGGGCACTTATCCTGCTGTTCTGTCTAAAAGATTCCCTAAAGGGCAACAACTGGGGTTAATAAATTAACTACCAGTTGATGGTCACTGACGCATCTTAAACAAGTGCTATTGTATTCGCCATCCTTAATGTGCCCCCGTGCCAGGAGGCCCACCTGTGAAGGGGTGTGTCGGAAATCCCGCCCTCTTTCATCGTACACTTTCATTGGCGGGATTGGAGACCAGGGCTTTAATACCCCTTGCGGGTGGAATGCTTTCCCCTCTCATATACTGCTTAATCCGTTTAACCTCCCTGTTGATTATAAATGACAAACCGGGTTCGGAGGCAATAAACCAAACTTTCAATCCAACCCTCTAATTGTATATCACTCGGTTTCCGATTCTTCTTCGCTGGTTGTGTCCGAACTCTCTTCAACAGGCTTTTCCGCCTCTACTTTTGCATCCGATTTCCAGGAACTCACCCGTATTAACGTCTGTTTGTCCCTGACAACAAGTGTTCCGGTGACCGTAACAACTTTATCAACCAGTTCCAGCAACTCTGCGCCTTTCTGATTTAATACAACCCGGTACTTTTCAAAGTTTTTTCCATCATCAACAACAATCGCTATAGCAGTTGGTTCGCCAAGCGCGTTTTCATTCAGAATGAATACGGTGCCGGTTATGGTGACGGTTTTATCCTCTGCGAATAATGACATACAGCACAATGTAAAAACCAGACAGACACACATCATAATCCTAAAAATGAAATAGCCGCCTTTCATACACAAACTCCTTTGCAGAATCAGGTCATATCCCTATACATGGCATCGGTGCATAAAAACATATACCCGGTTTTTTATTTCACCCGACACCGGATAGTATTACATCATTTCAAATATACTATATTCATGACCGGAGTGTGCGGGAGATTTACGATGTGACAGTTTTGAAAAAAAATTTCCATCGCCCTGGCGTAACATAAAATATTTTATAAGCTATATTTCTTATTGTAGCACTGAAATGCGTATTCAGGAGAGCAGTAATTATTGATTCACCAGGTAATCCCTTAAATACAATTAAAGTAACCTGTCTCTTTATCTATATTTATACCATAGAATTAAAAAAAAACGGCACAATAAATGACTATTGAATATGAACATTTAGATTCCTGCATTTTATGTGCCGGTAAAAAAATACGCCCTTATAAAAAGGATGTATATCTTTATACGTGTTCTGATTGCGGACATGTCTTTGACAATCCCCGCCCGTCACTGGCCGCCATTGCCGACTATTATTCAGAAAAAGGCAAATATACCGCCTGGATACAAAACGAAAAAACCTTATCTCGGCAATGGATTAATCTGGTCAAAAGAATACGGCGGTTCAGAAAACAGGGAGACCTGCTGGACGTCGGCGCAGGCATCGGTTTTTTTCTCTCGTTTGCAAAGAGATACTTTTCCGTCGCCGGCACGGAAATTTCGGCGGAAGGCGTTCAGATTGCACGCGAGAAATACGGCATTGATGTAGCCCGTGGAGAGATCGAAAACATTGATTTCAACGGCAGGAAATTTGACATCATTACCATGCATCAGGTATTGGAACACGTTCAAAACCCGCATAAAACCATCGACACATGCAAGTCCCTTTTAAAGGATAACGGATTACTCTATATCTCCGTTCCGAACGAAGCGTGGTACTCGTTGCGTATGCTGTTCCCGGCCATTCTAAAATTACTCGGCAGGGCCAAATACGCCTGTTTCAGCTATTCGGGTTTCAGAAAAATCTGCTTTGAAACCATGGAGGAGATCCATCTGTCGCACTTTAACGAACCGACGCTTAGAAAACAACTCGAAAAACAGGGGTTTAAGGTACTTGAAAGCAACATTGATTTTATCGACCCTTTGATGCACAGCAGCACACCTGTTCAAGCCGTCAGATATGGCGTATTTTTCTGTGCAACTGTTCTACGATGGATTTTTCGAATAAATACGTATAATTGCTTTTGGATTATGGCACAAAAGACCTAAAAATATACACTACAGGATCAACCGAAGAGGTAGCTGTTTGAAGGTTGCAATAGTCTCCGATCACCTTCCCGGGTATCATACAATCTGGAGCGGCGCGGAATTGATAGCCGTCACGCTGCGTGACATACTTTCAAATGTCGGTGTCGAAACCTTTTTTATCACCTCCTCGTTCACGGCAAATGAAAACAGGAGCATACAGAATGTATTCGAGGTAAAAACCCCCCTGAAAAAACATGAAATAGTTTTTCAGAATTTTCCGGTAGATATAATCGCTCTGTTTGATCTGGTGCGTGTACTTAAACAACAGAAACCGGACGTTGTTCATATTAACGGTAAATATCTTTATTTATTGACAATAATCGCATGTTCCCTTCTCAAGATCCCCTGTGTTTATACGGTTGCAGACTATTTTATTTTCTGCCCGCGCGTGATTATCAGAAAACCGGACGGAACTAATTGCGATACCTATCATGGTTCCGAGTGCTACCAGTGCCTTGGCGAAATGAAGGAAGGCATAGTAAAAAAAATTCTTACTAAAACACCGATTAATGTATTTAAACCTCTTCTGGTGCTTCGGAAAGTACTGTTCAACTACTATAACAGGAGAGTAGACACCTACATTGCATTATCCAATACCTCAAAAAAACGTCTGGCAGAGTATGGTATTCCTTTAGACAACATTAAAATCATATACCACTATATTCTTAAAAAGCTGAAAGAAACGAACGAGCCAGTAAAACCCTGCTCGGCGATTTTTATCGGATGGCTCTCTCTAGAGAACGGCACCGATGTCCTGGTTAATGCTTTTATTCACGTTATTAAACAGATACCGGATGCCATGTTATATTTAGTCGGGACCGGCAAGGAACGGTTTGTCGGGAAACTTAAAGAGGTAATTAATACTAATACTGCTCAGAACAATATTATTTTCTTAGGCAAAAAAGAGAATGCCGAAGCATTGTCAATCCTGAAAAAATGCGCTGTTGTTGTTGTGCCCCATCAATGGCCAAAGGAGTTTGGCCCCATTGTTTTAATTGAAGCCGCAGCGTTGGGGAAACCCGTCATTACCAGCAAAATAGGGGCTACGCACGAATTTATCAGCGATACGATAACCGGCTTTTTAGTTGAAGATTTTCGTAATCCAAAAGCGTTTGCAGAAAAAATTATTTATCTGCTCTCTAACCCGGAAATCGCGGTTCACATGGGCGAAAAGGGGAAAGCAACTACGCAGTTTGTGTATAATAATTCCTGCGGAGAAGAATTGATTCATGTATATTCTGGTCTGAAAAAAAAATATGCATGTATCGGGACATAGCGCTTAAATAAATGCACCTTTATATAGAAACAATATGTTAGTTTTTATTCATAATAATGCGTTGAACGGATGTACTATTATAGCGATTCCTATTTAATGTTACTATAAATCATACCAAATCCATACCGTATTTCCAACGAAATATTACAGGTGATTCATTCAGTTCAGAAAGATATTGCTCGATACGAATTTTAAG
>Ga0105099_10000043_pt1 | contig 80994 bp, 77 predicted proteins | sample PPLLak3cmMay2015_2_FD_79138 | JGI IMG/M metagenome (GOLD analysis project Ga0105099, IMG submission 79138) | Freshwater sediment microbial communities from Prairie Pothole Lake near Jamestown, North Dakota, USA - PPLs Lake P8 Core (1) Depth... | ecosystem: Environmental > Aquatic > Freshwater >... | reverse complement strand
GCTTTTAAACAACATTTCACAAAAGAGCCAATCAAGCTATACCTGTTAAAAGTTTTATAACTACAATAAAATCGAGTCATTACAAGTCCCCCTTCGGGGGATTTAGGGGGCGTGAACGCTTACTTATATAGATTATAGCTTCTACAAAAAAGCTATAAAAAATTCCCCTTCCATATACCAAATCTTAAATCTTACATCTTACATCTTAAATCTTAAATTTCTCCTCTTCTTTCGAAAACCGGTACATGAAAAAATCCTCAATCCCCGGTTTTTCGGCTGCAATTGAGCCGACGCCGGGGATGAGCGACTCTATAGTGCGTGACGTCTCCTCAAGCGACAGGGTGCTGGCAATTGCGAGCCTGCCTCTGCTGTGATAGAGCAATTCTATTCCCAAAGGGAGTTTCAGGGACGACAGGTATGAAAACCGCTGTGCTCCTCCTTCAGTTGTTGCAAACAGATGAAGCGGATACCTTTCGCAGAGCTCCTGCGGCTCCCCTTCGGCCAGTATCGATCCCTTGTGAAACAGGGCGAGCCGGTCACAGAATGCCGCCTCGTTCATATAGGGGGTCGACACAAGTATGGTAATACCCTGATCCTTAAGTTTCTTGAGAATATCCCAGAACTCCTCGCGGGAAACCGGATCAACGCCCACGGTCGGCTCGTCAAGGATCAGAAGCCGGGGAGTGTGAATCAGCGCGCAGCAGAGCGCCAGCTTCTGTTTCATGCCGCCGGAGAGTTTTCCGGCGATCCTTTCTGTAAAAGCAGCAAGCCGCGAAAAGGATAATAATTGTTCCGTGCGCTGCTTTCTCTCTGCGCCCGAAACGCCGAATATATCCGCAAAAAAATCGATATTCTCCATAACGCTCAGATCTTCATACAGCGAGAACCGCTGGGGCATGTATCCGATATTTCTGCGTATATACTGAAAACCGGTTCCAACCGGATGCGACAGAACTTCAGCGATGCCCTCGTCAGCGCTTTGCAAAGTCGTTAAAATCTGCAACAGGGTCGTTTTCCCCGCACCGTCAGGGCCGATGATGCCGAACATGCTTCCCTGGGGAACGGCAAAGCTGACGCCGTTGAGCGCGTGCTCACCCTGAAAGTTCATTTTAAGATTCTGTACCTTGACAATGATATCCATCAGCCATTCCGGTTCAATTGTAAAATTCGAAATTCGAATATCGAAATCCGAAACAAATTCAAATTCTCAAATAAAGAAATTTCAAAACAATTAAATCAAATTCCAAAGAGATGGTTGCCATATACGTACAAACGCCCCCTGAACCCCCCGGAGTAAAAGTTTTAACTTGATGCTTCTTAATTATCTCTCCCCTTCGGTTCTTCTCTTTTTTTGCGTTGATTTTCGAATTTCAAGTTTCGAATTTCAAGTTTCAAGTTTCGAATTTCGAATTTCAATTTTCAAGTTTCAAGTTTATTCTTTTGTTTTTAATTTTGAATTTCGGATTTATTTCTTCTTTGTTTCGGATTTCGTATTTCGGATTTATTTTTCCATATTTCCACCGGCATCCCGCGCATCAGAACTCCTTCCGGATTCGGCGCCAGCGCCTGCACCTTGAACACCAGCCCGTTGCGGGATTCGCGCGTCTGGATATTCTCCGGGGTAAATTCAGCCTCGTTATTTATCCACGACACATACGCCGGCGCAAAAACCGGGGCGGATTTATCTTCGGTATCGCACCGCACAAACACCTGCATGCCGGTTTTTATTTCGGCAAGCGCGGTCTGCGGGACAAAAAAATCGACCCTGACCGTATCAAAGGCGCCGATTTCGACAACGGGGTTTCCCGGACCAACAACCTCGCCCCGCCGTTTATACACGGTCAATACAATCCCGTTTTCCGGGGATACAATCTTGCTTTTTTCTATCTGATATCTGATCTGCTCCCTCTTTGAGCTCAGGTTCTCCTCCTGCGCAGCAAGCGCCGCAATTTTATACCCGACCGAAGAGACCTTATATTCCGAGCTTGAATACTGGGTTTCCAGATCGTCTTTTCTCTGCATCGGCGCCGCGCCCTTTTGTGCAAGGGTGCCTGCCCGCTCCGACTCGCGCTTCAATCCTTTTACATTCTGCTCAAGCGAGCCCTTCTCGGCAATCAGAGCATTGCGTTGCAGTCTCAACTCCATCTCCGCAGCGCCAAGCTCCTTGAGCTTCAAATGTAGAAGCACCGTGTCGATCATTGCAATGCTTTGGCCTGCGCTTACCTTTGCACCCTCGGTAACGTCCATAAACACCAGCTCGCCACCGCTTGCAGCAGACAGTGTCGTTGTCACGGTCTCGATTACAGACGAACCCAGAAATCCATCCTTATCCTTTTGAATACAACCGGTTATGACTATCAGGGTAATAATGAAGATGATTTTAATTCGGTTCATACGATCTCCTGTTTACAACAAGGGTTACGGTCAGGGTTACGATGCCGGTTTAGTGTCTGTAGCTGAATTATCTACGCAACAAGAGTAGATAAATTCAAAGCGTAGATAAGTCAGCGTACAGATTTTAATCCTGTGATTAGCAGGGCACTTACCCCAAAGCCATACAACATCTTACAAAAGTTTCCCCCCATAAAGGGGACGTTGCGGCTTTGCCGGGTTCGGTTAAGGTTATGGTTATGATAATGTTAATCGATAAACAACGGACGGTATACCCATCAATGAATAATCAGGGTGCGACCTTTATTTCATACAATAATATCCTTCATACCTGCGATTTGTCCCGCGTCAAGATCGGGATTTTACTCCGCGGGAATCGTGATCGTTTTTTTTATACAACGAGCAAAAAAGATATCGATTACGATTACGAGCACGAGCACGTGCACGAAAAAACCTCGAATTCATTGATAAAAATCTGCCTGTAATTAAAACCACACCCGATAACTACACTATATAAAAACATTCCCCATCCAAATAAAAAATTTAAAATCTCAAATCTGAAATCTAAAATTCTTTATAATCAATCTCAAACCCCGCAGCAAACAGCAGTTGAAGCGCGGTTGCGTTTTCCAGCGCGTCAGCCTGCTGCAATTGCAGTCCAGCCTTCTCCCGCTCCAGAACCGCTTTCAGGTAATCCGCAGACACGGCGGTGCCGGCGTCGATGCCATACTTGACGTTATCGCAATACTCGGTCGCCGCCTCTTGAGCTTTCTGCGCAGCCTGTTTCATTGCCGTTATGTTTTCCAGCATCAGCGCTGACTGCTCCTTTTTCATTTTCCACTGATGTACGGCAAGCTGCCTCTTTTTTTCCACAAACGATATCTGCGAGTTGATCTGGTTTCTCTTCATACGGTTGGCACACCCGTCATACAATGTCCAGTTCAGCCTGAGGCCGAATTGCCCCCAGGTCATAAACTCATCAGCGGTTAAATTCAGACCGGGGTTTGCTATACGCAAGCCTGCAAAAGTTAACAGGGTCGGCAGCCGTTCGCCAAACAAGGCTTTTTGCGTAAAAGAGAACTGGGAAATCATCTCATCAAGCTGTTGCAGCTCAAAACGATTATCATTAAACGGGGAGCCTGTTTTTTCCCGAAGAGATCCGAGATTATACTCCGCAGGAGTAATCGAAGCGTCATCCACGCCAAGAATCGCGCACACCTCATATTTCAGAGAGTCAGCTTTCGCAATAGCGCCTCTCTTTTCAAAATCAGCGTTCGCAAGCATAGCGTCCGCGCGCGCAACATCCGCTTTTACTGCAACCCCGTTCTCATACAGGGTTTGAACCCTGCTTCTCTCCTCGGTAAAAAGCCGGTACGAAGTTTCATACAGAGCGATCCTGTCATACGCCAGTTTCCATTGTATATATACCATGCCCAGAGAAAACAGGAGCCTGTTCTTCAGAGCGCTGTAATTATACTTTTCAGCCTCAAGCGCATGTTTTTTATTCTGAAGCAGGTTTTTCCGGGCTCCGCCGGTAAACACAGCATAGCTGACATCCACCCCGATCTCTGCCTTGTCATGATCCCCAAGCTGCTTATTCATATTCAAAGGCATTTTGCCAAGAGGCGTGGCAATGCTATCGGAAAAAACCATTCTGCTGGTTTCAGTCAGATATGCATACGAGGCATAGGAAGAGACCTGGGGCTGAAAAAGGGCTTTTATTTCCCGGTACGCAAATTCGTTGGACTCAATCGTGTGTTTAACCGATTGCAACTCCCTGTTATTTTCCAAGGCCAGGTTTTGGGCCTCCTGCAACGTAAGACAATCGGGTAATCCGGGCAACAACACAAGAAATATCAGAAGACCATGCCATAGCCGTTTCATGATATCTGCTCCTTATTCATCAAACCATTATATGCCGTATCCACGATAATCCTGATCCGCTCCTCGTAAAACGCATCGTCAAATTCGAATGTCTGATTTAAAACCTTTTTATATACTGTCTCAACAATCGGTTGACCTATAAAAGTCGCAACACTCATACCGAGAACATTCATAAAAAACTGCACCGGATGAACCTGCTTGATTCGCCCGGATCTCTTCTCCTGCTCCAGCGCATCCAGAATTTTCCTTATCACATCCCCATTCGTTTTCACAACCTTTTCCGGAATATTCTCAAAAAGCTCGAAAAAATGAAATATGTTCGGCGCAATCAACCGGGGAAACAGAGGATTCGCTTTTATCGTCATAATATGCCCTCTGACAAAGAGTTGAATCATTTCTTTCAAGCCATACTGCTCGGGCAGTTTCTCCATCTCCTTACGCAACCGGGCAAAAAACCTGTTCGCAAACATCTGAAAAACCGTTTCGAACAGAAGCTGCTTGCTCCTGAAATAGTAGTGCAACAGAGCCTTGTTCACCCCCGCAGTATCAGCTATCGCCTGCATCCGCGCACCCTTTACCCCATAATTTGCGAACTCTACAGTCGCTGCTTCAATGATTTTTTCCTCGGTCGCCCCACGGTCTGTTACTGCTGCATTTTCATCATTTGTAACCACTTATAACACCTTTCAAGGCTGTTTTACTATTTGGTTTATCTGAATGGTTTATCCAAAAGGTTTAACTATATGGTTAAATATAACACAAAAAGAGAAGTTTGTCAATAGGAAAGTTAACAGCAAGAAAAGAATAGAACACGGATTTAACGGATAAGGCGGATTTGCACAGATTCGGAATAAAGGGTTAAGAAATAATGCCGTGCCCCGACTGTGAAGGAGGGGTTCTTATTGTTCATTTTTGTTAGCTTTTAGATCCAAACGGCTTAAATACGCACGTACGTTTTTTATTTTCCATTGCAGCGCGGGATGCGAAGCGACACGTTGCTGTAACATAACATTGTCCGGAAAAAGAAGCTGCGGGCGGAGCATACCACGTTCTACCGACGATAGAAATTCAGATTCGCTATCTGTAAACAATAACAGATGCCTGATCGCATTCCACGCTTTTTCGATAAGTTCCTCCATCCTGATTTCAGTGTTCAATGTCAGCATCGGAACAAGCTGATGGGCAATTGTACTGCTGTGTAAAGCTCTACTGATATATTTCTTATCATATTTATAAAGCGGCAGCTCAAGGGTAACAGCAAGTGCAATAAACAGCTCACGGAACAATGGTGAAACCATCACCGTTGTTGCTGATTCCGGCAGGTTTGCAATATCCCACACATCACGCGGCGCAGTGCGCTCTAGAAACGCGATTATTTTTCCGGCAAGCAGCTCTTCCATTGAAACAACCCTAACCTGTGGATAATCAAGCCCGCCAGGTTGCCAGAGCCTCATTGTCTGATCCTCGCCCAGTGGAACACGAAAAAGAAAGTTCAGATCAACTTCTATGCGCTCGTCATAACCTAAAGCGGATCGATACATCAAATATATTTTCCTGCCGGCAAAGGTATTGGCAGAGGTCTGTACACGGTACCCACGACGAACAGCAAGCTCAATAACGGCGTTTTCCACCGCAGGCCGCTCTTGTATCATTGTCTCTCGTTCTACTGCCCCGATATAATTATAATCAAGGTCAACAGAAAGCCGAAGAGGCACCCTGAAACAGAGATTTAGCGCTGTACCGCCTTTAAGCAGGAGTGTGCCATTAAGCAAAGGGTGATGTGCAATATCTCCCGCCACTTCTCCAAGCCGGATGACCTTCTCCAGTGATTCAGGAAGAAAACCGGTTTCGACGGCGCAACGATCCAGATATTCCTTGCTAAGGTTCATCCGAATCACTCCTTCTGATGATTGATTCAGGCAGTATGAGGTTCCATCGCGGGTATAATACGCCCCCGCGCAGGCCCCGCTCGATGTAGAGTGTTGACGAAGGACAGTATTTCTCCATTTCCTGCAATACCGTTTCCGGCACATGGAATCTTTTCTGAAATTGCTCCAGAAACCATCCGGTTGCAGCCCAGAGCCGTGCAATATTATAGCAGAGCAGAACCTTTTTCAGCATATCCAGATCCAGGACGGCAAAACCGCTTGCACTCTGGATCAACTCCTCAACTCCCCCGCAGAGAACCGGGCGCCGGAAACCGTCCACAATGGTCCGCTCCGGGCCGGTCACGGTCAACAACCGTCCTCTCCGTTCAACCTTTTGAGTTCCCAGGTAACGCGATTCCGATTTTACGAAAGAATCCTGATCTTGCAGAAAATCAATAGAACCATGCTTCAAAACAAGTGGACTACGACGATGGCCACAGTGTATCACACAACGATTCCAAACCGAATGCCCCACACCAAGAAGCTCCAGTGCGCTGTGATAAGAAAAAATCGCGTCATTGCGAACTGCTATCGCCACAAGAAATGGATCCGGCTGAAAATCTCCGCCACCTCCTGCCGATGCAACAGCATACACCTCCCGTGTTACCAGCTTTAAACGCCCGGTTTTCAAATAATACTTTAATCGCTCAATAGTACCGGCTCGGCCACTATGTGTATCCAATGCCTCGGTTGCCTCGTCCAGAGAAAAAACCGGATTTGCTGAAAAAAAATCCTCTGTTCTTATTTTACGTTTTGTGTCCATACAGGTAAAAGTATACCCTTTTTGCACAATATTTGTCAAGTTTAATTTTACGAAATGTTTGATAACAGGTGGTTTTATACCCTTTTGGAAGACTTTTTGTAAAATGAGGAATCTAAGCCCGGTGCAATTTTGAATTATTTACCGGTATCTCTTAAAACATCCAGGTGTCGGCGATATCTTTGGGGAATATCAATCGGAACATAATATTTTATACGCTTTAATGCTTTGGTGATTTCATCAATACCGTTTTCATAATACTTTTTCAATCGTAGTTCCCTGTTTCTGATATTCATATACGAAGCCGGACACACAAACGTCCACGACGCTCCGGATTTATTCACAACAATCCGGTAATAGTTATCGAATCCTTCAAACCCATAATAATAGTACTTTTTTGTAGGGCTTTGCAGGATAAGATACTGTAGTTCAAATTATCTACGCAGGAGGCATAGATAATTTTCGCACAGTATCTAATCATTTTCAAATAAGCCGTTCTTTTTTAATAAGATATGATGTTCCATGGAATCATCAATGTTACTGACAATAACCGTTTCTCCATCAAGAGAAACCAGCATTAAAAGCGGATCATCGTGCTTTATCGCCGCATCAACACTCTTTTTATCGGGGTAGTGAATTATTTGCATGGTTATAAAATAAATATAAATGTGATGTGATGGATATAAATTTGGGTGTTCCCTACGGAGTAGCGCCCCCATGGCAATCAATTTTATGCCTTTGACAAAATATTATATTGTAGATGTATGTGAAGCGTTAACAGGGAGTTTAGATGCGGGTGCATATTGGCGTAAATTAAAACAACGCTTAAACGCGGAAGGGAGCGAGGTCGTGACATTTTGTCACGGACTGAAATCAGAGGCGTCTGGTGGTAAAAAATATGAAGCCGATTGTGCTGACACAGAGTGAATTTTTCGTATTATACATTCCATTCCCTCGCCTAAAGCGGAGCCTTTCAAACGCTGGTTTACAAAAGTCTGTTATGAGAGTGTGTAGAAAATAGAAAACCCTGAATACGTCAATAAATTGCTTGAGAGACATGCTGATTTATCCTGCAACAATTTTAAAACCAATCTCTTATCTCTGCGCCTCCGCGTCTCTGCGCAAGATTTCTTCTGCCATTTTTCAAAAATAGCCCTTTTCCCTGCATTCCCGTCGTCTAAAATACGCATTTTTATTTAAAATCGCGTATTTTATATTCCACAGAGGACTGTTAAAAAAAATCCCGATTTACGAACCATTTTCTACTCGTATCAAAATATGAACAAAATCGCCATAGGTATAAGTTCCTGCCTTGCGGGCAATAAAGTCCGCTACGACGGCAATCACCAGCTTGACCGGTATATCACGGGTACTCTGGGCCGGTTTTGCGAGCTTATGCCGGTATGTCCGGAAGCAGAAGCGGGCATGGGTATACCGAGGGAGCCGATGCGTTTGGTGGAACTGCCGGCAGGGGTTGGACTTGTTACGGTTGCCAATGGTATCGACTGCACGGATCAGATGTGCAGGTGGATTGATCGGAAGCTGGCAGAGATTCAGCACAGCGGGATATGTGGGTTTATATTCAAAGCCAGGTCGCCAAGCTGTGCAATAGCTGATACACCAACGTATACGGTGAAAGGCGGCTTAAAGGCAAAAGGTCCCGGCCTGTTTGCTGCTGATTTTATCAAACGGTTTCCACTGATGCCGGTTATTGACGAGGGAAGCTTGCATGATCCGGTTCTGCTTAAGAATTTCATTGCGCGGTTGTCTGTTTTTGCGCGCTGGCAGGAGTTTGTGCTTGCTGTGCCGGACGCTGCCGGCTTTGTCAATTTTCATGCAAGCCACAAGCTGCTTATTATGTCACACAGCCCGCAGGCAGTAGCGGCGCTGGGCAGTATCGTAGCGAAATGCAAACGGAGACCGTCGCGGGAAATACTTGATGAGTATGGCCGCCTGCTGATGAATACCCTGCTGCTGATTGCAACCACAGGAAAACACACCAATGTTCTGCACCACTGCGCCGGCTATTTTAAAAAAGATCTGACACCGGATCAGAAAAAGGAGCTGCAGAAAGTTATTGCTTCGTATCACGACGGCCAGGTTCCGCTTATTGTGCCAATAACACTCATAACGCATTATGCGCGCATGTCCGGCCAATCGTATCTTTTATCGCAGGCGTATCTCAACCCTCATGCGCTGGAATTGATGGCAAGGAATCACGTTTAGAATATGGTAATGATAATCAAATGGGACACGACAAAATTGTTTTACATTACTGTAAAATCAGACATATATTATATACAGAGGTAGAACCATGCCGACTATTTTAATGCTGCTGGGGTGGAGGCTTTTTTTCTACTCAAATGAAGGAAACGAGCCGATCCATATTCATGCTCAAAAGGGTGAAATGGAGTGTAAATTCTGGTTGAACACTGAAAGATATGATATTGAGGAAGCGTATTCATTCATATAATATGGGAACAAGGGATAATCGTGAAATCCGCAAGATCATTTTTGATCATTTTGATCTGATTGTTCATGAATGGGAAGAAATGGAGTCCAGGAAACATGGATAAAATACACGATATAACCGAAGTCGTCATTTCCAATGGCGTGCTGAAAATCAAAGTCGATGGCAAAATTATCCGGCGACCACTAAAAAAAATCTCTCAACGACTGGCCCAGGCTTCGGATGTTGAGCTGAACATGTTCACGATAAGCCCATCGGGGTATGGTATTCACTGGCCTTTAATTGATGAGGATATCTCCATCAACGGGCTGATGGGTACTGAGATGACACCCGCCAAAAAGCATAAAGTTCATCAGAGAACAAGATGATACTAGCGGAATAATGAGGCGTTTTTCTGGCTTATAACCAAAACATCACGACGACCTTTCTGAATCTCATCGATTATGATTACCCTGTATTGGATGCGCTGTGCTCCAGCAATACATAACTTGAATTTTAACAAATCAGACAAAGGAAAAACCACCTATGCAACCACATCTGAAAAAAATCGGCCAGCAGATACTGCAACTGCTGGACACCCAGCAATTCGCGGTTCTGGCAACGGCAGGCGCGACCGAACCGCACGCCTCGATTATTTCTATAGCGTACACAGACAATGGCTCCTGCATCCTGTTTTTAACGCCTATGCAAACGCGAAAGTACCAAAACATCAAACGCAACCCGAACGTGTCGCTGGTCATTGACGCGCGGCCCGCTTCCAGCGCGGCAATACAAAAATCGTGCGCTTTGACTATCCGTGGAAAGGCGAGGGATGTTCTAGAGAAGGACCGGAAACGGTTTATGGCGGCGTTTATAGGCCGCCACCCCTCTCTGAAAACTGTTTCTGCTGATCCTGCGTATGCATTAATTGCAGTCAAAGTACGGAATTATGCGTTTACTTCGAGCCTGCATCGTGTGACAAATATTCATCCGAAGGCGTTGATGGCTTAGATAATCATTAGTGGTGTCCGGCCATCTGCTTTCTTCGTTGTTTCTTATTATGAAAAAATCTGACATAACCTTTACCTTATAATACTAAACTTTTTAACAAAGACCTCTTGATTAGAATGAATAACGACGAAATATAGCCCGTCTGAAAAATAGTTTGATGAAAAAGTATACCAACCTTTTCCCCGGCCGGTAAAAAATTCCAGAATCCTACCGCGAACATCTTTAACAACCACGTTGTGATCACCTGACAAAGGAACATAAAGCCTTAAAGGAAAGGTGTTATTATCCAGTCTAATGCCCTTTAAAACAGCTGTTTTGTCGTAACCTTTAGTCTCGTTCCCCGTCACGTCACAATTAATTACTAGTTTTGGCTTTAACGAGTCTGTTTCGTTATCTGACGACACATAGTATCTTTGCGAAACGCACATACCACCTATTTGCTGATCCGTAATAGTTTTTTCCGAAGGATAGAGGAAAAGGCCGAAATTCTTCTGCGGGTTCCCCACAAAATATTTAATAAGTCCGGTTACAGAATATGTTTCCCATGCGCCCGCCTTTGCAGCTTTTATCACGCACGAATTGTTCACGCTGAAATCCCCTCCAAAGGTATCCCATGCGATACCTGCTTTTCTATTCATCCAGGTGGCGTCTCCGGGTAGCCACTCTTTTTCGATTGGAAACAAATAACATTTTTCATCCCAATTTTTCAGATTCCCGGATGAGGCGCAATAAATTAAAAATTCAGCGGATGTTATAGAGCTGTTTTGAGGAACCACGGACAGATCAAATCGAATTGCCGGACGGGCATAGGTTCCATCCTCTCAACCGGCGTTGAACAGGTAATCAAGGTACTTCGTATCCTGGAAATTACTATCCTTTGCAAACGTACCTGTAAATTCACCGCTTTTAAAATAAAATGATATATATAGATAGGTGTCCGTACAACCCTTGTAACCGTTCAGACCATTTTGAAGCACCATTGTTTGTTCTGAAGCTCCTGCCAGCAAAAACAATGTAAACACCCATGCTGAAAGATGCCTGCTATTATATTTCATAACACGTCTCCTTTATCGAATGACCGTTGAAAAAAACCTTTATTGTCAAACACAATACTACTTCAATAATAATAATATTAGTATATCGAAAGATGTTTATCAAAAAAATTTATCGTTTATAGGTATTTATCGTTTCCTCGTGGAAACAATTCGAAAAATATGGATAAGAGTCTGTAGGTAAATTATATACTTTTTTTGTGTAGATAATTTAGCGTACAGATTTTAATCCTGCGATTAGCAGGGCACTTATGCCAATTATTTGCGGTTCTTCCTCGTAATAATCACCACCGATTTTACCATACACCGAAGCGTATCATACCCGGCAACACAGTTCGAGGTAGAGTCGCGTGCAAATGCCCGGGCGTAGAAGACATACCTGCCAAGCATCTGCTCCGGCATTATGATGAAGCTGATGGATTGCGCGGTACTTGTCGTGTCTATCAGCGTGTCTTTATGCATCTCTCCAATAAGCGTAAAACCGAGGGAATCGACTGGTTTCTGGAACTCTTTACTCATCGTAACGATTGTTGCCGGCTCGTTATTCAAAAGTATGCGGTTATGGGCAATCCCGCTCCATTTTATAACCGGCCTGACATAGTTCAGCACCTGTAGGCCAACCAGCGCGGTGTCGGTCGGCGAGAGGCTTATTTTGGAGGTGCACGAGACAGTAACCAGACACGGAACATAGGGCATGCGAATCATGCAGGAGCTGTCCGTTGCAACGAGTATCGGTGCTACGCCGGGGTCGACTCCCCACGCCAGGCTGAACCGTTCGCTGTCATAATCCTCGCCCGGGATGATCACCGCCCGCACCGATACGGTGTCGCCTGCGCCAACCTGCTGTGACGGAGACACGTATAATGCGCTGATTCGTGTCGGGGTTTTCGGATTCGGCCCCAGATCATCGAATATATCGCAGGTTAAGCAGAGTGCGCTGAGGAGAGCGGTTATATAAAGCAGGGCTCTTTTTTTCAAAACAGGCTCCCTTGTTCGATGATACCGTTGCACAGAATCAGCACATAACAGACCCGGGGAAGAGCAAGCTCTGCAGCAGTCAGGTCGCGCGAGAATGAGGTTTTTTTGCGCTCTGCAGGTTCAAAAGAGTCGAGCTTTTTGGGTTCAAATGCATAGGTTGCCTTGCCCCAAGCTTCTGTCTGCGGCGCCAGCGTAAATGCCATAACCTCGATAGAGTCCGACGGCGATGATCCGAGCCGCGCAATGTCGATCTGTATGGTAAGCCGGTTCGTGTTGGCTATGGCTGCTTTGGCTTCGATAGTCCAGTATGAAGGCCTTATCAGCAGTTGCGCAATACGTTTTTGAATGGTATCAAGATGCTCCTCTGTATCGGCGATACCGACGACGGGATTAGTATTGGCGCCGGTAAAGACCCGCGGTACCGGTCGCGGGCCGGTCATAACCTCCCAGTATTTTTTAAGGAACGTAAGGCTGTTTGAAGCAGTAAGCGTGTCTTTAGGAACTTCAAAGGAGAGAACATATGACGGCGTTTCGATCTGCGTATACGCATCATACGCCTTTTTATGATCCGCATTCGCGCTGTCGCTGCCGTTGTTATGCACAAAAGCAAGCACCGCAGGTTTGAGCGGCCTCTGTGACGAGGGATTTTCCGGATCAAACGGATTAGAATGTTCGTACCGGGTGCATCCGGACCCAAGCAGAGCCATTACAAGCGTCGCCAGTATGACGTATGTTCTATTCACGGGTGAAGGTCCTCGCCTTTCTGCTGGAAAATCCTGCTGTTGCACCGATCAGGACGGTAACGCTGCCAAGGCCCAGTGCTATTTCGCCGCCGGTTGCGCATGCCTGCGCTTTTATAAAAGCCCGATCGATCTCATCGAGGCTTCCGCCGGTGAGCGTTTCATACTCTTCATAATACGTTTCAGCCTGATACCGCACAGCCCCGCCGCTCGCCATCACGCAGGCGCCGAGTATCGACATAATGAGCGGCGTGCGCTTCGGCACCATCCGTTTGTTGTCAAACAGGTTCAGCCCGGAAATCTGGTTGGAGGCATTATAGGCGAGCATTTTCGCGGCATACTCCGGGTATTTTTCCACATCGCCCGTTATCTTCTCCGAAATGATTTTCGCGGTACGCACTTCACGTATCGCAATATCAACGCGGAACCGGCTCGACGAGACCTGGGTGATGGTTCCGCCAATGATATAATCAACGCCGGAGAATTGCAGCGAGTCAACGGATACTGCGCTCTCGTTCAGAATACCGCTCTGCCCCAGCGCAATCTCCGAGGTGATGTCACGGAGGTTTTCACGCTCGATTATAGTTATCCCCGATCGTTTGCCCAGCTCGGTGCAAAACAGCGTGGTAAAGCCCTTTATCGACGAGGGCGCCGAAAATGAGTTGACATTCACCTTGAACGAGAATACGGTAACGTTAGCGGCATGGCTGCTGATCCACAGCACGGGGAGCACAAGTACGGCAAGGATAAGCCGTGCGTTGCAGTTTCGGGGGTAGAACATGGCATCACTCTCCGTTACATCTTTTCATTCGCCGGTCAGCCGATCGATGAAGAAATTTGATTTCAGAGAAAAAATAGTGTCCTACGAGGGTCTGATGCAAAAAAAAGAGATTATCAAAACACCAAAAATCTATTTTCTTGATACCGGAATGAGAAACTATACCCTGTAAAATTTTAATGCGCGTACAATAAGAGATGACTCCGGCGCGCATTTTAAAGCCGGCTTGGAATTTGAGCGCAAGAAACTGCGTATACTTACGGAAGAAAAGGAAGAGACGCTGAATGCAACTTGGTTCGATGTACACGGAGACGTTCATTTAAAACAGTTTCGGAAATGGCCCGGCGAACTGGTGTAATTAAATCCAACAAATTGGAGCCTGTTCAATAGCACTATGAAACATAACTATATAAGCACAGGTGTTCTCGCAATGGCAGCCACGGCTTTTCTGTGGAGCATCGCCGGTCTGTTTATCAAAGTAATTGATTGGAATCCGATTGCGATAGCAGGCTGTCGCAGCCTTATCGCTTCGATTGTTATCCTGATCTATGTAAGACGTCCCAGAATTCATCTTTCATTTCCGCAGGTTGCCGCAGCCATCGCCAATGCCGCGACCATGCTGCTGTTTGTCTCAGCCAATAAAACCACCACTGCGGCTAACGCTATTCTGCTTCAATATCTGGCGCCGGTGTTGACTGTTTTAATCGGACCAGTGCTGCTGAAGGAGCGCACCCGCATCGAGAATGTTGCTGCATTGCCGATAGTTGTTGCCGGTATGGTTGTCATGTTTTATAATAAACTGGGCAGTGGGGAGATGTTTGGTAATATCCTTGCTGTAATCTCGGCAATTACGTTAAGTTTATATTTTATTTTCATGCGCATGCAAAAAGACGATTCCCCCCTCGAATCGATTCTCCTTTCCCACTGGCTGACAGCAGGCATTTGTCTTGGTATATCGTTTTTTCTTCCGGCACCCCAGGTAACGCTGAAATCTCTTGGTTCAATAGCGATGCTGGGTACTGTTCAGGTAGGGCTGTCAGCGGTTCTGTTTTCCATTGCGATCAAACGCGTTTCTGCGGTTCAAGCCAACCTTATCGCTGTAATCGAGCCTGTTTTTAATCCCGTATGGGTATTTATCGCGATAGGAGAAACGCCGGGCTTCAATACAATTATAGGCGGAATTATTATTGTTTCAGCAGTAACAGCAGCATCCATTGTCAGTGCGCGCGCACAGAACAACAAGTAGTAATCCTCATCCTTGTAACCCTGTTATTCGATGTTTTGCTGGATTACTTTGATTTAAATAATGATTAATTTATTGCAGAATTGTCCGGCACAATTCTATACTATACTATGATCATAAACTGCAAAATGCTTTATTGTTTGTCACCAGAGTTTTTGATGTAAATAATCGACTGATGCGCCCGCGCCCTGAAAATGACCTCTATTAAGCAGGGGGCTGAAATGGAACATAATCCTGAAAGAATGGTACCGTCTGCTCGATACCTGCATTTGTTCGCGATGCTGATCTCTTTTTTATTATCACCAGATTCCCTGTATGCCGCCACCTACTACGTCGCAACCGCCGGCAACAACCTCTACGACGGCAAAACCCCGTCCATGCCGCTTGCGACAATCTCCTATGCGGCAACAAAACTCAAAACGAAAGATACCCTGCTGCTGAAACGCGGCGACGTGTTTCGGGACTCCATGAAACTTTCGGCAATTGCCGACCCGGTGATAGGCTGCTTTGGCACCGCCAGCCTGCCGAAACCTGTGGTGAGCGGCAGTGATTCTACTTTTTCGTGGAGCGTTCATGCGGGTAGTGTGTGGGTCGCGCCGTGCGATGGAAAGATCGAAAAGCTGTTTGTAAACGGCGTGATGATGCCCCTTGCCCGGTATCCGGATACCGGATGGCTGCACATCGACACACTGATCGAAAACAGCGACGGCTCCGGGTCGGTGATTCGGTGTGCGGCGCTGGCACAAAATCCACATAATGCCGCAGGATACTGGAACAACGCACAGATCCGGTGGCGACGCTGGTCGTGGTGGTACGAGACCCGTACTATCGGTGCGTATGAGGCGTCGGGTAAACTGACGCTGGAGGGGAAAAGCATCATTCATATCGACCTGTCGAGCAGGGGCTGGGGTTTCTACGTCGACAAAAAGTTTCAGGAGATTACAGCGCCGGGTGAGTGGTTCTATGATTCCGCGGCAAAAAAGGTGTATCTGTATCCGCCGGGCAGCGCCAATCCCAACACAATGCGTGTTGAGGGTGCGCGACGGTCAACCGGCATCGAACTTGCGGGTGGTACGGTGACTGATATCTGTTTCCGGCATCAGACCATGTATGGGCTTTCGATATCGAAAAAGAGTATTGTATCCGGGTGCCGGTTCGAGGGCATCGGCGGCGATCTGGGTGGTGCTGCGCTCCGTGCATCATGGGACATCGCCGACTCGCATATCTTCGGCAACCGGTTCGAGAACAACCTCAACACCGGCATTTCCTGGTATGAAAACTCCGGACGGCCGGGCGCTTCGATCATCGAGCGCGATACGCTGATCAATACCGGCACGTTTCCCGGCTATGGCGGCAGCGGCACCTGGCATGCGGTGGGAATACTGGTGCATCTGAGCAAAAACGTGCGGGTTCAATACAACTACCTGGACAAAACAGGCTACGCGGGCATCCTGCTGGGCAGCGACAGCAATTTCGTCCAGTACAATATCATAAAAAACGCCATGTACACGCTCAACGACGGCGCCGGGGTGTATACGGACTGCAACAAGAGCTACATCCGCAACAACATCATCTACGACACCAAAGGCGACCTCTCCTCGTCCGGCCCCTGGTATCCGCTGGGTCATGGAATATGGCTTGAGTTTCTGGATGATTTTCGCGAAAGCGTGGTTGAAAACAACACCATCGTGCGCAGCGGATGCTATGGCATATACCTGCCGAACAATTTTTCGTGCACCATACAGAACAATACCCTGTTCGATAACGCGATCGCCCAGTTAAACATTGACGGAGAAGAGGGCAACTCGACACCGCAGAACAATCAATTCCGGCAAAATATCTGCTATGCAACCGCGAAAGAGCAGAAAAGCCTGCTGTTCCGGTCTGAATACAACTACGGCACCATGAACGGAAACTATTTCTGCAATCCGTATACCGATTCTGTTGTTTCCGGATATGGCACGGGTAATAATAAATGGAAGATATACAACTATACGCTCAACCAGTGGAAAACACAATTCACCTGGGCTGACAATGCCCCAAAAACCGACCCTTTCAAGAGGCCAGCCGGCATAAGCCCGAATAATCCTTATGGCAAAGCGCGTATTTTTATCAACGAATCTTTATCCGCACAGAATTTCTCATTGGGAACCACTGCATACAAAGACCTTGACGGCAACAGCGTTACCGGATCGATAAGCGTGCCTGCGTTTTCATCGAAAATACTGGTGCAGGCGGATAGTATTTTGGGGATAATAATCGATGACAACAAGAACAGGTTTGTTGCTGTTTTCCAGCGGGGAGCAGCACTGCAATATCAACTTGCAACTACAGGCACAGTAACCTTTGCAGCATATAATACCTCCGGCAGGAAAGTGTTTTATATGCATAAACCGGTGCAAGCGGCAGGGGTTTATTCGATAGACCCTGTCGCAAAGAATGAACAGAGACAAGGTTTGGCTGCAGGGGTATATGCGTATGCGTTCAGCGTGTCGTCAAAAGGCTGTTTTTATTCGAAGAATGGAAAACTGGTTGTGGCCAAGTAGTAAATAGTACCGATTCGCTGATTAATTGTATTTGTTATCAGCAACGCACGACAAACAAAGCACCAAATTATCGTTTCGTCATTAAACCCGAAAATGTTCTCAAAAAAAAAGGCATGACTGTATATTGCATAACAACCATAGTGAGGGCTATATGAAACCTGCTTTTATTTTGATATGTATTTTATCAGCATCTGTATTCTCCCAGACAAAACATCTTAAAACAGATGAATTAAGCACCATTAAAGAGCCATTCAAGGCTTTTGCAATAGCAGAACACAGACAGGTATCCAAGGATGATCCAGTGCTCCAGACGACATTTTTTGAAGAATTAAACAAATCATTGACGAAAATTACTGGTGACAGCACTATTCAGATAGTTACAATTGCAACCGCAGATTTAACGAAGATTGTTGCAAAGAAACTTTCCATAAGGGATGAATTGCGATTCTACAGCCCTGAAAAAAAACTGTGCTTTGAAGAGGATTATTGTCCTGACGTTATACTGTTTTTAAAACAGCTGATCTTTAATGAACAGGAAAAAGAACGAATGGAATCCGGCCCATCAATGTTCAATGGTAACAAAACGGTGACAACCGGCCGGATCGTGACAAAGGATTATCTGCGGCCCACTTCGTATTATGTGTATTGGGATAATAAAAATCAACGGGTTCTTTGTTATGGCAAAGTATATGGAAGTACAGTTCCCCGGGAAGTCTTTAATAGGCCAAATATGAAAGGAATCGAAAATGCTATCAAAGAGGTCGTTGCTGAAATAGCTGAAAACGCACCGGTCCCAGGAAAAAAATAAGATAGCTTTGTACTCTATTTGTTATTTTGAATCAACCCCTTGCGTCCCCTGCCCCTGCGGGGTAAAGTTCCTGAACGGCCCCTGATAGAAAATTGCCTGCACATACCCTTCCGACGCGCGTTTCCACGTGCTGAGGGTGATTACCGGAAACAAATTCTGCGTAGATTTTTCTATGTGCCCATACGCGACAAGCGCACACTGTGCATTGTCCCAGAGTACGAAATCAGAGACATAATTGAGAAATTTGTTGACGCCGCCGCCCATCATCATGCCGTTAGGGCCGACCATGGGTGTGCCATATTCCATTTCGGTGCCGATGCTCACATTGTCCAGAATAAGTATGTAGTCCGGATCAGCATCATCAAAAGTATATGTTGTCTTATCATCAGGAACATTCACTAACACGGGTGTTTTTCTGCCGAACAGACCGCCTTTGCGCCATACGACAACTTCTGCGGATTTATATCGTGCATATGCGGTTGTTTTCTTAAAAGAGACCTCTTTGAATGTTGTGTTTTTTTTGATATCAAGGGGCAGTTGTGTTTTAAAAAAATTCAGGATAAGGTCCCTTGAATTCCCTTCGCCGAATTCAGGTTTTAAATCGCCGTCGTAATTAACATAAAAACTTGATTCATTCAAAATAACAGCCAGAACAGCATCCTTGGCCGCCGCTTTTTTATAGTTCGGGTCAAGCAGCACTTTCGAGCCTGAACAGGAAAGCAACAAAACCACGTGGATTAAAAAAACAGACAGCAGTTTTTTATTCATGGTACCTCCTGGGGTAGATTTAAATACATGAGGACTCTTAAAGAAAATAATACATAATGACGGAGTGATGGTAATATCGTTCTGGTGCAGGCGAAAAGACAGGTTCAGGCAATATAATTTGCGTGGCCGTATTTACTAGCGGTAGATTCATATACGTTTTGTGTGAAGAATTCATAATCAAGCGTACGTTCAGGTACTTCAGATTCATCAACAGGATCAGGCGAAAGTAGGCGCTTTCCATAGACCAGCCGCACTCAAAAGCAACCGGATGACGCTGGCGCTATCCCGTGCGATAAACCCGACGATTTTCATTTCCATTCCACATACGTGCATTCCCAAATTCGAATCGTGTATAAAATTGAAGATAATTCTATTCTCATTGCCCAGATGAGATATCTCTATCGATAAAAAACCAACTAGTATTATTCAGATCATCCTCTCATCCTAAGCATCCTGATCCTTCTTATCTCCCTGCTATCCATTTCCTCTCCACCGTCTCTCCCTTTACAGTAATGATAAAGATGAATGCACCGTTTGCAGCCGTTTGGGCATTAAGGAATCCGTTGATCGATTGCATTGTTGGCGTATCCGACCGTAACACACATCTTCCCGACACTGCATAGACGCTGACTTTTTCCGCCTGCCTGACAAGCGATTGAAGCGGCGTGTGCTGGTAAGTATCAGCAGAGTGTTGAAAATGTATGATTGGATTTGTACCGGCATACTCATCCGCGCCGATATCCACGGCTGTATTCTGAATCCGGTCCTGGCCGTCAATATCTTTCTGGCCGATGGTGTCTGCGGAGAGGCTGGCGCCCGCATGTATTGCCCCGGATGTTGATAAAAGGTGCATATTGGACGGCGGACCAACAAGTTCCGGGTTGATGAATTTCGCATGCGCGTCGCTCCAGTCGCCCGGAGACGAGATGCTTGCGCCGTAATACAGGTTATTGTCAACGATAACCGTGGTGTTGTTGCTGCCGGCGTTATTCAGGTAGGCTGTACCGGATTTCGCATAGCAGATGTTGTTTTTTATGCAGATGCCCTTGTTGTTGAATTGCAGGACTATTTCGCCGTCATTTCCCCCAAAGAGCGTATTGTTGACAAGGATGATATTTTCGGCATTACCTTTGTTTGCCGCATATCCGCCGGTCATGATATTGCCCTGAAAGGAGCGGGATACGAAGTTGTTTCTGACCGTGATATTGCTGGTTGTTTTGCCGTTGTGCTCGCTTGCGACTTCGATGCCAATATCGCAACTGTCGACGATATTGCGTTCAATGACGATATCTCTGCCGCCGTCAACATAGATGCCGTCCGCAGAGCGTTCGCCGTTATAGGTCGGGTTATCTCCGGAGCTTATGTCATACACACGGTTGCCGGCGCAGATGCCGTTGCGTGCCTGGTCGTTCTGCGGGGCTGTGCCCTCGAATCCGATAAAGTCGATGCCGATGTTGTCGTTGTCGTATATTACATTGTTGGTAACTTCAAATCCGTCCACATTGCCGTTGAGCACCATGGATTCGCTCTGGCCAAGCTTGCACCCGTATATTGTGTTTCCGTCCAGAACGAGGCTGCTGACTGGTGTTGTACCGTTTGAGCCGTATACGGCAATGCCGTGCGCATTGTCATTGGGCTTTTTAATGCCATGCACAATACAGTTTTTAACGGTTATGTTCGCGCCGAAGCCTTCGATGCTGATGCCGATGGGGCAGGAGGTTGCGGTGTTGTTGCATACCTCCAGGCCGATAATGGAGAGATGACTCTTGTTCTCGATGGTAATAATAGCTGCCTGATTGAGTCCGGCGCCGTCGACAATTACCGTATCCGTACCGAAATTACGCAGCACGATCCTGCTGGTGGCCGAGTTTCCGCTCTTATCGAAAGTGATTTTTTCGACATACGTGCCAGCTTTGACAAAAACGGTATCACTGCCGTTTGCAGCGTTCAGTCCTGCCTGAATTGTAGAATAATCGCCGCCGGACTTGGCAACAATGATTGACGACGCGGACGCCAGGATGGCGAACACGATCAGAATAAGGGCTGTTTTAAAAAGTTGCACAGGCTTCTCTCACCTTTCATTACTAATTTTGATATGCCTTGTTCGTGATCGAACCAGGCTGTGCCGTTATACACCGGTGGGCCGCCACGCAATGCATTTTCGCCATTTCTATCGTGACACAAGCGCCTTCAACTCATCAAAATCAAAAAGCTCCTCTTTCGCCACGACCCCGGTCCAGAATGTAAATGAGGCAAGACCCTGATACAGCAGCATTCTCAGCCCGTTCTGGGTTTTACAGCCTGCAGCTCTTGCGAATGCACGGAGTTGCGTCTCCAAAGGATTATATATGGTATCAAATACGTACATGCCTGCGTGAAAAGAGTCTTTTTGAACCGGAGATGCCGCTGTATGGGGGGACATGCCCACAGAGGTACAGTTTATCAGAAGCGTGCACTCATGCAGAAGCGCAGTACTTTCCTTCGAATCAAACAGGGCAGGGGTTACCTGCCTGCCGGTTTTTTCGCTTATTTCAAAACAGAGCGATTCGACCTTCGTCCTGTTTCTTCCTATGATTGCCAGTGCGGCAGCCTTTGTCTTTCCGGCAATGGCGAATCCCAGGGTTCGTGCTGTGCCGCCGTTCCCAAGTATAACGACCTGTTTGCCCGCGATGGCATACCCGTCTCTTTGTAATGCGCCGAAAAAACCCTCGGCGTCGGTTGTCGTGCCGCAAAGCAGGTTATCCTTGAAATAGAGCGTATTGACCGTGTTTGTCAGTTGTGATAATTCCGAGAGTATATCACAATAAGACACAACATCGGTTTTATACGGGATGGTTACATTGGCGCCGGCAAAATGAAACGCTCTCAAGCCGAGCATTGCGGCATGAAGTTCGCCCTTTCCGACGCACAGCGGTATATATGCAAAGGGCAGGTTCAGCCTGCTGAACGCGTGATTATGAATAAGCGGAGACAGGGAGTGCCTGACCGGATTGCCGATAATGCCGACAAGTTTTGTGGCGCCGTTAATTATTTGCTGGTGCATATATTTCCTTAATGGCATATTTTGTAAAAAAATCTCCGGTTAAACCATTCTTCAGAAAAATACAATATGCATGTCATCATTCTATTCATTATTTATTTGCGTTTTTCTAATGCACAATTTATTATTACTGTAATGAATACAGTATCACTTAACAAGCCTTCATCCAAAATCGGGATGCTGCTGAAGGCGTATCGCGAAAGCGTCGGCCTGCATCAGAGTGCTGTCGCCAGGAGAGCGGGTATTTCAACCAGCATGCTGAGCCAGATCGAGCGGTCCGCCGTATCGCCTTCCATCGACACGCTTTTCTCGGTGTGCGGCGCTCTGGGCGTTGCCATGTCCCAGCTTTTCAGGAGCATTGCGGACCAGGACAGGGTGCATATCCGGCAGCGGGGCGAGCGGCTTGTCAACGATACCGGCGGGGTTTGCTACGAGCAGCTTGCGCTGACCGTCGACACCGCGCACCCAGCCGAACTGTTTCTTTTAAAAATTGAGCCCGGCCGCAGCGTCGGCATGCCGGAAAGCGGCCATGGCGGGGAAGAAATGGGGTATGTACTTTCGGGTACGGCGGTGCTCACGGTAAACGGCAAGGAATATGCCATACAAAACGGTGACAGCGTCTCTTTTAATTCAACGTTTCCGCACCGTTTATATAATAATGGAAAGAGAACATTCAATGCCCTGTGGAGCGTTTCGCCGCCGCATCGGGATTATCTGGAAATCGAGCAAATTTGAGATTTTAGATTTTACATTTCAGATTTTTACATGGTTGGGGAATGTTTATATTTTGCTGATATCATAAAAATGTGCAGTATGCCTTGTCGTTCTTCCCGTGCCGCGGACACGAACTATCTACGGCATTGGATATACAACAAACAGCAGCGAGCCGCGAAGTCAGAATATCCGGAGTAATAAAATGGGAAAAACAATTACCGAAAAAATCTTTGAAAAGCACCTGATCGACGAACCGTTTGCCGGGACAAAGGTGGTATCGCTGGATCTTGTCATGTGCCACGAAGTCACGACCCCGGTTGCCATTACCGACCTGATCAGCAGGAAAAAGGACCGCGTGTTCGACCGGACAAAAATAAAAGCGGTCATCGACCATGTCACGCCCTCAAAGGACAGTAAAAGCGCTGCTCAGGCAAAAATCATACGGGATTGGGCGACAAAACACGGACTCGACTTTTTCGATATCGGAAGAAACGGCGTGTGCCACGCGCTTTTTCCGGAAAAAGGCTATATACGGCCGGGAAATATCGTTATCATGGGAGACAGCCACACCTGTACCCACGGAGCGTTCGGCGCATTTGCCGCAGGAGTAGGCACGACCGACCTCGAAGTGGGCATACTCAAAGGGGTATGCGCGTTCCGCGAGCCGAAAACCATCCGCATCGACATTACGGGCTCCCTGCCTGACATGGTCTATGCCAAGGACGTCATACTTGAAATAATCAGGCGGCTGGGTGTTGACGGCGCAACAGACCGTGTCGTGGAGTTTCGCGGGAATAGTATTGACGCAATGTCAATGGAAGAGCGTATGACCGTGTGCAATATGGTTGTCGAAGCAGGCGCCACTTCGGGCCTCTGCCTGCCGGACATGGTTACGGTCAGGTATCTCTGGCCGTTTATAAATCCGTTGTACAACCACGATAAACAGGCGGCTTTTGCCGATTTTAAAACGTGGTGGTCTGATGAAGACGCAGCGTATGACCGGGTTATCGAAATTGACGTTTCTGCGCTTGAGCCGCTGTCAACCGTCGGATACAAACCGGATCAGGTGCAACGAATTAAAGAGCTGGGCCGTGTCAGGATCGATCAGGTGTATATCGGCAGCTGCACAAACGGCCGGATTTCCGATTTGCGGATTGCAGCAGGAATTATCAGGGGAACAAAACTCGCACCCTGGGTCCGCGGTATTGTAAGCCCGGCAACCCCGGAGGTCTACGGGCTGGCAATGCGGGAGGGGCTTCTGGAGATTTTCATGAACGCGGGGTATTGTGTTACCAATCCCACCTGCGGTGCGTGCCTTGGCATGTCAAACGGTGTGCTTGCAGAGGGAGAAGTCTGCGCCTCAACCACAAACCGTAACTTTTATGGTCGTATGGGTAAAGGCGGCATGGTTCATCTCATGAGCCCGGCAAGCGCTGCGGCCAGCGGAATAAAAGGGTATTGTATGGATCCAAGAAATATATAAGGAAAATGATATGAAAAAATTCGGCGGATTGGTTCTGTTTCTTGATCGTTCGGATATCAACACGGATGAAATAATTCCGGCAAAATATCTTACCGAAGTAACGAAAAAGGCTTTAAAGCACTCGCTTCTCGAAGACCTGAAGCTCGACGGCTTCGAGCCGGCCAGCGAGCGGGTAGTAAACGCACGGGTAATCGTCACCCGCTCCAACTTCGGGTGCGGCTCGTCCCGTGAGCATGCGGTCTGGGTTCTGGAGGCGAACGGCATAAACGTCGTGATCGCACAGAGCTTTGCGCGGATATTCCGGCAGAACATGTTCAACTGCGGCATGCTGGCCATAGAGCTTCCAAAGGATACGATTCAAAGAGTATTTCAATCAGCGACAACCGACGGGATAGAGTGTTCCGTTCATTTGAAGGAAAAGAGGCTTTGCTTCTTATTAAATAATAATACCATTTTTGAGTATGATTTCGTTTTGGGTGAGTTTGACGAGGAACTGGTAAAATCTGGCGGATGGGTCGGGTACGCGGATAAGCAGTATTGATGTTCTGATATTTTAACAATGTAGACTTTGTATAATTTTTATCGTATATGACTTTCAGATTTTATTTTAAAATCATATCTGTTGAATTGTTTAAAAAAAGTTGCTATAATTAATGCATAAAAAGTATCTTTTAAACGTAATTAAAAATGACAATAATGCCTCTGGCAGTAAGTCTCCCACTCATTCCGGGAGCACCGAACCCAGAGGCTTTTTATTTTTTCAGAGGATTTGCAATGAAGATAGCAGTACTAAGGGTGTAGATATAAAAATCGGGCTTGATATTGCTTCGCTTGCCTATAAAAAACTTGTCGATCGCAGTGTCCTTGTTTCTGGAGATGCTGATTTTGTTCCTGCTGCAAAAGTAGCTCGTCGAGAGGGTATTGATTTTATTTTGGATCCATTATGGAACCCTATAGATCCAGAACTTTTTGAACATATTGACGGGCTGAATACCGTTTGCCCAAAACCGAAGAAGAATAAATAGTTTTAATAAAAAGACTCCTGTTATAACGCAAATTACGCGCAATATATCTGCGTACAATTGTATTTTATTTTTTATATTATTATATACATTTCTATAACGTCATTATGTTATAAAAAAATATTGTCATTCATAATATAAGAGGCGAAATGCCTAAAGTCTCCGAATCCCTGTATATCGATACAATCATCGACCGCGCGGTCGCCCTGTGCAAGGAGCTTCCGCCCAGTGCGCAGTATTCGGTTCTTTCGAGGAATATCAGGGACCTGCGAGACCGGCTTGCGTTTGGCAGGCTCCATATCGCCGTGCTGGGACAGTTCAACCGCGGAAAGAGCACGTTTATCAACTCACTTCTGGGCATGCCTGTTCTGCCGACGTCGGTACTCCCCATTACCTCGGTGCCCACGGTCATATCGTATGGCGAGACGAACGAGTGCGTTATTTCGTTTTCCGACAACAAAGAAGACGTTGTCGCCCGCGGTGAGGCAAAACAGATTCATGCGCTTCTGCAGACCTATGTTACGGAAAAAAACAATCCGAAAAACCACCGCTGCGTATCGGAGGCGGTAGTCAGATGCACCAGCAGGCTTCTTGAGCACGGGACCGTTATTATCGACACGCCGGGATTCGGGTCCATCTATACCCATAATACTAAAACGACTCTGGACCTCCTCGCTTCCTGCGATGCCGCGCTTTTCATGCTCAGCGCGGAGCTTCCCATCACTCAGGCGGAGGTCGACTTTCTGGCCGGGGTGGTCACTACCGTCCCGCGCCTGTTCTTCATCTACAACAAGGTTGATCTGCTCGGCCCCGGGGATCTTGAAACTTCAGAGCAGTTCATACGGGACACCCTGCATACGCATTTTAAATTTACGCTCCAGATACGCCTTTTTCCGGTTTCCGCAAAAACAGCCCAGAACGCCGGTAATGAAGCCGAAGCGCGAATAAAAAGCGGTCTTGATGCTGTCGAAAAGGAGATTATCGATTTTCTGATGAGGGAAAAGTATTTCACCCTGTCCGAGGCGCTCAGCACCAAGATAAAGGAGGCGCTGGCGCAGATACTGGGAACGCTGCAGAAGAGCAGGGATGAAATCGAAAAACCGGTCAGCGATCTCAAGATGCGGCTTGACGCCATCATGCAGGCCGAAAAACAGGTTCAAAAAGAGATGGCCAGGGCCTTGAGTCTCTCCGAGATTGAAGAATCGGCTCTGTATGAATATGGAGATACACTTTTAAACAAAAACAGGGAGGCGCTGCGCAGCAGGATCGTCGATCGCCTGAAAAAACTTTGTCACTCTGCTTCGGGGAATAAAAACAGTGCCGTTCTGCACGCCGCTCTCGTGCAGGTTCTTGAGGAAACATTCAGCCGACTGTTTGTTCTGTTCATGAACGAGTGTAATAAACCGCTCAGAAATGCCGCGGCAGCGCACATCCGTGCGCTTGCCGGTTGCGCCGAAAAGATTGAGGCGGATCTGGGCGTCATCATAGAGGCGGAACAGGCGCTGAAGTGCACGGCTGACCACATAGAGATGGACGCCGCCGATGCGTGGGTCCCCGAAAAATCAATCCATCTGGTTCCCTCCAAAACGACGCTTGCGGAAAAATTTTATACCGCCGAAAAGCGGGAAAAAATGCTCTTCGAGCAGTATCATCAGCAGGTCGTCGCCGCAGTAGACGGCGGTCTCGAAGAGCTGCTCAAGCATGTCGACGCGCGCATCACTTCCGTATTTGAACAGTTTGTAAAGGAATTCCGCGGCGATTACATCATGCTTCTGCAGATACTCAAGGAACACCGTCAGGATGCACAGAATTGTTATGACGCCGAAAACAGCCGCACGCAGCCGGAACTTTTAAAACTGCAGGATTTTATCAGGGGATTTTCGGCAATTACGGGGCTACTCGTCTAAGGGCGGCGCCTGCTGTTTGTATTTTGCCGCAATGGGGAATCGCCTTCCCGAACCGAACGCCTTTGACGTGACTTTGAGCCCCGGAGGGAGCTGGCGGCGCTTGTATTCATTTTTTGCCACGGTATCATATACCCAGGCCACCGTCTCCGCGTCGAATCCTTTTGCAACGCACTCCTGCCGGCTGATCCCTTTTTCGACAAGCTGTTCCAGAATGCCGTCGAGTACATCGTATGAGCCGAGCGTATCCGAATCCTTCTGATCCGGTTTCAACTCGGCGGATGGCGTTTTTGCGATTATTGCTGCGGGTATGATCTCTTTTTCCCGGTTAATATGCCGGGCAAGCTCGTACACTTTTGTTTTTGACAGGTCGGAAATAACGGCAAGGCCCCCGCAGGTGTCGCCATACAGGGTGCAGTAACCGACCGCGACCTCGCTCTTATTGCCGGTCGACAGAAGGATCGACCCGGTTTTGTTGGAGATCGCCATAAGGATAAGGCCGCGGATGCGCGCCTGCATGTTTTCTTGCGTCACGCCGGGTTTATCGTCCCCCAGAAAAGGCTTCAGGGATCTCAGCAGGCCGTTGAACGGCGTTTTTATGGGTATCTTTTTCAGGGATATGCCGAGGTTTTTTGCCAGTTTTCTGGAATCGTCAACACTCCCCTTCGAAGAGAATTGCGACGGCATGGTCACCCCGAGAATGTTTGCGGGGCCAAGGGCATCGGCGGCAACAGCCGCGGTCACGGCGGAGTCTATGCCGCCCGACAGCCCGACGACCGCTTTTTTAAAACCGCATTTTTTCGTATAATCCAGAACGCCCAGCACCAGAGCGTCATAGATATCGGCGATGGTGTCTTCGACAGGGTCGGCGCCGTGCGCAGGAGGCGCGGCCGTGTCGACAATCTCCACCGATTCCCTGAATGACGGCAGCATCAGGCGAAGAGCGCCTCCGGCATCGAGGAAAAAACTGCTGCCGTCAAAAATCAGTTCGTCGTTGGCGCCCACCAGATTGACATACACAAGGGGTACGCCGTGCTTTTTTGAATGGTGCTGCATCAGGCCGATGCACCGTTTCCTTTTCCCCAGATAGAATGGCGATGCCGATACGTTCACCAGCAGGGTCGCTCCAAGCTCGACGAGTTTTGCGACCGGGTCAAAGTCATAGCGGGGGTTCTGTAGCATATCAAGAGGGTTCCACGCGTCCTCGCAGATGGCGATACCGAGCTTCTCGCCCTTGAATGCCACCACGTCAATCTCCGGCGCAGGGTCGAAATAGCGCGACTCGTCGAACACATCATAGGTGGGAAGAAGGGACTTGTTCTGATGAAAAAGTATTCTGCCATCGGTGATGAGAACCGCGGAGTTGAACAGCCCTTTGCCGTTGGGCACATGGTTGGGCAGAGCCACGCCAGTCAGGATGCCGACAGCGGGATTGCGCCGGGAGAAATCGCACAAATCGTCCAGCGCGCTGAGGCCCTGGGCGATAAACCAGTCTCGTTCGAGCAGGTCGAGGGGGGGATACCCCTGCAGAAAAAGCTCCGGAAACACATACAGGTCGGGCGATAACGCTCCGTTTTTCTGTACGACCTCCAGCATGCGGCGCGTATTTCCCCTCACGTCGCCGGTGACCGGATTGAGTTGGCACATAGCTATTTTCATGGACGGCTCTCTTTTATCAGTAACGATCTGCCGGTCATGTCCGCGGGCTGCGGGATCCCCAGCAGCTCAAGCGCGGTGGGTGCGATATCGCTTAAACACCCTCCTCCGCGCAGGGTGAGTGCGCCGGCGTTGATGAGGGTCAGCGGCACGGGGTTGGTGGTGTGTGCGGTCATGGGCGAGCCGTCGGCAAGTTTTGTCTGCTCCGCATTGCCGTGATCCGCGAAGATACAGCAGACGCCGCCCTTTTCCCGCACCGCTTCGACGACATCGTGAACACAGGTATCAACCGTTTCCACCGCTTTGAGTATGGCCTCATACACGCCCGTATGACCGACCATGTCGCCGTTTGCGAAATTGGCAATGATAACGTCGTAGGCATTGCCGCGTATCGCTTCAAGCAGCCTGTCCCTGACCTCAAAGGCGCTCATTTCAGGTTTTAAATCATACGTTGCCACCCTGGGGCTGTTGACAAGGATACGGTCCTCGTTTTTAAACGGGTCGTTATTCAGGCTGTTGAAAAAGAAGGTGACGTGCGCGTATTTTTCAGTCTCCGCACACCGCAGCTGCTTCAGGCCGTTTTGTGACAGTATCTCGCCAAAAATTTTTTTATTCTCGATTTCGGGAAACGCCTCTTCGAAATGGCCGTTATCATAATAGTGGGTCATGGCAACAAGGTGCACGGAATGGGCAATGGTCGCAAACTCTGAAAAACCTGGCTCCACAATGGCCCTGGTAAGTTGCCGTGTTCTATCAAACCGGAAGTTGAAAAAGATAACGACGTCCTCTTTTCCCATGCCGGCATAATTGATAAGACGCGGTTTGATGAACTCGTCGGTTTCACCGCACGCATACGCATCATCTATTGCGGCCTTCCAGCCGGTAACCGCCTTTCCTTTTCCCTCCATGATAGCCCGATAGGCAAGCTCCGTGCGGTCCCAGCGGGTATCCCTGTCCATCGCGTAATAGCGGCCGATAACCGATACTATCCTGCCGACCCCCTCCCGGTCGATATTTTTCTGGAGAAAGGCAAGGTGCTCATTGGCCGATTTCGGGGGGGTGTCGCGACCATCGGTCAGCGCATGGATAAGGACATTGTCGAAGCCCTGTTTTTTACAAAGCTGAAGCAGCGCCGCGCAGTGGCGCGTTACTGCATGCACGCCCTCCTCCTGGATAAGCCCGATCAGGTGCAGGCTTGCGGAGCGTTTCTTCGCCAGATCGATTGCCGAAAGGAATACCGGGTTGGTGAAAAAGTCGCCGTCGCGTATTGCTTTGTCTATACGCGACAGACTCTGGTAGATGACTCTTCCTGCGCCGATATTCAGATGCCCCACCTCGCTGTTTCCCTGATACCCGGCGGGGAGCCCGACGCTCTCGCCCGAGGCATTGATGAGTGTCGTTGGAAACGATCGTTCGTATGCGTCCGTGTACGGGGTGTTCGCCATAAAAATGGCATTGGCGTCATTCTCTTCGCCTTTTCCCCATCCGTCACGGATTATCAAACACAGGGGCCTCTGCTTTGGTACCATTGAAAATGCCGTTCTTTGGTAGTATGAACCGTTTTTAAAAAATGTTTTACACCGGACACGAAACGGGGGTAAATGCATAGCAATCCGGGCTTATACAACGGTCGGATGCTGCAACAGCCTGTTATTTCCCCTGTTCGTTCTTGTATTGGGATTCAAAGTCCCAGCTTTCGATTTTACCGTCGCCTTTGCAGGCCCAGCATTTGCCGACACCGTCACAGTATTTGCAGGAGCCGGAGCCCTTGCAATAGGGGCACTCCTCTTCATATTTCACTTTCTCGATATTGCTGTTGGGAAAATTTTCCGTACTGGTTACTCTTTTGCCGCTGCCTTTGCAGAAAGAGCATTTTCCGGAACCCTCGCAGTACGAACAGACGCCGGGCTGTGTATGACAGAAAGGGCACGCCTTCTCTTCGTACCGTTTGCCGCGTTTATCCATGCGCGGATTACAGGCAAGCAACGCCAGCGAAGAGAGCGAGGCGAAAAAGTTTCTTCGTTTCATAATAGAGTCCTCTGTTTGTTAAAAGTCTTTCGTTTAGATACTGTAGGAAAATTATATACGCGGCGAGCATATGTAATTTGACGTACAGTATCTTATTCTGCTGGTTCGCATAAAAGGTTAAAGAACTAAAGTGCCGCAAAGCATACAAATCCAATTCCTTAATTTCCGGCTTTGCCGGCACAGAAGGTTAAAAAATAATAGATGTGATGAGTACATACTATACGATAGTGTAATAATTATATTTTTCCTCAACAATCAGGACAACAGCAAAAAATAACTAAAACAAGCGGTCTTTGTACATAGTATTGTATAATTTTAAAGCTATTACCGTTTCATTTAACTATATTAAATATTCGTTATCATATTTATTTTAATGGGGTAAGACATAGTTCAATGACAGGATAATGTATACCCATACCGGTGCGGACAGCGTTTCATTAAACCGTATAACTGCGGGGTAGTACCATGCAATGGATTACAAGGTGTATAGTGCTCGTCATCCTCGGCCTCTCTTCGGCGATCAATGGCCAATCCGCGACAGAAGACTATATTTATCATCCCATTAAAAAAGGTGAGTCCTTAAGTCTTATCTGCATTCAATACTACGGTCATTATACCAACGACCTGGGCGGTGCGGTAAAGCAGCTTAATTCTTCAATAAAGGATATTAATGTCATAGTTGCCGGAGATAAACTGAAACTCGCCAAACCGTCGGATCCCTCAAAAAAGACCGATAAACCCGCCATTTTCGAGAAAAAGATGAAAATCACCCAGGGCGTTGTCACCTGCGTCGAAGGCACCGCACACCTTTTTAAAAAGGGAAAAAAAGAGAAATCCCTGCTGACGGTAAACACCCTGGTATATCCGGGGGATATCCTTCAGACAGATGCTGACGGCAGGGTCGAGGTTATCATAAACAGGGAATCGGTCATACGGATGAACACCAACAGCAGGCTTGTATTCGGGCAGTACCGCGACACGGAAAAAGAGAAGGGCGCAACAACGGTGGATCTTGACAACGGCACCCTCTGGACCAAGGTAAAGAAGTTTGCCGATAAAGTGAGCCGGTTTCAGCTTAACCTTCCGACCGCGGTTGCCGGGGTGTATGGCACGGTATACGAAACGAGCGTTGCGGACGACAGCACGACCGAGATAAAGGTGTATAACGGAGAGGTTTCGGTTACAAGCCCCTCTGCCGGTGGTCCGGAGCAGTCCGGCGACCTCAGCGAAGTGGCCGGCCCTTCCGAGATACCCGGGCCGCAGGAGGTGTCGCTGGACGAATGGGTCCGTATCGTGCGCTCGATGCAGAAGGTTGTCATCGGCAGGGACGGCGCGCCGTCCGAGGTGACCGCTTTTAAAAAAGACCCGGCAAATACCTGGGAGCAATGGAACGAGCAGCGCGATACGCGTATCGCCGAACTCTTTTCGGAGAAGTAAATGAACACCATGAAACAGAGCGCGATTCTGGGCGCAACAACAGTCGCTTTTTTCGTCGCCGTTTTTTTTCTGCACGCTTTTTTTCCGCTGGTCGAAAACATATTCTATGATTTAAATTTCTCCTTTATTCAATCCCCGGCGCCGGATTCTGTGATTATTGCCGGCATTGACGCCAAGAGCATCTCTGATATCGGCGCCTGGCCCTGGCCCAGGGCCACGGTCGCGCGCCTGGTGGAGAAAATCGATTCGTGCGGACCTGGCGCCATCGCCCTGGACTTTCTTTTTCCCAAACGCCCCGATGACGCCGGCAATGACAGCCTTGCCGCGGTATTCTCCAGAACCCCGGTTCTGACGGTCGGATTGCGACTCGAATCGGTCGGCGACGACCCGCAAAAAACAACCATGGCAATGATCACGACCGAGGCGTATAAACACCGCTTCATGATACTGAAGCATCAGGAGGCGCTGCCGGGCTATTTTGCCTACTCCGCAGGCAAGGTCGATTTCGGCGACCCTTCCATCACCCAGCATGCGCAGAGAGCCGGTTTCCTCAACGTCTCAACGCAGCGTTCCAGCCAGAAACTCCGCGAGCTCGTTCATGTCGTGCGGGCCGGAAACGAGTATTACCCGTCCTTTGTGCTGGCGGCGGTTGCGGCACACTACAACCTGAAGCCCGAAGAGATGATTCTTGACGGAAACGGATACGCCGTCCTCGGTTCAAAACACGTGCCTCTGGAAAGGGGCAGCGGCTCCCTGAAGGTCAATTTCAAAGGAAAAGCCCAGAGCATAACCACGGTGTCCGCCTCAGACATACTCAACGGGACGCTTGACCCTTCAGTATTGCGCGGGAAGCTGGTCTTTGTCGGCATAACGGACGCACCCTCCTCGCCGTCCGATTTTTTCATCACGCCCACCGGTACGCAGTTCCCCGGTGTGGAGATCTGGGCAACCGCAGCCGCCAATATACTAAGCGGATCATGGATTCGAACCAGCCGTGGCATCGGCCTGATAAACATCATGGTGCTTGCGCTGCTCTTTCCCGGATGCGTTCTGCTTTTTTCCGGCCCGCGAAGGAAGTATGCGGTCATGGCAGGCACCTTGGTGCTACTGGTGAGTATTGCGGCAGGTTTTCTGCTTTTGCAAAACGCCGGGATATTCTTCAACGCCGGGCTCCATGTCTATGGGTGGCTGTTCCTGCTGGCATGGTCCACCACTCAAAAATCACAGCTTGTCATTATCCGCGAAGCGACTCTTAATCTGGATCCCCGGCAGGATGAAGGCGCCGCAGCACTGCCCCCGCCGCAGGAAGCCGATTATCTGACGACTATCCCTTCCGCCGATACCGCGCACTACGTCATGAAAAAAGTAACCGCCGCGGCACCCGGGTCCATCGCTGCAGTCAATATGACAATGGTTGAATCAACCGCGGCAGGCATGCAGGATGCGCCCCTATACGATGCCGCGGCAATACGGGAATTTCAGAATCTCGGCGGCGGAAGAATTGTCAAATACCTTGGCTCCGGTGGTATGGCGGATGTGTACTGTATCTGGCATCCGCGCATGGAAGTATTTCGCGCGGTAAAAGTGATCAAGCCGGAGCAGCCGGCACAGTTCATGGAGCGATTCGAGACCGAGATCCGCATCTTCGCGAACCTGAACCATCAGAACATCGTGCAGTGCTACGGGGTTGGTGAATGGCACGGATTGCCCTACCTTGAAATGGAATACATCAACGGCGCCAGCATCGAAGACGTGATGAAGAAATGCAAATCCGTCACCCCGGCTGAAACCGCCGCCATCGGCATACTGGTATGCCGCGCTCTGGAGTATGCGCACAGGCAGACGGTTACGGTGTACGGCAAAACCTATCCGGGCATCATCCACCGGGATCTGAAGCCGGCAAATATCCTTCTTGGCAGGAACGGGCATATCAAGCTGACCGATTTCGGCATCGCGCGCCCGGGCGCCGTCAGTTTGCATACGGCCGATACGGGCAGAATCGTGGGCACGCTCCCCTATCTTTCTCCGGAACAGATCGACGGCAAGGAGCTGACCGCCAAAACCGACATCTATGCCCTGGGCGCGACGCTCTATGAATTTCTTGCCGGGCAACGGGCGTTCCCGCAATTTGACGTCTCTTCGCTGGTCTGCGCCAAAACAAAGGGCGATTACAAACGGCTTAAAAGCTCTCCCTACATGCCGGAGGCGCTGGTAGCCATTATAGACAAAGCCATGGAAAACGATCCGCAGAAGCGGTTCCCTTCTGCAAAGGATATGGGCAGGAGCCTGGAAAAGGTCCTGTCGGGCATGGTTGCCGGCAAAGATGACTTCATTTTTAACGCATTGTTGCACAGGGCATTTTAATCAAAAAAGCGGTATATGACACCTATGAACTATTATTATCTTGAGGTTATCAAAGGGGATATGCCGGGAAGGCGTTACCCCATTCCGGACGGCGCGGTGAGCATCGGAAGAAGCTCCTCGAATACGATTGTCCTCGTTTCCATCGAAAAGGTCATTTCGAGCCACCATGCGATCATATATAAATCGCCGGAACGGATAATGATTCAGGACATGCAGAGCACCAACGGTACTTTTGTCAATGAAAACAGGGTTTTTGAGCACGACCTCTCTCCCGATGATATCGTCGGCTTCGGCAAGACCGGTCCGCGGCTGAAATTGCTGGTGTCTCAAACCGAGCTTCCCGCCGAATCCGGCGGTTCTTCACACAGGGCGGGCGCGCCGTCGCACGAAAGTGATATTCACACCTCGGATGATGCGCGGCAATACTCCGCTTCGTCGACAAACGCGGCCGACACCGACTGTACGGTCAAGTGCCCGGTCGACACTTCAGGCGATGAATCCGACAGTTCCTATACGCCGTCGGTTACCCTGAACATGGAAAAGAAGCTCATGGAAAATCAGCTGAGCATCAATGAGATGCACTCGCTGATGAAAAACGACAAACGATTCGGGAAAATTCTCGAGCGGGGCAACCTGAACGAGGCGCAGTCCTCGCTCCTGCTAAGCGCCTACGGCGCGAATAAAAAATCCCGGAACCGCTGGATGATGGTTCTGGGGGGCGTGTCCATCATATTCCTGACGGTCATGATCATTCTGGGCATCAGAATTATTTATTACCGCCAGATGCTGAACAAGGGATTGTCGCTGGAAGAAAAACTCGACCTGTACGAGGCAAAAATTTTCAAGGCAAACGCCAATCCCGACATGAACAAGAAGGAGCTGGCCGAGATGATACGCCAACTCGACCAGACAAAGGAGCAGCTTGCTGATGTCAAGAAGAACCTGAACGACGAGGATTACGGAAAGTTTTATTCCGACACCACGGAAATGCTTATCGACCAGGTCATGATTCGTTTCGGCGAGTCGGACTACCACATTCCCGAAGAGATGGTTGAGCGGGTGAAGTTTCACATTTCGGTGTATTCGGGAAGGATGAAACCGAAGATCGCACGGTATTTTGAGAGAAAAAAAATATATTTCCCGATGATAAAAAAAATATTCGAAGAGAAGAACCTGCCGCTCGACCTTGCTTATATTTCGATGCTGGAGAGCGGATTTAACCCCCAGGCACTCAGCCACGCGGGCGCGCGCGGATTATGGCAGTTCATGCCGGCAACCGGGAGAACCTACGGCCTTGTTGTTGATAATACTATCGACGAACGCTGCGATCCCGAAAAGGCTACCCACGCCGCCGCCGAGTATTTCAAGGACCTGATAAGCATTTTTGGCGGCAAAAGCTCGGTCATGCTTGCCATGGCCGCCTATAATGCCGGAGAGGGAAGGATACTGGGCGCCCTGCGTAAAATCGACGATCCCATGCGCAACAGGGATTTCTGGTACATTTACCGGATGGGATGCCTTGCAGAAGAGACGAATGAGTATATCCCGCGGGTGCTGGCACTGATGATAATGGATACGAATCCTACCATGTTCGGCATTCAAGCGAATGGCGCTGCAAACGCGCCCGATGCATTCGATGACGATTCCATGGAACCGGAGCAATGATCCCGTTCCGCGGAATCAGATAAAGAGCGCTTCCCACTCGCCGTCCTTCTTTGCGTTTTTATCGCGCTTTATATTGTCCGGTTTGTTTACTATTTTCATGAATAACCGCGCAAAAGCAAACAAAAGCAGACAAAAGAGCAGCGCAAAGAAGGTATACCAGTACCAGCTGTGATTCTTCTTGTTAAACATATTTAGCTATTGGATATATTGTATTTGTTTTATAGTAATATACAAACTGTTGTAGTCTATAAATATACCACATTGTTTAAATAATTTAAACAGTTTTTTCCTGTTTTTTTGATGGACGCGTCTCTTAAAGCTTGTTTAAAAAGCCCTTCAAGCCGTACCCCGACCGTGATGGAGGGGTTGCAGCGGTCACAAAACCCCTCCCCTTACTGCCAAGGCACAGTATGGCCCTTTATCTATAACTCTTTTTTAACACGCTCTTAAAGCGGTTCTCGGAAACGGATCGATGAATATCGTCCCATATGAGGCTTGCGCCCTGTATTGCCGGGTTACACAGTAATACTTTCAACAATATCCCTGGCGGCTTTCTGAGGATCGGCAGAGAGGGTGATCGGCCGACCAACGACAAGAAGCGTTGCCCCGTTTTTAATGGCTTCGTTCGGCGTTGCGGTGCGTTTCTGGTCGTCTGCACTGCTTCCTTCCGGCCGTATGCCCGGGGTGATGACTTCGAAGCCATGCGGCAGATGAGGTTTGACGGAAAAAAGCTCCTCGGCGGAACAGACGATCCCGCCCAGCCCTGCAGATACAGCCATTCCGGCAAGGCGGCAAACCTGATCGGGCACCGATCCGGGGATGTGCATCTCGGTATTAAGCATGGTTTGGTCGATGCTGGTCAACACCGTGACCCCGATCAATGTGGGCGCATGGTTAAGCGTTTTCGCTGCGTCCGCTGCAGCCTTCATCATTGCAAGCCCGCCGATGGTATGAATCGTCAAAAAGTCAACGTCATGACCTGACGCCGCGACGACCGCTTTTGCCACGGTATTGGGTATATCATGGAGTTTGAGATCGAGAAAAATGCTGACCTGCTCTTTTTTGATGTCGTGAATTATTGAAGGGCCGAAACGGACAAATTGCTCAAGCCCGATTTTATAAACACCCACATACTCTTTGGTCGCTTTAACCAGCGAAACTATTTTCTCCTTTTCGGAGAGATTGTCCAGCGCAAGAGCAATACGGCTTTTTACGGGTGAGGAGAGTACCGGTTTTTTCATGGCGGTTTTTCCTTTTTTTATATATAGTTTCTGTTCTAAATTGACATTTACGCCCCCCCGGGACTTTTATTGAACAAAAATTTATAATAAAATCAAAACCTTACAAGTCCCCCTTCGATTTAGGGGGCGTAAAGTTACGAGATAGTCAATTTTGAACAGATACTATATAAATATAATTGTTTTTTCTTTGCTGTAAAAGCTCAATTCCGTTATCGAATGGTCTCCCGCTTTGGGGTAATACACTGTTTGTAGAGGCTCTCATATTTTAAAACAATACCATCCCATGCATATTTTTCCGCCTCCTTTTTTATCGCCTCCCGGTCCCACTTTTTTTTCAGCGCGGTTATGATTGCATCGCGTAACCTGACCGGATCACCCGGCGGAACAAGAATCCCTGTTTTTTCGTTTATGATATCCGTTGAACCGCCGTTTATTGTGGTAACGACAGGTATGCCGAAGCACATTGCTTCGATATACACGAGGCCGAACGCTTCGTACAAAGAAGGCAATACAAAGAGGTCCGCAATGGAATAGTAGGAGGGAAGTGTATCGTGTGCAACATGTCCGATAAAAGAGACCTGCTCCAGCAGACCCAGTTCTTTCGCCTGCGTTTTTAATACCTCTTCGTCCGCCCCGCTCCCTATGATCATGAAAAGTATGTCGGAATGCTCTTTGCATATTTCCCTGGCAGCCTCCAGAAGGTACTTCAGCCCCTTGACGGTGTCCAGCCTCTGAACGGAAAGTACAACCCGTCTGTTTTGTATATTCAGGCTATCAGAAATTTCATGATTACAAAGAGCTGTTTTCGTATGCATGCTGCTGCCATGGGGTATGATCTCTATTTTTTGCCTGCACCCCTGCTCTTGTGCGGCTTTGGCGAGGTGATATGACGGCGAGGTTACGACGTCCGCTGTATTCATGATCATCCTCATAACAGGCATATATCGTTTGTGTACCCTTTTAACCGGACTGTAGGTATCCCAGCCGGCCAGGGTAAGTATGAACGGAATTGACACGAGTTTTTTCAATACCAACGCCGCCCCTCCGCACTCATAAACATGAAACAGGTGCACACAGTCGAATCTGAATCTTCTGTGAAGTTTATACGCCATCATAAATACCGTGAGATATCGCAGAAAAGGAGTCAGTCCCCTGATCTCAGGCGACTTCGCACGGTACACTTCCATGCCGTTGACTCTTTCAAACGGTTTCATGTCTTCCCATTGCAGCGTTACCAGAACGGTTTTATTTGATGCTGCAATCCTGGAAGCGATCTCACAAAGCGCCTGCTCGGTGCCACCTACCAGGGGGAAATATGACGGCGAGATATAGAGAATGTTCATAGTATGAGATGTCTTGATTCTGCCGTTGGTATACTACCGTCGTACGGTGAAAACATTTTGGTTAAAAAAATATTCCGGTATCCGTGATAAATTAATACTATAGAAAAAAAGTAAAATATAAATATATATTGTTATATTCATTCACTCTGAAAATTATACACAACCGGACCTCCTTTTTGCAGATATGCTGTTAAAAAAGATTTTCAATGTAACAGTGCTTCAGCTTCTATTAACCGCGTCAAACATTGCTTTCGGAGTGCTGCTGGCGTTCTATTTCGGCGCTTCCGCCGAGATGGACGCATATATCGTTGTATCCAATTTTGCGTTAACCCTCAACGCGCTGTTCACCGTGAACCAGTCAAAAATAATGATCCCCTTTTTGGCCAGATACAGTAATTCACCCGATTATAAAGATATCGTGGCTTCAATTGCCAGAATTAATATTCTCTTTTTTTCTATTTTTTCCGTTATCGTATTCTTATTCTCCCAATGGATAGCTTACGGGGTGGCCCCGGGATTGGCCCCGTATCAAAACCACCTCGCATCGAATATGCTGCGCATCATTTCGACCGCGATACTTTTTCTGAGTTTCTGCAGCCTTGTCGATGGATTACTTGAATACAATTCTGCGTTTGAAAAACCCGTCGTCCTGGGTTTGATGCGGGTTGTCCTGTCGATAGTGTTATTGGTTGTTCTTGTCAATGGCACGGGAATTTACAGCGCCACGGCAGCTACAACCATCTCACTGTTTGTTATTTCTATGGCGTATATATGGATCTACGGTAAAAACGGATACACCTTTCGAACCCCCTTTTCAATCTTCAACAGCTATATAAAATATTATTTTCAACAGCTTGCGCCAATGATTATCACCTCTTTACTGGTCTGGTTAATCGGATTTGCCGATGTGTTTATCGCTTCTTTTTTTGATACGGGAAGCATATCCTACGTCAGCTATTGCCGCCGCATGATTCACCATGCAACAGTTATAGCCAGTGTGGTGTGTACGATCTATTACCCGCTGTTATCCCGTTTGAATAACGACCGTGATGAAAAAGAGTTTATCAGAAACTTTTTAAAGGGATTGGAGACCATTGTCTGTGTTTCGGTATGTATCACCTGCTTCATGGTGCTGTTTGCCAGGCCGGCAATTTCGATACTCTTCCAGAGGGGATCTTTTACCGGGCACGACACCGTCATGGTTTCCCGGCTGTTGCGGTTTTACTGCCTTGCTTTCCTCTGCGCGCCCACAGGCGCCTATCTGGCAAAAGTATACTATGCAAAGGGACGGGCCAACCTCGCCAATGTACAGTCCATTATCTCATCGGTTGTTAATCTGGTGCTGAACGCGATCCTGGGCTTTTTCTTCGGGATTTCAGGGATCGCTTCTGCGGCATCGATTGGCATGCTGACCGGGAATGTCCTCCAGTTAATCTATATCCGGCGGATTATCTCTTCTGATGCCATGTACCGTGCATTTAAAACGATAATCGGTCTGTTATGCACCGGAGTAGTCGCTGTCGTTATATCTTTCCAGGCCAAAAACCTGGGGATTCAGCTTTATCAGGTACCCAGTGTATACGCCAGATTTATATATCTGGTACTACAATGCATCCTATTTTCAATAGTGTTTACGGCAACCGCTTTTATTTTCAGAATTGAGGTGGTTACCGAGAACGTTACGAAGATATGGTTGAAGACACACGACACGGTGAAACGTATGCGCTCGTTGAAACCGCCTTTTTAGCCATCGTAAAATCCGGTTTATATTTTTTGATACAGGTCCAATAATGTTCCGGCACGTTTTTCAATGGGATAATTTTCCAGGGCGTATTTTTTGGCCTGATGTGCAAATGTCTGAAGTCGTTTGTTGTCTGACAGTAATAAGTCCAGGGATTTAACAAACCCGTCTATATCCCCTTCCGCGCTCAACAGGGCCGTTTGTCCATCAATGACAATCTCCGGAATTCCGGCATGAACGGTTGAAACGACCGGCAACCCCAGAGCCTGCGCTTCAATGATAGCGCACGGAGTACCCTCCCGGCTCTGATTGTGTGCGATTTTACTCGGAAGAAAAAAGATCAATGACTCGCGCATGTTCTCATACACCGATTTCGGCTTCAGATGACCGCAAAAAACAACGTTATCTGCAATAGTTAAATCGCCAGCCAGCCGCTTTGCATCTGCTTCAAGCGGCCCGTCTCCAACGACGACAAATTGTAACCGTTCGTATTTTTCAGCTATTCTGGCAAAGGCTGCAAGCGCGTCGAAAATTCCCTTCTTTTCAACAAGCCGGCCCACAAAAAGAATCTGATATTTCCTTGGAGTTTCGCCGGTAACGTCCATGACCCCGAAATTCAAGCCGGTCTTGACCATATATATTTTTTCCGGTTTGATACCGTTGACTATCAAATCATTTTTCATGAAATCGCACAACACAAAATAGGCATCATAATATTTTTTCAACATCCTGCATCTTTGCAGAAAGGGTGCGGATGAATCGCATCCGTGGAAAGAAAGAAACAATTTTACTCTCAAAATCTTCTTTAATTCCGCAAAAACCTCTCCGGAATCGCCATAAAAAACATTAACATGCGTGATACTGTTTTTTTTAATAAATGCCACCAGAAAACTTATCCGGCAGAGATTTATCAGATTGGATTTTAACCAGAAAAAATTAGCCGTTTTCTTTGAGAAAACATAGTGTAACGAAAAAAGAGGGTGAAAAACAATAAAAACCGGTGCATACAGTAATACAGACCTGATATAGGGAAATTGTATGAGAGGAAAATGGCATTTCTGTTGTGTGGGTTTCAACATTGAATAACAGAATGTCTGCGGATGAAGCCGCATGGTTGCCTCTATAGTCAGATTCGGGGTGGATTGTGTCTCCTCCCACGCTTTATAAATAATATGCAGCAGTTTCATGAAATTGTATGTAAACCTCTCTCTGTTTTCATCATTGCAGATCGGTAAAAATATTTTTGAAAACAGCGTCAAGAGTATGTACAAACGCTTCTCCTGAAAAATGTTTTTTTGCCAGCTCCAAACCAGCATTGCGAAAAGCGCAGTATTTCTCCTTATCATTCATTAAAAGCAATATCTTTTCAGCCCATTCCTGTTCCGTGGCGTTATGCGGCATTAAAAATCCGTTCACCCCGTCTCTAACTATTTCAGAAACCCCTCCGCTATCAGAAGCAATTAGCGGTAATCCCGTCAAAGCAGCCTCAATAAGCACATGCCCCATCCATTCAAGGCGTGTTGGAAGAAGAAAAATATCTGCGCCCTGATAATGGTGGGCCAGGTCGACAAAGTTCCCTATTCCCTGTACCAGAATACATCCCTCGGGAAGAGCTCTGTTCTGCAAGTACGGGTCGTTGGAAATGAGTTTAAGAGTCGCTTTCGGGTAAATATAGCGCGAGAAAAGCGATACGAGGAAATCGCCCCCCTTTCTTCGAAAATCATTCCCGATAAAAAGTAATTGCGCCGGTGCAGTGCAGGTTGTTTTGCTCTGTACAGGCTTCCAGACATTCACGTCATAGCCACCGGGCGCAACACTGATTCTCTTTTCGGGTATAGAGAAGTCGTTGACTAATGAATTTTTCCCCCACGTGGTCAACGGCATGAAATGAGTAATTTTTTTTGCCATACTATAAAGAAACGGAAAGGTGACCATGTTTTTAAGAATGAACTCAATACGTGATAACAACCCGGGGAAACAGCGCAGTTTCAGCCGATACGATCCAATCAGCGTTCCGTCAAAGGCCAGCACCGAAGGATACCGGGTAATCAGCTTCCTGAAACTCACCGGAAACTCGAAACTGAAAAAGAACAGGCCGTCGATTTTTTCCGGGAATGTATGCAGATATTTTGTTTTCAGAATAAAGGAGCCCCGGAAAGGCAATATCCAGCGAATCAGCGGATTGATTTTTTTACCATCGACCAGAAACAGATCACGGTCAAAATAATAGATAACAGGATGTATATATTCCAGTCTCTTTATGGCTTGTTCAATGTGATCGGTATAGGTGGCGTTGCCAAACTCCCGACTGAGTAAAAAAACAATCGTTTTTTTTGTCATATTATTTTTTCAGCATAATAGATTTTATCATGTCAAATGCACTGTCCGGAGAGATCGTTGCCATACACCGGTAACTATTGGTGCACCCGGGAAATAGGGCAAAGGTATAACACGGCGAACATTTTTCCATACTCTGAATACTGCAGGCGGCCATTTCCGGCGGGACGCGGCTTTTCATCGCCGTCGGCCCGAAAAAGCATACAACCGGCTTTTTCATAGCCACACCGATATGGAGCATGGACGAGTCATTACAGACAATCGCCGTTGCCCTGTCCGCTAAAAACGCCAGGTCGTTTATCGTGGTTTTACCCGTCAGGTCTATCAGCGCCGGGATGTTTTTACAGCTTAAAAACCTGTTTATCGCCGCATCGTTCTCCGCGCCCACCAGCACCAGTTTCATTGCAGGAAATGCACCATGGATTTTTTCAATCAAAACAGCATAATGCTCTTTAGGCCACAGCCGCGAGGCAATCGTCTCTTTAGGATTCTTCGCTCCGCCTGCCGCCAGAACGATAATGCTGTCGGTTTGCCTGATATTATGCTGGTTGAGCAGGTGTACTACCGTATCAATCTCTTTTTTTGAATAATATATTTCCAGCGAGTAATCGGTTTGAAATATACCTGTCGTCTCCAGCAGTTTTAAAAAATTCTTTGGATAATAATAATCGGCATCTGCAATTTCATCTATCCATCGGGTAAGAAACCACCCCCGCTTGTTCCTTCGCATGCCGATCCGGGTTTTAATTCCCGCCAGCAGGGCAAAAAAATGGATAAAAGGAGACGTGTGAAAAATAATAGCAGTATCAAACTTCATTTTTCGTATTTTTAAGATAAGCGATGCGATTTTAAAAAATTGGTTTTTAAAAAAAATAGTGTCATCGTATTCTATGACGCCCGTTATATGCGGATTGTTTTTTAATACAGGAGCTGACCACCTGCCGGTTAAAACATACATTTCCGCTTGCGGCATCGACGTATGCAGTTCCCTTAAAGCCGGCGTTGCCATCAGCAGGTCGCCGATGGCATGGGTTTTAATACAGAGTATTTTTTTCATAGTTTCGATGTTTACGATATTTCTGAAAATAAATCAGAATATTGTTTCATCACAAAAGATTGTTAGTGAGGAAATATGAACCGTAGAAACAACAAATTCAATCGAATAATAATTTTATGTGTATTATCCCTCTCTATTGTAATAATTTCGACTCCCAGATTTAATCGACAGGACAGAGGCTTTAAAAAACTTACGCGGGGCGAAGGGTTTGAATTCATTTCAGATAAAAGTATTACCTATTCAAATCTGTCTACGGATGCCAATCAATATCTGTTACTGGTAAAATATTTTCGAACAATGTCGGAACACAACAAAATGGCTCTACAACCACCATTTTGCTATAGACCATTAGGGCCATACATAGCCTCCTTTTTACCATTTGATGAAATGACATCATTAAACATTCTAAACGTCTTTTGGTTGATTTTAACTTTATTAACTCTGCAAACAATAACTCGGACTCTTGGGGTTTCTAATAATGCTAACTATGCCTCGCTCTTCTTATTCGTATTTTCGTTTCCCACGTTTTATTATGGAACAATAGCGTATATTGACCCCTTTCTTATTCTATTTCTGGCGATAGGGTTGTTAATAATTATAACTGAGAAGTGGCTACTGTTTCCTTTTTTAATTCTGATTGGAGTCTTTGTTAAAGAAGGAATTGCAATACTGTTGCCGGTCGCTCTCTTATCAGGGTTTATTAAAATCCGTTCAAATCGTTCTGCCTTGCTATACGCAATTGCCGGTATCATTGCATATCTTGTAGGATCGCTGATCACTCGTGCTATATTTCCTTCCATTGAACAATATTTTTGGATGCCATCACTTAAAAGAAGCCTTTGGAACCTGTCTCGTTTTCGAACCATTTTCAGTATTAGTGTATCATTGGGCATTCCTGGCCTTTTAAGCACGCTCTTACTGATGAAAACCATTTTTAATCGAAAAACCACTATACTTCCGGTATATTATCTGTTATTCAGCGGTTTTTTTATGTCACTCGTGTTCTGCCTCTTCGGTTTTATCACCGTTGCTTCAGACGGCAGGTATATCTGGCCGTCCTATGTTTTTAGCATTCCGTTATCCGCAATATACCTGAATCAAACGCTGGGGCGTGGTACAAAAAGTTAAAAAGAATATAGACTTTTTATCACACCCGTTACGGTAAAATTTTCCCCCCCAAAAAAAGTAGGACTAAAGTGCCGCAAAGCATACAAATCCAATTCCTTATTTTCCGGGGTAATTTTTATGGCAACAACAACCGGTAAAACACCCTGAGTTTGGGGCTAATAAAATCTGAATAAAAGTGGCTGGCGCAAATAAATTTTGTAACATAATGGACACGGCATTATATATAATTCCAGAGCTGGTGATTATAATTTATTTTTATATCAGATATTACACTCATAGACTGAATGGCACCATTGTATTAAACGCACATAAAAATCACTTTTATTTTTTCTAATCATAAAAGTCGTCAGATGTAAGTACAAAGAGGCATGTTTGTGTTTTGTATCAAATGAAATAACAGCTTTTTTTAAGCCCAAGAAAGCCGGATAATGAACCAGCAATTTTCAATTATAAAATCAATAAAAAAGATCGCCAAAGACTTCTATTCAATGACCTTTTCATGGGTTTCAAAAGAAATTCCCGTCCCTGGCCAGTTTATTACAATCCGCATCTCTGAAAAAAACATCCCGTTATTGCGCAGGCCCTTTGCTCTGTCGGATTATAACCCGAAAAAGCGCGAAGCCTCCATGATTTTTCAGATCAGGGGTGTGGGAACGGAGATGCTTGCGCAAAAAAAGGCCGGCGAGCCCCTGGATATATTGGGGCCTGCGGGAACCGCCTTTAAATGCGACACGTCGGGGCATACAATCATCGTTGCCGGGGGGATCGGCCTTGGCCCCATGCTGTTTACCGCGTCATACCTTCAAAAGCAGAAAAAACCGGCCACCTTCATTTTCGGGTGTAAAACCAGCGAGCATGTCCCTGCTACGAGAAATTTTTTCAGCCTGAACCCGGTTATATGCACCGATGACGGATCTCTGGGGTTTCGGGGGACAACCATAGACTTTTTAAACAAACAAAAAACGGAAAAAAATTGCGAACTCTTTGCCTGCGGCCCCCAGGCTATGCTGAAAGGCTGTCATGAATATGCCTTGAAACATGCTATTCAGTGTTATGTATCGCTGGAGCAGATAATGGCATGCGGTGTTGGCGCCTGTATGGGCTGTGTCGTAAAAACAGTGCACGCACCCGGTTATGCGCGGGTATGTACCGAAGGCGCCGTTTTCAACAGCAGGGATATTGCATGGATCTGAGTATTACAATAGGAAAAAAAACGCTCAAAACTCCGGTCTGCGTTGCTTCCGGAACGTTCGGGTATGGAAGCGAATATGAATCGCTGGCCGACTTTTCATCCATCGGCGCGATATTTACCAAGGCGGTCACACTGGAGCCGCGGGCAGGCAATGATATTCCCCGCATGGTGGAAACACCCGCGGGTTTGTTAAATTCAATAGGTCTGGCGAATGTCGGGGTGAAAAAATTCGTCTCCGAAAAAATCTCTTTTCTGCGAAATTTTGACTGCGCAATAATACCCAATGTTGCAGGTTCCACCGAGGAAGAGTATCTGCAGGTCGTTGACCACCTTGAATCGTGTGACGATATTTTCGGCTACGAAATAAACATCTCCTGTCCCAACGTGAAAAAAGGCGCGCTGGCGTTCGGCACAAATCCGGCAATGGTCGAATCGTTAACCTCTCAATTGCGGGCGCATACGCAGAAGCCCCTGATAATCAAATTAACTCCGAATGTCACGGATATCACCGCAATAGCAAAAGCGGCGGAAAACGGCGGCGCGGATGCAGTCTCGTGCATCAATACACTCATCGGCATGGTCATAGATATACACCTGAAAAAACCGGTCCTGCCCATGGGAACCGGCGGCCTGTCCGGGCCTGCCATACGACCAGTCGGCGTTGCAATGACCTTCAAAGTCAGCAGAGCCGTATCGATTCCTGTGATTGGCATCGGCGGAATAATGGATGCGGGCGATGCGCTCCAGTATCTGCTTGCAGGCGCCGCTGCCATACAGACAGGAACCGTAAATTTTATCGACCCTGCGGTTACCGGAAAAATTCTGCGTGGAATTCAACAATATTGCAAAAGGGAAAAAATAACGTGTTTAAAAGAGCTGCGCACCCTTATGCGGTACTCTGCATAGCCTTCTGTTGCGTTATCAGTTGCTCATCTTCTCCCCGGTATAAACGGGGCCGGACCTATACGCGCCCATCACAGAGTATCGTGCAGGAACAGAATGATACGTCAAAATCGAAAGGCCCTGTTTTGAGAGGTGTTGCGTCGTATTACAGCTCGGAATTTCACGGGAAAAAAACAGCCTCCGGCGAATTGTACGACATGCATGACTTTACCGCCGCTCATCCGACGCTGCCGTTTAATACCCGTATTTCGGTAACCAACCTGAGCAATAACACATCGGTCATTGTTCGCATAAACGACCGGGGCCCGCATGCCCGGGGAAGGATTATCGACGTATCCCTTGCTGCCGCCAAAGAGCTCGGTCTGATAAGAACCGGCACTGCGGAAGTTGAACTGAAAATTGTGAAATGAAATGTAATTCTCATGAGATTGATTAGTGTTTCAAAATATTTCCGGGTATTAAAGCATGTCATGGCAAACTGGACACGCCGTGAAGCGGTCTTTCCTTTTTACGCCTCATTCAAGATAACGTCCCGCTGCCACTTCGGTTGCCCTTTCTGTAATATGAATAAAAATAAAACAGAGGACCTTTCAACCGCAGACATTAAAAAAATCCTGGACAATCTCTCCCGCTCATCGGTGCTTATGGTGAGTTTTGAAGGCGGAGAACCCCTTTTACGATCTGATATCGGCGACCTTTTACGCTATGCGCGCAGCAAAGCTTTCTACCTGCTTTTTACAACCAGCGCCCGCAATATTCTAAAGTACCCGATTCAGGAGTATGCACGATATATCGACTTCCTGCATGTCTCGATCGATGAGGGGCATAATAACCTCGATATGTTTGCGTTGCTGCCCGATCTGGTCACCCTGCCGACACGGGTGTCGGTGCAGACCGTCGTAACCAAAGACACTGTTGACTCATTGGAAAAAAAGGTGGAATTCTGTCATAAAGCCGGAGCTAATATTGTCATCATCCCCGCTTCCCCGATGAATAATGCCCAACACTGCTTTCCGGATATCATGAAACTGGAAAGTACCGTGATGCATTTATACCAAAGATACACCAACACCATTCATACGCCCCAGGGTTATTTTAAGGCGTATAAAAAACACCACTGCTCCGCCGCCTCGGTCATTATTGCCCCGGACGGCTATCTCTACTATCCCTGTCATATTCTCGAATCAAAAGGCCCCGACCTGAGAAAAACCGACCTCGGCCGGTGGCTTGTATCACCGGAAGCCATTGCTGCGAGAAAACAGATGAAGGAATGCACTAAAAACTGCGGATGGTATCAATATTATTCCATCGATTCCTATACAAACGTATTTTCCGCCTGGCAATCGCTTAAACCTGCATTGTTTGGAAAAAAAAGACCTCCGGCGCAATTACAGCAATATTGTGTATAGTTCTCCAAAGCCGGAAGTTATTTTAAATGAACAAAAAAAATGAGCTTTTTTTATGGAAAACAAACAGATCCTGCTTAATTATCTGATTTCAATCACTCGAAGAATTAAAGTAGTAACCTTTCTATTCTTTTTCATTTCTATACTTTCTTTTATTTACGCCTTTTTTATTATCGAGAAACAATACAGATCCCAGATAACATTCCTGCCCCCCATCGACAGCAATGTCATGTCTAACTTTCTGCCACTCTTTAAAATGGGAATGGTATCAGGCACAACCATTGATCCTCAGCAGATTGTTGATATTTATGAGAGCAAGGAATTGAGAAAACAGGTTATTGAAAAGTATAATCTGATCAAACGGTTTAAACTTGAAAAAAATCCCGACAAATTTGAAAAAGCGATCGATCGTCTTACAAAAGAGATGATGATTGAAAAAAATGAAATAGGAGCTTTTGGCGGTTTATCAAAAATAGTGTCATTTACCATATCCGTCATGTACCCTTCACGCGACACCTGCTTTGAAATGGCGCAATATTCCTATTCTTTATTAGATCAGAAAATCAGGGAAATCAGCATCGAAAGCGCAAAAAGAGAGAAATTATACATTGAAAAGCAATTAATAAAGAGAGAGAAAAAGCTCGATTCGCTGCAGAAAAATTTCACCGAATTTCAGATAAAAAATAAAGCTTTCAATATTTCGGAACAAATTCAGATGGCAATCAGAAATTATGGCCTGATAAAAGGTGAAATCATAAGTAACAATATTAAAATCGGTTCTCTGGAATCTGATTTTAATAAAAATTTTTATGAAGTGGAAAGGTACCGCGAATTAAACAGGGTTTTAAACAGACAACTCGTCGATTTTGAAAAAAAGACAAAACCGGATATTTTCCCGGGGTTGGAAATTGCACCTGAATTATTTATCACCTACACCGAATTTCTTACCGATATTGAAACCCATAAGCAATTAATTGTCTTTTTAGGGCAGCAACTGGAGCAATCCATGCTTAATGAAGAGAGAAACGTTTCCTCGCTTCATATAATTGATTCACCATACAAACCAGAGTATAAATTCAAACCCAAACGCATTTTTATCATGGCAAAAATAATTCTGCCATCCCTGTTTTTTATTCTTTTAATAATTATACTGCAGGAATACTATCTGTTGAATATTAAAAATTCAGACTCCTATACCAGGTTCTTACATGTTTTTAGAAGCACCGTTACAAAAAAAAGATAGTGCTATCGTTATTCCCGGCATACTATTCTTCGCTGCCTATCTTCTTGGAATACAGTATGAGGTTGAATTGTATGTTGTGGGATTTGTTTTTACTGCAACCCTGATGGTGTTGGTCGTCTGGGATGTCAGAATATTCTATTTTTTCTATTTCATCTCCTTTTTTATTCAGATACCCGTTTTTCCGCATTACCCGACATCGCTCGGTCTGACCGATATTCTTTTTCCTTTTTTTGTGATAATTCGCATGGGTTCATATATTTATGAAGGTAAAACCTTCTCTTCTCTCATTCCCGACAGGAGAATTCTTCTGCTGCTGACAGGTTCACTGACGGTCATACTGGTTTCCTATGTAATTAACTTCAGCAGTCACACCTTTAAATATCAGGCAGCGGGTGTCTGGGCAATCTACAGAATGGTTCAACCGCTGATTGTATTTATTCTGTTTTCCGAAAAAAACATATCGGTTGATTTTTCACACATCTTCTCAATCTTTATCATAATGACACTTATTCAGATACCCGTGATTATCAGCCAGGCTCTGGTGTGCAACCTGCCGCTCGGTGTCAGCACCTTTATAACGGGAACGTTTTCTTTGCACCATTCGGGTATGGGAACGTTTATGCTGGTCATGTTTTTTCTCACCTATTTTAACTACACGGTCACACAGAAGACCTCGAAAAAAGCGTTAAACCTGTCACTTATGGGCGTCGTGGCTTTGCTGATGTTTGTTTCTGCAAGCAGGAGTGCAATTCTGGGTCTCCTGATCTCCGTGGCTGTTTTGCTGGCATTACATATTAAATTAAACATTAAATCTATTCTGACTTCAGTATCATTTCTTACAATAGGCGGTATCTTTTTATATTTTTCTCCATTTAGTACCGTTATCAGGAACACCTTTTTTTCTCCTTTTTCGGGAAGCCTGGATATCAGTTCCGTCTCACGAATCATAATATGGAGAGACTCTATAAGATTGTTTATGAATGCAGATGTTATTCATAAAATATTCGGCATCGGAATGTATTTTTCAGCAGAAACCTTGAAAACCAGCGTTTTTGTCGGTAAATCCTGGTTTTTAGCCGCCTCGCACAATAATTACCTGACAGCACTGGTTGAAACAGGCATTATTGGTTTTATTCTTTTTGTTTTTCTATACGGAACAATTCTTTTTAAACTGTTTAAGGCATATAAAACAGAGAATAATACATTTGCCCTTTCGCTCTTTCTTATGACGGTAGCATTGCTCGGCAGCAGTATTACGCAGGAAACATTCTGGTGTCATGATTTTACGGGTTCATTGCTTTCATGTTACTACTTCCTGCTGGCACTGTTTTTCACAAAGAATTTAAGAATAAACAAAAAAGTACTGGTTGAGAATCAATCAGGCAAACACAATTTTAATTAAAACAGGTATCAGGTACTATGATTCCAGCAAAATTTCCCTATAACATGTTTTTTTTAAAGGTTCTCTTTGTCGGCGTCTTTATTACATCCGCTTTCGCACAGAACGATCTGCTTGAGCTCATACTGCGTAACCGGAGCACCGATAAATCGAATACGACGGATATGAATTCCATTGACTTTCAAAACCGGCAATTAAAGGATGATTATACCTATCTGGATAAATATGCAAATTTGGAAAAAGTAATCATGCTGGATAAAAGCGTCAATGATTCGTCGTATTATCTGGGACCAAACGACGTACTTACGATATATATATTTGGTAAAATCAATAAAGACTTTATTGTTATCGTCAATAGCGAGGGGTGGCTCATCGTTCCCGGTATCGGCGGTATTAATGTGAATGGAAAAACCCTCGCGGAGAGTAAAAAACTCATTCTGGAAAAACTCTCCGGTGTGTTCAAAGAGAAAGAGATAGTGATATATTTAACCCAGCTGAGACAATTCAAGGTATATATACTCGGCGAGGTAAACACCCCCGGATTTTACCAGGTAAACGGGGCGACACGGGTTTCCGATCTGATTGTTTTTAAACGAGACGCCGGAACAGAACCTCAACTCGCGGGATATAAAGGCGCCGCCGAAATCGTTATCACCACTATGGCGCAATTACGAGCCATCGAAATAGACAACGATTTACATCCCCGACGGTTCGCCGACCTCGCTCAGTTCTATAACAGTAATATCGCGGATAAAAATCCGTATCTGTGCGAAGGCGACCGGGTGTATATACCGAAAAAAAAGGAAATTGTTTCCGTTTTTGGCGCCGTTACCTATCCGGGTGAATATAATTTCATGCCGAAAGATTCTTTCATCACCCTGATCCGTGTTGCCGGAGGGCTTGCCAGGGGCGCAGACTCCGCAAGAATCATCGTTTCGCGATTCGCAAACGATCAGGACTCTCTTTGCCGCTACGAGCTTTCCCTCGGTGATCCGTCCTCGCTCCATTTCCCGATCGAAAAAGACGACAGGATCCTTGTCTGCTACATCCCGACCTACCGGGTACACCGGCAGGTAAGCATAAAAGGGGAAGTAACGTACCCGGGAACATATCCGATACAAAAGGATAAAACCAGACTCAGGGAAATAATTACCGCTGCCGGCGGATTGACTGCAGACGCGTATCTGCGGGGAAGCGCGATCATCAGAAAAAAGTACAGCAAGGCAGAAGACCGGGAATACCTCCTGTTAAAGACGCTGCCCATTGATAACCTTTCGCCGCTGGAAAGAAATTACCTGAAAACCAAACGGGTGGAGGAAACCGGCAAGGTGAGTCTTGATTTTGAGGAACTTTTAGCGGGTGGAAACGATATATACAACATACTCCTGAGGGATGGGGACGAAATAACCATCGAACGCAACGAACTTTCCGTCAAGGTACTGGGCGCGGTTGTTTATCCGGGACTCGTCAGCTATAAGGAAGGCGCCGGAATCGGTTACTACATAGAGCAGGCCGGCGGATATACCTCCGAGGCTCAGCGAAGTTCCATACGGGTGATCAAAGGCGGTACGGAAACGTGGCTCAGATCCCGGCGGGTAAGCAAACTTGAAACAGGCGACGTGATCTGGATTCCCGAAAAACCGTATGTCAACAAGCTGCTGGCGACCAAAGACGTTCTTCTTGTTCTGGGATCTATTGCCACGCTGGTCATTTCAGCTATCACGATCCAGCGCCTGGCAAATGAATAAAAACAGCCCGTTCGGATACTTTTTCCTTCACGGTGTTGTTATCTGACGGGCGCGGATATGCTGCAATCAATTATTCCTGTAGTTTAAAATGTTCAGAACTTCCTTCAGTTCCCCGATAGTGTCTTGTATCATCTCTTTTTTTCCGGGCGGTGCGGGCGGTGCGGGCGTTTCTCTGGGCGTATCATCAAACTCTTTCTGTTCTGCAAGTTTTACTTTGGCGCCAGGTATGGTAAATTTTTCTTCGTACAGAAGACGTTTTATGGCAAGAATTATCTCTATATCCTTCTCACGGTAGGCCCGGTTGCCGGCGCGGTTTTTTTTGGGGCGCAGGAGGGTAAACTCGCTTTCCCAGTAACGCAGCACATGGGGCTCAAGACCGGTCAGATCGCACACCTCACGAATCGAATAGTAGGTTTTTTTACTGTTCAGCATGATTTCCTCTTTTTTAATCCTCGTAGTGAAAACACCGGGGAGTAATCACCGAATCAACAGACAGAATGAATAAAATATACATTTATACGCTCCGTTCGGTATTCTCTTTTATCCGCTCAGGCTTGAACTGGCGGACCATCAACTCCCGTACCGCTTCGCGCGGAGGTTTCCCCTCATAGAGTGTCCGGTATACCTCGGTGGTTATGGGCATTTCTATAGCGTACTTCTTCGCGAGCTGATATACCGATTTGGCCGTTTCAACCCCTTCCGCCACCATGGTCATTTTCTGCAACGCCTGCTTAAGGCTGATACCGCTTGCGATGATCTCGCCGATATTCCTGTTCCGGCTGTGGCGGCTTATGCAGGTGGTGATAAGGTCGCCGAAACCCGCAAGACCGCTGAAGGTCATCTCGTCGGCGCCCATTTTTTTGCCCAGCCGCGCGATCTCAACCATGCCTCTTGTTAAGAGCGCTCCCTTGATGTTGTCGCCGAACCCCAGGCCGTCACAGATCCCCGCGGCAATGGCGATAATGTTTTTGACGCTGGCGCAGAGCTCCACGCCGACAACGTCGTTGTTGGTATAAATCCGGAAGGTCTCCGTAGAAAAGTAATTCTGGATATCTTTTGCCAGATCGTTATTCTTTGACGCCGCAACAACCGTGGTGGGCAGGTCACGTGAAACCTCCTCTGCATGGGAAGGGCCGGAAAGAACAACGATCCGGTCATAACCGGCATCGGGAATCTCCTGGATTATGACGTCGCTTAAAAGGCTGAGCGTTGAGCACTCAATGCCCTTTGACGCGATGATCCACGCTTTCACCGCCTCACGCGCGGAAGGATCGACCTCCAGTGCTATTCTTTTCATTGCCGCACGAAACGTCTGAGCGGGAATCACACAGAGTATATAGTCGGCCAAGACAAACGGCCCGGTGATATCATTGGTAATCGTTATATTCCGGGGAATGCTGATGCCGGGAAGTTTTACCGGATGCTCGCGTTTTTCGTCCAGCATGCGCGCGTCGTCCCTGTTAAATTCCCACATGCAGATAGTATGGCCGCGTTTATTGAGCAGCACGGCAAGCGCAATAGCCCAGCTTCCTGCGCCTAATATCCCGATATTCATTACGACAACTCCTTTTCCTGATCTTGAGAAGAGTCCGCCGCTTTTTGCCGCCCCTGCTGTGACGGGGATTTGAAACTCAGGACAAGCGGGCAGCCTGAAAAATCGGCGGTTTCGTATAGTTTATTGATAAGAAACCTTTCGTACGAGGGAAAAACACTGTTATGATTCGTGCAGAATACCACGAAATGAGGGTAGCTGTCATGCATCTGCTTTATGCCGAGAAAGCGGACCTGCTTGGTCGGCGTAAAGGGATGAGGGTGTGTCTTTTTCCAGTCGAAAAACAGCTCCGTGAGGTCAGATTGCCCGATCTGCCGGGTCATATTCTGCTGTATGAGAAGCGCCCGGTCGATGACATGCAAGACCCGTTGACCGGTTAAGGCCGAAGTCGATACCATGGGGATATACTGCATTTCCTTGCAGGAGCGTTTTGTTTCCGCAACGAGCGCATCAAAGGTTTTGTGGTCTTTTTCAACCAGGTCCCATTTATTCCAGCAGACAACCACTCCTTTTTTTTGCTCCTGTACATACGTCAGGATTTTCAGATCCTGCTCTCCTATGCCGGCCGCGGTATCGACAAGCAGGACACAGATATCGCATCGTTTTATGCTTTCCAGCGCCCGCAGGTTGCAATAGTATTCCGTATTCGTGTCGACATGGCTTTTTTTTCTGAGTCCGGCAGTATCGATAAGCCGTATTTTGAGATTGGTATAGGTCATGATGCTGTCCACGGCGTCGCGCGTGGTTCCCGGCTGGTCATCCACGATCATGCGTTTGCTGCCCAGCAGTTTGTTGACGAAAGATGATTTACCCGCGTTCGGCCTGCCGGCAATCGCAAGGCTCAGCGATATCTCCTCCTGCGGAGGGGTCGCTTTCGGCCGATAGTCCCGTATGATTTCAACGATGCGGTCCAGAAGGTCGCCGACCCCCTTGCCATGCAGCGCGGATATGCTGACCGGTTCTCCCAGGCCGAGCGCCAGATAGTGGTACAACTCGCCTGAAGCGCCTTTGGCATCCGCCTTATTGGCGACCAGTATCACTTTTTCGCGGCACTGTTTCTTAAGCCGTTTTGCGATAAGCAGGTCAACCTCCGTGGGAAGAACCGACGCTTCGACCAGAAAAATAATCGCTGCGGATTCTTCTATCGCGATGTCTACCTGTATATGGATCTCGGCGGGTATGCTCTCCTTTGACGATGGAATAAGCCCGCCCGTGTCGACCAGGTTGAAAGCGCTCCTGTTCCATGCTGTTTCACGGTAATTGCGGTCGCGGGTAACACCCGGCATATCGTCCACAACCGCGACTCTTTTGCGCAGGATACGGTTAAAAAGGGATGACTTCCCTACGTTGGGTCTTCCGACGATCGAAACGACTGGCAGCACGGTGATCTGTTCTCCTTCTGATAACTATTAACCTATTTGAAGTCTGCGGATATGTTCTTTGGCCGCCGATGTCCACCAGCTCTGCGGAGACCGCCTAATAAACTCCTCAAAGCCCTTGAGTGCATCCTGTTTATGGCCGATCTTCATGCCGATTATTCCCAGATTGTAATAGCCGAAAACGTGGCTCGGATACCGTGCAAGCAACTCGTTTATACGAATAAAGGCGTCATTGAATTTTCCCTGCTGATAATAGACGATACTGGCCGCCCAGAGGTCCTCTTCAAGTGGAGATGACGCGGAATCGGCAAGTCGTTTTTCCGTCGCTTCAAGAAGGTCCTTGAACTCTTTGGTGCTGACAATAAAAGGCTGATAGCGCAGCGGGCAGAAAATATCGATTCTGCCTGGCGCGATCTCGTGCTCGAACCAGGCCCGGCTCTCTTTGTCAAGGACTTTATACCCGCAGTACTCGGAGGTCATCCATTTGATATAATCCTTTGTAAGATTGGAGCGGAGCGCAATCATGGATCGTTCATTTTTCTGAGCCGGCAGCTTCTGATAGGAAGCCAGCAGCTTTTTATCGTCATCCACATCAAGGCGGTATTCGATAATGGCGGTCGCCACCGATGCCATGAAATCTCCGGCCGGAGGTATCAGTGGGATTATGAACCGGTTATATTTCCAGTCATACAGCCCGCAGCCGTTCCCCGGAACCATGAGTATGTATGGCTTTCCGAAAATAGACACCCTGTCGTTGCAGAGGACTTTGGGGTCAAATTCAACTATCCGGTCAAAACACCGGCATACTTCTTTTAAAGTAAAAAAACGGTCTTTGGGCCGTAACAATGCACAGCTTTCCGTGTGAAGGCGCTTTGCGCACAATTTCGCCAGATCCCGCAAGTACTCAAGGTCTTCGCGGATTCTATTCTCAACATCAAGCACCGACAGCGTCGACTGGTCAATTGCGATGGTTTCAAGCTCTTTCTGCTTCGCTGCAACGGCATCCATGCACGCCAGGCTTTTTTCAAAAAGCTCGCCGATCTGGGAATTTATTTTACGTACCGCGGTTTTACATCCGGAGGATTTTACCTTTGAAATAAACGCCTCGTTTTTTACCGTTTCTTTCTGCAGCTGGTTTGTCCGCGCTACAAAATCGCGCCGGTTTTCAACGGAAAAAAACACCCCCTTGGCGATCTCTCTTTTTGTCTGCATGCTCTGGAAATTAAGCGCATCGGCACTATTCAGGTTTTCTATCTGTGCCATGACATTCTTATCCGGCGCATCCGGGAGTTCCTTTAATAAAGCCTCCCTGCGCGCCTGCTGAAGCGTGGAAATCTCGCTTGTAATCTTTTTTTGCTGAAGCTGCACATTCTTGATCTCGCGCTCAAGAAGCTCCTTTTTGTCGCCGGCATAGATTCTTCTTTGAGTCTCTTTAAGCCACGTCGTAACCGTATACAGTGCCAGGTGATCGCACGTCGCGGTACCGGCGATTATGGCGGATTTTATTTCATCGCTGTTTTCCAGAATTGTGTTCAATATGCCGTAATTCAGAAAATCCTGCTCTGTTTCGAAAAACGTTTCACTATCAGACTCTGTATGAATTATTTCAAGAATATTTTCAATAACCGTATTCCAGTATACGGAGCCCAGCGCGCGAATTGAATCCTGTTCTGCCGGACAAGCCAGATAGGATTCAACGGCGCTGAGTGATTTTTCGTTAAACTTCATACGGATAAAAACGAATATCAGGGAAAAATGGTTGAAGGTACCGTGCCGAGTTCATAACGGCTGTCATTATCCAACAAAGAAAAAATATATATAAATACCGGCGGCTGCAGGGATTGAGAAAACAGTATTGTTTTTATTTGATCGTAACTGGTATTTTTCGCAATGATATTCGATGATATATCCTTCACGACATACCCCGACTTGTTTTGGTGGCTGATAAGCGAGAGCCCCTTTACAACAGATGCCGGGATATAAAAACAATCAGTGTCATTTGCCGGATAAACGGTTCCGCAGCAAACAGAAGCAAACTCGTCGGCGTCTGTTACCGTATTGTTCGGCTCCTGTTCTGCCGGCAGTGTAACGATCGTAAAAAGAACATCCTCCGGGTATAACACTTCGCCATTGCGGTCGGTAACTTCCCGGCCCAGGGTTATTGTATACTGTGCGGAGCCCTTGAGAAGCCCGGTTACCGTCAGGATCAGCGTATCGCTGGTTCTGTTCAAATAGCTGCTGTACACCGGGCCCGGATCCGGCACTATTTTCATGGTAACAACACTGTCCCGCAGGGGGGCGGAAAAGGCAAAGGTCAAACCAGGCCAGATCGAAACCGTATCGCTGCCGTCTCCAACGCGAACCATGGTCAACGGTTCATAATCCTTCGGATTAAAGGTGCATTGAATTATAAAAAAAACAGAGAAGAGAAAAAAAAGCCTCATCATTTTCCAGCGCATGGAATGCTTGCCCCGTTCGACTGGGAGACCCTGGTGAAAAAGTATAATTAATATGGATACAAGATTAAAAAGTATCGGTAATAAATATATATTAAAATCATATACTATAATTTTCAATCCTTATCTTCAACTTTTCATTACCCCGTCAAAGCCGGACACGAAGGAGAAAGAATTGTATGCTTTACTGGATAAGAGCCATGCTCGTCGCAGGATTAAAATCCCTACGCGAATGACCCGGACAGCGCAGGGTTGTTTTTTTTAAGACTGTTTTTAGATAAAAAAGGACTGTACCCAATCATGCCGAACGATCAGAAAAATCTTCTTGTCATTTGCGGGGCGAACGCTTCGGGCAAAACCAGACTTGCGGTCGCGCTTGCCCTGCGCTTAAACGGAGAGATTATCTCCGCCGATTCCCGCCAGGTATACCGGGGACTGGATATCGGCGCCGGCAAGGATCTGGAAGAATATCACACACCGTCCGGCACGGTTCCCTGCCACCTCATCGACATCGCCGACCCGGGTGATGTCTATACGCTTTTTCATTATCAGCGGGATTGTTATAAAGTAATAAATGACATTCTGGGTCGCGGAAAGACTCCCATCATGGCCGGCGGCACCGGACTCTTTATTGAAGCGGTTATCAGAAACTATACGATTCCCAATGTCCCCGAAAACCGTCCCTTACGGGAATTACTGATGAAAAAAGAGAAAACCGACCTGATCAGACAGCTTCAGGAAGCCGACACCGCGCTCTTTGAATCCACGGATAAAACCAGTAAAAAAAGAGTCGTCCGCTCCCTTGAAGTTGCGGAGCACGCGCGCCGGCATCCGGTGCAGTCGCCGGCACAGGATATGCCGGATATCCGGCCGCTGGTTTTCTGCATTACCTGGCCCCGCCAGGCGCTTATTGAGAGGATCAATGCACGACTTGCCGAGCGGCTGGACAAGGGAATGGTTGCAGAGGTCAGAAAACTTCTGGATTCAGGTGTTTCCTGTCAACGCCTTGTGTATCTGGGCATGGAATACAAGCATATCGCGCGGTACCTGACCGGCGAGGTCTCCTATGACGCCATGGTACGGGAACTTGCCGGGGATATCCACAAGCTGGCGAAAAGACAGATGACCTATTTCAGGGGGATGGAAAAAAGAGGCACCCCTGTTCACTGGATCGAACAGGGATGCCTCGAACATGTCCTGGACGTCATCGACAGGGACTGGCGGAAATAGTGCGGTTTAAACCTGCTGCTGGATCGTATGCACGGGCGAAGAGCCCCCGGAAAAAATCCGTCAGTTCTTTTTATTGAACATTGAAAACTTTTTCTTGCCCTCCTCGGTCTCCGCTTCCTTTTCCACCTTCTCCTTTTTTATTATCAGATCCGTGTCGGTTTTTTTCAAAGTGGTTTCAGGCGCGGCAGGTTTTTCTTTAGGCGCCTGCTCACCCATCCGCTTATTGTCAAGTATAATGCTGCCGGTCTTGGTTATTTCGGCCTTAACCCGCTGTGCCGCTTCATTTTGCGCTTTCAGCGTCTGTTCAATAAGCTGCCGCTGGGACTCGTCAATTTTTTTCCGGTATTCGGCTTCCATCTGCGCCCGCTGCGCCGCCTCGGTCAATACCTTCTGCGCCGCCTCGGCAACAGCCCGCTGCGAGGCTTCGGCCTGCGTCCAGTATTTGATCTCCGCCTGGTTACGGCGGTACACTTCGCTGGCATACGCCAGGGTCTGCTGGAGAAACGAGTGGACGGTCTGCAGCAGGTATTTCAAATCAGTATCCAGCTTATTCTGCTGCGACGCGATATCGTCACTCTCTTTCTTCAGGTTTTTTTCTTTCTCCGCGAGGCTCTGTATTTTTCCCTGTAAATCGCTATACGTACTCTCCAGCTTCTGTATCTCGGCGACAAACGACTCCGTTCTTTTTATTACGTTTTCATAGGGATTCTGCGGTTGGGCGGCATTGACTTGCTGATCCTCGACTGTTTTTGGGTTTTCATTCATACTCATTCTCCTCCTGGTTTGGAACTGATGTTCTATATAAAATAAGATACCACATCTCGTTATCTGCCGGGTATAAAAATATAATCAACGACCAGCACGCGGGGTTAAAATTTCGACTGTATACCATGCAGGAATAGTGTGTCATATCTCCTGCGACCGGCAATCAGTGTCTATTTTGCCCGGAGTTTTACCTCAAACACCGGTTCGTTTTTAGGCTTTGCGGCTTTCTCTGTTTTTTCCTCTGCTTTCGGTTTTACATCCTCTTTCTGGTCTTTCTGATGCTTGATCTCAAACACCGGCTCATCTTTGACTGCGGAAGGCTTCTCCTTTTTCTCCACCGTTTCAGGCTCCGTTTTGGGTTGCTCTTTTTGCCCGGTCTGCAGTTTTACTTCAAACACAATTTCTTTCTTATCATCGCCGGTTTTGCTCTCTTTTTTATTGTCGGGTAAAACTTTCTCCACGGTTTTTGGTTTTGGCTCCTCTTTTTTGCTCTCTTCCGGTACCTTGACTTCAAAAACAGTCTCCACGATTTTTTCTTTTACCGGCGCCGGCGGTTTTTTTATTTCAGGCGCACTGCTGCTTTTTTGCTGAAGATCTTTAAGCGCCGACAGTGTCTCCCGCTGAAGGTCAAGCAGCGATTTAACCAGAAAGATACACTCTTTTCCAAACTGGTCTTCCTTTTTCGAAAGCCTGCTTTTCTCTTCCTTGATCTCATTATAAAGAGCGTCTAATTGTGCCTGTGATTCAGATGCCATGCCTGTTTTTTGTGCGAGATTCTCATACGAGAGGTCGTTATTCTTCATAAGACATTCTCCTTTACTGTGTTTTTCTTCCACCGTTATGAAAAACCATACGCCCCCAAACCCGATAGTCATAAGTATAAATAATTTTTATCGATCATGCTCAATATTTATTATAAATATTGAGCATGAAACAGTATCCCCGGTTGATCAGAACCGGAAATAATCATTCATATTTTTATATTTTCCATTAATTAAAATGCATAATACAATATATTTTTGTTTGAAAGGATAAAGCAAATTCAGCTTTTAATTTCTGCTTTTTTCAAGGCGAGATTCATGACAGAGCTACATCTGGGCCACCGTCAGCGATTATTGGAGCGTTATGCCAAATCAGGGATTACCGGCATGCACGACTATGAAATCGTGGAACTGGTCCTGTCGTTTATAATTCCCCGCAAAGATATCAAGCCCATGGCAAAAGAGCTTATCGGGCACTTTAAAACGATTGGCGCCCTCGTGCACGCAGATCCGGCGCATCTTGAAAAATTCAACGGCATGGGGCCGCGCAGCGCCCGGTTTTTCTCGTTATTCAAGGATGTAATGGCCTACTGCCTCAATGAACAGTATGAAAAACAGTCGATAATCACAAAGCGTAGAGACGTTGAAAACTATCTCCGGTTCCATTTCGGGATGCGAAAGGACGAGTTCGTTGCCGCGCTGTTTCTGGACAACAGCAGCCGGGTCATCGCAACCGAAGAGATCACCGAAGGCACCGTTAACCAGTGCGTGGTATATCCGCGTGTTATCATCGAGAAGGCGCTGAAGCACGGGGCCACATCCCTGATCCTGGCGCACAATCATCCCGGCGGCTGCGCCAACGCTTCCGAACCCGACTGGCTGATTACGGAAAAATTGTACGCCGCCTGCAAGGTGCTTGATATGACCATGCTGGACCATATCATCATCATGCGCGACCAGGTAATCAGCCTCAAGGATCACCCGCGCTGGCCCGACAAACCTTCCCCGAAAACCGTTAAACCGGCACAGGAACATTCATGAAAATCAGCGTGTGCGCTCTGTACTGTATCATTCACCTGCATATAGCGTTAGCAGGGTCGATCGTGGGCGTCGTGCGCAATGCGCAGACCGGCAAGGCGCTCTCATTCGCAACCATAAGGCTTGCAGAATCGGCACGCACGACCGCAACCGACACAACCGGCATGTTCAGGTTCGATTCGCTCGCTCCCGGCACCTATGCCCTGATTGGCTCGGCTGCTGAATTCGAGCCTTATATGCGAAACGATATATATGTCCCGGGCGCCGGAGAGGTGCGAATCGACCTCGACCTCGTGCCGCAGATACTTACCCTGGATAAGATGGTGGTGCGCAGCACGTCGTTTCACCGCGCCGCGGACATGTCCTCGTCGACCAAAGTCATTAACGCGGACGAGATCCTGCGCGCTCCCGGCGCCCTGGTCGACGTACAGAGGGTCGTTCAGAACCTGCCCAGCGTTACCTCGGGCGGCGACAACGTCAATGAAGTGGTCGTGCGCGGGGGAAGCCCCGGCGAGAATCTTCTGATAATGGACAACATAGAGATACCCAATGCAAACCATTTCGCCGACCAGCACTCGGGCGGAGGGGTCGTGTCGCTCATAAATCCGCTTCTGGTCAAGGGCCTGACCTTTAACGCCGGCGCTCCGCCCGCTCAATACGGGGGCAAAGCCTCTTCGGTGATCGACGTCAGCCTGCGCGACGGCAACGACGTCATAGTCCTCGGCGGGCTCGATATCGGCATGTCCGGCGCCGGAGGCCATATCGAGGGGCCGCTGTGGAAGGGCTCCAACTTCATGGCCTCTGTGCATAAAAGCTACCTTGATTTCATCTCCTCCTTCGACCCGACCATTGCAGTGCCCCAGTTCTGGGGGCTTCAGGCAAAAGTCTCCCAGACAATCGCCGCACACAAACTGTACGCCAACTGCATTTACGGCAAAAACAGCATAACCATCAACGATTCTAAAGAGATCGGCATGGACTATGACGTCATCGAGTCCGGGGGCATCATCTATGCCGCAGGCTTGAGCTGGGATGCGTCGTGGGGCGACCGTTTCTCTTCAAAAACCGTGTTATCCGGCACGGGAAACACGTTTGACCGGATGAATTTCGACCCCCGGGAAGATACGGTTCCCGCAGACACCGGTTTTTCCGGTTCATCCTGGGTTGATGAACAGACCCTTAAAACCGACTATGCCTGCGACCTCGGCAATAATAACCGCCTCTTGTTCGGCGTATACGGCAGGCGGGCTGAGTTTAGCATCGACCAGACGGAAAAGCCGGACACGCTGAAAAACTATTCAATCGACTCCATCAATGGAATCCCGGACACAACCCCGGACGGCAGCTCTATTATTTTCCAGGAGAATGCTCAGGCCCACGAAACAACCTATAAATACGGCGGCTATCTATCATTGATTATGCATGCGTTCAAACGGCTCCGCCTTGTTCCCGGAGTCCGGTTCGACGGCTGCGTCTTTAACAAAAGCTTCACGGTCTCCCCGCGCCTGAATGCGGTGCTCTCGTTGAACGAAAACCTCGACCTTACCTCGGCATTCGGCATCCAGAACCAGGACCCGGAATATGTCGACCTTGCCATAGACCCCGCAAATCACCGTCTGAAACCGAAACAGGCGCTGACCGGTATCGTCGGCCTGGAATATTACCACGAGCCGTTCGACGTCAAATTCGTCACCGAGGGCTTTTACAAGCATTACAACAACCTGCTCTTCGACGCGCAGCTGCTTTCGCCCGACACTCTTGACGAGTCCGCAAAACTCGTTGACCGCGGCGAAGGCCACACGTTCGGCATCGAGTTGTTCGCGCAGAAAAAACTGACAAAATCATTTTTCTGGTCCGCTGCCGCGGCTCTGTCAAAATCGTTGTATCAGGACCTGCGTCCCGGTCACGAGGGCGAATGGTACAGCGGCGACTACGATTTCCGGCACTCGTTTACCATAACCGGCGGCTGGAAAAAAGACCTTCTCAAATCGGAAAAATACAAAAAGAATTTTCATGACAAGCTCTGGTTCAAGCTGTTATCACCGTTCATGCCGATAGCGGACAGAATCGAGATATCGGCGAAGTGGCGCTATCTGGACGGAAGGCCCTATACCCGGATGGCATACAGCAAAACCTTCCGGCGCTGGTATGTGTCCCCGTCATCGGAGCTGAACGCGCACCGGTACGCTCCCTATCACCGGCTTGATGTGCGGTTTCAGCGCTATTATGGATTTGGATTTCTGCACATGATTTACTATATTGATATTCAGAATCTGTATAACAGGGACAATATCTGGACCTATCTGTATTCCGATAAAAACGGCAGGCGAGAGCCGATATATCAGTTTCCATTCTTCCCTGTAGGAGGTATTATCATTGGTTTTTAGACCCGAGTTTTCATGGGAGTATCTGTCAAAAGACGAAATCGCGGCACGTTCCATCAAGGCGGTGCGAAACCACATAAAACATGTCAAGGAAGTTTCACCGTACTACCGTGAACTGCTGAACGCTGTAGATCCCCTGGACATAAATTCCTTTGAAGATATTGCAAAGCTGCCGTTAACCGACAGGAGCACTCTGGCGGAGAGGCTCGACGCGTTTCACGGCGTCTCGTCCCGGCAGATTATCGAAACCGTTGTCACCCGGGGCGCCACCGCAGCTCCGCTCCCCTTTGCCATGAGTCAGGGAGACCTCGACCGGGTCGCCTACAACTGCGCGCTCTCCTTCAACTCCCTGGGCATCACCGCCGACGACACCGCCCAGCTCTTCATCAGCATGGACCGCTCTCTCATGTCCGGCATGGCGTTTTACCGCGGACTGGCGGCATTGGGCGTCAACATTTCCCGCATCGGCGTCATGCCCTTTGATACGCAGAGACATTTTCTCGAACGCCTCAAACCATCGGTACTTGCCGGCATGCCGTCCTTTCTGAAAAAGTTCGGCAGAAAGCTCAAGGATAACGGGTTTAACGAGATATCCTCCTCGGTAAAAAAGATCATCTGCATCGGCCAGAGCCTGCGCAGCGAAAGCCTCGAATTAAACAGCGCGGCACGCGCCATAGAGAGCCTGTTTAATGCAGCAGTGTACGAGGCCTACGGCGTCACCGAGCTTTCGGTGCTCTACAGCGAGTGCATCGAAAGAAACGGCAAACACTCCCAGCCGGAGCTTATCTACACCGAAATCGTTGATGAAAAAGGCACCCCCGTACCGGAAGGCACCATCGGCGAGCTCGTCGGTACGCCGCTGGGCGTGGAAGGCGTTCCGCTGCTTCGGTACAGAAGCGGCGATATCACCTATAAAATGCCCGGCGCCTGCAATTGCGGCAGAAACTCCGAACGCATAGGCCCCATTCTGGGCCGAAAAACCGGGATGATCAACCTGAAAGAGCGGTCGCTGTATCCATTCGTCATAACCAATGCGCTTGACGAGCTCGATACGGTCGAAGATTATGTCCTTATCATCGAACGATCCCAGTCTCAACCGGACCAGATCGAACTTCACGTGGTGACCCACCCCACAAAAACAACAGGAATAACAGGCCATATCAGAAACTGCACCCAGCTTATTATACCGGTACTGGTGTCAAACTCGGTAACCATTAACTCCATACGAGGCAAAAAAGGAAAGAATGTTAAAATTATAGAGAGAAAGATTCGTTGATAAATACCCATCAATTATTTGTATTGTTACCCCGCCCTTAATGTATATTTCCTAAAAATTATTTAGGTATTATACATGGCAAAATCATCAAAAACAAACGAAGACAGGCTGTTTCACACAGCTTCGCAACAGAAAGGTTATTTCAGTACACGTCAGGCTATTGAAGCTGGCTATCAGGACGCTACACACCCTTACCATGTTAAGCGTGGCACCTGGATTCGGGAGTGGCGAGGTATTTATCGAATTGCCCGTTATCCCTGGAGCGACGATGGGCATTATGCGCTCTGGTCTATCTGGTCGCGAAATCGGCAGGGTATCCGGCAAGGTGTTTACTCACATCAGACAGCTCTGGTTCTTTTCGACCTGTCCGATATAATGCCTGAAAAACTCCATTTAACGGTGCCTTCCGGGTTCAGAAGGCATAGCGAGATTCCGAAAGTGCTCGTTCTTCATTTTGGAGCGATCACACCTCAAGAGATTGAAGAGAGAGAGGGGTTTGGAGTTACAAGACCTGTGCGTGCAATTGTTGACCTGATTGTTGAAGGGGCAGTTTCTGTCGACATCATTCGGCAGGCTTACAAGGAGTCCAGCCGGCAGGGGTTACTGATGGACGTTGATTTTAGGCGATATAGTGCCAATCCGGAAATTGATCGCAAAATTCGAAATTGCCTTGGTGATATCCTATGACCAAACCAAAACAGTACGCGTCCTCTGCCGCTTTTCGCACCGCGCTGGAGGAGCGGCTTAACCGCACTGCACGGAAAAACAATCAGGATATTGCGCGGCTTCGCAGGCAGGTTGCCTTTGACCGATTTCTCGCCAGGTTATTCTCCGGTGAGCAATCAGGTCATTTTGCGCTCAAAGGCGGATATGGTCTCGAGCTTCGATTTCATAAAGCGCGTACCACCAAAGATATTGACATTTGCGTTTATAACCATGCAGTGAATTCTGCCGATGGCGAAAAGGGTCTGCTGATAATGATTCGGCAGGCAGCCACCTTTGACCTTGGTGATTATTTTGAATATATCGTCGGGGAATCTGTCCTGGATCTTCAAAATGCGCCGTACGGCGGTTATCGTTTCCCCATTGAATGTCGGATGGCCGGACGCAGATTCGCCCGCTTTAATGTTGATATCGCCGCAGGCGATGTGTGGTTGGATACCCATGAGGAGCTGACCGGAAATCACTGGCTCGATTTTGCCGGAATTCAAGCGCCCAAAATCCCGACCATATGTGTGGAGCAGCAGTTTGCCGAAAAGATACATTCGTATTCACTGCCGCGCCAAACCCCTAATTCGCGGGTAAAAGACCTTGTAGATTTAATCCTGCTTATCGAAGGAGGCTCTCTGGACACTGTGCGACTGCGTGATGCTGTTATCAGGACGTTCAGACGCAGAAAAACTCACATAATCCCGGCAGAATTAGAAGATCCCCCGGAAAGCTGGAAAATTGTTTTCGCGAAAATAGCGGAAGAGTGTGGAATACCGGTCGATCTCGATTCTGCAATGAGCAGAATCCGGCAAGTACATAAATCTCTTTTCCCATAGTTAACAATGCTTCTGTGATTTACCATAATGCATTTTCTTATAGTACCCTATTTGTCAGACAAACAAAGACACAAAAGGATAAGCGATATGAAAAAAGTGAAGTTGAAACTGATTCTAACCCTGGTAGTATCTATGACATCAAGCCTGTTTTCGCAGGATTCCGTAACTACAGTGACTCAAAATAATGAGGATCAACAAAAAAAGGTCTCCATACTTATCGCACGGCAGGAGACCGGATTTAAAATGGCTGTTGCAAAGAAAGCAAAAGAGTTGCTTACCGGCACTGATATGATTGTAAAAATTATTGATATCAAAAAGCTTAAGAACCAGAGCATCGATCTTTTTGATGCAGTTGTTATTATTAATGAGGTTCGGGCCTGGCATCTGAACAGGCACACGAAGGCTTTTGTACGAAATCTCACATCAGAACAGAAAAATAAAGTAATTATGATAAGCACAGCAAAGGTAACCGACTGGAAAACCAGGGAAAAAGATATCGATGCTGTTACCGTTGCATCGGAGACAAGCACGGTCAACACACTGGCAGGCCGGATTAAAACAAAAATCGATGCACTATTGAACAAACAATAAACAATCCGAATCCAACATTTTACATTTCCATGAATATTCATTTTATACTCGTAGAGCCTAAATGTCCCGAAAATGTGGGCGCCGCGGCGCGCGCGCTCAAGACCATGGGATTTAACTCGCTGCGTCTTGTCAATCCATGCGACTATTTGAGCGATAAGGCAAAAATGCTCGCGCACGGATCAAATGACATACTTACCGGCGCGAAACTCTATCCATCCCTGGAACACGCAGTGGCGGACATGGACCTGGTTATCGGAACAACCGCCAAAAACCGGCTCGCGAAATTCGACATCTACACCCCTTTGCAGGTTCTTGATATCATTAAAAACAAGGGCGACACGATTCACCATGCAGCAATCGTTTTCGGCCGCGAAGACCGGGGTATTTTAAGCTCGGAGCTGCGCTTCTGCGATGTTTTGTCCACCATTCCGATGAAAGCAAAATATCCTTCACTCAACCTGGGCCAGTCTGTCATGCTCTACGCCAGCACCCTCTCGCCGCTCTCGCTGCCAGCCCCCAAAACAGCAAAACACGAAACCGATACCTGCCAGCTTCGGGTTTTAAAACACACTGCTGCGGAAATCATGAAACTAATCGGTGTAAAAACAACGGTTGCCAACCGGATAATGGAGAGGCTGGCGACTCTGGGTATGCAGGATATTCATCTGGTGCATTCGGTGTGCGCGAGGGTTTTTAGCAGGATTATGCGGCAGGAGTAGATTTAATTCTTCAAAACCCACCTGTCGTCTGTCATGGCATGCCTGCTATACATTCAGCGCAAACATGATTGTTTGACGTACCTCTTCCATTTTTTGCGCTTTTTAATAACTGATGAACTACACTTTTTTCTTATCTCTATCATCCAGTGTATCTTCAATAGCTTCAGGATTTCGCGCGCAATGAAACAACCCGAATACAATTACTTTGCTGTTTTCAATTTTAAAATAGATTGCGTAAGGAAATCTTTTAAGCAGGCGACGGCGAAAAGTACCACTGACTTTTCTATGCAGCAGAGGATTACGTACAAGTTCATGTGAAAATGCGTAAAATAACCGAAGAAATTCTTCACCAAGTCCGGCAGCTTTCTCTTCATACCATAAATATCCGGAAAAAACATCTTCTTCAACTTCAGGCAGGAAGAAAAGAGTATAGGTCATTTCCGCTTCTCGATACGAATTTGAAGTTCTTTTAAGGTAATAATGTTACCCGGTTTTTTCTGGTGATTTTTAAGTCTTTTATCCAATTCCAGTTTATGGGATTCCGGTACGGGTATACCATCATCTTCGCCTGATATCTCATCCCATAATTCTTCAACAAACAGAATTTTTTCCGGTTTGCTCAATTCGGCAATTTGAGGAATATCCACAGGTCGCATTGAACCGCCTCCCTTTTAATTCTTCAGTATAGTTAAAAATAATATCTTTATTCTTGCTTATGCATTAGTTCTATTGTCAACAGCGTTTAAACACAATCATCCCCAGCGGTGGCACCGTAATCGTCACCGAATGATCCATGCCATGGCACCGTATCTGCGCAGACTCCACGCCTCCCAGGTTCCCATGACCGCTCCCGCCATACTCTTTTGCGTCGCTATTGAGCATCTCCCGCCAATACCCGCTGTCCGGCACGCCGATGCGGTAATTGAGCCGCAGCACCGGGGTAAAATTGCATACAATGACCAGCATGTCCCCGGGGTTTGAGGATCTTCGGATGAATGCTATGACGCTGTTGTCGATATCGCTGAAATCGATCCATTGAAATCCGTCGTGGGTGAAATCCTTTTCATACAGCGCAGGCTGGTTTCTATAAAAATGGTTGAGATCAGCGTACCACCGCCGTATGTCCCTGTGACGGTCATAGTTGACCAGATCCCACTGCAGGCTTGCGTCGTGATTCCATTCATGCCATTGCGCAAGCTCACAACCCATGAACAGCAGTTTTTTCCCCGGCTGCATATACTGATACCCGGCAAGGAGTCTCAAATTGGCGAACTTCTGCCACTCGTCGCCGGGCATTTTGCCCAGCAGGGAACCTTTGCCGTGCACCACCTCGTCATGCGATAACGGCAGGATGAAATTCTCGTTGAACGCATAGAGCAGGCAGAAAGTCAACTGGTTCTGATGATGTTTGCGATAGATCGGATCATGAGACATATACTTGAGCATGTCGTGCATCCAGCCCATATTCCATTTCATGCCGAAGCCCAGGCCGCCGGCATAGGCCGGCCGGGACACCATGGGCCATGCGGTAGACTCCTCGGCAATGGTCTGCACGTCGGGGAATTCCGTATACACCACCTCGTTGAACCGCCGCAGGAAGTCGATGGCTTCGATATTCTCCCTGCCGCCGTACCGGTTGGGTATCCACTCGCCCTCGTTGCGCGAGTAGTCCAGATAGAGCATGGACGCGACCCCGTCGACCCGCAGGCCGTCGATATGGTATTTGTCCAGCCAGTACACGGCATTGCTGATGAGAAAATTCTTCACCTCGTTTCTGCCATAGTTGAAAATATAGCTCTTCCAGTCCGGGTGAAAACCCTTGCGCATATCCTCATGCTCGTACAGATGCGTTCCGTCAAAGAACACCAGCCCGTTTTCATTCGAGGGGAAATGGGACGGGACCCAGTCCAGAAAAACGCCGATGCCGTTCTGATGCAACGTATCCACCAGATACATGAAATCCTGCGGCGTGCCGTAGCGGCTTGTCGGCGCAAAAAATCCCACAATCTGATACCCCCACGACCCGTAAAACGGGTGTTCCATAACGGGCAAAAACTCCACATGCGTAAATCCCATCTCCTTCACATACCCGACAAGCTGGTCTGCCATCTCCCGGTAGCTCAGGGAGCGGTGGTTATCCTCCACAACCCTGCGCCACGATCCGAGGTGCACCTCATATATTGAAATCGGCTTATCAAGCCGGTTATTGCCGCGCCTGCCGCTCATCCAGCCGGCGTCACGCCACGCATACTCGAGATCCCACACGATAGAGGCCGTGTGCGGTTCCGGCTCCCAGAAATACGCATACGGGTCGCCTTTGTCTACTTTATATCCGCGTTGGTGAGACTCGATATGATATTTATACGTATCCCCTTTTTTCACGCCTGCAATAAAACCTTCCCAGATGCCCGAGTGGTCCCAGCGCGCTTGAATTCCGTTCGCAACCGGGTCCCAACCGTTAAACGACCCGATAACCGATACCCCCTTCGCATTCGGCGCCCACACCGCAAACCGCACACCCGCAACACCATGCTCAACAACGAGGTGAGAGCCCAGCTTTTTATACAGGTGGAAATGGTTCCCTTCCCTGAACAGGTGGATGTCGTAGTCGGTTATGAAAACATCTGACGGTATACTACCGTTGCTGGAATCGGTTCCGCCATTTGTTTCTGCACTAGAATCGGAGACGCCGGAAATGGTAGAATCGATGCAGGGATTTAACGTATCCGGATTTTTTAGGGATGGCTCGTTTGATGGTTTTTTCTTCATGGGTTTCTTTTTTAACATACTGTCTCCCCGTCAATGACGCGGTAAATGGTACGATGTATAATAGTACCTTGTTTAAAATTAAAATGCCGGTTTTTCAATGATGGTTTTTAAAAGAAAATACATTACAACCTGCCCGGTCATAGCTAAAATGAATCATAACCCCGTGCCATCCCCTTCTCACTGAAGTATATTATTCTTAATGGCTCACAAAAATCCTAAAAAACTTCATCCGTGCAAAAATCACCGTAAAAAAACGGCTCGCGGCAGGTGTGCGGCGTGCAAGAAGTGGATATGCCGCGAGTGTTCGGTATATTACAAGGGACGGTTTTTCTGCAGGGACACCTGTGAGCCCCGTGGCGTTGCAGTAACGCCGCCGGTTAAACAAGAACCTGCAAAAAGCGGTGAGGCATTTCCCGCAAAGCCGATTTTTTCATTCCAGCTAAAACAGGTGTTGTTGTGGGCGTCATTGACAATCGGGCTGTGCGGCGTGGTTTTCGGGCTGATTCAGATACGCGAGAATATGAAGCTTGCGGAGCAGATAGAAATTTTCAAGCAGAACCGCGTGCAGATGATCGAGCTGCTGAAACAGCGGGATATGATGCTTACGAAGGTTAAGGAAAGAATCATCGAGATGACGGATACCACGAAAAAGCCCCTGCCCGAAGCGTCGAAAAAAAACGCACCGCCTCCTGTCGACCCGGCGCAGGAGTATACCTTTTTCCCGGGCGCGATGCCGTTGTCGTTTGATAACGGCGCCACCGCAAAAAAACTGATCGCATTGACCTTTGACGGCGGATCGCATGGGAACGCCGCAGACGCGATCCTTGACACGCTGCGCTCACGGAATGTTAAAACCACCATGTTCCTGACCGGCGGGTTTATCCGCAAATATCCGGAGCTGGTCAAAAAAATCCTTGCCGACGGACACGAGGTCGGGAACCACACAAACTCGCATCCGCACCTGACCGCGTGGGAAACATCCCGGCGCCATGCTACACTGCCGGAAATCAGCAGCGAGTTGATCGGCCGTGAGCTTGCCGCTGCCAACAGGAGCTTCCGGGAGGTCACCGGAACGGATATGCGTCCCTTCTGGCGAGCCCCCTATGGCGAGAAAAACGATCAGATCTGCGGTTGGGCGCAGCAGTACGGATATCTGCATGTCGGGTGGAAACAGGCGCGCTCCTGGCGGGAGAATTTCGACACCAACGACTGGATTCCGGACCCGGAAACCCCCGGTTATCACACGCTCGACGAAACCTTTCAGAAATTCAGCGAGCTCGCAGACGCCCAGCCCTTCGGCATGAATGGCGCCATTATCCTGATGCACCTGGGCACCATGCGCAAAGCAGAAGGCGAGCATGTTCATTATATCCTGGGAAAAATCATCGACATGCTTAAAGAAAAAGGTTACGATTTGGTGCCGGTATCCGTACTTATTGAAGAGGCGGGGGTGGATATTTCTGTTTTGAAGAGGGCTGAGAAGGTGGAATTATAGTATTTTTACATTGGTGAAGAAAAGTAATAGTATTTAATTATTTAAAAATGTTATAATAACGACTTAACCCAACTAAAAAAAAGATGGACATTTCTTCCAACTTCTTATATGTTTTGCTGCTAAGGTTACCGGGAATTTTGCTTGGCCTTACGGTTCACGAGTATGCTCATGGTTATGTTGCCTGGCTGAAGGGTGATAATACGGCGAACAGCGAAGGCAGGTTGAGTTTTAACCCGCTTCATCATCTTGATCTGTTCGGTACGCTGATGATCTGTTTTGGACCTTTCGGATGGGCAAAACCAGTTCCTGTTAATACTCGGAATTTAGATAACCCTAAACGGGATATGGTGTATGTAGGAGCTGCTGGCCCAGTGTCAAACATTATTATTGCATTACTGCTTGGATTATTTTTACGTTTCTTTTTACCATATACAGATTCGTCGGAAAATATCTCCGTTATATATAAGATAATAGGATATGCCTTTTATACCAACCTGGGACTTGCATTTTTTAATCTCCTTCCAGTTCCCCCATTAGACGGCTCAAATATACTTATAGGACTGCTTCCCTATAGAAATGTAATCTCATATTTGCACTACATGAGGCATGCTCCAACTATTTTTTATTTTTTATTAATGGCAGAATGGCTTAACATACTTCCTTTATTCAGTATGATAATAGATCCGTTTTGGATCCCGTTTTTTAAATTCTGGCAATTTATTTTTATTGGCGGAAATCAATGGCAATTCATCATTTTCGGCGGAAGGATACTGTAACGTGGCCACATTTTCCCTCTCTTCAAAAAGGCTGAAGCAGATTACCGGCGGATTCACAAACACGAAGATCATGGTCGTCGGCGACATCATGCTTGACGAGTATATCTGGGGCAGTGTCGACCGTATTTCACCGGAGGCGCCGGTGCCGGTGCTGGCTGTCGATGAAGAGAGCACCAGGCTCGGCGGGGCCGCGAATGTGGTGCAGAATCTAAGCAAGGCCGGCGTAACGCCGGTGCTGGTCTCCGTATGCGGAAACGATATCTATGGCGCCCGGCTGCACAAGCAGCTTGAAGAGAACCGGTGCTCCACGAACTATATCCTGAAATCAAAGGCCAGGCATACGACGGTAAAAACCCGGATCATGGCCCGGCAGCAGCAGATCGTCAGGGTAGACCGCGAAGCGTGCCGCGACCTTGACGCCAACGAAACACGGAAAATGGTTGCGAATTTCACCAGAGCGCTTTCCGGTGTGGACGGCGTCATCATATCCGACTATGCAAAGGGCGTGGTGTGCCCGGCTCTGCTTAAGGAGGTCATCAGCCTTTGCAACAAACAAAAGAAGTATGTCGCCGTCGATCCCAAGGAGCGCCATTTTAACCTGTATAAGGGAGTGACTGTCATAACCCCAAACCTCAGGGAGGCGCATGCTATTCTCGGCATCCCGTATAACCGGCGCATCGCCGACACCGAAATAGAGGGATTGGGCTGGCGGATAGTCGAGAAGCTAGACCTCTCCTATTTGCTGTTGACCCTCAGCGAGCGGGGCATGGCAATTTTTGAGAAAAAGGACAAGCGGTTTAACCGGCTTCCAACGGTTGCCAAGCATGTGTATGACGTTACCGGAGCAGGAGATACGGTGATAAGCATTTTTTCGGCAGCAATAATCTGTTCTGCAACGCCCCTGGAAGCGGCATTTCTATCGAACCATGCCGCCGGGATAACGGTGACCGAGATCGGTACCGCTTCTGTTGATGTGGACACATTAATTAAGGCGTGCAGGGCTGGGATGTAAATGCCGGCACTCTTACCATTTTTCGGCCTCATTTCACCACTTATAGTAAATTCAAAGATAAAAGTAACGCTTTTGAACCCATTTTCCGCATTTTTTAGACTATTTGAGGCACAATTCCCCTGCCCACGATAAAAACAGTGCTCCCTCTGTTAAAGAGTATTGATTTTAAAATTAAAAAGAACGTATATTATAGCGTTTACTGAGGGCCCATAACTCAGTTGGTTAGAGTAGCGGACTCATAATCCGTTTGTCCCAGGTTCGAGTCCTGGTGGGCCCAGTACATTGAAAATAAGGGAGAAAAGCGCATTGATTGCGGGAGCAGACAGAAAACATATACTCTTATATCGACCAAAATATTGCGAACGTTCTTTTTTTATATACGTTCATTTTTAAAAAAGCATCCTCTACGGATGCTTTTTTAGTTTTACGGGTTTTTAAATGACAGGAGAACCGGCATAATGGTTAATGATTTTAAATATCTTATAGAATTACAGGATATCGATATGAAGATACTTGATCTTGAGAAATCAAAGGAAGAGTATCCGCACACCGTTGAAAACCTTCAGAAAGCGATTGCGAGCGCAGAGACCGCCCTGGCAAATATTAAAAAAAGCGCCGAGGATATTCAAAAAGAGATGCATACGATTGAGGAACAGAAAATAAATTCCGGCCTATCCTTAACAAAAAGCCAGGAGCGTCTCAACACGATCAAGACCAACAAGGAGTACGACGCGGTTCATTCGGAGATTGAGACCCATAAAATTTTCATGCTTCAGGCTGAAAAACGTATTCAGAAACTCACCGCCGATGCACAGACCGTCGCTGGCAGACTGGCTGAAGCACAGGCGGCCTGTGATAAAATTGTCGCTGAAAACAACCCGAAAATTGACGAGCTGAACGCAAAAATCGCGACCATCGACTCTTCAATTGCGGAGGTGAGCGCCGGCAGGGACGCCATTGTTCAGAACATTAAAAAAGAGTACTACCGCGCCTATAATCAAATCCGGCTGGGAAGAAAAAAGGGAAAGGTCATCTGCGTGGTATATGAGTCCGACCGCAAGTGCGCCGTCTGTTTCCAGATGCTCGAACCCCAGTCCGTAAACCGGTTGAGACGCGGGCTGGAGCTGGTGAAATGCCAGAATTGCGGATCGGTGCTTATATGGGAGAGCACGCTCAGGGATGCTGTATCCGCCAGCCCCGCCCCTGAAGTCCATCAGGGCTGACCGCTCGTCCGGTTTGACCGCATAAACGTATTGTAAATCGCCGGGATGTATCAGTACGCCGGTTTTTCATCGTACGTATAAAAGCACGGAATGTTTTCTCTGTGGCAGACACGTCCGCCGCGGGTGTAAAAACCCGCCTACACCTTTTTCGTATGCAGAAAATAGAGAATCTCCACCGAAAAGAGCAGGGTCAGAGACGAATAGAAGATCCACAGCAGGATGATGATGATCGAGCTGAGCGAGCCGTACACGAGATTTACTTTAGAAACATACTCCACATAGATCTGAAAAATCTCGCGGGCTATGATCCACAGCAGGCAGAATATGAGCGCGGCAAGCGCCGTATGCAGGAATTTTATTTTCACGTTCAGAAATATTTTTACCGTCAGGAAAAAGAAGGCGATAATCAGAAACGCCGAAAAAAAGTTTATTTTTGACAAGATTGGATGCGTAGCGATGCTCGCGTTGATGCCGGTAAAATAGCCGGTTCTGTTGATAAAATTGATAGCCTGAGCCGCGGCGGTCGAGACAAAACTCCACAAAAAACTGAATACAAAAAATGAGAGCGCGACAAATACGGCCAGCGCCGCATACAATGCCTGGCCCAACAGGAGGTGGCGTCCCGGGAGGCGGAATATTTTCCGACAGGCTGTCTCAAGCGTTTTGAACAACAGGCCGCTGACAACGGGCAGCAGCAGAATATTGAACAGGCCGAACGAGGAAAAGGAGCTGGTCGGAAAAACAATATACGTTTTTACCCATTCGACGGTTATCAGCGGAATGAAACGCACCATCTCCCGCGCAAGAACGTCTCCCAGATACTCCGTGAGAGAGAGCTCCGGCAGGGCGACCCGCTGAATCATGCTGAATATGCATATATTCAGCATGGCAAAAGGAATGATGGATAAAATAAAGACAAAGGAGATGGACGACGACAGGTTGAGGCAATCGTCGTCCCGGAATTTTTTAAACGCCCGTATTATCAGGGTCACGGGCGTTACAAGCGATGCGACTCTCATACGCTACTCGAACGTGATGGAAAAGCCGTCCTCTTCGTTGAATCCCACTTTCACTTTGGCATAGGTCTGCTTTGTCTCGCTGCCGAGCTGTGCGATAAGCGTCTTGGAGATCGTGGGAAGAAGCGACTGTTCTATCACGCTGTCGATATTGCGCGTGCCGGTCTCGACCGCGGAGCACTGCGAAGCGATAGACTCGATAAGCTTGGGATCATATTCAAAACCGGAGCCGTGAACCTTCATGAGCCGTTTTGCTATTTTGTCGAGTTTCAGCGACACGACCGTTTTCATCGTATCCGCGCCCAGCGGGAAGAACGGCACGATCCTGCACCGGGCGAGCAGAGCTGGCTGGAAATGGGCGGTCAGTTCCGGCCGGACGCCCTCGATAAGATCCGTGACCGACGCTCCCTCTTCCCTGCCGGCAAGCTGGAGTATAGTGTCCGATCCGAGGTTTGAGGTCATGATAATGACCGTGTTCCTGAAATTGATGTCCCGGCCTTCGCCGTCCCGCATCATACCCTTGTCAAACACCTGATAGAACATGTTCAGCACGTCGCGGTGAGCCTTTTCAACCTCGTCGAGTATCACGATGGAATAAGGTTTCTGGCGTACCGCTTCGGTGAGAACGCCGCCCTCGCCGTAACCGACGTAGCCGGGAGGCGAGCCTTTGAGCTGCGACACGGTGTGCTTTTCCTGGTACTCCGACATGTTGATGACGGTCGAGAACTTCTCGCCGCCGAACAGCAGGTCGGCAAGCGACAGGGCAAGCTCGGTTTTTCCCACCCCGGAAGGCCCGGTGAAGAGAAACACGCCGATAGGCGCGTCCGGGTTCGCGATCCCGCTCTTCGACGCGCGAATCACCTCGGACACCAGTTGTATCGCGTCATCCTGGCCGATGATGCGTTTTTTAAGCTGGTCTTCGAGCTCGAGCAGGGTTTTCGCCTCGTCCTTGACCATCGATCCGACAGGAATGCCGGTCCAGTCCGCGATAACCTCTGCGCACATGGCGGCGGAGACGAAGGGATAGACCATGGGTTTGTTCCCCTGCACCTTTTCAAGCTCCGCCACTTTTGCGGTTATGCTTTTTTTAAGCGACTCTTTGCCTTTGTCGTCCTGTTCCGGGGTCTCTGCAAGCTTTTTCTGAAGCTCGATGATCTCGGCAACAAACCGCTTCTCCTTTTCCCACTTTTCGGCAAGCGCCGTAATATTTTTTTCCGACGATTCGATTATCTGCCGGTATTTTTCTATCTCTTCTTTAGGCACCGCGATTGCGGCCGCGTCGTCCTTCATGAGGGTTTTCAGGGCGCGCTGCGCATTGTCAAGGTCCCGCTGCGCATTGTCCAGCTCCGCCGGCATGGTCTGCCTGCTCATCTTCACGCGGGTGCTGGAGGTGTCCAGCACGTCCACGCCCTTGTCCGGAAGCTGCCTGCCCGAGATATACCGGTTGGAAAGCGACACCGCCGCCCGGATACCCTCGTCGGTAATGTGCACGTTGTGGTGCTTTTCGTAAATCTTGGACACCCCCCGCAGCATGGCGAACGCCTTCTCTTCGTCCGGTTCTTCGACTTTTATCATCTGGAAGCGGCGGGTAAGCGCCGGGTCCTTTTCGAAATATTTGCGGTATTCGAGCCAGGTGGTCGCTGCGCAGGTACGCAGATCGCCGCGCGCCAGCGCCGGTTTGAGCAGGTTCGCGGCGTCGCCCACGCCCGCGCTGCCGCCCGCGCCGATAAGCATGTGCGCCTCGTCGATAAACAGGATAATCCTGCCGCCGCTTCCTTTTGCCACGTCGATGACGGCCTTCAGCCTCTTTTCGAATTCGCCTTTAACGCTGGCGCCGGCTTGAAGAAGCCCCAGATCAAGCTCCCACAGCTCGACGCCTTTTATGCTGTCGGGAACGTCGCCGCTCGCTATGCGCAGCGCAAGTCCCTCGACGACCGCGGTTTTGCCGACCCCGGCCTCGCCAACCAGAATGGGATTGTTCTTGCGCCTGCGTGACAACACATCGATAACCAGCCGTATCTCGTCATTGCGGCCCAGAATCGGATCGATTTTGCCGTCGCGCGCGAGTTGCGTAAAATTCTTGCAGAACTTCTCCAGAACCTCGGGCGTCTCGTCCCCGCCTTTTGCCTTGTAGTCGGCAGTCGCCTGTTCCGCAGACGCGGTGATGATGTTCAGCAGGTCGGCCTTCAGCTTCTGGAAATCGATAACCCTCAGCTCCGCCGCCGAAAGGGAAAGGGCGCGCTGCACCTCCTCGTGGGCGGAAACAAAAAGAATACCCGAGGTGATCTCCTGCCTGCCGTAGAGCAGCGACGCAAAACTCCAGGCGCGTTCTATCGTATTCAACAGCACCGGTGAAAAAGTGGGCTTTGTGCTGTTTCCGGTAGCCAGAAGCTCAAGGTCTCTGGTCAGTGCCTTTTTGAGCCGCGACACATCGATCGCATAATGTTTCAAAATATGGAAAATATCCGAGTCCGTACTTTCGACAAACTGCATCAGCAGGTGTTCCCAGGTAAGCTCATAATGAGTCCTGCTCAGGCAGCTGCCGATTGAGGTTTCCAGCGTTTTTGAACAGAACGGGTTCAGTTTTTGAATAAGAATGCGAATATCTTGAACAATCACGGCGACCTCCAGGTTTTAAATGGTACATTTTTTATTCTTTTTAAATATAATTCATTATTCATTAAGCAATTAATATTATTTCCTGAATAATGCCGTTTTAACACCCTATCGGAGGAGTTCCATTTAAATTACAAGAAAACTTGCATTGTACGGACATTCAGCATAGAACCGTATTAGTGTCTGTAGCTGAATTATCTACGCAACAAGAGTAGATAAATTCAAAGCGTAGATAATTAAGCGTACAGACACTTACCCCAAAGCCGTACAAAATCTTACAAAAGTTTCCGGCTTTGCCGGCTTAGAATATATTATCCGCTTTTTTAACATTTCTATTGACTTTTTGTACCAAATTTGGTACATTATAGATACATGGTACAACTGCATAATCCAGACTTTGTTTTAAATGTCCGCTTCTATAGAAGTGAGAGCGGTTCTGAACCTGTCCGGGATTGGCTTAAATCTCTTCCGGCAGAGTATAAGAAATCCATTGGAGAAGACATTAAGACAGTACAATTCGGCTGGCCCATAGGCATGCCAATAGTACGAAAACTCGATACCGGGTTATGGGAAGTACGATCGCATATAAAAGATGGGATTGCCCGTGTAATTTTTACCGTATTCAGTGACACTATGGTTCTTTTACATGGGTTTATTAAAAAATCTCAACAAACACCAAAAGAAGAACTTGAAACAGCAAAACGCCGCAAGAAAAATTTACAATAAAGGATTATGATGTATGAATAGCAAAAAGCAGGTAACAGAAAACAGGTATATTGGTTCCGATTTCGATAATTTCTTAAAAGAAGAAGGTATTTTGGAAATTACCGAAGCTGCGGCTAATAAAAAAGTCATCGTATATCAGCTTCAGGAGGCAATGAAGCAATTACATCTGACTAAAACCATTCTTGCAAGAAAAATGCATACCAGCCGGTCAGCATTAGAGCGTTTATTTGATCCTGAAAATGATTCGGTAACATTGATCACATTAAATAAAGCTGC
>Ga0105099_10000039_pt1 | contig 85275 bp, 55 predicted proteins | sample PPLLak3cmMay2015_2_FD_79138 | JGI IMG/M metagenome (GOLD analysis project Ga0105099, IMG submission 79138) | Freshwater sediment microbial communities from Prairie Pothole Lake near Jamestown, North Dakota, USA - PPLs Lake P8 Core (1) Depth... | ecosystem: Environmental > Aquatic > Freshwater >... | reverse complement strand
CGCTGAAGGTCAGTTTTGCCAATAGAGTGACGAAATCAATCTGGGACTGTATGAAATAGAGGTTCGACGCGTGCAGCAGGGCGCTGCCCTGTTTCTTCAGCATTGCGATTATAGCGGGGTGGCTGTGTCCCAGCGCTGTTACGGCAATACCGGCGCCGAAGTCCAGATATTTTTTTCCGTCTGCGTCGAAGATACAGGTTCCTTTGCCTTTAACCATCGGCGCACCGTCGCGGGCATAGACCGGAACAAAATTCGCATCATATTTTGAGGGTTTCATGGTGACTCCTGTATGTTAATAGATAACAGTTCCTTCGGATGTGTTGACCGCAAGCTCCCCGGCGAGCGTTTCGGGACCATGCCATCCGCAGATATGGACCCTGCCGACACCGCGTTCGACGGCCTCTTTTGCCGACCGGACCTTGGGAATCATGCCGCCGGTAATCTGTCCGCCCGCGATGAGCTGCTCGAGGGCGGATATCCGTATTTCGTGCTGTATCGTTTTGTTGATCAGCACGCCGGGCACGTCTGATATATAGATAAGATGGTCCGCGTGTATGGCAGTCGCGAGTTCGCCCGCCGCAAGATCGGCATTTACATTATATATGCGGCCGGCGGTATCGCGGGAGACCGGTGAGATGACCGGTATGATGCCCCCGGTTTTGAACAATTCGACAATCCGTCTGTTTACCTTTTTTATCGTGCCGACGAAACCGATGTCTTTGCCGCCGGCAAGCAGTTTTTCGGCCTCGAACAGGGAGCCATCCACCCCGCTTATGCCGATTGCCGTGATGCCGCGGCAGAGGAGCGCGTTAACGATGCGCTTGTTAACGTCGCCCGACAGGACCCGTTGCACGGTCTCCATGGTCTCGCCGTCGGTAACACGGTGTCCTTCGACAAAAGAGAATTCCTTGTTCAACAGGTTGAGCTGCCGGGCTATATCCTTGCCGCCGCCATGTACGATAATCGGGTAGTGGCCCTGGACCGTAAGCGCCGTGAGGCTTTCGGCAAGCTCGTCAAGCAGGCCTGTCGCATCAACCGTTGATCCGCCGATTTTAATACATATACTGCTCATGGTAGACTCCTTGTTTATATGAGCCCCGCGGTTTCGTTAAATCCGAACATGATGTTCATGTTCTGTACGGCCTGCCCGGAGGCGCCCTTTATAAGGTTATCAATGGCGCAGACCGCAATGACCAGCCCCGCTTTGCCGCTCTCGGTAAAAGCGATGTCGCAATAGTTGGTATGCGCGACAAAGCTGACCTTCGGCAGGTCGCTTTTTGTCCGGATACGTATGAACGGTTCGTTACGGTAATAATTAAGAATAATAGAAGAGCACTCTTCTGCGGTTTTATTAACGTCGATATAGATTGTCGACAGGATTCCGCGGTTAAACGGGGCGAGATGCGGGGAAAAGATTATCTGAACCGCTTTTCCCGCGGCCAAAGAAAGTTCCTGCTCGATTTCCGCAATATGCCGGTGCGTGCGGCCGATGGAATAGGGAAAAATGTTCTCGTTCGCTTCGGCATAGAGTGAGGTCAGTTTCAATGCGCGGCCGGCCCCGCTGACGCCGGATTTTGAATCGGCAATAACGGAGCGTACCGATACGCCTGCGGTTTTATAAAGGGGAAGCAGCGGCAGGAGTATGCTGGTCGGGTAACAACCGGGATTGGCAAGTACCGTCGCCTTTTTAATGGCGTCACGATAGTGCTCCGGCAGACCGAAGACCGCCTCCTTAAGAAGCTGCGGGCTGGGGTGGTCGTGCTGATACCACTGTGTATAGTTTTCCGCTTCCCTGATACGAAAGTCGGCGCTCAGGTCAATCGTGCGGATATTTTTTGCTATAAAGGGAGTGCAGTACTCCGCCGACACGGCGTGGGGGAGGCACGAGAAGATGCAGTCGACCTGTTGTTTCGCCGCTTCTTCAAAGGAGATGAGCGCCCCGTCCCATAGATTTTTAGCCTCGCCGAAAATCCGGGAAAAGGCGACGCCCGGTGACGAGCGTGAGCAGGCGAACGCTATGGTCGCCTGAGGGTGCCTTGCGAGGATTTTGACAAGCTCAACGCCCGTATAGGAGGTTGCGCCAAGAATTCCGACAGTAATCTTGTCCATGACATATTCCTTCATTGTTAATTGCCCGGCATACCGGTCCGGAAGAAACCGGCTATAAAATAATTAATAATTATTTCAAATAATATTCAATAATGCGTTTGAGGCAAAAAAAAATTCCGGTAGGGAACCGGTGGCGGGGGACGGATACCGGGCATTACATGATACTGTCAAGCCGGGCGTCGGCCACCGAGGCTTCGTCGAGAAGGCGGCATCCTTCCATGAGTAAAGCAGTGATGCTCGCGGTGATTTCGGGCCTGCTCACGGCGATCTCCTGCGGGTTGAAGCTGAATTTTCCCTGGTTGTGTTTCAGGGCTTCGTACACGGCCTCTTCGGCCTTTTTTTCGTCGAAGTGTGCGGTGACAATCCGGCCGCCGGTTATGGTAAAGGCGCCTTCGCCGCCCGCTGTTTTAAGGGTGAGTATGCCGCTTTTGTTTCCGGTTTCGATCATCTGAAACAGCTCCACCGGACACAGGTGTGCGAGTTCTCCGGCAAAGCCGGTCTGGTTTTCCGTCGCCCAGACGTCGCTGAGCGTTATAACCTCGGTCACTTCGCACTGCACCCTGTTGCGGAGCTCCTTGAATTCGTTAATAATAAGCGATGGATCGTCAACGATGCGCACGGTAAAGACTGCTGACGCGATGCGGATTTTATCCCAGTCGTTCAGGTGCCGTGGGTGGTTTGTCGCGAGTTTTGTGCCGTTGAGATAGGTGCCGTTTGAGCTGCCCAGGTCGATGATGGCATAGGTTTGCTGGGGCTGTATCCATTCGATAATCGCGTGTTTGCGGCTGGCGCGGAGTTCGGTCAGCACGATGATATTATTTTCCGCCCGTCCGATGGAAATTTTACCCTTTTCCGGAATTCGTACCGGCTTTTCGGGATATCGTACAAGAAACAGGTTACCCATTTTTTCTCCGGTTTTTTTTTGGTATACTATAAAATACATAAATTACGGTGAATCCCCAAATTCCAGATTTTTCGAATGAACACCGTTTATATCAGATATCGCGTCGCAGGCATGACCAAGGTTATTTTGCGTTTTTTAGCGGGTTTTTATTGGAAATTATACCATATACGGTGATCTATACATACAATCCGTGGTATTGTCAAGAAAAAAATTTTCAGGTTTTTAAATACTTTTTCTTGACTATAACCTCAATATGTAGTATCTTGAAATCACATACGTATCAATTTGTAGTGTTTCATTACCCATACAGGATATACTATATCTATGATTTTACGTAAAATAGCTATATTCGGCTTCAAGTCATTCGCGGATAAAACAGAACTGCATTTCGGGGAAGGAATCACGGCGGTAATCGGTCCGAACGGTTGCGGGAAATCCAATGTGGTCGATGCCATACGCTGGGTTTTTGGCGAGCAGAAGACGACCATCCTCCGCAGCGCTCAGATGCAGGACGTCATATTTTCCGGTTCGGAAAAGCGTCAGCCCCTGAATATGGCGGAGGTCACGCTGAGTATCTCAAACAACGACGGGATTCTCCCGGTTGAATACAGCGAAGTTGCGATTACCCGCCGGATCTTCCGCAGCGGTGAGAGCGAGTATCTGCTGAACAAGACGCAATGCCGCCTGCGTGATATCCAGGATCTTTTTCTCGATACCGGTCTTGGCAGCAATGCATATACCACCATTGAAAACAGCATGATAAACCGCATCCTGAGTGATAAAGCGGAAGAGCGGAGAATACTTTTTGAAGAAGCGGCCGGCATCGGGAAATTCAAACAGCGGATCCGGGACAGCCAGCGCAAGCTTGAGAAAACCCGGCAGGATCTTTTACGTATCAACGATCGCGTGCAGGAAAAGGACCGGTATGTCAGAATGCTCAGCCGGCAGGTTGAAAAAGCGAACCGCTACCGGCGCTATTATGACGATCTGAAGGCTTGTGAAGTCGGATTCGAATACCGCCGGTACACTGCGTTCAGGGACAACATGGAGCAGAGGAGTGCGGCTCTGGCAGGGTTGGAGAGAGAGCTTGACGCACTGAAATCGAAAACAGGCGCCGGCGAATCCGATATAGAGAGAATGGAGATGGAGGCACTCGAAAAAGAGAAGCAGCTTCAGCTGTCGGCGAAGGATGTTTCCGAGGCCTCCGAAAGGATCAACGGGATTGACCGTGAGGGGCTGCTGGTGAGCCAGAATCTTGAGAACCTTAAGCAAAATGTGAAGCGATTTGAACAGGAAATTGCGTCATTTGATTCGCAGAGCGCGGAGAAGAGCCAGTTGCTTGCCAATATTGAGAGCAGCGTTGTAGACCGGAAGGTGCAGATTGACGAGAGCGGCGTTAAGCACGAGGCGGTAAAAGCGGAGCTGGCTGAATTTGATATGCGCCTTCAGGCGCAGCGCGAGGCGCTTGAAGATCTGCAGAGCGAACAGCTGGGACTTGTTCATAAATCCGGCGAAAAACAGAAGGATCTGGCTAACTGTCAGACGAACCTGCGCAATTGTATCGAGCTGTGCGATCGCGACGAACAGGAGATACACAGGCTGGAAGAGCGGATTGAAGATTATACGGTATCGTTGCAGCAATGCCGGGACGAGCTGCAGAAGGCTCAGCAATCCTGTCAGACGTACGCCGGCACCCGCGAAAAGCTCCTGGAGCGCATTGAACACGAAGATATGCGGTATCATGAACTGGTTGAAAAAGAAAAATTTCTTGAAGCGAAAATCGACTCGGGCAGATCAAAACTGGATTTCCTTGAAGCGCTCGAAGCATCGTATGAAGGGTACGGGCAGGGAATAAAAGCCCTGCTGGAAAAGAGGCTTGCGGGAACGCTGGGCACGGTTGCCGATTTGATAAAGGTGGAAGATCCGGAAAAGGTCGGCGTTGTTGAAAGGGCGCTTGGTTCGGCCATTCAGACCGTTGTTTTCAAGACGGACGCCGATTTGAAGGCTGCGATGGAGTACCTTCGCTCCGAAAAAGTCGGCGTGGCGCGCATGGTTTCGCTGCAGACCCTCTCTTCCCTGAAGCAGCGGGCGCCTGCGCTGGTGCCCGACGGCTCGCTGCCGCTGCGCATCTACATTTCTACGGAAGACGAGTCCAGGATTATGGCCGACTATCTGTTCAACCGCATACTCGTATGCGATACCGACGGCGGAGCCCTGCAGCTGCAGCGTGCGGTCGAGCCCGACTCTTTCATAGTATCCTCGGAGGGAGCGGTGTGCTACTCCAACGGTACGGTTATCGCCGGTATGAAGAAGGAACATGCGGGCATCCTGCGGAGGAAATACGAGATTGAACACCTGGTGACCGATATTAAGGTGTGCAGGAAAGACTATGAAGCGGTAGTGCACGATAAAGAAATTTGTATTATTAACCGGGACGAAGCCAAAAAGGCGTTGATCGGGATCGATGCCAAACTGAATGCGGGCAGGCAGGTTCAGCAGGAGCAGGAGACAAATATCAAGCACTTCGAAGCTGAATCCGGGAGCGTGAAGGAGCGGATACAGGCGCTTGTTCCGGAGCTTACCCGAAGCCGCCAGAAAATCGAGGAATACCGGTTGTTGACTAAAGAGTACACCCTTTCGATCGAGGAGTTCGCCCGGAATACCGATGAAACAGTGAAACGTCTTGAGAATGCAAAAACGAACCTTGCAGACATGGACAAGCAGCGGTCGGCGGTGTATGACCACCTGAAAAATATCGAGCTTGCCAAACAGGGGCTTACCAGCCGGGTCGAACAGGACAAGCTGAGTATCGAGCGTTTAAAGCAGGATATCGGTAATCTTGCCGAGAGCAGACGCAGAAAAGAGGAGGATAAAAACAGTGCGCTGTCTGAAATCGGGAATTTTGAACAGCGGACGCATGTATTGAAGGAGAGCGTGCAAAAGGAAAACAGCGGCAGGGAGGATCTTCAGAGAGTCCACGGCAGCATCCGGGAAGAATATAACGCGTTTTTAAATGGCATCGAGGAGAAACGGCGCGCAATAAAAACGTTTTCCAGAAGCACCGAAGAGTTCCTGAACAATAAGCACGCCCTGGAGGTTGAGCAGACGCGTGATGAAGAGCAGAAACGCGCAATCCGCGAAAAGATTTTCAACGCCTACGAAATCGACTTCGAAACACCGCCCGCCGAAATAGCGATTGTTGATCAGGAGGATGCGGAAGTCATTGAAAATATTCAGATGCTCAAAGAGAGGCTTCGCCGCATTGGCGAGGTGAATATGGGCTCTATCGGGGAGTTCGACCAGGAAAACAAGGAGCTGAAAGAGATGGTGCTGCAGCGCGACGACCTTCAGACTGCGGTTGACGATCTGGAAAGCGCCATTAAGAAGCTCAACCGTGAGGCCCGCGTTCAGTTTGTTACGACGTTCGAAATGGTGCAGAAGAATTTCGAACAGATGTTTAAAACGCTGTTCGAAGGGGGGGAGGCGACGGTCGGACTCGAGGAAAATGTCGATCCGCTGGAAGCCGCTATCAGAATAAACGCCCGGCCCGCAGGAAAAAAGATGCGCGGTATTACACTGTTATCCGGCGGCGAGCGGGCGCTCACCGCGATTTCCCTGCTTTTCGCGCTGTATCTGGTGAAACCATCCGCGTACTGTATTCTTGATGAGCTTGACGCTCCGCTTGATGACGCAAATATAAACCGTTTTTTAAAGGTTTTAAAGACATTCTCCGAGAAAACACAATTTATTATTATCACGCATAATAAACATACCATGGAAGCGGCGGATGTCTTGTATGGGGTCACGCAGCAGGAGTCGGGCATTTCAACCATCGCCTCTGTCGTGCTGGGCGAAACCAGGCAGCTAAAAGCGGCGTAACGCTGTTACTTCAGGCGGGAGGGATGGTAGCCAGTCCCTCCGCTCCCACACCATATAATAAATCACAAGGGTTTACCGGAAGTTGGATTGGTGTACAAAAGAGCCGCAACCTTCGGAATAAAAAATGCATGGACGATGGTTCCGGGGCTCTCTCTTTTCCTACCATATTTTTAACGTTAACACATCTCATGAACTGCCTGAATTGAATCTCATTCTTTCAGGGGAAACAAAACTTGTATGTTTTCCGGGTAAAAGATACATATACCATGATTTTTAACGGCATCCACCCACTTTTGACTATATTATTAATATTATAGCGGAATTTAAATATAACTAAAATATTAAAAATAAATATTTTTAACATGCTGATATTTAAAGAGTTGTAAAAAATTATATTTAAAAGTTAAAAAAAATAACATTTATAGAAAGAATGAAGTACATTGTACTATATGCCAAGGCCGGGAAAACTGCATCATTTCTCCGCTTTGCGGCCTAAGCGCCTGTACATCAAATTATCTGCGCAGGAAACGCAGGTAATTTTCCTGCGGACTCGAACCTGTTTTACGTGGAGAATTGCATAGATGAAAACCAGGCTTGAAAAGATCCTCGTCGATTGCCTGTGTGATACTCTTAATGTTATGCTGTGTTCCGAATCTCCGGGAATAATCAACGCGATAGAATCTGTAATCCAACCGTATCCATTCTTTGCCTTTTTCAAGGCAGGCAGTGCGGAATGCATGAGAACCTGCATCCGCCAGGTCAATTCCTGGCACTGCCTGATTATCGACAGCAGGTGTTCCTTTACGGATGAGTTTCTGTCGGTTGCGCGCGAATTTCCTTTATGGATACCGGTTATTATTCTTGCCGATTATCTCTCCGAGGAGTTTTTACGGCTCCACGGCATCAGTGTCGAACAGGATGCGGCGTCCAGTTTTCAGAATATTACCATAAACGACACCAGATATGATTATCTAAAGCTGGCAAAAGAGAAGAAATGCGTCACGGTGTATCCTTTCAAAAGCATAAAAAACCTGTTACCGCTGATTCAGGCGGAATGCCTGAAGAAAAAGCTGATGCAGCGGTTGATTCCGGACGGCGTCGTGGAAAGGTCCCTTGATATTCTGTTTAAACAGAATCCTCTTTCGGTCGACGAGTGGTCGCTGGTGCTGGATTCAACCCCCCGCAAATTTCAGCGCATGTTTAAGAATTACACCTTCTATTCCCCCAAAAAGCTCCTTGCACTTTACCACGCCTACCGGATTGCTTTTGAAACCGTCGGGAACCGGGAGGAATTCTGCCTGGGGGTCGTATCGGCAATTGTCATGGACGAAAGAACGAAAAAAAGGCTTCTGGAATATGTGCTCTCACGAAGAAGCCAGCTGCTTGCAGTATAACGGGAACCTTCTTTTTTCTGGCCGCAGGCGCCGGATGATCCCCATTCCGTTTCTGTTGATCCATCGATAGTGTATCATGTTGCGGCCGATCCGGGAACTTGTACTCATCAAACAACGCAAGGCATTGTTTTTTATCTGATTAAACCTCTGCGGGGCTTTTTATATTTTTTCCTCTGCGGACACGCCTTTTCACGCGCAGCACTATTTTTTATTGTCGGGAAAAATTTAATTATATAGTAAAATATTCGTATATTATAGTATAATAATAAGGAGAAAAACGAATACAGTACCCTGAAAAGTATACACTTACACGATCAATATATTTACTGAGGAGGAGAAATGAAAAGTGTGAATTCTTCTGCGCTGAAAGATCATATCGTTGCAGTCAAGGCGGGAAAACGAATATTCGAAAACGCCTTCCAGGGCGTTACCCGGATGATTCTGGAAAGCAAAATTGAAAAAGTGGTGGTTAACGGGAAAACGACCTTTGATTTCAGCATTTTCAGAACCGGAAAAAAACACATCATCGGCGTGTTTGATGAAATCAACAGCTTTGTTTCCTATGTCAAAGATGCGGCAGAAGGCGGCTCGTCAAGGGAAATGGCGATTGTCCTTGTGGGAGAGCCGGGAAACGGGAAAACATTTTTCGTGGATTTCCTCTGCAACAAATATCGCCTGTTTCTTTCGGAGGAAAAAAACAGAAAGTATACTTTTAAATTCATTTCCATGGATAAGCTTCAGGGGTACGGTAAAATTACCGAGATTGAGTCACAGACGTATGAAGACCCGATGATACTGGCGATGAACCTGCACCAGAACAGGGACGAGAGCAAAAAGTTTCTGGCTGCCCAGTATGGCTTTAACGATTCTGAGATAGAGGATATCTATGATAATTTCCGCCCGCTGGGTGCGTGCAGCGACTATATCCTGCAGCAGATCAGAAACTATACGGACGGCTCCATCGAAGACATGATGAAGTTCTTCGAGGTCATACCCGTGCCTATGTCCGAAAGCCTTGGAACCATTACCGGCAAATACCCTGCAAAAGATAAAATCACCTCCTCGGCGGTGGATCTGCTTGGTGAAGAGTCGATTCAGCGCCTTCTGCACATCACCGACACCAACAACCCCTATCGTTTTGATCTGCGCCGCGGGGCGCTTTCACGCGTGGCCGGCGGGGGGATTCATTTCGCCGACGAGATTTTCAAGAATAAAAAGGACCTTGTTCAGGTGTATCTGGGCGTCATCCAGAACCGTATCATCGAAATCGACGGTTACAAATGGCCGATCGACACGCTGATTATTGCGACAAGCAACAACATGGAGTTCCACCAGTTTCTTGCCGAAAAAGAGGAGGCGCCCATTGTCGACCGGTGCCGTATATGCTATGTGTCGCATAATACCAATTACAAACTCCAGAAGGATCTCACCGCCTATACCATCGGCAGCGAGAGCAGGACGACCATCAACAGCGAGGCGCTGCACCAAGACCCGAATTTGAATTATGCCGCGTCCGTTGCGGTGGTGCTCACCCGCCTTTCCCATTCGGAAAAACTCACGCCCGTCGAGATGATGAAGCTTGCCGCCGGAGAGGTGGCCGGTGAAAAGAGCATAAAAACGCTTGCCGAGGTTATCGATACGCTCAACCAGGACCCGGAGATCATCAACCGTTTCGGCCAGAAGGGGCTGGGACAGCGCAACCTCGGACGGGCTGTACAGCTGCTCATCGAGAGCTCCGAGACCAACGAGGGCAAATGCATGTTTGCCTATGATATATTCAAAACTCTCGAGCGGGTCATCCTTGATTATGTCACCGAGGCGAACAGCAGAAAGAAATATATCGAAGACCTGAAGATCGCCAAAGGGCTCTACCGCGAGCGGATCATGACCGAGATGTTCAACGCGTATATGGACGAACCGCTTGCCATCCGCAAGGATGTAATGAACTACGTCAACATGATCATCGGCATCGACGCCGAGAATCTGGGCCCCGATAAAATGTGGAAATACAAGGACCCGCAGACCGGCGAGCTCAAGGCGCTGAAGATTGATGAAAGGTATATCAACAGCGTTGAGGAGCGCCTGGGCCTCAAGACCAAGGAGATGCGGGACACCTTCAGAACCTCCATCCGCAAAATATACGGCCAGAAGATTTCCACCGATCTGCAGTACGATTTCATGGACAACCTGGAGCTGGTGAAGGCGGTGACCGACGTGCGCCTCAAATCCGATATCGCAGGCGCGGGAAGCCTGGTCGGCGCCCTGGCAAACAGGACCAACGAGGAGAACCAGAAGCTGTACGACCGCATGATTTCCACCATGCTGCATAAGCTGGGATATTGCAAAACATGCGCGCAGAAGACGATTGAATATTTCTGTACTCAGGAAGATGAAAACTGATCCGGGAGTATCGCCAGAACATAATTGCGTATGCCGGACAGGTGCGGGTGATGAGAGGCGCTTAACAGTGAGGATAGCACGGGGGAGTTTGAGCGGATGAAAAAGAAATCAGCAGGTACAGCGAAACATACCGACAGGGAAAACAGGGATTTGTTAACTAAGGAACAGACCCGGATCATGGAAGAGAGGCAATCCGGGGTATCCCACGCCCCCCCTCTGCAACAGGACGGGGCAGGGAATTCGCCTTTCGCTCATACGCACAGTGTGTATGGCTTCAACGATCTTAAACACCTGCAGTCTCTTGCGGTGATTAAAACCGGACTGGTGACCGAGCTGCGTCCTTTGGACGAGATTCTGGAGCGGGACAATCAGCGGGAGAAAGACGGATTCCCCCGGAAAATCAATATCGGCCGGCTTATCAAACCCGGTAAGAGCGGCAAGGATAAAATCGTCATCGTTCCCACCACGGTGGAGGAGAAATTCATACACGACTCAAGTATCCACCCTCCCAACGAAGAGGATGAATCGGGCGGCACCGGCGACGGCGAGGAAGGGGAAGTCATCGGCGAGCAGCCCATCCGGGTTGAGGAGGGCGCCGGATCAGGCGCGGGACAGGGTGAGGGCGGCGCACACGAGATGGAATCGAGCGCGTATGAGCTGGGAAGGATACTGACCGAAAAATTCGAGCTGCCGAACCTCAAAGATAAAGGCAAAAAACGTTCCCTGACGCGCTACACCTACGATCTGACCGATAAAAACAAGAGCCACGGCCAGCTTCTTGATAAAAAAGCGACGCTGAAACAGGTAATCAAAACAAACATCAACCTGGGGACCGTCAGCCGCCATGAGCCCGTGGATACGGAGTCGCTGGTCATTTCACCCCGCGACCGGATATACAGAATTCTTTCGCGCGAGAAGGATTATGAGTCGCAGGCGATCGTTTTTTTCCTGCGGGATTACTCCGGATCCATGGCGGGGAAAGCCACGGAACTGGTTGTTGCGCAGCACGTGATGATTTACAGCTGGCTTCTGTATCAATATGCGATGCAGGTCCAGACCCGTTTCATACTGCATGACACCGAGGCAAAGGAAGTATCTGATTTTTATACCTACTATAACTCCAAGGTGGCGGGCGGCACTCAGGTCTCAGCCGCCTTTAAACTCGTTAATGAGATTGTGGAAAAAGAGAATCTGACCGCCGATTATAACATTTATGTTTTTCACGGCACCGACGGCGATGACTGGGACAGCGAAGGGGAGAAGGCGATACCCGAGATAAAAGCGATGCTCATGTATGCAAACAGGGTCGGGATATCCGTTGTCCGCCATCCCTACAATTACTCGTCGCCGACCGAAGTGGAAAAATACCTGGAAAAGTCGGAACTCTTGACCGAACAGTCGGATCTGATACGCATCGATTCTATACGGGAAGACGCCGACGAGGCGCGTCTTATTCAGGGGATAAAGAATCTTATCATGCACGCAAAGGTAACGATTTAACCTGCAGGTGAATAAAAAATGGAACTTGTTGATCAGCATACGAAAAAGATAATGGAAGGGTGCAAGGAGCGGGCCCGCGACAAAGGCTTGAGATTTCAGGATGAGTCGCTGGAATATATCGTCACCAACCGGGACCTTATCGAACTCAGTCCCAAGGCAATGATACCGACCCTGTATGATTACTGGGTGCACGATATCGAGGTTTACCGGGAAAAAGGCAGGTATGAACTCTACCCGTCCAACCCCTACGAAACCGTCATCAATACGCGCCCGGCAATCTCCTTCTACAACGATAATAACCCGGACTGGCTCAACGTGATGATTTTTTATCACGTGCTTGCCCATGTTGATTTTTTCCAGAACAACCAGTACTTCAGCCACACCTGGGACTACGATTTTACCGGACAGGCGCTTTCCGACAAGCGATTGATCGCCAATGCCAGGTCGCAGAAGGGCCGCTGGGCGGATTATGTCATTGAATTCACACGGGGTATCGACAATCTGGTCGGTTACTATAATGAGTTGTCGGCTCTTGATAGACCGGCAGGTTCGAAACAGACAAGAATGCTGGATTTCTATTTTGATGTTTTTTTACAGTCAGAGAAAAAAGTTTCGGTCAGCGACTATATAAAAGAGATCGAGCGGTTTAATGAATGCTCGAATAAAAACAAAAAAGATCCGTACCGGAGTTTTTTCGCCGAGATAAAAAGAAAGCACCCCGAATTTGAGGCTGTTTTTGAAAAAAACCTCGGGAAGAAAAAAACACCGGCATCCGATGTGGTGGAGTATATCATTCAGAATTCCCCTTTTCTGAAAAAAGAGGAGAACGGCTGGATGAAACCGATCATGGAGATCGTCCGGAAAACCTCTCTTTTTTTTCAGCCGCAGATACGGACGAAAATCATGAATGAAGGCTGGGCGAGTTACTGGCATGAGACGCTTTTTCTGGAGGATGACCGGATCAACGGGCATGAGGTTGATTTCGCGCGGGTTAATGCCGGTGTTACCGCAATGCCCATGGTGGGGCTTAACCCCTATGCACTCGGTATGAGAATTTTTTACCATATTGAAGAGATGGTCAATAAAGGGAAATATTCGGTGGCATTCTCCAGGCTTGCCGACGCCAATATGCGGGAGAAATATGACACCCTGACCGGCAGGGGGAGAGAGTTCATTTTTTATGTACGGAAGCATTTTAACGACAGTATGTTCGCCAACACCTTTATCGAGCAGGATTTCATCACGAAGAATAACCTTTTTGTTACGGGAAAAAGGCTTAATAAGGACAGAATGGTATGGGAATATTACATAAAAAGCCGCAAAGCCGGGGAATATAAAAAGATGCTGCTTGACAGCCTGTATCATCCGCCGTTTATTGAAATCAATGAATCGAAAAACGAAGATGATGGTCTCTACCTCAACCATCATTTCGAAGGCAAGCCGCTGGTAAAGGAATTTTTAACCAATACCATGCTCGGCATTGAATATCTATGGGGAGGTCCGGTTCAACTGGAGACCTCCGAGGTGGAATCCGTCTCTGAACCGTCTGATGGATCGGGCGGTATGGTTCATGCAACCGATACGGGGAAGGATATCCCGGAGATTAAATGGCAGCGGGTCGTCTATACGATGCAGAACAGAAAACTGTCGAAAAAAATATTATAACGGACAAACACGGACACCTGAAAATTTCGGAACAAAATATATGGATCAAATCAAGAATGCGATGCAGAGCCTCAACGAGGCTATAGTCGAAAAGAGCGATTATACGCCGGTATCCTTTGAAACGTTTCTCCGGAAACTGGCGGAAAAGCCTGATATTATCTTGAGAAATGTGTTCCAGGTATTTCATGATATGGTTATTTCATACCTGGGCAAGGGTGTTGATGAATACCCTGACGACCCCGAATCCATAAGCTTTGTAAAATACGATTGCAACCGCCTGTTCGTCGAGGGGGTGGATCACCCGTTTTTCGCCGACAGGCTTTTTGCAAACCGGTTTGTCAATCTTGTGAAGAACCTCAAAAGAGGCGCGCAGCAGAATATGGTCTATATTTTCCGGGGCCCTCCGGGGTGCGGAAAAAGCACGTTCCTCAACAACCTGCTGTTAAAGTTCGAGGAGTTTTCAAATACCACGGAAGGCATGCGCTACGAGATTGTATGGCGCTTTAATAAAAGGCTTATCGGCAAACTGCCCGAACAGGAGACTATCACCACTGCACTTGAAAAATTGTATCAGGCTGTCGAATCCAAGACGGGGAAGCGGCAGGAACGCGGGCTGGTCAGGCAGGAGGAGGGGTTTCAGAATGTTTTCAGCGAATATATCGATATCCCCTGCCCCAGCCACGATCATCCGATACTTATTATTCCAAAAAAACATCGCAAACCTTTTTTTGAAAAGCTTCTTGCAGAGAGCAGATTCAAGGAGCCCCTGTTTTCTGATATGGAGTATGACTGGGTTTTCAAGGAGACCCCCTGCACGATATGCACCTCATTGTACAACGCACTGCTGCAGAAGTACGGTACAACCGAAAAGATATTTGAAACGGTTTTTGCACGGCCCTACCGGTTTAACCGCCAGCTGGGTGAAGGCATCAGTATTTATAATCCGGGAGACGAGCCTCTTTCCCAGAAAGTGCACCGGGATGATTTCGTCCAGGAGCGTTTGAATAACATCCTTAACGAGAGTAATAAAGTCAGGTATATCTATTCACAGTATGCAAAAACCAACAACGGCATCTACGCGCTCATGGACGTCAAGTCGCATAACACCCAGCGGCTTATCGAGCTTCATAACATAATCAGCGAAGGAGTCCATAAGGTCGAGGATATCGAGGAGAATGTGTATTCACTCCTTGTCGCGGTCATGAATCCTGAAGATCAGAAGAATATACAGAATTTTAAATCGTTCTCCGACCGCAGCGTCTATATCAATATTCCGTATATCATGGACCTGAACACGGAAACCGAAATATACCGCAATATTTTCGGCAGGCATATTGAACAGAAGTTTCTGCCGCGCGTGCTGCGCAACTTCGCGCGGGTCATTATATCGACGCGCATCAGCCCCCAGTCAAAAGCGCTGTTCGAAGTCGTGGAGGATACCGATAAATACAAGCGCTATTGTGATAAAAACCTGAACCTTCTTAAAATGGAATTTTATACCGGCCATATACCGGATTGGCTTTCAGAAGAGGACCGGAAGCGTTTTTCCGCCAAAATGCGCAGAAAAATAATCGCCGAGGCCGAGACTGAAGGCGAGCACGGTATTTCCGGTCGCGACTCCATACGATATTTCAACGAATTTTATTCAACGTATGCAAAAGAAAACAAACTGATAAACATGGCGGATCTGTTCAAATTTTTTACCAGCCCGCATGAGGAGCTGGATAAATTGATTCAGAGAGAGTTTCTTGAATCTCTGACGCACCTGTATGACTATCATGTGCTGCAGGAAGTGAAAGAGTCTTTATATTATTATAATAAGGAACAGATATCCAAGGATATTCAGAATTATCTTTTTGCGATAAATTTCGAGGTAGGCTCGTCGGAGAAGTGCCCGTTTACAGGAGATAAGCTTGACATCACCGAGGAGTACCTGGAAAATATTGAAGAGCGTATTCTGGGCAGGAAGTTTCCCAAAGACAGGCACAAGGAGTTCCGGGAAGGGACGCAGAAGGAGTATACGACCACGGTGCTCACCGATGAGATCAAGAATATCTCCAAAACCAGGATTTATGAATCCTTATTCGACCGCTATGTCTACAATATCAAAGAGAAAGCCCTGGACCCCTTCCTGAAAAATGACAATTTCCGCCGTGCTATAAAAGATTATGGTGAAACAGAGTTTAAAACCTATGATAAACGCATTCAGACGGATGTCCAGTATCTGGTCAATAACCTGTGCATAAAATTCGGGTATACGGAGCAGGGCGCCAAAGAGATGTGCATCTATGTGATTGATAATGAGTTGGCGGATAAATTCGAGGATAACTGAAGATGTATATTCAACGGTAATGCTGATTGGCTATGCTACGATTTCCTTCAAATTGGTGCTTTAGAGGGTAGTTTTTTTCCTTATATTTATGTAACATAATATATACCATGGTGTTATACAGGGCTGACGGTTTGCTTTCAATGCATTAAAAAAAAGTGCATGGCCTGAACATTTTCAGGAATTTTATACTATTTTATGATATATTATATATCATAGCCTTGTGTGCCGTTATCGCATAACTAATTTAAGAGGGGGGGGGATCAGATGGCTCATCCGATCAGATTATTGTATTGTATTTTTTTTGCTGTTTTTATCTGCACAGGCGAAGAGATTTACCACAGGGCAATGCTCCATTATACTACTCCTGATGAAATTGAAGAGATACTGCACTCACCGGATATCACGGTCCTGTATACATTCGACCGTTTTGCGAAATATCTTGATGTGCTGGTAAAGCCCCCGTTTCTGGAGAAAATAGAGCGGGCGGGCGTGCGATGCAATGCCGTGTGCTGCGGTATCGGCCGGAAGGACTATGATGCGCTTGTTTCAAGAGGCGGGTATTTCGGCGCGTACCCGACCTATTCCCAGGTAGACTCCTCGTTAAAGCATCTTGCTTCGCTCTATCCCGCAATTTTCAAATTGGGCACTCTGCCGGAGAAGTCCTTTCAGGGACGGGATATATACCTTGTTACAATATCCAGCGATCCCAATAGCGATACGAAGAGACCCCAGGCGCTTATATCGGGAGTTGTCCATGCGGATGAGCCCATCGGATCAATCATGTCGTTGCATGACATGCAATACCTGTGCGAGAAGTATACCACTGATTATGAGGTGCAGTGGCTTGTCAACAACCGGCAGATATATTTCATCCCCGTGACCAACCCGGACAGATACGTGTGGAATGAGAAGTATCAAACCATATCGTCCCGGAAAAGAAAAAACATGCGGATTGCCTCCGGGGTTACGGAAGACGCGGGAGGCGTTGACCCGAACCGCAACTTTCCCTTTCGGTGGGGATATGACAATGTCGGATCAAGCTCCTCTCCCTCTGCGTCCAACTATCGGGGCACCGCGGCGTTATCCGAACCGGAGACCAAGGGAATAGTTGATTTTGTTGCAGCCCGGAAAATTCGCACATGGCAGAATCACCATAATGCCGGGGATTACCTGATACTGCCCTACGGCTATCTGGGAGCGGGGAAATACCCTCCGGAAATTTCCATCTATTACAAAATGTGCGAAGAACAGAAAAAATTCTATCACTATGCAAAATACGGCAACTCCGGCGACTGTTACGGAAGCTGGATACTCAATGGCGGTGCGGAAGACTGGGGCACCGCGGATTCAGCAAAATACGGGAAAACCTATAAAGTATACTGCATCATTACGGAGATAAACCCCAACCCCAGTTCCTATTGGGATTACTGGGATAATAAAACCAAGCTTATGCAGAGATGCGACAGCCTGCGCGGGGGTGATATATACATGGTCAAATGCGCAGGTTTTTATCCGGTGATAAAAAAGATCACGGTTGTCGATACTGCGCCGGGCTGTAATAAAGACGGTGTGCTGAATCCGGGCGAAAACGTCAGGCTGGTTGCGGAAATTACCAACATGTCGGTGGTGGATACAACGCCGAATGTCAAAGGATTTCTCGGTACCGCAAGCCAGTATATAACAATGAACGATTCCACGGGAACCTACGGCAGTATCAAATTGCTCACCGATGCCGCCAACAGCGCCGATCCCTTCGGCTTTGTATGCCACGCCAATACCGCGCAGGGAACAAAAATTCCCCTGAGGTTGAGAATGACCTGGGACCTTAATTCGGTTAACTACGAAAAGGTTCTTCCATGCACCTTGCAGGTGGGGCCGTATACAGGAATTGTCACTCCAGACCATGCTTCCGGATATGGCATCAGTTTGACGGTTTTCAGGAATCCGGCTGCAAGAACGGTCGAGTTCAAACTGGTGTATCCGGGGAGCGTTTCAGCGAATACGGAAAAGAGAGCCATACTTAAAATTTACGAACCGTCGGGAAGGCTTGTCAGATCGGTTGAAAGCTTGTTGGTGAACAGATCCGGCAGTATCGTCTGGGATGGGAAGGATACATCCGGAAAAAGGGTAAAAAACGGGATGTATAACATTGCGGTATCCATAGGAGATTACACGGTCGGCGATACATTCATGTTTGTAGATTAACGTGAATACTTTTTCAAATCCTTTACATAATTAACCAGCGGCTCAAACCCGTCAATACGGCATTCCACGCGGTCGCCGTCTTGTATCGGCACAGCCCCGGGCGTGCCGGTCGAGATGATATCGCCCGGCATCAGGGTCATGACCCTGGAATGAAATGATACGAGAAAATCGGGCGGAAATGACATATTCGACACCGTGTTTGCCGCATGAACCTTTCCGTTTATCACCGTAGACACGTGAAGCTTCATGACGTCTTCGATCTCATCCGGCGTGAGCAGCGCCGGCCCGAAGCTGAAAAAAGTATCGAAGCTTTTTGACAACGTGAGGTAGCGGGGATTTTTACGCAGGATATCTTCTGCTGTCATATCGATGATCGTGGTGAATCCGGCAACAACTTTTATCCACTCCTCCGGATGCACATCGTTGCATTTCTTCCCGATAATAATTCCCAGCTCCGCTTCCGCGGTGGTTTTATCCGATTGCAGGGGGATATGAATCGTATCGTTGTGCCCGATAATGGTCGTAGCCGGTTTCATGAAACTGCCGGGGATATGTTCCGGGACCTTTTCGGAGAGGTCGGAGGCGTGGGCTTTATAATTAAGGCCGATACCCCATATCTTGGAGGGGTTTCTATACAAAGGGGCAAACGATGCTTTTTCAGAAGGGATTAGGTGTTCGTGCAATTTATCCTGGATGAGACATGCTTCGGCAGTGTACCAGGTATAAAATTGTTCAAGTTTTTCCGATTGGATAAGCAGCCCAAGTTCGTCCGGCCAGCTTTTGCCCAAGTGCCGGTTGATGCAGTGTATCGGCAGGAAGCCTGATTGTGTGCAGATACATGCTTTTTCGTTGTTGTTGATTTGTACTGATGACAATCTCAATTTTTATATTTCCCGGTTAACCATGATAAAAGACGCTCCGCGGAACTCATAGTATGCATTATAGATCGCATGGCACGACAAGCAAGATTTATTGGAGAAGCGGGGTAAAACCGGCTTCACGGAAATGTTCATCTTTCGTTATGGCTTCGGTAATTCCTGCATTTTTCATAATTACAAAGCTGAAACAATCGGTAAATGACCATTCGTGATCTTTAAATTTAATGAAAAAAGTCTTTGTAATATCAAAAAGGTCCTGGTCCATCCATTCAACATGGCACGCTTTCGATGAAACGATACCGTCAAAAAAGGCAGGGATGATATATGAGTATCCGCGTGATTTTAAAAGAGTTGCTGTCTCGTCGACTATATAGTCTGTTGTTATCAGGTGTTTACCGCTATTGATTGCTTTGTTTATTATTAAACTTGTATCTTTATGTTTATCGTCATTCTTTATCAAAAAAGAAAATAGTCCGCTTGTATCAAGGAAAAGGTTAAATGCCATAAATAATTTTATCCATTTCTTTATTGCTGAGACACTCTTTTTTGCCGTCTACAATACCATTAAGATGGAGAAATGAATCGTTTTTGTCAACCTTTTCATCTTGAATCGGTTCCAGGCGCATAACGGGCCGCCCCCGGTAGGTCATGACCATTCTTTTACCCTGCCTGGACCAGCGAATAATTTTTTCGGCATTTTTTCTGAATTCAAGTAGTGAAACCGATTTCATGGGCCGAATCCTTTCCATTATTTTAAAAGCAGTTAACTTAAACTATTAGTTTAATATAATAATTTGCCATCAATACCCGAATAACTGAATAAATTTCTTGCTGAAAGGGTCATACAACCGTGGAAAGGGACGGTACACCGGGTTCGCCGGGATTGTAATAAGGACAAAATCGTTTTTTTTAAGGAATGTAATCAATTTTTTTGCAGCAAGCGATGCCTTATCCTTTGAATATCCAAGCGAATCTGCATAGAATTTTTGTGCAAGAGACGGGATGGCCATGTCCGATAACGTGTCAAAGAGGTTCTCCCTTTTTTCATCACCCTGCTTAATAACGATAGAGAGATCCTTGGGCAGTTTTTTTACATACCATTTCTTTTTGCATGACATATAATCTTTGCACCAGTCCATTGCATTAGCATTACCAAACTCACCGTCAATAGCGTCATCCGACGATGTTTCGGAAAGAATTTCGGTTCCATTACTGGTGATTGTATACTTGACGGTAAACGGGCTGTTCCAGAATTCGCCGGTTATTTCACAGAGAATCGTATCCATTTTTTTATCCGCATTGATATCGAGAGGAATGGCGGTTTTTAAATTGATTTTTTCTGTTGTATCGGAGCTGTCAACAGCGCCATAAGAGATACTCAGTAATAATACAGCAAGAAGAGTCATGTTCTGGAAAGATCTTTTTTTCATGTGGCACCTCTTCAGGAAGTCGTTGAGTTGAGTAGGGAGCTATTTTTAAAAAGGCTGTTTATATTTAAAATAAACAATGCCGGTATATATCCCATTTTTTGTTAAAAAAAGAAGCCCTCCATCCTCATGGGGAAGAAATGGAGGGCTCCTCTATACATATAGGAGAATGGAACCGTTATTTCACAACAGAGAGCGGCACGGTAAAGCTGTTTTTGCCGCAGACCAGCCGCACGACATACATGCCTGCGCAGTCAGGTTTCCAGGAATAGTGCCTGGCTATTTCGTTTACCTTCGGCTCCCAGCAGAGCTTACCCTGCACCGTATAAACCTGCAATTGTTTTACCGGGAGATTGCCGGTATTGATCCGTACATTTTTATTTTGCATGACAATAGCAAGCTGCTGCCGGACAGCAGCCTCGGTAAGATCGAAGATCCCCTGTCCCTGCCATTCGGCTTTTATCGTATAACTGATCCCGTTGAGCACCTCGAGTTTGCCGGAATAAGTCGGGAAGCCGGTTCCCGTTCCCGCGGTTACCGTCGTGTTGAGTTTCACGCCAACATACCATTTACCTGATGCAAGTGTCGGGATGTTCAGAGTTTTGGCATTGCCGGCGGTCGAATCTGAATAGAGAGCCTTCTGTTTGAATGCGAACGTGTCTTTTGCGACAAACACATGAAAGTCGAAGCCCGTTTGTCCTTCGACAGTAATCTTAACATTCTGTGCGCTTTCGCAATTAAGAAGGAAGTGATGATATTGCATATCGCCGATTTTGGTAAACAAGGGCATACTGTCTTTGGTTGTTTTATCCATGGTGATGGTCTGACCGGTGTTGAGCTTGTGCTTTATGCCCGGCTTGCCAAGACCTTGAGTTATATAAAGCATACTTGCACTGATATACCGTATCTGGTCTGTTTTTGAGCTACCTTCCGGGTGTCCGCAATGACCTAATGCTCTGCCTGTTGTGTCATTGTCTTTCCATGCCCATATATCTGCATATCCTTTCATTGTACCAGCATTATTCATTGCACAAAAAACCGTTCCCTTCACAGAATTATTTGTATCAACGCTTCCTCCATTATTATGATAGACGCCAGCAATTATATCACCGGCTTTAAAACCATTAATCCCTATAAAAGGAGAACCAGCATTAATAATTCTATCAACACTTGTATTGGAAACATTGGGCCCATTCATTTTCCCCGGCCATATTTTGAAATAGGTGGTGCTGCTTGACGATAGCATGTATGAACCCGCACAGGAGCCGAACTGGCTTCCGCCGTTGTAGTAGTGTTTCCGTATTATGTCCCGGCCCGCGGTTCCGAGGTCGGAGGAGTGGCCCATATACCCTCCATGGTAGAAAATAATCGCAAAACGCGGTCCCCCGTCCGGGTACAATAAATAGCCATTATCGTCGTTTGAATTCTTAATCATTACGGATGATTGCAGAGTTTTATCTTCCGTATCAAGATGTTCCATGGTGTATTTAATGTAATCACAGTCTATTTTCAAATTACCACCATTAATCTGCGTGCCTTCATCCTGAAACACGTCCTTGTAAAAACCTTCAAGCAGCGCGTAGGAACTGAAATTGTGCAGAAAAATCAACAGCAAACCAGAAAGCAGAACTCTTTTTACCATAATCCCTCCCTCTGATATGATAAATACCCTTACTCTTTTATTGTTACAGTATACGTAGATTTTAGTTTATATTTTGCAGATACTATCAAAAATTATAAAAAGTACTTCAATATACGAATAAAATTCAATAAATTTTGTCCCACCATAATAAGATAACGAATTTTCCGTGCAATTTCAGAATTTTCTATATTTTTCTAACCGGCTCTGTTCACTCCAGTGAACAGGTTCATTTGCATACACTGAATAAAAATGTTTAATAATTATCTGCTGCTGATACATATACGATGGTTATGACTGCGATGATCGGGTTTTTATTTTGGTTGAAATGTATAGCCATGCACGTAAATTTGACTATTTTCCTCTCGTGATAGTATATTTTTAACACAAGTGTGGCAGCGTAGCTCAGTTGGTTAGAGCAATGGAATCATAATCCATGTGTCCGGGGTTCAACTCCCTGCGCTGCTACCATTATCTTCTTAAAAATTTTTCCCACCTGGTTTCATGTGCGAAAAAAGCGTTATTGAATTCTGCGATACCTATGATATCCGATCCTGCAAAGTACTTCTGGCGGTCAGCGGCGGGTGTGACTCGGTTGCGTTATTGCATCTTTTTACCGGTCTGAAGAAACAGCTTGCCCTCAAGCGGATTGCTGTTGCACATGTAAATCACGGATTGCGGCCCGGCGAATCCGCCAGGGAGGCGGCGTTTGTTTCGCGTCTTGCGAAACAGGCGGGCTGCCGGTTCCATCTGAAAAAAATAACGGGTAAACGCATCAACGATCCCGGTGTTGAAGAGTGGGCGCGGGCGCAGCGGTACGATTTTTTTCTGGAGATAAAACGCACATTCGGCTATGCGTATGTCGCTACCGCGCATACGGCGGACGATCAGGCGGAGACCGTGCTTATGCGGCTCGCGCGGGGCAGCGGCCTCGCAGGATTATGCGGCATCATACCGAAAAGGGAAGACGGCGTGATCCGCCCCCTGATCAACCTTTGGAGAAAAGAGCTTGAGGCCTGGCTGAAGGAGCGGGGAAAATCGTGGCATCAGGACGCTTCCAACGCGGACCAGCGGTTTAAACGGAATTTCATACGCCATACAATCATCCCCGCTTTAACGGAGCGTGAGCCCGATGCTGCGGCGCACCTTGCCGAATTCGCAGAGCAGATGCTGGCGGTCGGGACCTTTCTGTCGCCATTTATTGACGCATGGCTGAAGGATCATGTGCTTGCGGAAACGCCGGAGCGTTTTGTCGTGAGGAAGCCGGGCGCGGATGAGGATACTTTCCTTGTTTCTGAAAGCGTGGCGCAGCTTTTCCGGAACCACGCGGTTCCCTTTGATAGAAGAAGTATTGCCGGTTTTTTAGATTCGTTACGGCGCAACGACGGTTGTTTTCTGTTAAAGGGCGGCTGGAAATATTTTCCGGATCAGGAGAGCGTGGAAATAGTTTCTGGAGCAGTGCCGGATATTGACGACGTTCAAAGCATCTCCTGCAGGTTAAGTGTTCCGGGAGAGACTCGATGGCACGAGTCCGGCTGCTGTTTTATAACGGCCGTTTTTACCAGGGGTGAACGTGATCTGAAATTTGATTCCTCCAACTGGACAATATTTCTTGATGCGGAAAAAGCAGGAAATGAGCTCCTTGCACGTAGTATACGAAAGGACGACGTATTCAGGCCGTTGGGTTTGCCTCAAACGGTCACCGCTGTTAACTATTTAAAAAGCAAGGGGATGAGTTATTATTATCGACGGCGAGCGATAGTTCTTACGAATAAAAAGGGAGAGATTCTGTGGTTGCCCGGCGTTGCAATCAATCACCGGTATAGAATTACAAAATCCTCAAAAAAAATTTACTCGATCTGCTGCCGGAGAAATGCATAGCTTCGCCCCAATTTAATATATTTTAGTGATGGTAGAATTGGCAGTAGTAAGAATAAACAGACATTATTATGGTGGAGGTTATTTTTGGATTCTGAAACGCGCGAGAAGGAAAACAGGAAAAAAGAGGGGCATGCCGGCGGGAATCAAAGAAAAAAAGAGAAAAAAACTCTTAATCCGGTAAAAAAGCGAACGAAGAATAACGGCCCCGCGAAAACTGTTCCTCAGAAAGACCCGGTCAGAACAGTACTGATGTGGCTGCTTATCGGGGCGACCGTCATTGTCGGGTTACGGCTTTTAGACAGCCAGTCCTCAATGCGGGAAGTAAAGGTGTCCTACAGTGATTTCAAGGCGATGCTGCAGAATCCGTCGGTTGTTGTCAAGTCGGCAAAAATTGCCCAGAAAGGAATAAACCGCGCAGAGCTGCACGGCGAGGTCGCCGACCCGGCTTCGCTGAACCAGGCGGGAGGCGATAAGCAGAAGGGGAGCACACGCTCCTTTGTCGTTAACCTGCCGTACCTTGATGCGCAGATGCTTGCCCAGTGGGACAGCCTGGGCATACAATACTCGTTCGAGGGCGAAACCACAACCTTCTGGACCATGCTCCTCAGCAGCTGGTGGATCATCCCCTTCGTTCTTTTATGGGTGTTCATGATCCGGCAGATGCAGGGCGGGCAGAAGGGAATATTTTCTTTTGGAAAGAGCAGGGCGAAGATACATAACCTTGACCGCTCGAAGACGACGTTCAATGACGTGGCGGGCGTCGAAGAGGCGAAGGCGGAGCTGCAGGAGATCATCGAGTTTCTCAAGGACCCCAAAAAGTTCAAAAGGCTCGGAGGGAAAATACCCAAAGGCGTGCTTCTGCTCGGCCCTCCCGGAACGGGGAAAACGCTGCTTGCCCGTGCGGTTGCGGGTGAAGCAGGCGTTCCGTTTCTTTCCATGAGCGGTTCGGACTTTGTCGAAATGTTTGTCGGCGTGGGCGCTTCCCGGGTTCGGGACCTTTTCGATACCGCAAAAAAGAACGCCCCCAGTATTATCTTTATTGACGAGATTGATGCGGTGGGCCGCCAGCGTGGAGCGGGCCTGGGCGGCGGGCATGATGAGCGGGAACAGACCCTCAATCAGATGCTTGTCGAGATGGATGGGTTTGAAGAAAATTCCGGCGTCATACTCATTGCCGCGACAAACAGGCCTGATGTTCTTGACCCGGCGCTTTTAAGGCCGGGCCGTTTTGACCGTCAGGTGGTTGTCGATGTTCCCGATGTGCGGGGCAGGGAAGGCATACTGAAGGTTCATACGAAGAATATTCCACTGGCCGAGGACGTTGATATAAACATCATTGCGCGGGGCACCCCCGGTTTTGTGGGAGCGGATCTTGCGAACCTCGTTAATGAGGCGGCGCTGATGGCAGCGCGATTCGCCCAGGACAAGGTCACCATGATCGATTTCGAAGAGGCAAAAGACAAGGTGTTGATGGGCGTTGAAAGAAAAAGCCTGGTGATATCCGAGGAAGAGAGAAAGATGACCGCATATCACGAAGCAGGACATGCGATATGCAACCTGTACTGCCCCAATGCCGACCCGTTGCATAAAGTAACCATCATTCCGCGCGGACGCGCACTCGGCGTGACGTTTTCCCTCCCCGGCGAGGACAAGCACAGCCACACACGGGAGTATATTCTTGATAGGATATGTATCCTTATGGGAGGGCGTGTTGCCGAGGAGATAGCCTTCAACAACCAGACCACCGGCGCTGCAAACGACATAAAACATGCGACAGATCTGGTGCGAAAGATCATCTGTGATTTCGGGATGACCGAACAGCTCGGCCCGCTCAGTTACGGGAAAAAGGAGGAGGCGATTTTTCTGGGCAGGGAGATCGCCAGCCACCGGGATTATTCCGACAAAACCGCGGAGGCTATTGATGACCTGATGCGGAAAATGGTCGAGCACGAGCATGAACGCGCCCGGAAAATCATTACCGACCACCGCGACGAACTGGATAAACTGGCAAACGCTCTTCTTGAGCACGAGATGCTTGATCTCGAGGAAATAAAAAAAGTCATAAGCGGGGAAGTGCTTGAGCGCGCAAAAAAGAGCAGGTATGTCATGCAGAAAGAGCGTGAGGACCGGGACAAGACAGTACATCCCGAAAAAAAGGAAACGGCTGTTCCGGGTACCGAAGGCGGTGACCGTCCTGCTGCCGGCGGGAAAAAAGAAGAGGCGTCCGTTTCGTGATACATCAGAAAGGCACGCAGTACGAAAAAACGGGAGAGCGTGACAACCGTCACTCCTCGCTGGTCTCTCTTGATGAAAAACCGTTCGTTATCATGGGTGTTATCAACGTAACACCCGATTCTTTTTATGACGGAGGAAAACACGGCACCGCCGAGGCGGCGCTTGCGCACGCACGGATTCTTATCCGGGAGGGCGCCGACATCCTTGATATCGGCGGGGAATCCTCCCGCCCCGGATCTTTGCCGGTGTCTGCAGACGAGGAACTGCAAAGGGTGACGCCGCTTATCGAAGCGCTCCGCAGGGAAACGGATATCCCCATAAGCATCGATACGACAAAAGCGGTCGTGGCTGACCAAGCCCTGCATGCGGGTGCGACGTGGATCAATGACATCAGCGCGGGCAGGTTTGATTCCCGCATGGCTGCATGCGCGGCTGCCCGGAAATGCCCGGTTATTTTAATGCACAGCAGGAAAACGCCGCATGTGATGCAGCAGGATCCTGTCTATGGAAATGTCGTGGCGGAAGTTATTGGCGAGTTGATGATCAGCGTCAAAAGCTTTACGGATTGTGGCGTATCAGCCGAAAATATCATACTTGATCCGGGAATCGGTTTTGCAAAAAGATTTGAACATACTATGGTGCTTATACGTAATCTTTCGGAGTTGATTAAAACCGGATTTCCCGTTCTTGTGGGAACGTCACGGAAATCGTTCGTCGGAGCTGTTATCAATAAAGAGCCAGAAGAGCGGTTGTTCGGGACGCTGGGAAGCGTTGCCGCGGCGTATAATCGTGGAGTAAAGATGTTCCGCGTGCATGATGTGGCTCAAACCAGGGATTTTTTAAGCGTACTTTCTGCGATTGATGCACAACCATGACACCAGACTTTCAACAAGAGAAAAAGCGGAAGGATACAAAGCGCACAACGCGTATGGTGATCGCCATACTCTTTTTATTGCTGTTGATCGGCGCAGGGATACTCTGGTATCTTTTAACACGGGAACAAGAAACAGTGCCGGTGGAACGCATTGAGGTTGTAAAAGATACCATTGCCCCGGTAACTATTGCCGTTATAACGGACACCATAAAAGTGGAACAACCGGCAATACCGAAAAAACCGCCGGTTCCCCGCGATACGACTCCGGTCACGGCAGATACTGTCACCGCGGTCATCGCCAGGGACACGATCGCGTATGATCCCTGCCGGGAGGACACCATTCCTCCGTGGGTGTATCCGGACCCTTCGGGCGGGCTTCATTACGGCAAGGCCTCGGTGCAGTTGAAAGCGGATGTGCCCTGTTTTATTGAATGGAAATTCAAGGATGAGCAGCAGTGGAGACCCTATGACGGCGGACCCATCCGGATAACCCAGGACAACGACCTCTGCTTCAGGGCAAAGGACAGCTGCGGAAACAGCATGGACGCGCGCTGCGAGCGGTATGAAATCAGACCCGCTCCCACGGGCCGCTGTCCCGAAGGGATGGAGTATATCAAGGTGGGCGGCGCGGAATTTTGTATTGACAGATATGAATGGCCGAACAAAAAGGGGAGAAAACCGCTCTCGTATATATCGCTCTACCAGGCCATCGACTCATGTTTTGTTCAAGAAAAGCGTTTGTGTACTTCCGATGAGTGGTCGCTGGCCTGCGGAGGCGTCTACAGCTGGAAGTACGCGTATGGCGATACGTACGAGCCGCACGCCTGCAATACCCGTGATACGTCCGTAAACCCCTCGGGCAGTTGCCCGGAGTGCCGCGGTTATTTCGGCGTGTTTGATATGTCCGGAAACCTTGCGGAGTGGACAAATACCCGCTCGAATAAAAATAAAGAGTTTTACAATGTCATGGGAGGTTTCTGGGAAAGCGGTCCGCAGAGCAATTGTTTCGACCCCCGCTACAGCTATTACCCCCAGAACAGACATAACCCCGTCGGCTTTCGATGCTGCAAGGATGTTAATAAAACCGAACCATAAACGAAATATATTGTAGAATTCAAAATAATATAATTGTTCACGCCCCCTAAATCTCCCACGAACAGTGGGAGATTTAGGGGGCGTGAACCGTTACAATAGAATTATATACGGTGCTCTTTTTCCCTGCAGGTCACGCTTGTATGCTGAAGATATTTATATTAAAATAATATCATTACCGGAGATAGAAGATTTTTAAGATTCAAACGGCATGCAACAGCCGGCCGGAAGCTGAGAAAGATGAATGTGTAAATCCGGTAGTATTTCTTGATAACATGATATTTCCCCAAGGACATGGTTTGATACAGCGGCTCCTTTTATTGTCTGTTTTTTTTGGCGCCTTCATGCATGGCGTATGCGCCATGGGAATAGAGTATTACCCGCCGGCCATGTATGGTTTCAATCCTCTTTTCGAAGAACAGGAACCGTCGGTTGATATTCAGTCCCCGCTTTTTGAAGACACGACGATTATCGATTTTGAGAGACGCCAGATAACCTTTATCAAATATGATGTTTACACCGGTTTCCCGGTATGGCAGGTTCATTATGACGAACTGGATAAATTCCTCAACAGCATGTTTGCATTGTCGCTGCAGAAGCTCTGGTTCGAGGGTAAACTGAAACGCAGCCAGGAGGAGAAAAAGCCCACCGGCATGCCTTCATTGGAGCTTGTCCTGCCGGTGCATTATCCGGCATGGGCGAGACGGGTGATCGGCAAGGAGCCGCCCAAGTTATCAATAAAAGGGTTCCAGTCGATTACCGTTTCTTATAAAAAACGAAAACTGGAAACAAGCGCGAATCTGGAGAACGCCCAACGAAGGCCGAGCGGCGGGCTTGGGTTCGATTATGATAATATGTTTACCATCAGAGGGAGCGTGGGCAGGCTTATTGACATTGAGATCAAGACCGGGAAGCAGAAAACCGAGGAGGATTTCAACCTCAAGGAACAGATGAAAAAACTCAAGATCGAGTATAAAGCCGACCCGGACTCCGCGGACCAGCTCGAGGACGAGATCATCCAGGAGGTGATTGCGGGTTATACTAATTTTCAGATGCCGGGTCAGGGCCTTGCCGGATATTCAGGAAGTCACGAAGGGCTTTTTGGCGTTAAAGTCCGTTCACAGTGGGGACCCCTTGCGCTCACCACCATTATGAGCCGTGAAAACGCGGAAACCCAGAAAACAAAAATAGATCCGAGCGGCAAGTCCGGCGGCCAGGTCGCTATAAATGAAACCGATATTGCGCGTGATATTTATTTCTTTCTGGACACTGTTTTCTTGAAAAAATATACCGGCGAACTGGATACGGCGGTTGAAGTCACTAAGCTGGAAGTCTTTAAACAGGAAGGTATCAGTACTAATTATAATAAACATGACTATGTATGGGGGAAGTATGGCGTTGACTCGATACATGCAAGTACGGAAGCAACGCTTTTCAGAAAGCTGTATGATAAAATTGATTATGACTACGATAAAAAAGCCGGATGGATACGCTTTCTCGGCAGTTCGGTGGCGAGCGGTGACAATATCATCACCATATACATGGAAAGAAGCGACGGCGGTAAAAAGGGAAATAATGAACTAATTAACCTTGTGACCGGCGACAAGGGATATACGCTTCTCTGGATATTAAAAAACAAGGAACTGGTTAATAATCCTGCAGAGCTGCTCATGTGGAGAAACGTATATAATCTTCCCCTGGATGCAAAACTGGAGGATTTTAAAATAGAGATTAAGCGCAAAACACAGGATGGCAAAGGGGATCTCTATAAAAACCAGGACAGCCTTTTCTCTTTTATACTCGGAATTACGGACAAGGGCAAGAATCCGAAAGTCAGCGATGAGCTGATTTTTGATTTTGAAAGAAAGCATCTGATTTTTCCTCCGTGGAAGCAGTATGATGAACAGAAGAAGGATACGGTTTACAGCAACCGCCCGTTTGAGAACCCCGCGCTTGGCGCCCTGGCGAACGGAACGAGCAACCTCAGCAGCACCATGTACAGTGATACATCCACGGTGCAGATATCAAATTATGATATTGTGACCACCGGCACATCGAAGCAGACGGTGTTCAACATCGGCTGGGGCATCATACCCGGCTCGGAAAAGCTTGTCATAAAAAACGGCACGCATCTTGTCAAGGATGTCGACTACCTGGTTGATTATGAATTCGGATCGATAACCCTGATTTCGCCCCGTGCAAAAAGCTCGGACGAGATTGACGTCGATTATCAGCAGGAATCCTTATTCATGTTCGAAAGCAAGAGGTTTTTGGGGGCGTACGGCAAGCTCGATCTGCCCAACATCGGCCGGGAGTCCTATCTTGCTACCAGCATCATGGGTCAGTTTACATCGGCAAAGGATAAGATTCCCCGTGTCGGGGCAGAGCCGTTTAACCGGATGCTGTTTGACGCGAACCTGCGGCTTGATTTCGAGCCTGAATGGATGACCAGCCTTATCAACCTGATTCCGCTGGTTAAAACCACCAGCACTTCTTCCGCAACAATGGATCTTGAGGTTGCCTACAGCTATTTGCAGCCCGACAAGGAAAACAAGGGAGAGGCATATCTTGACGATTTCAAATCAAGCGAGAAATACTATTCACTCGGGGAGAGTCACACCTCCTGGTACCGCGCAGGCCCGTCTGACAGTTTGGAGGTAACGGATAAAAAACTTTCCCACCCCCCCGCCTGGAAAAGTTACTGGTATTCGCCTCTTTCAGACGAGCGAACGAGGCGCGAAGAGATATGGGAACTGACTGACGATGATAAAAGGAACAGAAATGAATACCTTACGACGCTTAAGCTGGTATGCCAGCCTTTGCCGAATGACAAGAAGTTGATTGACAAAGTAAAAGATACGCTGTCAAACACCATATTGGTTGATCCCTGGGCGGGCATCATGACGCCGATACCCAACACGGTTCAAGACCGGAGGAAAGACAGATTCCTTGAGTTTTACGTTAAAAACGAAGATAAGCGAGGAGTGTTGTATGTCGATATAGGGGATCTCGGTGAAGATCTTTCGCTGGATGGAGGACCGCCGAATAAAGCAACAAACTATGAAAAAAGAAATAGTATACCCGGTGAAAGGGATACAAAATATGACCTTGGTTTGGATAGTTTGCCGGATAGCACTGTAACTGGTGTGGGAGAAGAGATCTGCCTGTATCCTAACATACATCAAAAAACGTGGGATACGTTACATCATGGAGATACGGTTGAAGGGAATCGATTTACCGATCCGGCGAAAGACAACTGGAATCGCTACAGTGTCGATAACGAGAAATATAAAAGGCTTGTCAATGGCACTCAAGGTGACGAGAATCTCACCTCGGAGGATATCAACGGCGATGGCATTGTCAAGAAATACGACGAAGAGAATTTTTTTCGCATTAAAATCGACTTAAGCAATGCGAAGGCGAGCAATTGCTATGACACGGCTAAATCCAATGCGGTCAATCAACCCGGTTCCGGCTGGATCTATATACGTATTCCGCTCAATGCGACCAAAGATTCGCTGAAATATTACAAGATACACGGACGGCCCCGCTGGGACAATATCAAATTCGTCCGCATGCTCTGGAGCGGTATCAAAACGGAAGCTGCCATGAAAGTCGAGAACGAGCTTGAATTTACCGAGATGAAATTTACCGGCAACCAGTGGGAGGATATACCGGTGAAGAGTACCGGTGACGTGAAACTGAAAGTTTCGGCGATCAATTCCGTTGATGATAAAGGGTATTATGAACGTCCCTATGCCATTGATTCGCTGGATAAAGAGAAGCGGCTTATGAAGGATTATTCGCTGCGGCTCGAATATGATAATCTTTTACGTGGCGAAGAGGCGCTGGTCAAGCGGGACGTCTCGTTTCAGAAAATCGACCTCTCGTTATACGATAAAATAGAGATGTATGTTACCGACGCGTACTATTCCAGATCGCAGGGCAAAACAATTTTTGAACCGCACATATACATCGACTCGAGCGGAAAGCTGGTGGATAAAAAAAATGAACCCTGGATCAAGTACCACCGGGAGAATTTCGTGCAGTTTCTGTTCCGCTTCGGCAACAGCGATTCGAGTTATTACGAATTCAGCACCTACTCGCTGAAAGGGTACTGGCAGAAAGACAAGGGATTATCAATCGATCTGCAGAAATTCGCCGGCATGAAGCAGGCATATCATGAAAAATACGGCGACCGGCTCGATTCCATAAATATCATGGATACGCTTCCGGATGGCAGTATCTACCGGATATTCTCCAGGACCGGCACCCTGCCCACATTTTCAAATATCCAGTGGATGGCGCTGGGCGCTTTGCGGCATAAGGACGCCATCGGCATGGCTGCGGGCGTGATATGGGTTAACGGGCTTCGCATCAAGGGCATCAAACCGCTTGACGGATGGGCTTTCAGGGCGAATCTGAACACCCAGTGGGCGGACTTTATGGATTTTTCAGCCAACGTCAGCTATGACGACGCCGATTTCAGGCAGATGTCAAACGAGCCGCAATTAGTGAAGGATGCGAAGCTCTCTGCCGGCGTCAATGCCCAGTGGACGTTGAATAAATTTCTTCCGGAGCAGTGGGGGGTCAACATTCCGTTCGGCACCGGGGTCGCCGCGAATCTTTCGCGGCCCAAGCAGCGGCCGGGAACCGATATTTTTCTGACCGATGAACGGAACAACGCGGACGGTATCGCCGACATGGCAAAGGATTTCGCCGACCTGCTTCTGGGAACGAAATTGTCCGACGCCAAGACCGAGGCGGAGAATTACCAGAAAAATCAGGTAACGCAAACGCTTTATACCAGCTACAGCAAGACCGCAAATTCGGATAATCCCCTGATTAATTTGACCGCGGACAGAATAACGACCAGCTACAGCTTCTCCAGGGACAGCTCGACCGAGCTTGAGGGTATTCTGCCGGAAGGCGACAGAAACAAGCTGGAGCGATCCAATATCGGCGAAAATCATATCAACGTTCAATCGAGCCGCAGCTACAGCGGCAGCCTGAAATATGACCTGTCGCCCCGCCAGCCCCCGAAATGGACATCGTGGTCACCGTTTGCCGATGTCACCTGGAAGCAGTTTCCCCAGCAGGTGAAGGGGTATGAGTTCAAGCTGCTTCCCAGCAGGTTCAACTTCGACCTGATGGACGGGACATTTACAAAAGCATATACGTACCGGTCGGTGAAGGATGTGGTTGAAGCCGGCAAGGTGGAGCAGTACAAGGAAAACCTCGGCCTGACCCACAGTTTCCAGCTCTCGTATTCGCCGATCGCGCCGCTGGTGGAGACCAATTTTGATATTTCGGTCAACCGTAATTTTGATGAGGCGCTGGATAAGTGGGGGCACGGGGGTACGGGCCTTTTCATCAAGGAGAGGGTCTTTGCCCTCGACCCGGTGTGGAAGCATTACCTGGTGAGTTATGCGGAGAAAGCGAGAAACCAGAACGCTTCGATCCGCCTGGATCCTCAAATTTTCGATTGGCTCAGCCACACGGGAGACTACCGGGTCAAATATGCGCAGAGCCCGCGAACCTATAAAGACGATCCCAACTATATGACGACAAAAGTCGACAACGAATTCGGGTTCAGCAGCAATTTCCGTATCCGCTCGCTCCTGACAACGCTCAGCGAGCGTACCGAAAAAATAAAAGGGCTGAGTAAAATGTTCCAGAGAATCGGAACCGGATTGGATAAACTGGACCTGACCGCGTTTAACTTCACCTACAATGCCACCTCAAATCTCAACAACGATTATGTGAATACGGGGTTTTTATACGATAAGAAGGTGGGATTGTATGATTTTTTCAAATATCAGGTTGGCGTCAAAGGAAAAAGTTTCAGGGATATAATCACCGGCAACATGGACGACGACGCGACGTTCGGCGGTATGCGCTACCGGTATGAATACGAAGCGGAGCTCTATCGCAACGACCGAAGGACGGTCAATCAGAATTACAGCATAACGACATCCCTGGTTCTGCCAAAACCCGTCGATATCTCGATACGACCCATAAGCCTGAGCTGGACAAGAGGCTACTCGGTGCTGCCTGACCCGACGATCATGGACAGTACGAAGACGTTTCCCGATTTGCAGCTCGGCGCAAACTCCAATATCCTCGAAAAGCTGCCCATTGTAAAAAAGAACCTGCAGAACCTGGGCATGCAATCAACCTACCGCTATTCGCTTTCGGTCAAGAAAAACTATGCCAGCCCCGGAAACGTCAACTCGCTGATTAAAAAAGACATAACCAGAAAACACGGATGGGATCCGCTGGTAAGCCTTGACGGAGTGCTTAAGAAGTGGCCGGTGAACCTCGATTATGCCTATCGCCTCTCCCTGGATTCGTCGGTGATTGTTATTGATCTGGATGACAGGGACTCACTGGTTGAAAATTCGGGTCAGAAACACAGAACCTCCGGCAATACCTGGAATATCAAATATACGTTACAGGGAAAACCCGATCGGCAGATGAACATGTTCAACCGTTGGACCGTTCCTATAAAGGGGGAGACGGTGTTCAGCGTCGATGTAACCCATACATCCACTAAAAGCACGCGGGAAGAACCCGGTGGAACGGGTCTTAAGCAGGAGGAAGAGTGGTCGTTAAATCTGCACCCGAAAATAACCTATGATTTTACTGATAATATCGACGGGCTGCTGGAATATATATTTGAAAAGAGCTATAACAGTTTTGATGAGTCAAAAAGAACCAACAATGCGCTTCTTTTAACCGTAACCATACACTTTAATTGAAAAAGGAACTTTGATACCCTGCATGCAAAAAATTATCCTGTTTAACGCTACTGCCACAGAAAAACGGGCGGCTATACTTGAAGACCGGAAGCTTGTCGAGATTGTCATCGAGCGCCCCGACCGGTATAGAATTCTGGGGAATATTTACCGGGGACGTGTCAGCTCAATTCTTCCGGGAATCCAATCTGCATTTATCGACGTCGGTCTCGAAAAGGCGGCGTTTCTTCATGCCTCCGACGTAAATCCGTCGCTGCTGCTGGATCCTGATGACGAGAATATCGAACGGTATACCGACCGTTCACAGCGCTCGAAGAGGAGACAGGTTGCACGCGTGCCCATAGAGCAGGTGCTCCAGAAAGGGCAGGATATCCTTGTGCAGGTTATCCGGGAGCCCATCGGCAATAAGAGCCCGAAGGTAACCACCCAGGTCAGCCTTGCCGGCAGATTTCTGGTTCTGGTACCGGATGCGAACTTTATCGGCGTCTCAAAAAAATCTTCGGACAGCAGGAACAGGAAAAAACTTATCAGGATTGTCCATCAGTATAAGCCTGCGGGAGTCGGATTTATCGTGCGCACCATCGGCCTCAAGGTTACGGAGAATGAGATGGTGAGCGAGATGAAGGCGCTTGTTGACGCGTGGAGAAACACCCAGAAGGAGGCGTTGCGGGGCGCCGGCCCCAAGCTCGTTTTCAAGGAGCGCAGCATCACTACCCAGGTTATGAGAGACCTTTTTACCGAGGATGTTTCGGAAGTCTATGTCGATAATAAAGATGACTTTGAAGATATAACGGACTATTTGAGAATGGTTTCGCCGGAGCTGTGCAGACGGGTAAAAGCTTATTCGGGGGAGGCGCCGCTGTTCGATAAATTCCAGATAGAAAAAGACCTTGAGCGTTCCCTCAAGCGGAAGGTGTGGATGAAAAACGGCGGGTATCTCTGCTTTGATCAGACCGAAGCGCTTCTTGCCATCGATGTGAATACCGGGCGTAATGTCGGGAAAAACGATCTGGACGAGACCATTTTCCAGACGAATCTTTCCGCGGTGCATGAAATCGGGAGGCAACTGCGCCTTCGCGACCTCGGCGGGTTGATTGTCGTGGATTTTATCGATATGCACAATCCGCTGCATCGCAAAAAAATTGAACATGAGATGCGCCGGGTTCTGGAAAAAGACTCATCGAACACGTCGTGCACGGGCCTGTCAAAATTCTGTCTTCTGGAGATAACCAGAAAAAGAGTACGGCCCGGCCTGCAGGATATTTTTACCGATGTATGTCCATCCTGTAACGGACTTGGAAGGATTTTCTCGCCTGCTACCGTTACCGGACGCATAGACCTGTGGCTCAGGAGAGCCGAATCCTCGGATTTGCCGAAAAATCTCGTGCTGACCGTAGCCCCGTCAATTGCTGCGTATCTTCAAAAGGAGAGCGGCAGATTGGTGCACGAAATGGAGAGAACGCACGGATTTAACCTTGAGATGGTGGTTGATGAAGAGCTGGATCAGGATGAGTACGAGTTTTACCGGCATGGCGAATCGGATCCCGTTACCGAGAAATACTCCTGAAAAGGGCTTGTGCGACCGGCTGATGAAAGATCCGGCTGCCTGGTAAAACTTGCCGCCCCCGGTAAAATCGCCGAATTCTCAATTGAACTATTGCATTGATACAGTATAAAACATATTTTTATCAGGTTTATTTTTCAGCAGGATAACTATGAGGAGATTATGTTATGATTACAATTGTTGAGCAGGGTGGTTTTCAGTTCAAGGTGGCTGAGGGAGATACGATACAGGTTCCCCTTATTCAAGGTGAAAAAGATCAGGAGATTACCCTGGACAGAGTCCTTCTTGTCAGTGACGGAGATTCCATAAAAATCGGCACCCCCGTTGTTGCGGGCGCTTCAGTTAAGGCGAAGATCGTTGATCATGGCAAAGCAAAAAAGGTCATGATAATGAAAAAGAAGCGCAGGAAGGATTATAAGAGAAAAAATGGGTTCAGGCAGGATTTCACCAGGATTCAGATAACATCAATAGCAATGAGTTAAAAAGGAGTTTTCAATGGCACATAAGAAAGCTGGCAGCAGTTCAAGAAATGGCCGTGACAGCAATCCCCAAATGCTGGGAGTAAAATGCTACGGCGGTCAGCATGTACCCGCGGGCAGTATTATTGTGCGTCAACACGGGACCCGCATTCATCCCGGCCTTAATGTCGGCAAGGGGAGCGATCATACCCTGTTTGCGAAAATCAGCGGCAAGGTCGAGTTTAAAATGCACGCCGGCGACAGAAGGAAAGCGCATATACTACCAGTTTGATACGCATAACAAGAGACACGGGTCTTTATCGAAGGCAGGGATCATATTCTTTGCCTTTTTTATTTTGAAAAAGTATCCTCTTTTCTCCGGGACTCAAATTGTGTATATTCAACATATATCCTGAAGCCGGCTTTGCCGGCTTCAGACAAAGATGTGAATCCTGCCGGCGGAATAAAGAGAGCCTCTTTGGCAAAGATACACCGCATCGATTGGAACAGGTATGATAAAAAGCCCGATTACTAAAAAGAGTATCTGTCTTCCACTTACGTTGCTCCTGTTGAGTTGTTCCATTATATATAGTCTCTCAATGGATTTTATTGTTACCATGCCGACCATGATAACGAAAGGATCGGTAACGCAGTTTGATGTTTTCGGCAGCGGTGTGGGCGCTCAGATATTTGTCGTCATACTGAGTAATAGCGGCGATGCAAATCTGCACACGGGTCTTCGGCTCAGGTACAGAGTCGAATATTCTCAACAGGGTGCGGGTACAACAAAGCGTCTGTATGAAGGGCTTTCCAATATATTTATCATGTCGCCCGGTGAGAATGTGCCTCCGATCTCCAGCACCGATTTTCTTAAGAAAAACAACCCGGCGGTGAAAGTGTCACTCATTACAACCGTTTATGAATTATCCGACACTGACCCGCTTAAAAAGCAGTTTCTTAACACCCAGACGATTCCCGACGGCAAAATCAAATACATACTGATACTTGAGAAAAATGGTGTTGTCCACACAACCGAATTTTCCGAACATACGGTAATAAATTCAACGAACGTGGAGCTTATATCTCCGGGTTCTTCTCCTTCCGGCACTATCGTTACTGTGTTCGATCCGCACCCAATGTTTCTATGGACATCGGACCTGCCGCCCTATGTTTACGGCCCAAGCGATGTTTTTCAAATAAGGATTTATAAGGCACAGAGCGGAGAATCCGTTGCCCAGGCAATGAGCAGAATACCGGTTATCAGGACCGGGGTAAAAGAGCTGCAGTACAAGGAGCCGGACGCAGGATACCAGTTCATTCCCGGCGCCACCTACTACTGGGAGGTGATAGGTTTTGTAAAGGGGATTACCACCACGGAGGTTAAAAGCAGTCCGTATGGTTTTAAGATGTCCAAACCCCTGAATCCGGCGGTGCAGGAGGTTGTCAATACGCTGAAGCAGGTGTATGGCGAAGAGATCCTCCAGGAGATATATGAGTATGATTCCGATGTTTCGATGAAAATAGACGGCCGGACTATAGCTATTAACGAGCTTAAAGATATTGTACAGAGGATTCTTTCCGGTGAATATTCCATTCAGTCGACCACTGTGGAGTAGCAGGCAAAAATGGTTAAAAGGCGAACGCTCCGTACTCTGTTTCTGTGCATGGCCATGCTGTATACATTGGCCGGAGCACAGAATGAGATAGCCTTGGTAATCAAGTCCCGCGGATTGGTAACGGTCGGGTATCCGGGTCTGCAGACCTATGCCGCAGTTTCAAGAGGGTATCTTATCATGCCGGGCGCTCTGCTGCAGACAGGGTCGAATGGGTATGCGGCGTTAAAATTTATCGGCAGCGGCAGCATTGTTGTTTTAAGGCCCCGGACTGAGGTGGTTTTAAACGCATACAGCGTGGAAAAGACGGTAACCGAGAGCGCCACCATGAGCGCCGGGGAGCTGTACCTTGATGTCATTCGGCCGCGTAATCATATCTTTGACCTGCATACCCCGGCAGCCCTGATTTCGTGCGGTGAAACCAGAGCCTTTGTCGTGCTGTCAAAAAGTAACGGGGGCTCGGTGTTCTACAATCTTGCAGGAACGGCAAAAATTGCGGACAATAATTTCGTTACCTGGAAGGAGGTGCGTTCCGGATCAGCCGCATTCGTAGCGCAGAACGGTTTTGTACAGAGTTTCGGACTTTCGGACAGAGCCGTGGGACAGCTCATCACCATCGGTGACAATACACAGCAGTTGAAGCCGTCCCCACCCCTGGTGCATGAGGTTACGGTTAAAGCAGGGCAGAACGGAGTGGTAGAGCCTGAAGGCAGATTTGTGGTTCTCGGCGGCGTCGATCTTGATATCAAAGCGACGCCTGATCCCGGATACACATTCACCGGATGGAAGGTTGTTGACGGCAACGCATACATTAAAGATATCATCGCACCCCAGACGCAGGCCTTTGTATCCTCGGGCGCCCTCCTGGAGGCCCATTTTGAGGAGAAACCGTCCGTTCTGGAGATTGTAAAATCAGAATACGGCCTGACTGATCCGGCAGGCACGGTGCAGGTTCAGCGGGGGGCGCCGGTGAATATAGTCGCGGCGCCGAAGCGGGGATACCGTTTCGCGGGATGGAAAACAGCCGACAATATCAAAATAGAAGAGGTTGACCCGTTTGTAACCTCGGTTACGCTTCAGGCCGGCAGCGGCAGAATACAGCCCAGATATGTCAGAAAAAAATACAACCTGTCGGTCGACAAACCCGAACACGGCGTTGTCACGCCGTCCAAGAAACTGTCGGTAAAGCACGGCGATACAACCATCTTTACTGCAAACCCGGCCCAGGGATACCGGTTTATACGCTGGGAACTTGTTTCCGGGTATGCCGCCATTCAAAATCTCTATACTGCACAGACGCCGGTAGTGTGCGACAGTATCGACGCTGGTATCGGGGCGCTGTTTTCCAATAATGCGGTCGAGGTTTCCATTATACCCCACGAGCGCGCCGCCGTCTCACCTGCAGGAAATTTCTTTGTAGTGCGCAATTCGCTGCTCTCTGTGGACGCCGTGCCGCTTGAAGGGTATATGGTTTCAGGATGGACGGTCGAGAGAGGAAAGGCGCGTGTTCAGGGAACGGACCACGCTTTGATAAAATGTAAAATGCCGTTTGAGATCATTCCGGTAGTCACCCAGCGACGGTATCAAGTATCCCTTCTGGGTGATAAAAACGGGACGGTTATACCCCAGGAGCCGAAAGAGACTGTGCATCAGATTCCGTTTTTCATTCGAGCAGTGCCGAATCAGGGGAAACATTTCATCCGCTGGAAGTTGAGCGGGGGGTGGGCGGAAATCGCCGATATATACAGCGACAGCACGCAGGTCACATTGTCACGGGGAGACGCGGTCGTACAGGCGGAGTTCGCCGAGACCATCTGCACGCTGCATGTTGACGCTACCCACGGCGGATATACGGAGCCTGCGGGAAAGATACACAATTATGAGGGCGGCGATGTTATCGTGCAGGCGGTACCCAATCCCAAAGCCGCGTTTCTGGGCTGGGAGATAGTTGACGGAAAGGATAATGTCATTTTTTCCGACACCCTGTCCGCTTCCGAACAGACCGTGACCGGCAAAACGGGGAACGCAACGATAAAAGCCCTGTTTTCAACGGAGACGGTTGCAATGACCGTTTTAACCAACGGGCTTGGCGCCACAACCCCGGAAGGAAAATGTTACGCGGTCAAAGACAAGTGGACGCCGATCAAAGCCGTACCCAACGAAGGTCAGAAATTCATCCAGTGGACCACGATTTCGGGAACGGATATCCAGTTTAAAGACCAGTTCGGCGCACAGACGGAGATTTTTCCGGGTACCGGCGATCTGGTCATCAAAGCGCTGTTTCAATCCGTCTCATCGCTTATGGGTGCTGATTCGCTTTCAAGCCCGGGAAAAAGCATCCTGAAAATCGAATATGACAAAACCAAAGGGTCGATTGATAAAGCGGACAACCTGACGGTTGACCCGAACGTCGCGATTATCATTACCGCTACTCCGGCTCCGGGATACTGTCTGGAGCAGTGGAAAACAATCAAGGGAACCGTTATCTTTTCGGACCGGTTCAGCGCAACGACCTCCGTTACGGTTTCCAAGGGGGGCGCGGTGATTTCCCCTCAATTCGCACCCAAGCCGCTGCATACGCTTGAGGTTGAATTCAAGGATTATGAAAACAGAACGAAAACCATAACCGGTAAATATCGTTAAGAAAAGGCTGCTTTTACGTGAACCGATCTTGCTTACTTATCCGGACGTTTCTCATGATCGCCGTAGCGATTATCCGGCTTAATGCGGATGTCATGCTGCTGGCGCCTGATGAGGAGTCGTTTGTGCCGGTCGAGGATTTTTTCATCAGCTTCCGCATTACCGGAAACAACCAGAATGTGCGGCGCGTAAAAATGTTTTTTGATAATGAGGAGATCTCTTCGGGCCTTCGTATTACCGGCGCCACGGTCAGTTTTATTCCGGATAAAACGTTTATAAAGAGACCCGATCTTGCCGGCCCTCACACGGTTACGGTGCTGCTGTATGGCCCGTACAAGGCGGAGATCGAGAGAAAGGTGATAAAGTTTTACCTGCATACGGAAAAGTCCATTTCAGACGACGACCGCTTATCCATGATGGATAAAGGCAAAACAGTACAGGGCGTGACGATCGAAGAAACCGTCAATACCGGGAAAATATACACGGGTATCGATTATAACAGCTACCAGGACAGCGGCGTTTTTGCGGGTATCCTGGACGCGTACGGCAACGGGTACCGCGGCGAATGGTTTTATAACTATAACGTATCCATGAACACCCAGGAAGACAAGCGGCATCAGACTTTGCAGCGGTTCAGGTTCGCAACCGGGTACACCCGGAGCCTTCAGATGAGCATAGGCGACAACTGGCCTGCTTATAATTATTATGTTCTGGACGGACAGTGTTTGCGCGGTATCGAGTTCAACCTGAAAACGCCGAAACAGTATGCGAACCTTGACTTTGTGGTTGGTAAAACAAAAAGATCCATTGATCCGTATCTTTTACGCAGGCACGAACTTGATTCCATCATAGACTCCGATACCAGCACCTTTTTCGGCCACAACGATTCTGTCGACTTTTATGAAAACGGCACATACCGCAGAAGAATGTGGGCAGCCCGGCTCCATTTCGGCACCGGCAAAGTCTTTAAATGGGGCTTCAGCATGTTAAAGGCGAAAGATGACACGATGTCTATCGAGCAGAGATTCAGGATTGACACTACCTACCGAAAGAATAGTCTCGACACTTCGAAAACAGATACGATTATCGGGCATACCGTGCTGGGTGATACGCCCAAAGATAATATCGTCGTCGGCTCCGACATCACCCTCAATTTCTGGAAGCGCCGGATAGCGCTGTTTTCAAATTTCGGATACAGCCTGTTCACCGAAAATATCCTTGGCGGCGCGGCAACGCAGAAGGAGATAAGCGACGTTGCGGGCAAGAATATCAATCTGGCATTCCAGCCCAAAGACGTTGACCATATTTTTATAGTCAATTCCACGACGGTGCCTCTCCCCATACCCTCTGATCCCGGCCAAAAGGTGAATATGGGCTCTCTGGCCAATGCATGCGTACTCGACGCCGGCGTGCGGTTCCTGTTACCCGTACAATCCGCCCAACAGATGTTCGAGTTCAAATACTTCTTTATCGGTCCCAATTTTCATTCTCTTGGCAACGAATACCTGTCTGTTAATAAGGCAGGCATACAGTGTACAGAAGAATTAAGGCTTTTTAACGGAAAGATTTTTTTAAAGGGCGATCTGAAATATTATAAGGACGATCTTCACAGCGTCAAAACAGACCCCACCAGAAAAGTCGCCTTTAATTTTCTCACCACGTTCATGTGGAGCGGCAACCTGCCTTATATTACTTTTATGCTTATATCCAATGACGAGATGACCGAGAAATCAGGCGATACAATTCTATCTTCGAGAGATAATGGCTTTAACCAGATAGGAACAACGATTCAATATACAAAAGCTTTCGACCATACCTCGCATACTGCCACGCTTTCCTATAATTATAACAAGTATGATTCCCGGATATACTCTGCCGTAATGAGGACAAAATACTCCCTGACGGGTAATAACGGCCTGTTAATGATAACCAGCACCTACAAAGACCTGCCGATTCAGACCCGGGCGGGCCTTTCAGGCTTCCTGTCACAGGGTGATTACAGTGTTAACCGGCTCTCGCCCTCTGCGGGAATAACCTGGAACATCCAGCCTAGAAAAATGTATGCAAATGTCGATATCGGATTCGAACATATCAACGATGCTGCTTACGACCCCCAGAATTACTGGTCGGTAAAATCAAGTTTTAACTATGATATATCGGAGAGGCATTCTTTGTATGCGGAGGCGGGTTTGAACAGGCAGCTTGCAAAGAGCTATATCGACCCGCATTTCCAGATAACCTACGAGTTTCAGTATTAGGGAGCACGTCGCTCGGGGCTCGTATCTCGTCGCTCGTTTTAATTGTCAAGCATCAAGCGCCTGAATATCTCACCTGTTTTGAGCGCAGGAGATATTTGATGCATGTGTCGTGGAGGTAGATTGTTGTTTGAATTGTGCTATAGATAAACTATCCCTACGGGATTCAGGGGATTGATTGTTATTATAACACTACGATATAAAACATTCCCCTTCCATATTCCAAATCTTAAATCTTAAATCTCAAATTTCTTTTTCTATCTTGCCATAAACTCTTTCAACACCAGTTTTTTATTCACCGCATCGATATGAACAAGGAAGCGGTCGAGAAAGGACATTCCCAGAAGGCCGTTGATACCGGGTCCCGGGCCTTTTTCCAGTACAATGGCTTTTACATTGCGTGCGCGGAAAGTTTCGACCTCAACAGACGGCAGAACAACCGCATATCCCTTGGTCTCTTCTCCGTCAGCGAGGGTTACCTTTATCGGTGTCCCGTTATGCCAGGAGATCCCCAGTTTTGTGGCCATCAAACGGGAGATGACTACAGATGAGGCGCCCGTATCCAGAAGGAGCAGAATAGAGGCTTTTCCGTTGATATGAACCGGGACAAGAATGTGATTCCCGGCGATAAAGGTTACGTCAACCGCCGCTGTCTCAAAATCCGCTTTATAATCCGCGAGATCCGATTCAATGTTCTTAAGGATGGCATCGGCGCCTTTTATAGACTTTGCTCCTCCGGATTTCTTAAACGCACCGAAAGCCCGGCTGAAGTTTTCCAGAGAGTCCAGATAGATAAAAAGCGGGCGGTTCCCTTTCTCTTTTTCCTGCTGCCGACCCTTTAATTGCCTCTGGCATTCGAGGATTGAACTGTTATATTCGTGCGCTTTGCCGATAAGCCGGTACTGTTCATAGATGCCCTTTTGGGATACGTCCCGCAGGTCCTCATTAAGCGCAGCATATTCTCCGGCGTCGCGTGCAAAGGACTTTTCGAGGGAATCGATTTCAAGACCGAGCCGGTCGAGCTCTTTTTTACGCCTCGCCGCGGTGTTTCTCAAGCTGTGCAACCGGTACATGCTTTCCATATATGGTTTCAACAAAGGAGGTGGGGGCTGATCATCATCGATGGATGCGCCCTGTGTTGGTCTGGCTGGATTAGTGCCGGTTGCTTTACCCGTTCGTTCGATCCGGGATATCTCCGCAGTATCCACCGTCGTTGTGCCGAAGCCTATATCAAGGGTAATGCTGCCGCCCTGACGCTCGATAATAGTGCCTTCGATCTGGCCGCCGGATTTGAGATGGATGATATCGCCGAAGGCATTTAAGCAGATCGTTATAATCAGAAGGAAGAAAACTATCTTAATAGTATCTGGCATAAATTCAATCATAAGGATTAACTGAAGGTTGTAGTATGCTAAATTATACCATCTACGCTACGGATAATGTCAATCCCGTTTTCGAGAGAAGGATAGCAGGCTGAATCTGATAGTATTACAGGTTCTGAATTATCAAATTTTGCGGTTTCTCTTTCTTCGATCGAAGCGGCTCGTCAGGCGTTGTGTTGAACGGGTAAAGTTACAAAGAGATCACGTAACCGTTCACGCCCCCTAAATCCCCCGAAGGGGGACTTATAAAGTTCTGATATTTATTATCCCTCCGGCAAGCTGCGGGATAATAATGCGTAGGAGCGGATGGCTTGGGTACAATCCCTCCGCTCAACGCATTATTATGTCATTAAATTCTATGATGACTTTTTTGTTTTGGCAGAAGCTATACGAAAGATCTCTTTCAAAGGCTTTTAAACAACATTTTACCAAAGAGCTAATCATCTATACTTGTTATATATTTTATAACTACAATAAAATCCACTCATTACAAGTCCCCCTTCGGGGGATTTAGGGGGCGTGAACGCTTACGAGATCTCAATGCTTCATTTACTGTAGCCGAGTTACTGATAACTTTTGCAACATCCGATTCCAATACAACTATATTCGCGCCTTCAACTGCTAATCGTTTGTGATATTTACCGCGAACAGCTTTGGAATAATCGAAATCGTATTCGGGGCGTAATTCATCTCTGGTATTTTGGGTTTTAACTTTCATGTTTTTTCTGTTCCCCATTCAATCACGTATAGTTATTCTCCCCCTGATTTATTTTTAATCTCTTTATCACGGCAGTACTCAAAAATACGAAATGGATTAGGATCCAAAGGAGGCATCGTATGCAACCCCTGCAATATCTGAAGGATCAGGAAGCGGACTCTCTTGCGCAGTTGAAGGAATTTGTGCGGTTCCCCAGTGTAAGCGCGCAGCCTGAATACCGGCAGGACATGAAGCGGTGTGCGCAGTGGGTTGCCGGGTATCTTTCCGGGCTGGGAATAACGTCGAAGATTTGTGAAACCGGGGGGCATCAGTGCGTGTATGGAGAATATAGTGTGTCGGACAAAGTGCCGACGGTGCTTATATACGGGCATTACGATGTACAACCGCCGGACCCGCTCGATCTCTGGAAAACCCCGCCGTTTGAGCCTGTTGAAAAGGACGGATGGCTGTTCGGCAGGGGTGCGGATGACGACAAGGGGCAGATTTTCGCGCATATCAAAGCGGTTGAGGCGTATCTGAAAACCACGGGTTCGCTTCCGGTGAATGTCAAGTTTCTGATTGAAGGGGAGGAGGAGGTCTCTTCCAATAATCTTGAGCTTTTTGTCAAAAATAACGCCGGGATGCTTCGTGCTGATGTCGCGTTGATATCGGACGGCTCCCAGTACGGGATTGACATGCCCTCGATAAGTTACGGATTACGGGGTATCGCAACTATTGAAGTGAAGGTGATCGGGCCGGACAGGGACCTGCATTCAGGGCGGTTTGGCGGGTCGGTTGCCAATCCAATTAATATGCTGTGCAGGCTGATAAGCAGGCTGCATGATGAAAACGGCCATATTGCAATCGACGGTTTTTATGATGATGTGTATACGGCTGGTGAGTGGGAAAAACAGCAGTTTGCCATGCTTCCGTTTGATGAAAAAGAGTATCTGGCAACTACAGCGTCGCCTGGTTTGTGGGGTGAAAAGGGGTTTTCGACACTACAGAGGGTGTGGACCCGTCCGACACTTGACTGCAACGGCATAACCGGCGGGTACCAGGGTGAGGGGACTAAGACGATTATACCGTCGTGGGCGTCGGCGAAAATATCGATGCGTCTGGTTCCGGATATGGACCCTGCTGATATCTGTACCAAAGCCGAAGCATTTCTGCGGAAAATATGTCCGGATTCTGTGACTCTGGTTGTCAGCAGGCGTGACGGATGCAAGCCGGTTCAGGTGCCGGTTGAGAGTCCCTGGCTTGACGCAGCATCATCTGCAATCGAGCAGACATTCGGCAGAAAGCCGTTTTTCAAAAAAGAGGGGGGCTCGATTCCGATTGTCGAGACGTTCAAGAGCGTTCTGGGGATAGATACGCTGCTTTTCGGGCTGGGCCAGCCGGACAGCAACTGTCATTCGCCGAACGAAAGGTTTTTAATCAGGGATTTTCACCGCGGGAGCAGGATGTCGGTTGTTTTGATGGAGAAGCTGGCGGGAGTGCGAGGCGCCAGATAGGAGGGGGGAAAGGAAAAAAAACGAAATTCGAAATCCGAAATTCGAAACAAATCCGAAATCCGAAACAAATCCGAAATCCGAATTACCAAATTTCGAAGGAAAGAAAAAAACATCATCCCAAATCCCAAATCTTAAATCTTAAATTTCTTTATTCTTTATGTATGTTATAAACACCCTATTGCCGTTATTTCTGTTATTATTTCTTGGCATGATTCTCCGCAGAACCGGATTTGTTCCGGAGAGCATGTTCAGGCATGCGAACCGGCTGATTTACTGGGTTGCGCTGCCCTGCATGTTGTTCGAGAAGACTGCGCAGGTATCTATTCAGGGAGAGGCGTCGCTGAAGGTATTTACGGCTCTGTTTATCGGCATGATGGCGTGTATTGCCGCCGCTTATGTCGTCTGTTTTATTCTTCGGATGCCGGGTTCGGCTATAGGCACTTTTGTGCAGGGCGCTTTCCGCGGGAACCTGGTGTATGTGGGGCTGCCGATAATCTATTATTCGCTTGCCGGCAGCGGAGGACAGGTTCCACCTGATATTGAAGCGCTGGCAATTATACCGCTGGCGCCGATTATCATCTTATATAATGTATTATCGGTTTTTGCTCTCATTGTCCAATCTGGAGTGAGATTAAATAAGACTGAAATAAGAAAACAGATCCGGGTACTTGTCGTCAGTATTGCAGCAAATCCTCTGTTGCTTGCCTGTGTGCTTGGAATTATTTGTAACCTGCTTTCTCTGGATATTCCGCTGTTCGTCCAGAGGTTTACCGCTACAACAGGGCAGATGGCTCTGCCGCTTGCACTATTGGGAATCGGCGCGACGCTGAAATGGAACTCCTTGAAAAACAGCCTGCTGTATACGGTGATAGCGTCTTGTTTGAAGGTAGGTTTTACGCCATTTGCCGGTTTGATCATTGGCAGATATCTGGGGCTCTCTCCGATAGAACTCAAAATAACGCTGTTTTACTGCGCCTGCCCTACTGCTGTTGTATCCTATGTTGTCGCCGAACAACTCAATGGAGACGGTGACCTGGCAAGCAGCATTGTTATGGTTTCGACCCTGCTGTCATTTCCCGCTTTTATTGCTATCCTGTTATTGGTTTGAATGCAGCTCTGTTGATACATTCAAGCATTATCCGTTTTATACCACAGGTAAATAGGCGTCAATAACTCTTCATGTATTGTGTTTTAAATCAATTTATTATGAATATGATCAATGGCAGGAAAACAGCTTGCTTGCTGATTTCATGATTGAAAATGCTTCAACCGGTAAGCATGAATTATTCTGAATCATGTAATGATGTCCGAATATTTATACTTATAAACGATAATTTACTGATTATATTTTCATTAAAACTATTATTCAGGTCAATATTTATGCTGGAATTCAACATTTCATCATTGTGTTGATCTCTGTAACAATTTGATACTGAATTTGATATGCTATCATTATGCGATAAATGAGTCTTCTCCATATTTTTTTTGGTAAAATCGAATTTCTTTGGATATATTATTCATAGGAGCTCATTATAGAGGAAAAGTAAAAAAAAATATCATTCAAACAAGCCTTTTTGAAGGGGGGGTTATGTTTAAAAGATTAGTTTTCTGTTTTATTATTTCTTGTCTCATCCCATTTTCCATTACTTCTCAAACTCCGGTTCTTGATCAAAACGGTAATGAAACCGGCTTGATCAATGTCAACCCTGATCCAAACGGCGAGCAGTGGATAGCAGGCGGCGTATCAAAGGAGGCCTGGGATAAATTTGTCGCAGGTGTTCCGTCGCTGAAGCTCGAAGGTGCGGAAAAACGCGCTCCAGCACCGGAAAAAGCTGATAACACTGTATCGACGGCGTTCAGACCGATTTTCAACCAGAGTGGCGGCAGTTGCGCGCAGGCCAGTTCAATCGGGTATGTTTTTACCTACGAAATAAATACGCTTCGCAGCCTGGCTGCTAATGTCAAACAGAATCAATATCCATACGATTATACCTATAATTTTGTAAACAGCGGGAGTGGCAGCAACGGCTCGATGCCGAGCCAGGGATTTGAGATGGCTGTTTATACGGGAATACCCAATGCAGAGGTGTATGGCGGTTTTGGGCTGGGTGATCACGACCGGTGGGTTTCGGGATATAATGTGTATTATAATGGAATGGCGAATCGTGCTGCAAGCCAGTTCACTATCAAAGTCAACACTGAAGAGGGTATGAAAACTATGAGGGAGTGGTTGCACAATCATGGCACCGGCGCTTCCAATGGCGGGTGTCTGGTATTTTGCTACAATTCAAGCAGCTGCCAGACGGTATCGCTGGCCTCCGGGACACCGGAAGCAGGTAAAAAGGCTTTGGTCACCTTTGGCTCCAGCGGCGGCCATGCGGTTTCCATTGCCGGATATAACGATTCGGTGCGATATGATTACAACGGAGACGGCAAGTATACCAACGACGTTGATCTTGACGGAGATCGCGCTATAACTGTTGCCGACTGGGAGGTAGGTGCGGTTATCATGGTCAATAGCTGGGGGACCAGTTTCGGCAACAGCGGGAAGATTTACGTCATGTACCGGTTGTGTGCGATAACCGGCGGTATGTGGAGTCAGACGGTGTATGGCATGAAAACAGGGGAGCAGGTCGTAAAACCGAAACTTGCAATCAAGGCAAAGATCGACCATGGTACGAGAAATCTTATCCGGGTCAGGGCTGGGATGTCTAATAATACCAGCGCCACTACTCCTGCAACCAGTGATATCATTTCATTCGGCAAAGCGTTCAACTATGCGGGCGGCGCATATCCGATGTGCGGCGGCGGCGCCTCGTCGGAGCTCGAGCTTGGCCTGGATGTCACCTCGCTGTTCAATAAAATGACCGCGAAGCAGGCTAAATTCTTCCTGTGCGTCGATTCAAAGGGCGGCACTGGCAAGGTTGTCAGTTTTTCGTTGATGGATTATGCGAGTGGTTCCGCGGTTGAAATACCCTGTTCACAGCAGAATGTGACGATCACCCCGGGAACATCAAGCACAGCCCAGACGACCTATGTATCGATTATATATAATAATTCAACACCGGTAAATACTTCAGTTAAGAATCCTGTCAGCGCCTATGATCTGAATTACTGTAATTCCCGCATACATTTTAAAGTACCGGATAATATCAGCGGGAAAAAAGAGGCTGTGCGCATCGCACTATTTAATGCACAGGGTAAAATGGTAAAGAGTATTATCAATAACAGCTTCAATGCAGGATATTACTCTGCGCCGGTGAATAATCTCGCAACAGGGCTCTATTTTTGCAGGATGGAAGCAGCGGGATTCAGCAAAGGAATAAATATAATCGTAACAAAATAATACTGTTATCCGATTTCTTTTAAAATTAAGGGGATATATGTTGTTATATCCCCTTATTAATTTATGGCAAAAGGTTATATTTTATGATATATTTATAAATATAGATGGTGGGTATGAAGAGTTCATTTTCAAAATTATAGAGGGAGGATGGGATGAGAGCGAAAGCAAGTGTCGGTTTAACCGCTTTAATACTCTTACTTTTTGTTACTTTTGCCTGGTCAGGCTTTCCGGTTAATCTTATAAAAAGCCCGCAGGGTTATACCCTTGATTTTGAGATCGGCGAGTGGCAATCAGCATTGGTTGACACGCTCGGATTTGTTGCCGGACAAAGTTATTCGGCCGAGCGGTTCACAACCATACGGGTGCCGGGATATGGCGCTGCGGATGAGGCTGGCAAACCTGCGTTGCCTTTTTTAAGTTTTTATATGGCTATTTCCGCGCTCAACCAGGTGCCGTCCTTTGAAATACTAAATCCTGTTGAGGAGGTTGTAACTCTCACAAACCGGTATTTTCCTGCGCAGACTCCCTGGGCTAAAAACCAGACAATTGCAGACCGTAGATTTTCCATTGATCATGACTATTATGCATCGGCGGGGAAACGGGAGGCGACTGCACGTGTTGCCGAGGTTTTTACTATACGCGGCATACCGTGCATTAATGTCCATATTTCGCCCTTCGCATACAATCCTGCGGAGAACAGAGTAACGGTTCTGAAGCGATTCACCCTTAAAATCAATACCCTGACTGCAACCAGACATTCAGGGCTTGATTCAAAGACATTCGAGAATTATTTACGGTATATGCTGGTCAATTTTAACGACGCTGTCGCACCGGTGCAAAACAGAGCGCGGGCAGAGGACTACCTGATTATCACCGGAACACAATGGGAATCAGGGCTTTCAAGCTTTGTATCATTCCGGCAGAGCCGTTTTAATGTGAAAACGGTTACTACAGCCCAGGCCGGCTCAAGCGCGAGCGCGATACAAAGTTATATAAAGGGAGTGAGCCCGGTGCCGACCTATCTTTTGCTGGTTGGGGATGTGGCGGATATTCCGGCAGGCGGAAGCAGCCCGGCTTCGGATTTGACTTATTCCAGTACGGACAGTGATATTTACCCTGAGATAATCCTTGGAAGATTTTCGGTGTCAAACGCGACTGAACTGTCGAATCTTATCCAGAAGACAATTTTCATGGAGACGAAACTCGGCACTATTGCGAAGAAAAATGTATTTATCGGCGGTGCGGACGCGGGCAACGGACAAATTGCCGAAGGCACGCATAATTATGTTATAAGCACTTTTATGGACCCCAAGGGATATACGAATACCAAGAGATACTGTAACAGTTCAACAGTCTCAAAAACCGATGTAATCGCGGATATCAATCCGGGGGTTATTTTTGCCGTGTATTCGGGACATGGGGGCAATACTTCATGGGCTGCGGGCGATTTCAGTTTATCAAATACAGATGTAAAAGCGCTGACGAATACAACGTCGTATCCATTTGCCTATGGTTTTGCCTGCTATACCGGCACCTATACGGACAATGAGTGCTTTACCGAAGCAGCGACCCGTACTGCGAAGGGATTCGTTACCTGTGCAGGCTCTTCGGTCTCTTCATACTGGGGGCCGGATGATGAGATGGAGCGGGGTATATATAAAGCGGTATTTGCTGCAACGAATCCGCAGACTTCAGTAGGGGCGTCATTCAATGCGGGTAAAATGTCGCTTACCAGCTCAAAGGATGCTTACCACAAGCAGTATAACCTTTTCGGGGATCCGGCGCTTTCGATGCTTCCAATAAATACAAGTCCGTATATTTCGGTAAGCTTTCCCAATGGCGGGGAACAGTTGGAGCAGGGCACAACCCAGACTGTTCTCTGGAATGACAATATCGACGGCAATGTCAAGATCGAGGTTTTAAAAGGCGCAGCAGTAAAAGAGGTTCTGGCTGCAGCCACACCCAGCGATGGCAGCTTCGATTGGAATATTGCCCCGGGATATGATCCTGGCACAGATTATAAAATCAGGATCACTTCGGTAGACAGCACGGCGCTTTTCGATGTGAGTGATAATAATTTCAGTATTGTCACGGAATATTATATCAAGTGCCCCTATTTCCAGCCTTTTGATACGCTGGTATCGGGAAATACTGTTTTACCGACCAAGTGGGAGCAGCTGATCACCGATGACATTGACTGGATAGCATTATCAGGTCCGACACCCTCGAAAACCGGTTCTGATCCTGATAAAACCGGGCCGAGCAGCGATCATACTACAGGCTCCGGCAAATATATCTATATAGAGGCAACAGGCAGTTCAAACAGCCCGGATAAAAAGGCTGATTGTATCACCCCGAAATTTAATTTTAAAACGCTTTCGAACCCGGAATTAACTTTCTGGTATCACCTGTTCAGCGCCAATAACGAGATGGGAGACCTGTATCTTGATATTTGTGTCGACGGCGCCTGGAAGAATGATGTCGTGCACCTCACCGATAATCATGGCGATCAATGGATCAAGCAGACCGTGCCGTTATATGGGTATAATGGCGAACGGGTTATTTTCCGTTTTCGGGGGATAACCGGAAGCTCCTGGTGCAGCGATATCTGCATCGACGATTTCAGGATTGACGGTTCTTCGGCGATACAGCAGACGCCTGATAAGCTCTCCGGCTCTTTTGATTTGAGATGTCAGGGTTCAAGGATATACTACCGTCTGCCTGAAAATGAAGGTAACAGGCCGGTGACTCTTTCACTGTATAATTCCGCAGGGCGGATGATAAAAAAGCTGGTTCAGGGAAACCGGGGCGCCGGATACCATTCTGTTGATTTGCAGTCGTTAAGCGCCAACGGGCGAGGCCTGGGAACCGGGTTGTATATGTGTACTCTCGAAGCGGGAAATTTTAAGAAATCCGTTCGTATCATTTTGACAAAGTAATCAGACGCCGTTACTTCGACTATAATAAAGGGGATATGGAAACATATCCCCTTTGTGTTTGTTTGGGGAACACATAACGCACCTTCAAATCCCGGTATAATCACGGTCAGAAGTCGATCGTTATGCCAGCCAGAGGAATAAGGCCGTTTCCCGAAAAGTCGCGGTAACCATTATAGCCCTTATACCGTTCAACAACCGGGCTGTAGTTTAAAAGGTTCCATATCTCAAGGTATCCGGTTATATTGCCCCATTGTTTGAAAAAACGGAAGCTGTAGCGCAGATTGACTGAACAGGTCGGGTCGAGGCGTTCGGTGAAATAGCCTGCTGTTGTGTCGTATTCAAAAAATCCTGTACTGTCATATACCGCTTTTGAGTATGGCCTGCCTTCAGCCGCCGAAAGGCGCAGCGAAAGAATATGCGTTTTAAAGAGTGTGGCTCCAAGGGTAAAAGCAAGCGTGTTACGAGCGTTTTTAGTGTCATCATACCATTTCCTGTCGGTATATCTGTTCTTTACCGAAAAAAGTGAATAGCCTACCGCATAAAACAATCCTTTCTGCTGTTTCTTCTGAAAAGAGAGTTCGAGTCCATACGCCTTCTTTTTTCCCCTGGGCTTTGGAAATACGAGTGGTGTATTGGCTTCGAATGCTTCCTGGATTTTTTTTTCGTAGAGATAGGTGTCAGGGTCAACAAGGGTATACTCCCGGTCGTACCATTTGTAATATGCTTCAAAAGTCAGGATGTGGGACAGGGGGAATTGCCGTTCATAGCTGAAAACAGCCTGCCAGTTCCTCTGCAGCTCAAGTTCCCGGATTTGAGGATTCTGAAAAGGATAGTCGGGATGCGGAACAATAAGATCGGACAGGTTTCCGGATAAATCGGAGGGTAGCTGATAGTAGAGGCCTCCGCTTACTGAAAAGGCGCCCGCAGGATCAAGGTCGATGCTTGTCCCGATTCTCGGAGACACCGCATAATCGCGCAAGAGGCGGAAATAATCAGCCCGGACTCCCGCGATGGTTTTCAGGCGGCCCTGTTTCAGGATATACTGGCAATATGCGCCGGCCTGTTCACTGATAATGGATGAATCAACGTCACAGGGTGAATATTGCCGGAGTAATGAGTCTTTTTTTACGCTGGTATCGGAAGTGTCGGGATACCATTGTATTCGCCAGACGTCTTTGGTTCCATCGCGGTTGGAAAGATTGAAAGTTTCCCGTTTCGCGTTTATGCCGAATTGCACCTGGTCAGTTTCACGCAGGAAAAAGGTAAAGTCGTCTTTCAAAGATATATGGTTTCTTTTATCAAACCGGCCGAAAATTTCTTTTTCGGTAATTTCACCGCGAAAGGTCTCAACGGTATCATGAACAGTGATTATCGTATCAAACGGCGACTGCTGGTTGTATTTGGAGCTGTATTCATACAGCGTTTTAGGGCCGGTGAACGAACTGATCTCTTCGAAATACTCTTCATTGCGCAGGCAGAATGACGCATGCAGCGTGTTCCGGAGCTTTGCCAGGGATGTCTGAAGCGTAACCCCGGTCCCGAATTGAAACAGTTTTTCAGTCCAGTCCGTGGGAAAGCCCCATCCGCTGGCGTCTGCCTTTTCGGTATAGGTATCGAATCCAAACACATTGGTTACACTTAACGTGTTATTTTTTCCGAGAAAAAAGGAGAATTTTGATTGGCTGTCGCCGAAACGGGGGACGCCGGTCTGCGTAAGGAACGGTTTTAACAGATGCATATCAATAAACCGGGCGCCAAAAAGATAGGTGCCGGTTTTTTTGGGAAACGGCCCTTCGACGATCAGCCCAAGCCCGGACATATTGAGCTCGATCTGCTGCTTTCTGCCCAGGAGGGAGCCGTCCCGTATGCGGATATCGATGACCGAGGATATTTTCGGGGGATAGAAGGCCGGAATGCCGCCGGCATAGAAATCGAGCTGATCGACCAGCGCGCCGTTGATATACCCGAAGGCGCCGCCGGAGCTGGAGACATCGGAGAAATGGCTGATGTTTTCAATCTCCATATTATCGATGACATACACATTCTCGCGCGAGTGCCCGCCCCGCACATACAGCGCATTGTCGAAATCGGAGCCAGTGCATACGACCGAGGGAAGCGTCTCCAGAACCCGGTTTATGTCATTGGCCGTTCCGGCGGTGTTGGACAACTCATAGGTATCCAGCCGTGCGACCGAGGTTATCTGTGCGGGTGTTTTCTGAGTGATTTTTTTGCCACGTACAACCACTCTGTCAAGTTCCTGCAGGGCGGCTGTTTTTTCAAGCAAGACGGTCAGGAGGTTGTTGATGCCTGCGTTGATCGGCATATTGGCAATGACAGCGGTGTCATAGTCCAAAGCTTCCGCATACAGGGTGTAGGTGCGGGGAGGAATGGAGTCAAACACGGCATATCCGGTGCTGTCGGTAGCGGCGCATACCGGTATATCAGGCAGGCATATTTTCGCATCCGGAACCGGACGCTGCGTGCGTTTATCCAGAATTTTACACGGAAGCCTGCCTGAAATGTTTTTGCAGAAGCCGGAAGATACAAGGAATACTAACAGCAACAAAGAGCTGTTTGTGAGCCAGCGTTTACGTTGATTGAGCATGCAGTTGAAATTCCCCGGTTAAAAAACCGACAGTAGTATGATAAAGAAGTATACCATTAAAATTAGTTTTTTCATGGCATTATGTGTATGATTTCGTTCCACACTTCAGCATATTGTCCGGTGGATATTCATCATCACCTGAACCGGCAAGAACCAGAGTCAGAAAGTTGTTTATAACCGGTTTATTTTTATGCGGGTATGAAAATTATTGGCTAAATTATATACTATAAAGGCAGTCTGATTTAGATACCTGAAAAATGGTTTTTCAGACACAACATGGGGTTCTTTATAAGCATCTTTTCAAAGGAGGGTGGGGTGAAGAGAGCGTTATTCACTGCTGTTTGTATCTTCTTGTGTTCAGGGATTCTTCGGGCAAAAGCGGTTGTTGAGCTTCAAAAATCTTCAGACGGGTATGTGGTGCAATTTGAAGTCCCGCAATGGCAGGTCGAAAAGGTTGATACCCTGGGGCTTGCCGGGATGACCGGCTATGGGGGGGAGTTGTTTGCACGAATACGCGTTGGGGACTACGATTTCGCGGAGACGGTTGGGAAGCCCCAGTTGCCGGCGCTTCATTTTTACATGGCGCTGACCAGCCTTAACCAGGCGCCCTCTTTTGAGGTGCTTGACCTGATGGAGCAGTCTGTTACTCTTACCAACCGGTATTTTCCGGCACAGACGCCGTGGGTGAAAACCCAGACCGCTGCCCAGCGGAGATTCGCTATCGATAAGGAGTATTACGCTTCCGCGGGCCAGAGAGGCCCGGTGGCAAGCGTCGAGGAGGTGTTTGACATCCGCGGGGTACCCTGCGCGCTGATCAGGGTGTCGCCGTTCCATTATAATCCGGCAGAGAATAAAGTTGTTGTTGCAAAGAAATTCACGCTCCGTATCCTCACCTCGACAGCAGCAAAGCATCCGGGCGTTGATTCAAAAGTGTTTGAAAGTTTTCTGAAATATGTTACGGTGAATTATAACAGCGCGGTCGAGCCGATGAGCAATCCTGGTGCGCGGGGAGATTATGTCATCATTACTGCCCCGGCGTATGAATCCGCGTTATCGGAGTTTGTCAATTTCAGAAAGAAACGGTTCAATGTTAAGCTGGTGACCACAAGCCAATCGGGTACAAATGCTGCGGATATCACCAATTATATCAAAGGATTGAGCCCGACGCCGTCGTTTCTTCTGCTGGTGGGCGATGTCGCTGATATTCCGTCATCCAACAGCAGCAAGGTAACGGATCTCTACTATTCAAGCACGACCGGGGATTACCAGCCCGAGATCATGACCGGCAGATTCTCCGTCACCAGCACGACGGAACTTTCCAATATCGTTGCAAAAACGATTTTTATGGAGACGAAGCTGGGAACCATTGCAAAAAAGATTTTATTTATCGGCGGTGTTGACGCATCGAATGGTTATATAGCAGAAAGAACGCACAATTACGTATGCAGTTCCTATACTGTTAAAGCCGGATACGAAAACATAAAAAAGTATTGCAATACCACCACGGTTACTAAAAGTGAAATTACGACAGCGCTTAATTCCGGCGTGATTTTCAACGTCTATTCAGGTCATGGGTCACAAACCTCCTGGGGTGCGGGAGATTTCACTTTGAGCGGATCTGACCTGAAGAGTCTCACCAACACGACATCCTATCCATTTACTTATGGATTCGCATGTCTTACCGGAACCTATTCAAACAGCGAGTGTTACACGGAGGCGTGTATACGCGCTAAAAATGGTCCTGTTATCGGTGTGGGCGCTTCTATTTCAACCTCGTGGGGGCCGGATGATTACGTTGAAAGAGGCATATTTGACGGACTGTTTTCTACGTCAAATCCGCAGACATCTGCCGCAGCTTCTTTAAATGCCGGTAAGATGCGCAATACAAGCTCTAAGCAGACCTATTTCGAGTGTTACAATCTTATGGGAGATCCTGCGCTGGAATTGATGCCCCTCAACCTGGACCCTTTTATTTCGCTCTCTTCCCCCAACGGCGGCGAAGAGTGGGAGCAGGGTACGACGCAGAATATCCTGTGGAATGACAACATCGATGGCAACGTCAAAATCGACCTTCTTAAAGGAGGCGCATTGAAAGAGACGCTCGCCGCCTCGACGCAGAGCGACGGCAGCTTTGAATGGAAAATAGCGGCCGGGTATGATCCGGGAACCGATTATAAGATAAAAATTACAAGCATTGACAGCACCGCTCTTTTTGACCAGAGCGACCAGAACTTCAGTATAACCCAGGAATATTATATTGTCTGCCCCTACATTCAGACATTCGACACACTTGACACCGGCAAAACGATTCTGCCCCAGAAATGGGAACAGGGCGCCGCCGATGATTTTGACTGGCTCGTCTGGAAAAATAAAACACCGACAAAAGTTCCGGAACAGGGGGCAGCCACAGGACCTGATGCGGATCATACATCCGGCAAGGGAAACTATATCTATGTAGAATCGTCGTCATCCCCGTTTAACGGCAATCCGGGTAAAAAGGTCGATTTGTCGACCCCAAAATTCAACTACAAGGCGCTTAACAGCCCCAAATTATCCTTCTGGTACCACATGTTCAGCAACAACAGCGGCACCGATGAGATGGGAGAACTGCACCTTGATATATGCGTAGACGGAACATGGCAAAACGATGTTTTTACCGTAAGCAAGAACCAGGGCGACGCCTGGAAAGAGAAGGTTGTTGATTTAAACCAGTATAACGGCGACCGGGTTATCTTTCGCTTTCGCGCGATAACAGGGACCGGCTGGGCAAGCGACGTGTGTATCGACGATTTCAAGATCGATGCTACGATTCCAATTCATACTGCCGGCGGGATGGAAACTTCTTCGGCTGCGTTGACTTTTTATAATTCCCGGATTCATTTTCAGGTCCCGCATAACAGCGGCTTTAACGCGGTGAAAATACGGTTATTTAACTCACAGGGCAAACTGGTCGAAACAGTTCTGAACAGAGCGTTGAAGGCCGGAACGCATTCGGTGCGGCTTGATACGGCGAACCGGAATCTTGCGGCGGGTGTATACGTGCTTACCATGGAGGCGGGCAGTTATACGCGGGCGGTGAATATTGTAATTTCTAAATAGGCAGATTACGTACCGGCAATATACCCCCTGCATCCCTCTGCTGAGTGCGATGGAGGGGGTTTCCTTTTGGGGAGGGTGATGATCGTTCTTGCATAAGCCGGCAAAGCCTGAAATTAGTGTTGTGAATAAAGTACCATACCGTGCCCCGAGCGTGAGGGAGGGGTTGTCTTGGTCATAAAAACTCCCTCCCCCTCACGGTCGGGGCGCGTTTGCGGCTTCTTGGCTCTTTAAAAGCGCTTATACGTTATTATATAATGACAGTGGAGACTTCATCGGCTGCAGAAAAATTGTACCGGCAAGTTGCAATCGGGTGCAGCAGTGCAGGAGAGTAAGCGCCGCTATCGACGGGGTTTTTTAAAATGAGATTACGTATCCTGATCTTCGTTGTCATGGCCATAATCCCTGGGGGCTTACCGGCAAAACCTGCAATTGACCCGGTCAAGACCGCTGATGGATATACTGTGCATTTCAGTATTCCCCAATTTGAGACTGAATATGTCGACACGCTGGGTTTTGCCGTAGCGCCTGGATATTCGGGGGAGGTGTTTGCACGTTTTCGTGTCCCCCGGTATCAGGCTATGAACAGCATCGGCAGACCGGCGCTCCCCGTTGTCCGTTTTTATATGGCAATTGCCGCTCTCAACCAGGTTCCGGTTTTTGAAATAGATGATGCCGTGATGGAGCAGGTCAGCCTGAATAACCAGTACTTTCCGGCACAGGAGCCCTGGATCAAGTCGCAGACCGTTGCGGATCGCAGGTTTTCCATTGACAGGCAATATTATGGTTCGGGAGGAGGTCAGCATACGGTTGCATCGGTTACTGAGGTGTTTACCCTGCGGGGTGTACCGTGCGTGCGGGTGGAAATAGCCCCGTTTGAGTACGATCCTGCCGGTAACCGGATGAAAATAGTGCGAAGTTGTACCCTGAAGATTAAAACGGCGACCGATCGCAGATATACCGGCCTCAGATCCAAATCGTTTGAAAAGTATTTAAAGTATCTGCTGGTTAATTTTCATCATGCGGTTGAACCGGTACCGGGAAATGCGCCCCGGGAAGAGTATCTGATTATTTCTCCGCCGCAATGGCAAAAAAACCTCCTGGAATTTATTACGTTTCGCCGATACCGGTATAACGTCTCTCTGGTTACCACCGCCCGGACAGGCTCCAGTATTGTCCAGATAGAGGAATACATCAAAAACCTGAACCCGGCTCCGTCATATATTCTGCTGGTGGGTGATATAGACGCCATCCCGTCAAAATCCGGGAACTACGCAAGTACGGATTTGTACTATTCGAGCACCGATGCTGATTATTATCCGGAGATATTTCTGGGCAGATTTTCCATTGCCGATTCGGTTGATCTTGCCAATTGCATTCGCAAGACCATGGCTATGGAGCACACCCTGCATACGTTCCCGAAAAGAAATCTGTTTGTCGGCGGCAAAGACGATGTTTTCGGCTTTATCGCGGAAAGGACTCATGATACCTGTATACACCGCTATTTTGAACCCAACGGCTATCAGAATATAAAACGATATATAAACAGCAATGCACTGACGCCCAAAGACTCAATAGTACAAGACATTAACCGGGGCGTCATTTTCAACATGTATTCGGGGCATGGGTTGCAAGACGCATGGAGTGCCGGTCCATGGAGCTTGACCGGCGCGGATGTCGTGAACCTGGAAAACCGCGTGTATCCGTTTACCTGCGCATTCGCCTGTTTCACCGGAAACTATACGGTGGGCGAGTGCCTTGCGGAAACTTTCACCCGCGCGGAACACGGCGCTGCTCTGGCGATCGGGGCATCCGTTTCGTCCATGTGGGAACCGGATGAAGATTTGCAGACCGGAATGATCGGGGCGCTGTTTGACCCGCAAAATCCGCAGACGTCCGCGGCTGCGTGCCTGAATGCCGGAAAAATGAGCGTGACTGTCTCAAACCAGAGTTATCACGAAATGTACAATCTGATGGGAGATCCGGCGCTCCAGCTGCTGGCGGTTGACACAGTGCCCTATATTCAGGTGTATTCGCCCAACGGGCTCGAGGAGTGGGAACGGAACGGGGTAGCGCAGGTTTTCTGGCATGATAATATCGACGGCCCGGTACGAATCGACCTGCTGAAAAACGGCGTTCTGGAAAGAACTCTGGCGGCGTCGACGCCCAGCGACGGGGTGTTCGAATGGAAGGCGCCCCTGGACGCGCGTGTCGGAAAGGATTTCAAGATCAGGATCGGTTCTGTGGACAATCCACAGCTGTTCGATACCAGCGATGCCAATTTCAGTATTATAGAGGAGTATATTATAAAAAGTTTTCCGTATGTGGAAAACTTCGATGCTCTGGATACGCCGACCACAATCCTGCCGAGGAATTGGGAACAACTTCCCGGGGACGATTTCGACTGGATTGTTTTTGCCGGCCCCACCCCATCCAGGGCGGGCGTTCCCTCCAATAAAACCGGCGCTGCCGGAGACCATACCACCGATACCGGTAATTACCTGTATGTCGAAGCGTCGGATCCCAACTATCCGCACAAAAAAACCGATTTTATAACGTGTAAAACCGATTTTGGCGCGCTCTCCCGTCCGGTTCTGATTTTCTGGGCGCACATGTTCAGCGATACGCATGCTATGGGCGATCTGCACTGCGATGTCGATGTGGACGGGAGCTGGCATACCGATATCGCCTTTCTGTCCGGCGATCACGGCGACCGCTGGTTCGCGCAGAGCATCGATCTTGCTTCCTATAAAGGTGACAGGGTCAGGTTCCGTTTCCGGGGGGTTACCGGCGATTTGTGGGCAAGCGATATATGTGTTGACGATTTGATAATTACCGACAAACCGGCCTTCACCTCCGAACCGGATACGGTTGCCGCCATCGGCGCGGTGTATCGCACTGAGGTGTCAGCAATCGATGACGACGGACAGGGCACCCTGAAAATCGGGGCCGATACCCTGCCTGCATGGCTGACGCTTACCGATAACGGCAGCGGCAGAGCCGTAGTGACGGGCATCGCTCAAAGCGCGGATTCCGGAAGCCACCGGGCATCACTATGGGTCGACGACGGCCTGATGCCGCACCCGGTAAAACAATCGTTCTGCATAGCGGTGAAGAGTATCGCGTTGCCGCTCATAGAGGATCAACCGCGCGACCGGACGGTTACCGAAGGAGAAACCGCGGCTTTTTTGCTGTCCGCACGGGGCGAATATTTGCGGTTCCGGTGGCAGAAAAACGGCGTCGATATATCCGGCGCCAGAGATTCCGCGTATACGACGCCGAAAACTGCCGCCGCGGACAGCGGCAGCCAGTTCCGGTGCATCGTATACAATCCGGCGGGCAGTGACACGAGCGATGCGGCGACTTTGACGGTCAAAGCCATATCGGCAATCGTGGTCAAGGATTTTACCAAAGACCTGCGTCGATCTGTTTTTAACGCAGCTCCGAACCCTGTTGATCTGCGGAACGGCGAAATGGTTTTTCTCTTTAACACAGCGGGGTGCGCCGGCGGGGAAATCAGCATCTTTGATGCAACGGGAAATAAAGTCGCGGGAAAGAGGTTTGCGGGAAACGTCGGGTCGCTTGTGTGGGATTTGAGAAACGAGAGGGGGCATACGGTTTCCGCCGGCGCCTATGCGGTGGTGCTGCTTCTTGACCTCAAGGATGGTACGACTCGCCGGTACCGGAAAATTATCGGCATCAAAGAATAGCGACCTCCCCCGCGTGCGTGTCCGTCCGGGAAAAAACAGCGGGGCGTTGAATCTCCCTCAAAAACAGGGCTTGCGTGAACCTGCCGGCGTCCTGTTTTCCTGATTTTCATAAAAATTATACAGTATTTCTTGCTCATGAGTGATGTCATTTTGTAGTTTTTAAGGTGCTTTTTAAACAGGCATCGTAAAACATATCTTCTCACTATTAAAAAAAGTAGTTACATGGTAAAGTTTAGCCCGATTATTTCCGACCGATGGAATGTTTCAAAAGATGTTGCTGAAACCTTGATCAAGCACTTTGAGAAAGGCGACTCGATCTATTATATCAGCGATTATTCGCCCCTTATTGCTGCCGAACTGGACATTTTCACCCTGTCAGATATTTTTGTGTTTCTTGGCGAGATTCACGACCTCTCACCCAAAAAGAAACGGCTGATCTCGACTATCACCAAGGCAGGCGCCCTCGACGACGCGCTCAAAAGAAGGATAGAGTCATGCTCCAGCCCGACCGAGCTGGATGACATCCTTCTGGCGTACCGCACCAATACCCGGAGCAAAGGCCAGCAGGCAATCGAGAAAGGCCTTGGCCCCCTTGCGGAGAGGATTAACAATCAGGAGGACGAAGAAGGTACGCTGGAAGAGTTCGCGCAGCCATACGTGGGGAAACATGAAACCCTGCAATCGGTTGAGGATGTGATCGCCGGCGTCAAGGATATCCTTACCGAACGGTTCGCATCAGATGAGACGGTGCGCTCGATGGCGCGTGACGCGGGCTTTGAAGACGGGTTTTTCGAGGTGTTCCCCAAGAATAAGAAAGACAAGCGGTTCTATGCGTATCGCGGCAAGATGGTTTCGGGAAATGAGTTGACTTCAGAGGAATATCTCAACCTGCATGAAGCCGAAAAAAACAAGGATATACGTCTCAAGCACGGGATACAGCTTTTCCGCATCAGCGAACTGTTGCGCCACCATTGCATCACCAACCCGGATGCGGTGGGATACGACTGCCTTTGTGAGGTTATCGACGAGACTTGGTCGAAAATACTGCAGCCGATCGTTGAGAGAGACGTGAAAGAGCGTTTCTATAAGAAGGCGGAGGCATGGGCGATCCGTGAAATAGACAAGGTGCTTGGAGGCATGCTCGGGAAAAAGAAGCTGGCCGGGACCTTTTTTACCGTCGGCAATTTTAATAATAAGACGCTCGTACTCGTCGCCATAAATGAAAAAGGAAATCTTGTCGGCGCAGCAAAAGAGGAGCTCTCGGGTTCCCTCGAACAGAAGACATCGGAAAGGATCAAACAGTTTGCCGGTCGCTATAAGCCCGGTTTGATAGTCGTTTATAACAACGAGCATGCGGATACCGCCGAAGCAATCGCAAAGCGGTCGTTACGGGGCATTGCAGATGATATACCGTTCGAAAAAGTGCAACCCGGCGAAACCAGCGCCAGCCTTTCAAAGTCTCAGTGGATGCAGGATGCGAACGCGATGCTTGAAGACGAGATGAAAGAGGTCTATGCACTCGGTCTGGCATATTTACAACCGCTTTCGATAATTTCGCAGACCGGTGTTTCCTGTTTTTCCATTCACCCGCTGCAGAAACTCATCGGCAGCGAACCGGTTGAAAAGCTGCTGAAGATGCGGACTACCGAACAGGAACTCCATAAAGGCGTTCCCTGGGCGGAAGCTCCTGATTCTGTTCTGAAAAATATCGAATGCGCAACGGACGAGGTGCTTCTTAATATCCGTAAACTGGGGGCAAAAAAGCCGTTTGGCGCAAAAAATGATCTGCTCAATGTTGAAAACATGACGGAACAGATATTCAGAAATATCGCCGGATATATCCTGGTTCCCAACGCGGACAACGCCGTTGACCGGACTCTGGTGCATCCCGATCATTACGGCTGGCTCAACGAAATTTCCGTTGAGCTTAACGCTTCGATTGATTCCCTGGTCAATGATCCGGAAAGGGTTCGCGGGGTGGTGTCCGAAAATTACGCCGAAAAAAGCTATATCGACCGGAAACTTCCCGACCAGCTCCGGGTAGCCCAGAAATATGCGGTTTCGGTAAAAGACGGAAAATTCCGCAGAAGAGTGCGTCTTTCGGAGCTTACCGAAGGGACCATCGTAACGGGACGTGTGACGAATATTACGAAGTTCGGCGTGTTTGTCGACATAAATGCCGTGTGCGACGGCCTCATTCATATATCCCAGCTGGCCGACGGTTATGTCGAGACCGCCGACCAGGTTGTCAAGCTTAACGACAGTGTTGACGTCCGTATTTTAGGCGTAGATAAGAAAAAGCGGCGCGTCTCTCTTTCCATGAAGAAGCTTGGTGATAAGGCGCCCAAAATACGTCCTTCCGCGGGTCAGCTCACCAACCTTGCCGATCATTTTAAAAACCGCTAACCGGGTGTCGGTTCTGCGTTGATTTGGTGCGCCATACGGCGCCACGCCGGTTCGTTGCGGGCGCAGTCTCTCCCTTGTATCATGCTTTTAATTGCCAAAAGCCCCTGAATGCAGAATGTGCACGGGGATTTTAAGATCGTCCGGATGCGGGTTTAACGTCGGCGGTCTTTTTTCTACGTCTGCCGCTCCGTCCGGCAGCGGTTTGTCTTCTGGTTTTTTTACCGGCGTCGTCGGTGACATACACCGGTTCACACTGTTCCCACAGTTTATCCAGCTCGTAGTAGTGACGGAGTTCCGGGAGAATGATATTGACGACAATATCAATGAAATCAATTAATATCCAGCGCCCCTGCTCAACGCCTTCATGGTGCCAGGGAGGGCTGCCTATTTCCTTCAGACCCTGGAGGATGGCATTGCTGATGGCGCGGTTGTGGACTTCGTTGGTACCTTCGCATACGAGAAACCAGTCGGCGATCGACGACTCTTTTCCCGGGTTAAACAGGACGATATGTTCGGCTTTTTTTTGCCCGGCCAGCTCAACGATCGTATCGATGAGTTTTCTGGTCGCGAGAGCTGTTTTGTCTTTTGTCATTGAATTAATTCTCCATAATCCGGTCCGATAAAAATACTCACATTATATTGATCTTCTTCCGTTCTGATCTGTATCAGCTTGTCGGTGTTAAGCGCGGCGGATACTTTTTGCGCGATTGCCATCTCTTTTGTCCGTGAAACAACCATGGTGAACGGGTAGTTCCAGGTTTCGGCATTTCCGGTACTTTTAACGTCAAAGCCTTTTGAGCGCAGAAAATCGGCGACTTCGTTCGCCGCGCCGCCCCTGCCGCATCCGTTCAGAATTTCAATACTGCCGATTGCAGGTATGATTCCCCCGCCCGTCTCCTGTTCACGGTCGGGCGTACGGGACAGCGGTGTTTTGCTTATGCCCACGACAATGGAAAAAATCACAAACGCACAGATAATCAGGAAGAGAATGATATTTTTCATCTATACCGTTACTTATATAGAAACGATGAGATCCGAAGGATTGCTGTTTTGGCCATTATATCGGTTCTACTTCAATAGTTTGTTTACGATCCGGACCCACGGAAGCGATAAGGACCGGCACCTGGTAACAGAGCGCTTTCAAACGCTGTATGTATTTTACCGTGTTTCCGGGAAGCTCGCCATATTTCTTACAACCGGATATATCAGTTTTCCAGCCGGGAAGCGTTTCGTATACCGGCTTAGCCTTTTCGAGTACCGAAAGCGAGGTCGGAAACTGATCGGTTTTTTTCCCGTCTATTTCGTAGTGGGTGCAGACGTGTATCTCGTCGAACGTGTTTAATACGTCCAGTTTGGTAAGCGCCATGCGCGTGAATCCGTTCAGCTGGACGGCTTTGCGGAGCAGCACGCTGTCGAACCAGCCGCACCTGCGGGGTCTGCCGGTGGTCGCGCCGAACTCGCCCCCGACCGCCCGTAATTTTTCGCCCGTGTCGTTGATAAGTTCGGTCGGGAAGGGGCCGTTGCCCACACGGGTTGTATATGCTTTTACGATGCCGACGACATGATCTATCACGCGCGGGCCAACACCCGCGCCGGTGCAGGCACCGCCGGCGATGGTGTTTGAAGAGGTAACAAACGGGTAGGTGCCGTGGTCGATATCAAGAAAGGTGCCCTGAGCGCCCTCGAAAAGAAGGTTTTTCTTCTGCTGCGTGCAGGAAAACAGATAACCTGCGGTATCGCGCAGCTTTGGTACAATTGCCTCCCGCAGCGCGCTGAATTTATCCAGAACCTCCTCAAACGTGATTTCCATGGGGCGGTTATGGATTGTTTCAAGCACCTGTTTTTTCTGGCTGAAGGCGATTTCAAGTTTGTGTGTAAAATTTTTCCAGTCAACAAGGTCGCCGGTGCGCAAACCGGTGCGGCTGACCTTATCAGCATAGGCAGGGCCGATGCCGCGCCCGGTTGTGCCTATTTTACCGCCTTTGGCGCCGGATTCCTGTGCGGCATCCGCGGCTTTATGATACGGGAGCACCAGATGCGCCAGATCGGAAATAAACAGGCGGTTATCGACGGAAATGCCCCGTTTGGAGAGCGTTTCAACTTCATGCAAATATTGTTCTGCGTCAAAAACAACACCGTTGCTGATTATGCAGATTTTTGAAGGGTATATTATCCCGGAAGGAACCAGGTGAAAAACAAATTTGTCGTTGTTAACAATTACCGTGTGCCCGGCGTTGGCGCCCCCCTGAAAACGGATAATAACATCCGCCGTTTCAGTAAGGTAGTCGATAATTTTTGCTTTTCCTTCGTCGCCCCATTGCGAACCGACAACAACTATGTTTGGCATGGATACTCTTCTTTCCAAAAAAAAGCTACCCATTCTTTTCCGGGATGAGTAGCGTTGATAGCTCCATTTTCATACAGTATAAAAATTACCTCATGGAATGGTACAGGTCAATGCAGTCAGAATTTATTTTCATTCAACTCTTTTCTTTGCGCTGGTATGCCCCTGTTTATAGAAAAGGTCCGTATATAAAAGTATGAATCCGGAAAAACCGCTTATTGTCCAGGGTGACAATACGCTTCTACTCGAAGTGAACAACCCCCTTTACCGCGACGCGCGCGACGCGATCAACACCTTTGCGCACCTGGAAAAAAGCCCGGAATATATCCACACCTATGCGATAACGCCGCTGTCTCTCTGGAATGCCGCGGCCCTGGGGTGGACGGCGGAAAAGGTCGTTGACCATCTTGAACAGTTTTCAAAATATCCCCTTCCCCGGAACGTTGTCGCTGATATCCACGAACTGATAAGCAGATTCGGCAAGCTTGTGCTTGAAAATATCGATAACCGGCTGATGCTTTTCTCCGGTGACAGCAACCTGCTCTACCAAATGAGCATACATCCGAAGATTTCGGTCATGTTCGGACCGCAGCGGGACGAGCGCCGCGTGGAAGTGCTCCCGCAATACCGCGGGACCCTTAAACAGAGCCTGATAAATCTGGGCTATCCGGTGCATGACCGGGCCGGTTATGTCGACGGGGAAAAATTCGACATACCGCTTCGGGGAGTTTGCAGCGACGGCACCCCGTTTTCTGTCCGCGAATATCAGAGCATGGCTGCGGAGAGTTTTACGGGGAGCGACGCTTTGTCGGGCGGCAGCGGCGTTGTCGTGCTTCCCTGCGGAGCGGGCAAGACCATCGTCGGGCTTGTTGCGATGTCCCGGCTGAACCGTAAAACCCTTATTCTGGTCACCAACATTGTCGCGGCTCATCAGTGGCGGCGCGAGATTCTGAATAAAACGCAGGTCAGAAACGAGGATATCGGCGAATACAGCGGGGAGTCGAAAGAAATAAAGCCGATTACGCTGGCGACCTATCAGATATTGACTTACCGGAAGAAGAAGACCGATCCCTTCGTCCACTATGATATTTTCAACCGGGAGAACTGGGGGCTTATCATTTATGACGAGGTGCACCTGCTTCCGGCGCCGGTATTCAAATTCACCGCCGAGATTCAGGCGCGGCGACGCCTCGGATTGACCGCCACCCTCATTCGCGAAGACGGACTGGAAAAGGACGTCTTTACCCTGATCGGTCCGAAAAAATTCGACGTGCCGTGGAAGGTGCTTGAACGGCAGGGTTGGATTGCCACGGCGCACTGCGTCGAGATACGCGTGGAACTGCCTCACGAGGAAAAAATGAGATATCTCTCCCTGACGCCCAAACAGCAGATCAGGGTTGCCTACGAAAATACTCACAAGATACCGGTTGCCCGGGAACTGATCGAGAAACATGCAAACGACCGGATTCTTATCCTGGGGCAGTATATTTCTCAGATCGAGGTGTTCGGCAGGGAGTTTAACGCGCCGGTCATAACCGGAGCCATGCCGAATCAGAAACGGGATGAATTATACGATAAATTCCGCAGCGGCGAGATTACTCTTCTTATCCTGTCAAAAGTCGGCAACTTCGCCATTGATCTTCCTGACGCCAACGTGGCGATCCAGATCTCCGGCTCTTTCGGGTCGCGGCAGGAAGAGGCGCAGCGTCTCGGAAGAATTCTGCGGCCCAAAAAGGATGAAAGCCAGGCGCACTTTTACTCAATCGTCACCCGCGAGTCCCGCGAACTGGACTTCGCCATGAAACGACAGCTCTTTCTGACCGAGCAGGGGTATCCCTACGAAATAGTATACCGGGAGTTCGAATAACCGCAACCTGGGGGATCCGGGCCAAGACACTTTCACACGGTTTCATTTACCGCTGTATTATCCTTGAAGAATCTAATCGCGTCCTCGACAATGCTCATATCAACGCAGGTATTGAAGCAGGGACCGTTAGGCCGGTCGTTAATGACCCCATATACGGGGATAGGGAATACGTCCTGGATACCCATAGTAAGGTCCCGCTCGCAGGCAACGGCAACAATGCCGCTGGGATTGAACTCGGCAACCTTTCTGCGCGCAAGGGTTCCGCCGTTTACCACCTGCAGATTGAGACGGTACTTTTCACCCAATTCGAGCAGATGACCGACCGGGCATTTGCCGCACCGCAGGCAATTATTAATATTCCCGGTTATTTTTCTGTTGCATACGTCGATCTGCAGGCAATGCGGGAGCAGGATAAGTATCCTGTCGCCTTTGATTCTTTTTCGCTGCGAGGTGGTCATGGCATTGTTGACTTTGACAAATGAGGCGCGAAGCTTGTTCCGGTTTATACCCACCAGCTGACTGAGCATCGCAGCCACCGGAAAGAGCAGTTTCACCGTGATGGATTTTTTGTTATGCGGGTACAGAAGGTCTATGCCGGTGACAACGGTTATTGAGATCAGAAACAACCCTGCGCCCAGAATAAATAGAAACCCCCCGATTGCGGCGATGACGATGTAATTAACCCAGTGTATAACCGCGATCCTCGGCAGGATCAGGTAGTAGATGAACCCCCCCAGCATAACCATGAGCAGATAACTCACCCAGCAGGCAGCAAGGAATATTGCCTTCGTCCAGGCTGTTCGCCACAACGACTCTTCCGTTTTTTTAGCGGAATGTATTGGAACTGTAATATTACCGACATCTGGCGACATATGCATTATTATAATTAAAAAAGAGATTCATTTCAATGCTTTAATGATTTTTTCAGGTATCGGGCGGTGTTTCAAATATACATGGTTGTATTAATTACCTGATATTTAATAAGATAATCGAAAAATACCGGGAACGTGTACCTTGGGAAATATTTTAAAAAAAATGTTCTAAAGCCGTAAAGCGAACCTGCCGATATAATAATAGGAGAAAATACGGCGAGTCGAAAGATTCCCCTTTATATAAAAAAAAAGACAAAGATTTGGAGAAAATATCTTTGTCTTTTTATCGATAGAAAGAAACGGCACATTTCTATGTTTTAATTATCGGACTATTGGAATAAAAACTTTAGAACCTTTGGAAAAATTTTATAAGAGGGTGTTAAAAAAAGAGTCGTGAATAAATAACCATACCGTGCCCCGACCATGAGGGAGGGGTTGTATTGGTCAGAAAAACCCCTTCCTCACGGTCGGGGCACGGCTTTTTGACTCTTTAAAAGTGTTTTATAAACAAGATGTAACATTAACAGCGGAATTCTTGTCGAGCTTGTCCGGGGCAGGGAAAACGAATGAATATCCAGAGTATTTCGCAGTATACCTCTTACGAGACTAAAACAAGACTTTCAAAGCGAAAGATCGACACAACCGATATTTCCCCCGATAAGGCTGCTGACAAGAAAACGAAAGACACCTACGAACCGTCGAATGCCGATGACCGTAAAAAACTCATTGAATCCGTTAAAAAGAGAATAAAGTCAGGCTATTATCACTCGGACGAGGTTAATGATGATTTAAGCGACGCTTTTGCCAAAACATTCAATGATATTTTGTTTGGAAAGGGTTCCACCCGTTAAATACAACACTGAAAACTATAGTGTTCCGCTCCGAAAAAAACAGATTGCTTTATTCTGCACAATGTCACCGCGAAAAAAGAGGAGATTTTAACAACAGCCTCAATTTCAGCGTACCGTGAATCTGTCGCATTGTATTTTACATACATGCCAAAAAAGCCGCATGTATATGTACGTGATTTAGCTGCATGGTATCGTGCAAAAAACCGGTTGTGGCTGCCGCTTGTTTGCGGTCTTTTTTATTCTCTATGCCAGCCGCCGTTTAATCACGAGAGCCATCCTGCGCTTGCTGTTTTCCCCTTCGCATCCTTTGTCCTGCTGATACCCTTATTTGTTTTTGCCCTCGAACAACCGTTTAAAAGAGCATTATTTAAAACATATCTTTTCGGGATACCGGCATCGATAACCCAGTTTTACTGGATCGCTAACGTCGACATCCAGGGACTGTTTCTTCTTATCATGGCTGCACTTCTGGCGCTGACCCTGTTTATAGCACTGGTATTCCCTTTGTATGGCATGCTGTTCAGGTTTACAAAAACAAGATTCGGCCCGCTGAACACGGTGCTGTTTCCCGCGCTGTGGATTTGTATTGAGTATGGACGCACCCTGGGCGATATGTCGTTTCCCTGGGCTTTGCTGGGTTACAGCCTCACGCCGGTTCTGCCGGTCGCTCAACTGGCATCGGTTACCGGTGTATACGGTCTTTCGTTTTTGATTGTGCTGGCCAATATACTCATATTTGATTTGCTGCACGCTGTATATAATACTGTTTCGGTAAAAAGGCAGGTCGTTTATTGCCTCGTATTCGTCGGATTCCTTTGCATAACCGCCGGGTGGGGTCTGTTTCGCCTTGCCCGACATTCCGGTTTTAATAATGAACTGCGGGTGTCATTGATCCAGAACAACATTGACCAGGCGCACTGGAACGGCCGGATCTCCTTTGATACGGCGCTGGCAGTCACCGAAAATCTTGTCTATTCCGCAGCCAAAGACCGGCCCGGTCTGCTGGTTTTTCCGGAGAGCGGTATTTATTGCTATCTGGAGCGGGATATGGCGACGAAACAGACGCTGTTTCGGTGGTCTGATTCACTTAAAATACCGATGATTGTGGGGACGCTGCACTATGAGCGGGAGAGCAATAATCCGTATTATAATTACCGGGTATATAATTCGGTTTTTTTTCTGGATACCGGTAAACGGGAGTTTCTGCCCTATCACAAGATAAAACTGGTTCCGTTCAGCGAAGCGCTGCCATTTGAAGGTGCGTTCCCGGTGCTCAGCAGGCTCAATCTGGGGGAGTCGGATTTTGCCAGGGGCAAAGAGCCGGTGATTTTCTCAATCGGTACAAATTGCCGCGCAGCGCCGTTTTTATGCTATGAGATTATCTATCCGGCGTTTGTCCGGCAGCGGGTTAATAACGGCGCGAACCTGCTGGTCAACCTGACCAATGACGGCTGGTGGGGACGGTCCAACGGCCCGTTTCAGCATGCTGCGATGGCGCGCATGCGTTCCATAGAAAACGGCGTGTCGCTTGTCCGGTGCGCGAATTCAGGCATCAGCATGCTGGTCGATCCGGTGGGGCGGATACGGGGGAGTACCGGTTTGTATACACGAGAGGCGCTGACCGGATCTATAGCCTGTGACAGGCTCCAAACGGTTTATTGCACGTTCGGGGACTGGATAGTACAACTGTCGGCTGTTTTTATAATTCTTTCTTTTGTAAAATTATTCCTTACTAGGTATAAAACGTTTAAAAGGAGAAGCAACGCATGAGTTTTAACATTGAGGTGGGTTTTCCCGGAGGAAAAAAAGTGGATGCTCATATGCGCGGATTTACCGTGCACACCGACCTGGAAAAACCGCAGGGCGGCGACGACACTGCGCTGTCGCCGTTTGAGCTGTTCTTTACATCCCTTGCCGCCTGCGCCGGATATTATGCTCTGGAATTCTGCATCAGCAGAGGCTTAAGCACGCAGGGTCTCAAAGTATCGCTGAATACGGAAAAAGACGAATCGGCAAAGCTTTATAAAGATATTAAAATCAGCCTCACACTGCCGCTCGATTTTCCCGAAAAATACCGGGGAGCAATAGTGCGTGCAGTGGATTTATGTACGGTGAAGCGGCATGTGCAGGCTCAGCTGAACTTCGGTATCGAGGTTGTCGGCTGATTCCATTACCATGTTCGCAGTGTTACAAGCGGGATTACGATCTATCAGACCAGCGCCGGAAAATAGATTACAGTTTTATGGGAAGCGGCTCTTTTCCTGTTTCTTCATATACATATAAAAATTTGCCTTCTATTTAAACTGTGAAACGATTTAACTCCTCGATAAGCGTGGAAACGGTTGTACAAGGATTTGATTTCGAAGGCGGCAATTGCCTTTCTTTTGAATTTTGTTGCAGCATTTTTGCCCATGCCATCGCTTGTGTCTGATTTCCAATTTTCAAGAGTTTTTGATACATATCCGTTGCGTTTTTGCAGTAGGGTTCTCCAAGCAGATTTGTAAGTCTGCCTTTATATTCTGTCCGGTTCATTCCTGTGTTGCGGTATTCAAAGTTCAGAATATACCAGAGTTCGAACGCTTCATTCGACCAAGCGCATTTCATTCCATTCGCGTCTGCACTTTTTATTGCATTATCAAAGTCATCAGGTTCGAAACTATCACGGTCAAAAACGACCCATACTTGATCAAAAGGGTAATCTATCATATAAAAGTTCCCCGTCCTATGGACGGGTGGTAGCATACATATAGCTTTGCTTTATATACGACCCATAATGTACTTCCTTATCACCTATGCTCACCATTTAACCAAAGGAGGTACGATCATGGGTCGTTGGAAGAAATTAAGTCATACCATCTATGAGTGCAACTATCATTTGGTATGGATACCGAAATATCGGTACCGCGTGATGGAAGGGAAAGTTCGATACTATGTTCGAGATGCATTGCGGCGCTTGTGTGAATGGCGTAAGATTGAGATAATTGCGGGAAATGTATGTAGCGATCATGTCCATATGGTTTTGGAAATACCGCCAAAAGTGTCTGTAAGTCAGGTTACAGGGTATTTGAAAGGTAAGAGTGCGTTAAAGATAATGGACAAGTTTCCACACTTGAAGAAACGATATTGGAATAAACATTTTTGGTCACCAGGGTATTGTGTGAGTACAGTGGGATTGAACAAAGAGCAGATAGTAAAATATGTTCGCTGGCAACAGAAAAAGGATAGAGAAGCAGAAGAGGTGGGTCAGCAAAGTTTATTTACAGAATGATTAAGCAGACCCCTTATAGGGGTCATATTAAAGCCACGGCCTTTGGCCGTGGTTGTTTACTGATGTTCTGGATTTGATAATTTCTTTCGCTCTAGAGATGAGAGTCAACGTGTGACAACCTTCACCGGAAATTTCCACTTGCACGGTGTTGCGTGGTAACTCCCGTTTAATTGATTCAAAGTACCGTGGCTCTGTCTTCGTACCTTCACACACAATAAGAAAGCGTTTTCGCAATTCACGTGTTTCTGTAGATCGCACTTGACTAATACTTCGGCGGAGAAACCAATCCTTGTTTTGGTCACTCAGTTTCAAGGGACGACCCATTGCCAGCCTCCTTTAAAAGAGCCTCCAAGTCGCCAAGGAAGGGGATTGCGCCGTACTTACCCTGGATGTAATTTTTCTCAAAAGCGGCGTCGTTTCGGACCTTTGCTCCTTCAGGCGTTTTAAACTCCGCTAATGAATATAGATCGGTTGCATCGTACTGGTTTTTTTCAGTAAACCAGATCTGATCTCGCCGGAGGTTACCGTATTGCAGGAGGTTTGTGTCATGCGTAGCAAAGATTAATTGCGCATTTCTTGGGTTTGAGTCGTTGGAATTAAACAACCGGACTACCGCTCTCGTCAGCAATGGGTGTAGTTTTGCATCCAGCTCGTCGATACATACAACATATTGGTTTCTTAAACAATCCAACAGCGGCCCTGCGATACGAAAAAACTTCTTTGTACCCTCAGATTCCTCACTTGAAAAATCCAGGCTGGCAAGGCCTTCCTGGACACCATTCTTGAATTTTTGGTGAACGGTAGCCAGCCTAACCGGGTTACTCGCGATTATGTTAAGCGATGCTTTTTCAGAAAGCGGCATCAATTCGATTGGGATTTCGTTTACAATAAAATCTTTAATACCGACATCTGCATTTCTTATAAAATCCACTAACAGCTTACGGCTAGACTCATCCTGTAACAAATTTACTGTGAACCTTTCATAGTCTTGATCCCGAAGACCATGTAATGCCCTGAAACCTTGGAACCAATTCAAAATGCTTCCAGCTATCTTGCCGTTGAACTGTGCCACCACGGATAGAAACAAAGCGTTTTCCCTGGTTTTTTCCTCTAATTTCTTACCCTCTGAAAAATCTTCACTAACGTCAATGCCATCGCCTTCCCGCAGGAACAGGACACTCTCCTTTTGCTTTTCAGTAACGAAAAGCCATTCTTTTGTAACAATTTTTCTGTCGGCTTCAAACCCATACCTGTACTGTTTAATGTCATGCAGGAAACAAATCTCGAAATGGCTCGGCGCATTTTCAGTATTGGTATCCAGTTTAAATGGCGATACACGGATGTTTTCTTTGACTTGCATTTCTTTTGAAGAGTTTAAAACAAACCAGCGCATAAAACCCATCGCATTTAAAAGATTAGATTTGCCGCTTGCGTTTGCGCCATAAATAACGGCATTTTTAAGGAGATGATAACGTCCAGCCCGGAATGTATTTTCCTCAACAAATTCTTTAATAGGGTTGGCTGCAACCATACTAAACCGCACAGGATTTTTGAAAGAAAGGAAATTTCCAACTTCAAATTCTAAAAGCATAACAACTCCAATTTACGGAATATTCACATTTATATTGATTATAAATAATAAAATATACTATTTCAAGAGTTATTTGTGATATTTTATCAATTTTTAACAATAAAATGAATAGGTACATTCATTGGAAAATAATTTTAACCATGAACATTTCTTTATTTCAACCAATGCTATTTTAAGGCACACTGGCTTACTGTGGTGTGAATATCCATCAAATAATAGTCAACTACTCCACCTCCAGCTCCTCCAGCTGCTCTCTGAACTCCATGCTGTAGATATCCAGTATCGCCATAAAGAACGATGCGATTGCGGGTCCTACGATAAATCCCATGACACCGAACAGGGAGAGTCCTCCGAGCGTGGAGAAGAAGATCAGGAGCGGGTGCATGTGAGCGCCCTGCGCAACAAGACGGGGACGGATGAAGTTGTCGATATTTGAAATGACGATAAATTGAGTCAGAAGAATGCCGATACCCTGCCAGATATTTCCCAGCAGGAGTTGAATAATTGCGGCAGGTACCATTATTAAATAGGGGCCCATCATTGGAATTACCGATACGATGATCATCACAAATCCCCACAAAAGCCACGATTTAACCCCGAATATGAGCAGGGTTATCGCAGCCAGAGAACTCTGAATAAGGCCGATGACCAGCACTCCCCGTATGGAGGCGCGCGATATCAGGAGAAACCGGTTGATGATAAGGTCCTCGTATTTTGTTTTCAGGGGACTTAAATAGCGGATGCGCCTGACAAGCGCGTCGCCGTCGATGAAGAAAAAGAACATGGTGAACAGGGTGATGAACAGGTTGAAAAACAGGGCAATGAATCCGGCGGAGGTCCGGTTGATGATAAGCGCCCCGATTTTACCGAATGAGCGCAGGGCTTCCTGGATGATTTTCTGCCAGTCTATCTGCTGGAGCTGCAGCCACTGGAAAACACCGAACCACCGGGAGCTGCCGAGCACGCCGCCATCTCCTTTGACAAGACTGCGGAGTATGGGCTCGATGGCGCGGTAAAAATCGATCGCCTGAACCGTAACGATATGCACCATGACATACATCGGTATCATCAGCCCGATGAAGATAGCAACGCAGCAGATAAGCGAGCTGAGCGATTTCCGGCCGCGAAACAGGCGCAGCAACAAATGATACAGCGGGAAAAAGAGCGCGGTAAAAGTGGCGGCAACAACCAGCGGAACCACGAACAGTCGTATGATGGGGAAGCACAAAAGCCCGGTGGCTATAATAAACACGAGCAGCGCATTGCGGCTGAACCGCCTGGTGCCTGCTGATTCGGCTCCACGGAGAGGCCGGTTCACTTCAGTATCAAGGGGTGAAGCGGTTTTCTGCTCTGCAGTATCCGTCGCTGTTGCTGATACCGTTTCTTTCTGCGCCGGGATGAGAGCCGCAGCGCTGTTTTCAAGGGCGGTCGGGTTATTGCTTGTACTTTCCTGCATACCAGTTATCAATCCTTTTAATTCTGCGTGGTTACATTAGTGTCTGTAGCTGAATTATCTGCGCAACAAGAGTAGGTAAATTCAAAGCGTAGATAAGTCAGCGTACAGACACTTATCCCAAAGCCATACAACATCTTACAAAAGTTTCCGGCTTTGCCGGATTAGTTTTAAATATACACCCTGCAATCATTTTACGATACGGTTTTATCCCTTCATAACTCCCCGTGGTTTCAGCTTGACCACGATCTCAACAAGATCGGTCTGGTTCTGGATAACCACATCGATGTTTTTATATGCCTGCGGCGCCTCGCTCAGATCAAAGCCTCCTTTTCTGTCCTTGCCCCATCTGCCGAACACGATTCCTTCCATAGCCCTGGTACACTCTTCGACCGAATATTTCCTGTTGGCTTCATTGCGGCTTATAATCCGGCCCGCGCCGTGTGAGCAAGACCTGAAGCTTTCGGCATTGCCCAACCCCCTGACAATATAGGATGCCGTCCCCATCGAGCCGGGAATGATTCCCCGCTGGTTATATTCCGCCTGAGTCGCGCCTTTTCTGTGGACCCAGACCTTTTTGCCAAAATGGGTTTCGGGCGCGGCAAAATTGTGATGTATGTTTATCTCGTCATCGAAATCGCACTTTAAAATCTCACCGGCGGCATTTTTAAAATGGGCCATCATGACTGCCCGGTTCTGGCGGGCGAATTGAAGGGCAAAGTTCATTGCGTCAATGTATTCCTGCGCTTCTTTCAGATCGAACGGCAGAAAGGCAAGGCCGTTATCCCCTGTAAGCGGTATGGGCAGGGATGTGTAGCGGTCGCACTTTTTCTGGGCAATGATATTATATTCCCGTGCGATCTTATACCCGAAGTTACGGCTGCCGGAATGGATCATAAGCCATATAAAACCGTCCGACCCGGATTGAATCTCTATGAAATGGTTGCCGCCGCCCAGCGTGCCGAGCTGCTTTCGCGCGGATTTGAGCTCCTGTCGGATTACCGCGACGTCCGGGGCGTCGTTAAATCCGATCCACTGCCGGTCATGTTTATGGTGGTCAAAACCGACAGGGATCTCTTTTCTCAAAGCTCCGATGATTGCCTTGATCCGGGTTTCGTCTATGTCGTCGCGTGCGTGGGTTGTGCGTACCGCGCACATGCCGCACCCGATGTCCACCCCCACCGCATTGGGGATGACAACGTCTTCGCAGGCAATGATTCCGCCGATCGGCATGCCGTAACCGCTGTGGCAGTCGGGCATCAGAGCGACGTGGTGAAACGTGCGCGGGTGGTTGGCGAGGTTTCTGGCCTGAGCCATCGCCGCATCCTCGATATCGTCGCACCACGATTTGATAGGGAGGCGGTTTTTATTGCTTGTCCATTTCATACGGAATGTCGGAGTTGATTATGTGAGAATACTGCATACCTGATAAAAATACTATGTTACTCATACGCCTGTATATGAAACATTTCCTGAATCGTCACTGTTTTGATTTCGTTTTGTTTGATCGACAGGCACAGGTCATCGATCTGTTTTAAAACAGCCTCTTTATAATCGGGATTGGGCATAGCGTCGTGCAGCAGGATAACTTCTCCGGCGCCGGCAAGTGTTTTTATTCTGTTGATTCCCCGCATCCGCCGGTTTCCACGGTCCGAGGCCTTTTTGCTCCACCCGATGCACTGCATGCCCAGCTTCTTAAGCGCTCCGGGCACATGGGGGTTCATAAGACCCACCGGAGGCCGGTAGAGAAGCGGTTTTTTTCCGATAATAGCATTGATGATATTCTGCGCTTTGCTTAAATCGCGGATAAGGGCGGCGCCCATCCGGAAGTTTGAGAAATTGCTGTGGTTCAGATCGTGACAGGCAATGGTGTGTCCTGCATCGAAACACTGTCTGACAATTTCAGGGTGTCGCTTTGCTTTGTCAGCAATGACAAAGAAAGTGGCTTTCATAGCATGCCGGTTGAGCAGATTCAGAATGTCGGGGGTGAGGCCGAGGTCCGGGCCGTCGTCGAATGTCAGGGCTAGCTGGCCGGAATTTTTCCGGCCGCGGCAATAACAGGCGCAGAAAAACTGCGCGCGTATATTGAAAATCCCTCTGATAAACAGCAGAAAGTGGATTGCAAGCACCAGGAACAGGGGCGCTCTGAACAGAGGAAAGATCAGGGATGCGGCGCATGTCAGCGGCAGGGTGATCAACCATACAAAAAACGGCGTTACATGCATAGGATCACCGCCGCTGCCGCCCCGGCTGAGGGAGAATATGAGCAGATCGCATAGTTGCCCCGCAAAGAGCTGTTCGCCAAATCGTATGCGTGTATGGCTGGCTTGATAAAAGAGCCGGAAGTTTCGTGCAGGGGCGCTATCGAGAGATGCGGCACGCCTGATGAGGCTGCCATTGCGGTGCAGGTTTCCTGCGAGTCCGGTTCGTTCACGATTAGCGGTCCGACGGCTGACAGGCACGGTTGCTCATTGCCGGGATTGCGGTCGAGCAGAAAAGCGACCGCAGCCTCCTCCCAGTGAGGGGTAAGATGCTTTTTACAGGTATCGGAAAGATTGGGAATAACCTCATCCAGAAGCTCTGTTTTTTCGTCGATAATAAGGAGAAGCGCTGGAAAGTCGCTGTTTGACAGGATTGACGCTATAACGATTGCCGATGCAAACGAGTTGTGACTGTCGCATACCGTAAGATTGGGGCCGCCGATTTTTAAATCGAGCGCGATTTTTCCCGCCATGCTGTTATGCACGGATGCGATGAAATTTTTTGGTGAACCGAAACCGTCCGAAAACAGGCCGTCGAAAAAGGACTTTGTTTCGTCGAGCGCGCCGAGAGCAGTTGCCGAAATAAGGGATTGCGGGCGGACAGCGCAGCCAGATACGAGTTTGTCGGCAGCAACACGTGCCATGCGCCAGATACGGGGGGTTCGGGCGCGCAGAGCCTTTGGAAACAGCTCTTCCCATCCAGGTTCCTGTGAAGGACGTAGAATGCTGCTTTTAATGATTTTCAGTGTATGCATATTCAGTTGACAGTTCACGGTTAACAGCTAACAGAAAGAAAATATATCTATACTCAATATCCCAAATCTTAAATCTGAAATCTTAAATCTTAAATCCCGAATTATTATACTTTTGAAATTATAACTGCCGCGTTATTCCCGCCGAATCCAAAGGAGGTTTTCAGTATATGGTCGAGCTGTTTCTGCTCTCCCGGCGACGGTGCTGCACCGATTGCCTCGTCAGCCTGTTCAAACCCCGCTGTTGCTGGAACGTAATTATCGTTTAATGCACATACTGCATATACTGCTTCAATTGCGCCGGATGCAGCCAGCGTATGTCCCAGCGTTCTCTTCATGGAGCAGAACGGCGGGAGGGGGTCAAAGAGGGCGCGCATCGCTTTTATTTCGGCAAGGTCGTTGTCCGGCGTTGCGGTTCCGTGCGCGGCAATCATGCTGATTTCATTTCGGGTAATACCGGCCTCGGTTAATGCCGCGTGTATTGCGTTTTTCGCACCTTCGCCCTCCGGGTGGGGAGCGGTCATGTGATGGCAGTCTGCGCTTGCTCCCCATCCCGACACGAAACCCAGCGGCCTGATGCCGAGTTGATCAGCTGCTTTTTCCGAACCAAGCAGAAGCGCCCCGGCTCCTTCACCGAGGCTGATACCGATACGCCGTTTATCGAAGGGTTTGCATCCGGTGAAGTCGATAAGCATAAGCGAGGCAAAGCCGCGGACCGTCAGGATCGACAGCGCGTCCACGCCTATTGCGAGGCACAGGTCGAACCGGTCGTGTTCGATAAGCCTTTTTGCCATGCCGATTGCATGCAGTCCGGTTGAACAGGCAGTCGACAGAGTATGGAAACCCTGCGCTCCGAGCTTTGACGCAACGATTCCTGCGCACGCCGCCGGTTCATGATGTGCAAGTTCCTTTGCCGCATTTTTTATGTGGGACGGCTCTTTCTTCAGTTCACGGTAGAAGATTTCGGATCTGGTCATGCCTGCAACGGTTGTGGCAAAGGTTATACCCAGACGCAGACGGTTGCTTTTTTTTACCGGCGCCATGGCCTCCTGTGCCGCAGCCATTGCAAGTACGGAGGTACGGTTCGGCATATCGGCGGCAAGGCTTTTATATACATCAGCTTTTATTTGGCCGCACAGGGGAGTCTCTTTCAAGCCACTTTCAAACAGAGAGAGCGGGGTGAGACAGTCGCTGCCGCTTTTAACGACGCCATATCCCTGTTTTGCGCCGTACCCTGCTGCGCTTATCGCGCCTATTCCTATGATTGGGGTTTTTGACATTTGTTTAAGGCGGCTGGCTTATTTTTTTCTGTTCTGCCCGACATACTCGGCCAAGGTCTGCAGCGATGAGAATATTTTACGGCCTACGTTGATATCGGGGATCGTGACGCCGTACTCCTTTTCAAGAAGAACCAGAAGCTCCAGCGTGTCGATAGAGTCGATACCCAGCCCTTCACCGATAAGCGGTGCATTTTTATCGATCTCTTCGGGTTTGATATCCGTAAGCTTCAGGGCCGAGATTATTTTGGTTTTCAGTTCATTAATCAGTTGATCCATTATGCTCCCTTTTTTTCTAGTCCGGCAAAGCCGGAAACTTTTGAAAAAATAATTATAGCGGCTTTGGGATAAGATACTGTACGTCAAATTATCTACGCTAACCGCGTATATAATTTTCCTACAGTATCTAATACAAGTGTTCCGCTTGTATCGTTACATTTGAATGAACAATCGTAATTTTTATTGTGCATCATCGCTTCAACCATTTCAAGAAAATAAGATTCTTCACTCCGGTTTTGCAGGGATTTGTTTGTTTTTGTGTCGAAATCAAGTGACAGCGTATAGGTAATACTCTGATTCTGCATGTTCCTGCGCAGGATAAATGCGTACGCGTAATTGCTGCTTCTGTTTTCCGCGTCGATGAGAGGAAAATGCCTGTCCTGTGCCTCAAGCCCGTTAACAAGAAGAACGACCATGCAATCCGCTTTATCGGCCGCAAGTATGTGCATGGCGTTTTCAAGAGCAAAAAATCCGGGGCATGCGGAGCCGGCGATAACGCGGTCCGGCCCTTTTAATTTAAAAAGGATCGCAATATCCGCGACGGGTGATGAGGGGAGCGTAGCTGCGAACACAGCAGGGCTGGGAAAACCGGCAACCACGGATTCCGCATACCGCAGGTCGGTTGACAGGCATCCGAATACCGTGCCCAGGCAGATCCCGGTACTGTCCCCGGTATAGTCCGGGACCTCGGACAAAGCCAGCGCTGCCGCGCCAAACGCTATTTTTTCCGTACAATTGAGCTTGCCGAATCCGGTGAATGGCTTGTCATACACCTGACTCCGTTGTATGTCAACCGGGCCGGAGATATGCTCGTCATTCCATGGTATGTATCCTCTGGAACGGGAATAGATTCCTTTTGCATTAATCGCCGCGAAGGCCTGTATGAAAAAAGGCGTCATTTACGGGTGCTCCTTGATGACAACAGCGGTGTTCAGGCCGCTGAATCCTGCTGCAAGGCACAGTACCGAAGGTTTTTCGATCCGCTGCGTGTCGGAGGATATTTTTACCGGCTCGTCCACGCCGTGCTGTTCATAGCCTTTTGTCGGCGGGAGCATCCTCCGTTTCAGGCACTCTGCCGCAATGATTGTTTCAGCAAGGGACCCGGCGCCGCTGAGATGGCCGAGGGCGCCCTTGAGCGATACGCAGGGGGGGCAGTTGTGGCCAAACAGGCTGTAGAGCGCTTTCGCTTCCATTGCATCGTTGAAAGGCGTCGCTGTTCCGTGGCATTTGACTGCTCCGACCGAACCGGGGGACATAGCGGCATCGAATAGAGCTGCGCGGGACGCTTTTATAAGCCCGTCGCCGGTACGGGATGGGCCGGTGCGGTGATTCGCGTCGTTTGACGAGCCGGCGCCGGCGATGACGATATCGCCGCTGAAAGATTCACGGAATGATAGAACCGCGCACGCCGCGCCCTCGCCCATGGTCAGGCCGCTGCGCCGGGCGTCGAAAGGCCTTGCGCCTGTTGGAGAAAGGGCGCCAAGGGAAAAGAAGCCTGTTGCCGTAAAGCGGGAAAGGCAGTCGAATCCGAAGAGTATTGCGTGCGTGAAAGTGCCCGCCCTTAAATATTCTGTTGCGGTTTCGATGCCGACCGCGCCGGATGCACAGGCGTTGGAAACGGCGATTATTTTTGCGGGCGCGATGGCAAGCGATTCGCAGATACTACGCGCCTGCATATCCAGCAGGGGAGAAACGGGGGCGGTTGATGCGCCGGAAAATTTAATGTCTTCGATCGCCCGGATATCTCCCTTTGCCGCACAGTATATGAAGATGGTCGAAGCGGGGTCTGTCTCCGGAAATGGTATGCGCGATGCAAAATAGGAGATACAGCAGAAGATGTCACGGAATTTTACGTCGGGAAACGAAGCAAAAGCAGCCTCCACGCCAAAGCAGGGACCTGCGCGTATGGCGCTCTCGCCCGCAAGCAGGTCGGCGATGGTTTCCGCCAGATTTCCGAACGGAGTGAGTATCTCCGCATGCTCAAGAACAACCGATTTCAACCGATCCATCCTTTTAATACTGTAGACATATCGCCCCATTTCGTCACAGATAAATATAGTATTTAGTGCTTTTCGTAACAGTATTTTTCTCGACAGTCTGCCCTTGGGTTTTGGAATTGATTCTTAATCGATGATACGATCGATGCAATTTTTTTGGACTGTTTGTTGTTTCTGTTCCGGTACATAGTATCCTAAAATGAAATTTACGATACAATCCGTGCCGTATATATTATTTTTACATATTAGTGTCTGTAGCTGAATTATCTGCGCAACAAGTGTAAATAAATTCAAAGCGTAGATAAGTCAGCGTACAGAAACTTATTCTGTTGTGTTGCGTAAAAGGTTAAAGAACTAAAGTGCCGCAAAGCATACAAATCCAATTCCTTAAATTCCGGCTTTGCCGGCATAGGAATTATACTATAAAACAACGCGAGCAGGAAACGTACATACGCTGTTAAAGGAGTGGTATCATACTATGCTTGATATGCAGTATATCCGTGAAAACCCCGACAAAGTGAAAGAGGCGTGCCGGAACAAGAAGGACAATGTGGATATCGACCAGATTCTCACGCTTGATGCCGGTCGCAGAAGTCTTATCAGTGAAGTTGAGAAATTGAAGAGCATGCGTAATAAGGCGTCCAAGGATATCAGCGAGCTTAAAAAGGAAAAAAAGGACGCTTCGGCGCTGATAAACGAAATGAAGAGCGTATCTGACACGATCAAGGAGTCCGACGCTAAACTCAAAGAGCTCGAAGATGCGATATATTTGAAATTGCAGTGGGTTCCCAACATTCCCCATGAAAGCGTCAAACACGGCGAGGACCCGAAGGACAATGTTATCGTGTCGGAGTGGGGCGAGGCGCCCAAGTTCGATTTTCAGCCCAAAGACCATATACAGCTCGGCACCGCGCTGGATCTGTTCGATTTTCCCCGCGGCGCGAAGATTTCCGGGGGCGGGTTTCCCGTATATAAGGGCAAGGGGGCGCTGCTGAACAGAGCCCTGATCAATTTCATGCTCAATACCCACATTAAAAACGGGTATCGTGAGATTTCACCGCCGTTT